>SDBU01007225.1_pt1 | contig 12841 bp, 18 predicted proteins | sample 2277071 | NCBI WGS metagenome assembly SDBU01 (sample SAMN10397929, study PRJNA504765) | marine sediment metagenome | isolation source: marine sediment core GS08_GC12, 126 cmbsf | place: Arctic Ocean: Gakkel Ridge, Loki's castle | collected 2008 | reverse complement strand
AAAGTGTTATCATTAACTATAGATAGTATCGGATAAAAAGGCCATGAAGTCAAGAGCAAAATCCCATGTCAATGAAAATAACTATAAAAAGGCTATTACTGAAAGAATAAGGCATGAAAAAACTACACTTTGCATTGACGGTCGTACAAACGTACAAGAACAATGAAACGGTATTGCAAAAAACAACGCGAGAGGTCTATGTTAAACGCTAACCAAGAGCTATTTTGCCAAGAGTATAAAAAGGATAGAAATGGTGCAAGAGCCTATCGTGCAGCGTATCCTAACTGTAACAGTGGGCATGATGTCTGCGCGTGTAAACTGCTAAGGATTACTAAGATTAAGGCACGAATAGCCGTGTTAATGGCTGAATTGGTGAAGAAAGTGAACTGGGATGTGGCCGAATCAGAGCGCCGATACAAAGAAGCCTACGACTTAGCCAACACCTGCAAACAGCCTTCAGCCATGGTAAGCGCAGTTCAGGCAGTGAATAAGATGTACGGCTTGGACACAGATAAGGGATATGCAGACACAGCCAAGCCACTCACCCCCCAGCAGCAGAAGGATTACGACAAACTGGCAAGGGACATGAACATCAGGATTGCTCGTGAGACTGCCTGAGTCGCCGCTGAGCGTGTTTAGATAGGAATAGGCACATGGATAAGGATAAAGAGATTAAAGGGCTTAGAATTGAAGCTAAGGCCAACGGCAGGAAAGGGGGGCCACCCCGGGGTTAAGGGCTGGGGAGGGGCCATAGGTACTATACCCTCCCTTGAACTAAACCATGTTAGCAATTAAAGACAAAACTTATCCAGAATGGGAGTAGATAATGAAATGTAAGAACTGCGACAATGAACTGACTGGCAGGCAGAAGAACCATTGCTCGGACAGATGCCGAAAGGCCCTAAGTCGGACAAGTAAGTCGGACATTCCAAACCCGGACACCAAAGTCGGACAAACCCGAACAGGCACTCATCCGGCCACTCACGCCGAGCATCTTGAGTTTTACTATGCCAACCCTGACCGTTATGCCACCCGAACCAATCCAGATAAGTTGAATTGGGGTCCGCTTATGACCATGGACCAACTCGAACAGGCTGGTCTCAAAGCTAATAGAGTATCTATCCCAGGAGATTGGGATTTTGGAGAAAAACGTGTCGGATAAGAACCAAGTAAAAAACAGCCGTGCATTCAAGCAGCGAAATAAGCTTTACATGATAGAAGTTAAGGCGATGTCGAAATGCGAACTATGTGGGGAGGCTCGTGCAGTTTGTTTAGACTTTCACCACAGAGACCCTGACTCGAAGCTGTTTAGTTTGGGTGAAGGCAGCGCCTATGGGATAGATTCGCTCAAAAGAGAGATTAAGAAATGCATGGTGGTGTGCTCTAATTGTCATAGGGTACTACACGCGAAGGATAGGCTACACGAAATTGCAAGGAAGAAAAATGTATTACCAACGCTTTTCGATTGATTGGGATTACGAAGTGGGAAGGAATGAATGAAAATACCCAATAAAGAAGATATGAAAAGGCTGAACGAAGAATACGCCGCCCACGAAGAAAACCGACATTTTGACGTGAAGCGTTCAATAAAGCACAGGACGATGACTCGTAAGGCGTACTTATGCTTTAGCCATGGTGTCCGGCTATTAAGATGGCACTTGGGGCAGGGTAAATTCGTAGCAGGTGCTTATATCGGTTTTTAGGAGAACGAAGATGGTTGATTATACAGAAATAAGAGATGGCAGGATAAGAACTGAAATTTGTAGACTTATGTCTGAGATGTTGGACAATCCTAATGAACACGGAATTTATCCTACGTCTAAATTTATGTGGGAAATGGAAACTTTTATTTTGAAGGAGAACGGAATGAAACGGGAAGAATACGAAACACAATTAAAGGTTCTATACGGTAAAGTCATAAAGATTGAGGATTTCCGCCTTGCGTTCGAGATATTAGAAGCGGGGCGAGCAATGGGCCTTGAAGGTATTAGTGGCAAGGAAGAAGATTGACTGCTGAAGAAATAAGAGAAAACATGATGCAGGCCAACGCTTGCTTTTGGGCTTGTCAGAACGAGATAAAGCTCATGGGGGGTACCACGTTCACCCTCAAGGGCTGTGAATACATGATGGATATTATGGACGACTCTGCGAGACATATCGCAGTAATGAAAGGTACTCAGGCCCGAATCACCACCTTATTCATGTTGAGGGCTATCCATAGTTTGAGATATGGTAAATACTCTCAGGGTGTAATTTATTACTTCCACAACAAGGATAGCGTGGAGGACTTCAGTAAAACTCGCATGGGTCCGTTGATAGCCGCAAATCCTTGCATAAAGAAATATCTAAGAAGCACAAACTCTGTTTTCGTTAAGAAGGTAGGTAAGGCCTTCCTGACCCTCAAGGGTGCGTCTGCAACGTCGGTGATTGAAGGTAAGAAGGACGGCGGTGCTGTAAGGTCAACTCCCGCTGATGAGGTCATACGCGACGAGAGAGACCTCTTCGATGAAGACATGGCCAAGATGACTATAGACCGGCTCCTTAACTCTGACTTCAAAAAAGAGGTGGATTTAGGTTCTCCAACTATCCCTGATATTGGTATCCACAAAGTCTTTAATAAATCCGACCAGAAGTTCAGGATGATTAAATGCCTCGCCTGTAGCAAGTACACTTGCGTAGCAGAGGAATTTCCAAACTCCATAAAGTACAAAAGAGACACCTCTCACGAACGACCTCTCCCTTATATGGCGTGTATAAAATGTGGAAAAGAAATATTCGCAAGAGACGGGGAGTACGTCGCAAGGTATCCCGATAGATATAATCCTAAATATCCCGACGAAGGAATCTCCGGTTATCATGTGAGTTATTTCAATACCGCCAAATTCGACCCGTCATTCCTGATGGCCAGATACGAAGAGGCACTCCTGGACGCTTCGGAGATGGGTTTGTTCTATAACAGATTCCTGGGTTTCCCTTATATTGCTATCGAAGACCGATTGAGACCTCAAGACGTTTTCAACTGCTGCGGTGATGAGCAGATGAGAACCTCTTCTTCAATTGGTACGGCGATGGCCGCTGATATAATGAAAACTAATCGTGTCATTATCGCGGAGAAAAAGAATCACGGTGCCAAGATAATCTACATGGCGAGAGTTTCCGGTTTTGATGCTCTTTACGACCTTGTTGAAAAGTTCAATGTCCGTAGCGCATGTATCTGTTTAAGGCCTTACGAGGAGTCATTCAGGAAGTTTCAGGCCAGATGCCAACAGAGGAAGGATGCGGTCACTGTATATGGCGTAGAGTACAGAGATAAGATGAAACAGTTCAAGAAGGTCGATGAGAAGGAAGGGATATACGTTCTTCACCGAACCGAAGCTATGGACGACTCCCAGACATGGATAAGGTCTGGTAAATTAGAAATACCCCGCAAGTGCGAAGAGGTCAACGTGTTCGCCAAGGAATGTTGCAATATAGCAAAGACTCTCGTTACTAACGAAAAGACCGGAGATAGAGTTTACCGATACAAAGAAGTCGGTACGGGCGGTGAGCATTACCGACATACAGTGAACTATCTCAAGCTCGCACTATTGAATCTTAGAGATTATCAAATAAATCCTGAATTGGTTTTGGCCGGTGCGCAAGAAGATAGTTATGACATTTTGAGGCATGGGCTTTAAGGAGTATCTTATGAAACACACGTTGTTCCAGAGCGGTATGAGTTACAGGTATCGTGGTGGCGGTTCAAAAAAACCCAAACTATCACCGGAACCCGACCCTATACCAACACCACAGGACATAGATATAGAGGCCCAACAAAGAGCGGAAGATGTGCGCAGAAAACTAAGGGCAAAGAAGGGCCGAAGGGGAACTATCCTGACCCGCGAACAAGACGTAGACGTTCTCGGTGTATCAAATAGTCAGAAGAAAAGTATTTTAGGCGGATAATATGGTAGCTGTCCCAACAGTTGTAGAATTTGGCGAGACCTCATCCAATAAGTTAGGGATAGGTCAGAAAATCCTCATCCGCCAACGGAGGTTTGAGACCATTCGCGAGTTCTACGAAAGAGGTCTTTGGGTCGATATTGGCAGGTTCGTCAATCCTCGCAGGGAAGATATTCGCATAGAAGATGCCCACAACGACAAAGGCCAAAGGTTTGGCAAGGCTGTTTACGATGGTAGCCCTCTCGGCGCTTTGAACACCTGGGCCGATGGTATGCAGGGTTTTCTTGTGTCTCAATCTATAAATTGGTTCAAGAGCGAAATGGACAACGCCTCCCTGAACAGAATAGACGATGTGAGAAATTGGCTACAAGAATACGACCGAAGAATGTATCTTGCTTTCAGGAAGAGTAATTTCTATTCCATCCTTGCAGAGTGGTTCCGTGACGCCGGTTCTATCGGTACGGCTTCGTTATTCACCGAAGAGGATTTAGGTTCCGGCAGGGCAGTCCATACCGTCATCCACCCAAGAGAGGTCTTCATAGCCGAGAACCAGTTCGGTGAAGTAGATACGATACACAGAAAGTTCATGCTGACCGCACGCAGCGCCCTTCAGAAATTCGGTAATAAAGTCTCTCAGGTTATCAAGAACAACGCAAAAGACGAACCTGACAAGGAACATGAATTTATCCACGCAGTTTTTCCGAACACCGACAGGTCTTTTGGGAAAGCCACATCTTCGAATAAAGAGTTTAGAAGTATATATTTAGAAACACAATCCGCCGGTGCTGACGGTGTCGGTAATATAGTCAGGGACTCAGGGTTCGATGTGAACCCGTATGCTATCTGGAGATTCAGAAAGAGTTCCGACGAAATCTATGGAAGGTCGCCTGCGGCTGATGCTTTAACGGAAGTTTTCTCCCTGAACCAAATAGGCAAGACTTTGATTCAGGCTGCACAAAAAGAAGTATCTCCTCCAATGAATATCCCTGAAGAGATGCGGGGCAGAGTCAGGATGACACCCGAAGGCAAGAATTACTTCACCGACCCCGCAAGGGTAATATCTACAATTGGTACGGGAATCAAATACCCGATAGGGATAGACCAACAGGAAAGACTCCAGAAGTCAATGGAGGACAAGTATCGGATAGAGTTCTTCAAGGCGTTTATCGGAAGGACCGGGGAAGCTACCGCTACTGAGATAATCGAAATAAAATCCGAACAGGCACAACTGATGGCCCCGCAGGTCGATAGATTATACGTTGAAGGCCTTCAGAAAGTATTCAATATCACCTCTGACATAGAAGACCGGAGGGGAACCTTTACGCCAGAGGCCGGTATGCCTCCTATGCCTAAAGAGATAGCCGAGTCGGGTGGTGCGATAAACTTTATCTTAACCGGTCCGCTCGCTCAGGCACAAACGAGAATGTTTAGACTCCAGCCGATTAACAATACTATGGATGCACTGAGTCCGCTCGCTGCCATCCTCGGACCGGAGATACTTGATATAATTAAGAAAGATGAGTTATCTGAAATAGTAGTAGAGTCAGGTTCCTTCCCACAAGCTGCGATAAACTCCAGAGAGGAACGGAAGATTATACGAGAGCAGAGGGCGGAAGAGCAAGCAGAAAGAGAACAGGCGGCACTTGCATTAGAAATGGCTAAAGTAGCTCCAGGACTCGGAAAATCTGTCGAAGAAGGAAGTCCGTTAGAAGCGATAGGAGCAGCGTAATGGCAAATAAAAACTCAGTATTGAGAAGTAAGATAAGTAAAGAATTTATTAGAAAGGGAAAAGATGCCGGTACACACACCAGCCGAAAGAAAAAAAAATAGACGTTCAGTCAAGAAGGCGAAGAAGCGTGGCAAAAGACGGAACAGTTGATTATTACAGGCAATGCTTTGCGACAGCGCATGGTAGGATGACCCTGACTAATATGCTGACGGAAGCCGGGTTCTTCAAGCATAATAAGACTTATGAAGAACTTGCGGTTGAGAACTTTATGAAAACTATTCTCACCAAAACCGGATTGTTTTATGGTTCCAAGGGTTTTGAAAACGCTTATGTAGATAAATTATTTGAATTACCTTGCAAGGGATAAAATGGCAAAGAAAAAAGTAATCACGAAACCAAAGAAGGCTAAGGCGGTAAAGAAGGAAAAGGCAGATATTGCCGATGCGAAAAAGGACGAAGATGTAGTTACTGCGGTTGATAATGCACTTGCGATAATGTTAATAACTGATGAACTAAAAAAACAAAAACAACGTTTAGAAAAAGATATATTTAGCGTAGCAAAGCTAAGAAAGCAAACGGATTTAAGAATCGACCGTATCGTAGCGGCTTTGGATAGGAGCCGTAGCGTTCGAGGGTTATAGAAAGGACAATACAATGGCAGAACTTGAAACACCTCAAGCGCCGACAGATTGGAGAACCGGAGTCTCCGAAGAGAACAGGAGCGGTGTAGCTAAATTTGATACCGTAGACAGTCTCGCAAGAGGTTACAGTGAGTTGCAAAGCGCCTATGGCGGAACCATTAAGCTGCCCACGGAGAAATCTACCCCGGAAGAAAGAAGTTCGTTTTACAACAGGTGCGGTAGACCCGATACAGCGGATGGGTATATCCGACCCGACTTACCGGAGGGAAAAGAATATGACGCCGACTTAATAGGTGGCATACAGAACGCAGCCTTCGAAGCAGGTGTTTCTAACAGCCAGTTTAGTGCGCTGATAGACAGGTATTTGCAGATTGAAACGAAAAAGGCTGAGGACACACAGGCATCTGCCGCGCAAGTGCAAGAGGAGACCGACAGGGAATTGAGAGAGCTATGGCCTGTGGACCACGATAAGAATCTGGAAATAGCCCGAAGAGGAATGAGGACGTTAGTTACCGGTGAATTAGGTGAGAAATTCAAAGAAGTTATCGAGACGAGTGGTCTTGGCGATAACTCCGTATTCATACAGGGCATGTACGAAATAGCAAGTAAGACCATGGAGGACATTCTCGTAAGAAGTGACAGTACCGGCCCGGTCCTTGACGACAAATTCGTACCGAGCCATCCCAGCTCACCGGAGATGTATCGCAACGCAGAGGACGATGAAGGGAAAAAGGCAAGGGCATACTTTGAAAAGAAAGGTCATATATATTGATTCTTGTTATCGGAACAGGTAGAAGTGGTACGAGTGCGGTTGCGAAGCTATTACATGAGCACGGCGTAAGTATGGGTACGTGTTTTGTGTCTTCAGCGGAACACGAAAGCGGTTCCACGTTTGAGGATACTGAAATCAAAAAGATTAACATGGACTTCTTGAAGAACAAAAGGACTTATGACGATTACCTGAACCGACTATGCAGATATGGCAGAATGAAAAAAGGTCAGTGGGGTGTAAAACATCCGATGATAACCCATGTTTTAGGGATTTACCTTCAGGTCTTCGACCCCATAATCATACGCTGTACGAGAGATAGGGAAGGTGTAGTGAAGAGTTGTATGAGATGTTACGGTTTTACCCAAAAACAATCTGAAAACTTATATGACTACAGAACAGCTATATTGGATTCTGTGCTGGGCAGGGTCGAACATTTAGAGATAGACTTCACCGAAAGATTGGATGAAGATTATATATGGAAAAAAGTGGCGAGGTTCCTGAAAAGGGTAAAACCAGACCTGAATCTTGGGGAACCTGAAAAGGCCCAAGTGGCTTGTCAAGCCTAAATGACCGTTGACTAAACGATAAATAGCAGCAAGGGCCTACGTAGTAGATAACTCCTGTGTTAATTATTAAATTTAACTTAGGAGCTATTATGGCTACGAATGTTTTAACCGGGCGGGAAAATTTACTTAACATCGCCCAAATGACCCACAATCAGGAGATAATCGATGTCGCCGAAGTCCTGAACGAGGTCAATGATATGGTTGCCGATGCTCACATGCAGCGTGCCAACGATATTACATCTCATGTGGTTTCAAGGCGAACACTAATGCCTGTTCCTACGTGGACTAAAGTAGGTGCAGGTTGGGTTCCCACGGCTGGTCTCATTGACCAGGCTCGGGAGAATATCGCAACTCTGCGTTCAAGGTATCAAGCTCCCCAACAGGTTCTTGATTTGCAACCTAATCCTTCAAAGGCAAGACAACAACAGGAGCGCGCCCACATAGAGGCAATGGCACAGGAGTTCTCAAGGACTGTTATTGCTGGAAGCATGACGGGTTCGCCGGAAGAGTTTAACGGTCTTGAGAGCAGGTACGGTACATTGTCAACCGCTGGCGATATTGGTACGGGTGCTGCGGACGTTAGCTATGTTCTCAGCAACGGCAATACGACAGGTTCGGACAATACTTCTATCTGGTTCATCCAGTGGGGTCCGGGCAAGACATATCTGGTATTCCCGCGAAACAGTGTTGGTGGTGGTATCAAGAAGGAAGACAAAGGCCTTCAGTTGACCAACGCCGATAACACTGCTGCCGCTGCTGGTATTACGGCGCAGATATGGGCGTTCATAACCGAGTTTAGTTGGGAAGTTGGCCTTGTAGTCGAAGATACGCGAACCGTTAAACGTCTCGCCAATATCGATTCGGTAGCGAGTGAGGAGTTCACTCTGAATGAGGATAATATTATCCAAATCAGAAACAACTTCCAGACGCCCGGAACTATCTTCATGTATACCAACGAAACCGTCTTCACCCAACTGCAAATCCTCGCCAAAGACAAAACAAACGTCTTTTGGACTCAGGAGGCGCCGTTCGGTAAACCTCAGTTAATGTTCCAGGATATGCCTGTGCGTAGAATGGATAAACAGTCAATCACTAACGCTGAAAGTATCTTGACATAGAAAGGAGTTCATTATGGCTATGTACGATATTATTGGTGAATTTGGCGATGCTCAGACTTTCACTACGCTCACTACAACCGAGGGTCGTGTCTCTACGAACGTAATCAATCTCGGTGTTTCCGATGTGAATTGGGGCAATGGTGAAATCTGGCTGAACATCAAGGTAGCGACTCTATTCGCGGCTACCGGTGGTACGCCTGCCACTACGATAACATTAAGAAGTTCTACCGACGCTACGATTAATGGTTCTGATACTGCGGTTATTACAATAGCCGCGCAGGACTTGACAGCGTTGTCAGTAGGTGCGGATGTGTTCCGTGGAAGAATCCCAATCGATGTAGACCAGGAGCAGTTTATTGGCGTATTTGTCCAGAACGCTACTGCGGATTACACGGCAGGGGCACTGGATATGTGGCTCGACCACGGCTCCCAATCCGACTTCTTAACACAGAAAGCGTTATCTAATATTACATGATAACTGTATCGACAAAATCTATCCTTGCAAATAGTAAGGGGCACAGGAACACGAAGGAACACTTTGTGTGCATAGCGGTCCCCTTGGCGTGTGACAATCTGGCCGACTTCAGGTTGGTTGACCTTGCTGCGCGGCTTGCTAATCGTGAGGATGCTTTTGTATTCTACAAACCAACAAAGTTTGCTTCTCAGGGTCGAGACGCAATAGTATACGAGGTTCTGGAAAATATACCAACCGTCACAGATTTTTTGTTTCTCGACTCTGACAGCATTCCTGAGAAAGACGTATTAGATAAAATGTTAGGCTACGATATATCCGTAGGTGTCTGCCCCATAGTCCAGAAGGGGCATATCAAATGGAACGTCATGCAGAAAAACGGTGAACTCAAACACCGTTTAGAGAAGTTTGAGGGTATTGGGTTTCTTGATTTACCCAAGGAACCATTTGCCTTGAATACTTATGGTTTTGGCTGTGTTATGGTCAAACGAAAAGTATTTGAGAAGATGGAATGGCCTTACTTTAAGGACGTTTTCGTGCCCGGAAAAAGGGCTGTGGGGCAAGACACTTTCTTTGCGGATAAATCAGCCGAAGCAGGTTTTGAATCGTGGTGCGTACCATCGGTTCAATGTGAGCATAACAAAGCGGTTCCTTTATTGGAAATCGCAAGAACAATTTATAAGGAGTATAGTAATGGTTAAGAAGATTTTTTTAACAGGGCTGCTTGTTTTCATGCTCGCAACTGTGGTTCACGCCGCTTTTACTACGAGCATAGGCAACAGGAAGACATATAAAAATTCCTATCGTTGGACAGGCAAGCCAAGAGATAAACTTTTAGATTGGGCAGAAGAGGTCGAAGGTCTGCTGGATGGGTCGAGTGCGATTGATAACATCTTGTTTTCGGAACGTTCATCAGACCCTACATCCACTGAGGGTCGTCTGTACTACAATACTACGTCAAATGTGCTGAAGTATCATAATGGCACATCTTTCCAGACCCTTGCGGCTGAAAGCGGGACAGTCAGTCTCGATACAGCCTACAATAACGGTAATTCCATCGATGTAGACGGCACCGCTGTCACGTTCACGGTAAGCGACACTGACAACAACGCTGCCTTGGTTGTGGCTCAAAACGACAGTACTAACGACCCTGATGCCATGAATATCACAAGTGCCGCAGATGCCGGTACTGCCGTGGGTTTGCAAATTGATTGCACTGCTGGATTTGATGTTCAGGGCACCGGTGATGCGTGGAATGTCAGTATTGCTGGAGTTTTTAATGGTGAAAGTCTCACTGGACTAACCAACGCCCAGGGTATTATCTTCGACACCAACAATGAGATTCAGTTTGGAGATAATTCCGAAGATGTTGCAATGGTGTTCACCTCAAATACCCTGACATGGGCTACCGATACCGGAGTGAATACGATGGCGATGGGTGTTTTGGATACTATATCCGGCATGACGGCAATCACCGGAGACGCCGCTGACCTTACTATTAGTATCACCGCTGACGCTGGTGGCGAAGATTTGCTCATTCAGCAAGCTGGTGGTGTAGATGGTAGTGTTCATGTAGCGTCTGCTGGTACTGGTGCAGATGCTATAAGTCTTATAACATCCGCTGGTGGTATTGATATTACGGTTGCCGGTGCTGCTGCCGGTGAAGATTTGGATTTACTTACCGATTCATCTGTTACCATCAGGTCAAGTGAAGCCTCTGTTGACGATGCCATTACCATCGAGACTACCGGTGCCGGAAGTGGTATGCGGATAATCTCTTTGGCTGATATTGACATAACGACTACCGGCACTGCGGGTGAAGATATTAGTATCATAAACACCGGAGGTACGGTCATCGTCACGGGCACAGAAGATGCTACCGATGCCATAGATATTAACGCCACTGCCGGTGGCATTGATATTGACGCTACCGGAGAGGCCGGACAGGATATTGTCATTACCAACACTGGCGGCTCGATGATACTCAATGCCACCGAGGATATTGCTGATGGTATCTTCATCAATGCTACGACCGGTGGAATCGACATTACCGCTGACGGTGCCGTTGCGAAAGACCTTGACTTGGTATGTACTAACGGCTCAACGAATATGTCGGCTGGCGAAGACATCGCAACAGCCATATTCATCAATGCAACTACCGGAGGTATAGATATTACCGCCGATGGTGCTGCTGCTAAGGATTTGGATTTAGTATGCACCAATGGTTCTACCAACATCTCTGGTGGTGAGGCAATAGCTGATGCTGTTACTATTGCCGCTGGTGCTGGTGGTGTTGATATTAGCGCTGCTGCAACGTTCGACATTGACATCACCGCAACAGGTGGAAGGATTTTGAGCGTAGCCACCGAAACTGTCGCTGACCAGTTTAAGGTTGATGCACAGGGAATTGTTGTTGGAGATGCTATCAACTTCGAAACTACGGACGGCGGTATTATGTTAAACGCCGACGGTGGTACGAACGGTGACATCGAGCTTAACTCAGCAGACGCTTTGATTTTCACTGCCGCTGGAGCTATGACGGTCGATATAACGGGCGCAGGAACTTACAAGGGGTCCTGGCTTCCCGATTCGGTTGTAACAACTACTGAGACAACCACCACTCTGGATACTACCGATATTGGTAAAATCACCAAAGTTACAGCAGACGCGCAAACTATCACGCTTCCAGCAACGGTTGTTGGTTATTTTTTCACTATCTTCTATGACGGTGCCGATGGTGGCGCCTTAATAACGATAGAGTTGGATAACAACGACCAGTTCTTAGGTGCCGACATTGCGGGCGCTCCTGGTGAGGCATTGCTTCTTACTAAGGCCACATCAGATAAAGGTGATTACGTTCGTCTGATTGGAGACGGTGTTGATGGTTGGAAAATCATGGAAATGAACGGTATATGGGCAGAGGCTACTCCGTAAACTGAAAGGGGCCATGAACATAACGCCAAAGACATAACTGACGGGTTTGACCCGAAACGTGAAATAGAGACGTATTGTTCTGGCCCCTTATTTTTTGAGGTTACTATGGCTACAAAGGTAGAAGTATTCAACTTGGCTCTTTTACGGTTGGGTGAAGCGTTGCTAACAACGGCGGACGACGACACTAATACGGGAAGGGTCTGTAGGGCCGTCTACCCCCAAGCTCGGCAAGAATCCATTGCTGCCGGACCAGAGTTTGGTTGGCGGTTCGCCGCACGCAGAGGTTCTGTGAATGTAAGCAGCACGGCCATAACAGCAGTAGCAGACCATTCCGGCACAGTGTCGGGAACGGTCCTCGTTACGTCCGTAGCTCACGACTTGCAAGATGGTGATACGGCAACAATTACAGAAACAACAAGCTATAACGGAGACCATGTAATTACGAGAGTTTCGGTTGACACCTTTTATTTCGAGGCAACTTTCGTAGCCACTGAAACCGGAACAGTTCAATGGACTTCCGACCAATACAAGTTCAGATTCCCGAAACCGGCAAGTCTGAGAGTTACTTCTGTATCCGTTGGTGGGCAGGAACTCACCGACTGGACACGCGAGGACATATATCTTCTGACCAGCCAGGAAGACACCACAATAATAGTCAAGTATGTTC
>SDBU01007224.1_pt1 | contig 12842 bp, 30 predicted proteins | sample 2277071 | NCBI WGS metagenome assembly SDBU01 (sample SAMN10397929, study PRJNA504765) | marine sediment metagenome | isolation source: marine sediment core GS08_GC12, 126 cmbsf | place: Arctic Ocean: Gakkel Ridge, Loki's castle | collected 2008 | reverse complement strand
AATAACACCGAATTGTATTAAAACTCATGGTGGGGAGAATGAAGCATTTGAAGCAGCCATGAAGGAACTACATAAAAGGTATATTTTATTTGCTCTCGGAACCAAACCAGCGGCATTTATATTTGAGTTACATATTAAAGAACAGGAGAAACAATCATGAAAGAACACGATTATGTAGGCCCCATTGATCGTTGCCCGTTATGCGGATGCACGGCGAGTGAATGTCAATGTAATTAATATTGCGGGGTGGTAGCAGTCTGGTAGCTCGTTGGGCTCATAACCCAAAGGTCGTGGGTTCGAATCCCACCCCCGCTACAACATATGATAGGCATTGTAAGCTACGTGACCCGTTTCCCCGGGGATCTGCATGCACCAGAGGACAACCGTTCAGACAACCACAGCCTATTTACGGGGAACATAGCCTCATCGTCTATTGCGTAGGACGTCAGGTTTTCATCCTGGAAAGCGTGGGTTCGACTCCCCGTGAGGCTACTATGAACACAGAAATGATTAAACTAGCGGCCAAGGCGCTAATGGTTGACACGAAAGGCCGATGGGGTAATTGGGAGTTCAACTGGGAATTAATCCGGGAACTCCATGAGATTACCGAAGATTCGGAATTTCCAGTCGGTATGGAAGAAGTAGAATCAGTATTAATCGCACTTACAAAATTAAGTTAATGACTAAATTATTTTATAAACACGAATGTGATGACTGCGGGCATATGTGGTTCTCAAGTAAAGATGAGGAGCCCTGCCTGGAATGCAACAGTACCAATTGTTATCACTTCAAATGCTAAATTTTATTTAACATGAGAAAAGCCTTATTAATTTTAGGAATGATTATTGCCCTTACCGTTGCAGGCATGGGCATGGGAGCCGCACAGGCTCAAAACAGCACCACAGAATGGGCGGTAGTTCATTTCTGTATACATGATTCTCAAAACGAATCGTTAATGGAAAATGATTCGTTATCGACATATGTAATGGCCATTGTTCATAAAAAAGAACCGGGGGATTACGGATCGATAACTATTGGTGACACAGATCAAAAATTTACTGTGCCTTTTTTAGAGTCTGACGGTCAAGGCTATGTATTTTATCTTAAAGAACAACTATCCGGTGGTAATGGGGCCTTCAGTTTTAAGGCGGTAGACCAGGATGGAGCAGAATGTACTGTACAAGTTCGAATGCAATCTGCTGGAAGTAATTATGTTCTGTATCTTGGTGTAAAGTACGGTAATAAAATACTATATTGGACCGCGACCTATATTAAGGAGGAGCAAAAGATCATCACATGACATTTAAACGAGCATTTTTGTTAGCAATCGCATTAGGGGCTATCTGTTATGGAGGTGCTCTATACTTAGCCAATACCACTGTTATTCATTGGTTATGGCTGGGTATAGCTCTAACCAGCTTTAATGTATGGATTGCCTGGTTCTTATCCAGGGCCTCATATAGAGATATATTCGGTAACGCTTAATTTCTCAATAAAGACAAAACAATGAGATTACGAAAGAAAAAATGGCAGTACACTACAGAGTATCTAAGTCATGACGACAATAGACGGCTTAGGAATAAACTGAATGAGGTGGGCGCCGAAAACTGGGAACTTGTTCTATTACTCAAAAGTGGATACGGGATCTTTAAACGTCCCAGATAAGATCTGCGCAAATTCGGTCTTATTGGTTCTATCCGACGTAAAGCCTGCAGAATCCCTATAGTGCCGCAGCATATTGTGAGAATGTCGCCGCCCTGTCACGGCGGAGATTGCCGGTTCGAATCCGGTCGGCACTGCCAGCGCAATCCTTGGAGGAGTGTGTTCGGTGGGTAAACCCATCGTTAGCTATTTAACTTATGGGGCCCCATTAGAGTGGCACCGCCGGGGGAGGTTTAAGAATGTAGTTTTTAACCCGGCAATGTTGAAGTAGCTCAGCTGGTAGAGCAGCACCCTGTTAAGGTGATGGTCGTAGGTTCGAATCCTTCCTTCAACTCAAAATGCCGACGTGTGCAAAGAAGCTCACACAGGGCGGGACAGCAGCTTTCCGGTGGGGGAGTGTTAATAGGTTCGAATCCTATCGTCGGCACAATCCTTGGAGGATAACGGGGGTAGCTTAAACAACGGACAGAGCGTCGGCGGAAGAGCCGGAGGGGAAGGTTCAAATCCTTTCTCCCGTACTATGAATAAATGGTTAGTAATAATAGCATGTATAGCTGCAGCAGAGCATAGTGTTGCAATAGTGGTTGGCCTGGTATACCTTATTAAGCCTGTGATAAAGAAACGGATCGATAGGAAACGTAAAGAAAAACTGGAAAAGGAGGAAGCAGAGTATATAAGCGCCTTTGGTCTATCATATGGTGGCCCACGTATAAGAAATATCAACTAGCAAATTTGTACATTTAATTAAACAAACATGAAAGCAGGAGACATTTGTCCCAAGTGTGGGATACATTTATTAAAAGTGGTTAAAGGCAGGAAACCGCGCAGTATTGATCATTTACAGTGTTCTTATTGTGATTCCACATTTGTCATAGAAGATGATAAGTAAGGGCCCGTAACTCAGTTGGTTAGAGTACCTGACTCATAATCAGAAAGTCGTGGGATCATAGCCCTCCGGGCCCACATGCTGACGTAGCTCAGGGGTTAGAGCGCCAGCCTGATAAGTTGGGGGCCGGTGGTTCAAATCCACCCGTCAGTACTAATCTTTCAATAAACGGTAAAACGTATGATTAATCAATTCACATTATGGAGTATAAATCCGGAACAGCCAGAACAGCAGTGGAAACAATTAGCTGTAACATCAGCCGAATCTATAGATGAGGCTATAGGGCGTTTCAACGAAAATAATTCATTACCACGTCGTTATAATGAACATGCCTTAATTACAATAGCATGAAAAAAAGCAGACTTTATGTAATTTGTTCTATATGCGGTGAAGAGTTTAAAAGCCTTGGAATCATGAGCCATAGAGCTGCTTGTTATCGGAAATGGAAGAAAAAAGACGACAATTTTGGCACTCACTATCAGGAGGAACAAAAATGAGCAAAGCAGAAGACTTTTATAAGATTTATGTACCAGATATAACAAAACGCATTACCCCACAGGATGCAATAAGTTTAATGGAAATGTTCGCTAAGGAAGCATACCCGGATTACAAGAAGGGGGAAGCTGAATTCTGTGGAAAATGTGGAACAGTAATCTAAAAAAAAACAATTATGAAAAACATAGTACTAATAGCATGCTGCAGGTCCGGGCACAACTTCGTCCGGCAAATGATCGAGTCCTGGTTTGGTCGATTCAAGATCATCAATATGGAGGATCTCCAACCCAAGGATTATAAATCAAGACAACCCGACTTCCCCGCCGATTGGTCCCTGGAGACTGTTAATTTAATAGTTGTCCGGGATCTGTTAAATTGGTGGGCCTCTTATTTAAAATGGATACCGAAACCTTTAACAGACGAAAAGCGGGATCTTGCTTTTAAGATATGGACTGCCCAGGCTAAAGAGGCCTATACTGGTCACTACCTGGGTCGCAATATCCTAGTGAGTTACGAAACCTTTTGTACTTCCAGACCCTTCCGGAAGCTGATCTGCCATGCCCTCTGGGGAGATTATAATGAGAGTATGCTGGATGTCGTGGCTCCTCAGGGTAACGGATCTTCATTTGATGGTTTCTCCAGGCCCGGGTCAAAAATGAAAACACATCTCCGGTATCGGGAAATAATGCACACTAGCTTGCGTGAGGCTTATAATAGAGGCCTCAGGGAGAATCCGGAAGCGATAGAGACTTATAAGCAGTTTCTTCCCTTAACCACTGACCAAGAGAACATGATAGATTATATTATACACGCATGAGTAGACTAGCAACAAACCACAAAAAATTACTGGCTGAGAATAAAGCCAGGCACGAAACAAGAATAATGCTCAGGGAATACAATGAGTGGCTGCTTGATCGTGGCTTTACTGACACCGACATCATTCACGAACTACCTGATGATGAGATAGATGAATTCATTAATAACTTTTCCTTAAAACAAACGTGATGAGACCACATTGTAAGTATGACCCCTTCATGTATAAGGGTCAAAAGTATCTGGTTGATTGGTTTCCTACGAAATCAACTGTCCGTGGACATCCCATTCAAGAGGGATCTGAAAAACCGGATAGTGTAACGGCACAAACTAAACACGTAGTATGGTTACCTACGCAACCTTTCAATAAAACAAACACGATGAAAAAATGGGATTATGACATGATTTTTTTAGACGCTACCGACAAGCCCAAGGCGCATAAAAGATTGAATGAGGTAGGCGCCCAGGGATGGGAACTGACTACCATGATGGGCAAGTGGGCAATCATCAAGAGGGAGATACCAGCGCCACAAAATCGAGGTTGAATATTAACTTTTCTATAATACTATTTAAGATGGCACTAACAGGTAAAGCAAAACCCAAGAACGCAGGTCATGATACACCTGATGTTCCGGGTTTGTTATCCGAATCAACGAAAAACGCCGAAAAACAAATTTCAGCGAATTGTTATCTCAACGATTCCGTAAATTATTATTTCAGCGATGTAGCATTCCGGCCAACCATGGCCAAACCAAGTCTACCCTTCCGCAATCTCAGCGATGAGCAGTACAGGGTATATGACTTTGGAGATCATCAGGTTCGCCTGGTTAAACCAATGAAATTGAATGTGTCCGAATCAGGGGGTCACAGAGTATTCACCGCCGACGGCGTCTCTCACTACATCCCTTCTGGGTGGGTACATTTGTACTGGGTAGTGAAAGAAGGTTGCCCTCATTTCGCATTCTAATGGCAATAAATAACTCTAAAGTTTTATGTATCTATCACAGCCGCGATCTGGATGGCTGGACCAGCGCTGCGATAGTGAAAGACGGCTATCCAAACACTAAATTGATTGGATGGGACTATGGAGATCCGGTACCAGATATCGATTTCTATTACTATGATTTGGTATTCCTAGTGGACATTTCTTTTCCACCGGAAACTATGAAAAATCTTCTACATCACGCTATTTGGATTGATCATCACATTTCCGCAATCAAAGACTCAGAAGAGCATGGATACAGCCATATGGAGGGAATTAGAAATATTATGGAATATGCTGCTTGTGAGCTTATTTGGAAATATCTCCATACAAAAGAAATGCCACGTGGAGTTGAACTGGCCGGACTGTATGATTCATTCCGACATAAGACAAAATCAGTTGAGGTCCAAAAGCGGGTTATGAATTTCCAATACGCTGCCCGGGCACATATTTCTAATCCGGAAGAAGCAGTTCAGCTGTTAACAATGGCCGTAGGACCGTGGATTGAAGCTGGTGGTCACATATTTAATTATATGAAGACTGAAGCCAAATCTATCGTTAAAAGCGCATTCCCTATAGAGCTTCTTGGACATAAAGGTATGATGGTCAACGCTGTACGATTTAATCCGAGTAATTTCGAAATCGACTACAATGAGGAGTTTTTTGGATGTTTTCATTACACCGGTAAAAATTGGTCCGTTTCCCTCTACAGTGAAGGGAAAATGGACGTATCGATCATTTGTAAGGATTTAGGCGGAGGCGGTCATGCAGGAGCTGCAGGATTTCAAATTGACACAATAGATAAATTAAACAGTCTTATAATAAAAAAATACTAATGGTATCAACAAACTTGAAACGTAAGAAATTTTCCCATACCCCAAAGGTTGGGGAAGAGTTCGATTACGAAGGACAGCGCTACAAGGTAACGTCTGTTCCAAACTTCTCCAATATAGTTGGAGAGAATATTGATCCTACTGGACAACCTCCCTTAGTGGCGATCCAGGTCAATAAAGCTGAATGGTTATGAGTTATCCAAAAGGTTGGGCTGAAGAGCACCCGCTTGATAACTCGGGCGGTGAGGCTTCTCAAATTTATAAACGGGAAGCTAAAGAGGAATTGTATGTAAAACGGGCCAATTATGTCCAGGAAACGGCGACAAGAGCTAAGCAATTCGTATCGGCTATGTTAATCAGATTTTCATTAGATCTACCTGAGAACATGCGAGATAGATTTAATCGTGTAATATATGATGTGCGCAAGGAAGCCGCACTTAGAACCTTTCAGGAAGATGCATATATGAATCCATTTTCCCTAAACTTTACTATAAAAAAAGAATCAATGAAAACAATCGAAGAATTGAAAAACGAAATCGCAGAACTGGAGAATATCCGTACAGGCCTCTCTTCTGATATCGATTTACTAAACAGTAAGAACCAAAACGCTCAGGCCCAAAGAGATAGGGTGACAGCCAAGATCGACGGTCTGAAGTGGGCGCTAAATGAAGGCGAAGATGTTCAGGATAGTAAAGCTTAGCGGTAAATACTATGGTTATGATATGGGCGAAATAAACCAATATGATAACCTGGAAGATTTCCTGAGGATACATATCAGGGGTTTCGTGGATAGTGGAGATCCGGTTCTCCTGGTAAATGATCTGGAGGATGCTGAATTCTTCATACCCGGCTTGGATGTGAATGATATACAGATGGTAGAAGGGAAGGACGAAGATGAATGATCCCAGAAGAGCACCAGAACCTACGGAGCAGGCTACTATACCTGTTCCGGATATACACGCTGAGAATGAGCATATTGCTATATGCAAGATCTTTCTCGCGTCTAGTCCGAATAAGAAAACCGGGAATTATGTCATCCTCAATAAGAAGAGTGGTGATCTACTCGGCGAGATCTATTGGAACTTCACCTGGCGGCAGTATTGCTTTTTTCCAGAGTCACATTGTACCTGGAGTACTAGTTGCCTTGATACAGTTGTTGAATTCATCAAAGGGCTCAATATTGCCCATAAAACCAAAAAAGTATGAGCGACATGAAACAAAAAATGGATGATCAGATCAAAGCAGATCTGCACCCGTTGGAACATTCTGGAGAAATTTTCCACTTCGACGAATACCTTTACAGGACCCAGGCTGATATAATTAAAGATCAGATAAGGGCATACGCACTAGAATTCATGGCCATGGCCCTGACTAGCGATGATCCGCAATTCACCCGTGAAATTATTAATAAGATAGAGCAGACGATGTACTTCATTGACATAGAAGAAATATTCGAAAGCTTATGAGACATCAACTAGTAGGATTCGGCGATGGTGGTACCTATGAGGATATCAATGAAGAAGAACTCCAGGAGTTCTTTGACCTCACTACATACATACCTCTACCCGGGTGGCCCGGGTGGGGGCGTTGGGCACTCCTTCTGGGAGTTGCAATAGTTTTATTTACAATACTTTATTTCAGTAATTATGGAACGATATGAGAAAACTTAAAACAATTCTTGCTGATTCCGTGTTTGATCTTGATACACAGGTAAATGCATGGTTAAAAAGAAATCGGCGCTATGATGCTATTTCATTTCAAGTAATTGATCGTAGAATAGATGGAGATTGGGAATTACACTGGTATGCTTTTATTGAATATACCGTATGAATTTACTCAAAATCAAAGTATGGTTTATGATGGCCTATTTCTGGATCTTCAAACCCCAGCTCTATCGAGATGGTAGAAGGTTCCAGAAGGCCATGAAGTCTCCTGAAGTACAGGAGGCTCTGGATAAAGCCGCCAAGGCTCTTATAGATGGATTTGCTTCTAAAGCTAGGGCACGATGCGAGTTTATGTAACACCTAACCTGCCTCCCCTCAGATGGGGATACAGAGCAATCACTCTCTGGCCAGTCGGAATGTTTGTCTCCAGTATGGATGATATAATGGATGATGAGTTGGTCAATCATGAAATGATCCACTGGGAGCAGCAGAAAGAAATGCTGGGGATCTTCTTCTACCTTTGGTACGGAATTGAGTACTTGGTTAGATTAATCCAACTCAGGAATCACTGGACATCTTATTATGGGATCTCATTTGAAAGAGAAGCCAACGGTCTGGAGATGGTAGATGATTATCTGGAATGGCGACATCGGTATAACTGGATAAAGTTTCTGCGTCAGGTATAGGCACCCATCCCCATAAAACGTCTACGATCCCCCTATGAGTAATACCTAGTATCCACTCATAGGGGGATCGTTCGTTAGGAACGAGCTATGGAGGTCAAATTTGCGGAAAGTGACACTTTTCGTCACTTTCCGCCGGAAACACTGCATTCATCAAATGTTCATTTGGTAATGCTATAATGAATAATTTACTTCTTCGGCGTCAATAAACCCCCAATCGGGGGTCCTATCCTTCCACAATCGATCATATTACTGCCGGAGCGGCACCGCCGGTAAAAATACTCTCGCGGTGGTAGTCAGGCTATCTATATGCAATTAAATATAAAACAGTGGATTATTGGTAAATTATATGCAATTGCATGTCCTGTTAATAATATAAAAAACTGGACAAAAAAAAACCCCTCCCCGGCATGAAGCCCAAGGAGAGGGAAAAACACAGCATATGAAACAACTCTCTGTTATACCTTAGATGTTACAAAGATAATCATTTATTTCTTAATACAATCATCCGCATCAAATAAAATATCAACGATACACCTATCGTCATGCATGTCAATACGATCTATTTGTGCAGATGGAGGTAACATGCCTTGTTTGATTAAAGCTCGCTCCATGTCTGAAATTGTGAAAGTTTTTGTGTGCTTGCTCATTTTATTAGTTTTACGGTGTGGTGGGCATAATCAACTATGATGCCACTGCCTATACATAAATGATGTTCGTGATGTAACCTCTCCAGCAATTTCCTAAATCCGTTCCTCTGGACATCACCAGATGTGTAATGATCATTGAAAGTAGTTTTTCCATTCTTGAACAGCTCTTGAACTGCTTCATCGATTAGTTTGGTTGTTTGTCCTGATCTTCTCAATTGTTCGTCAAATGGTTGACTGAGTAGACGGCATTCCAGCTTCCCCTCTGGGGCGTTTATGGATGCCTGGCTCAACGGTTCGTCCGTCAGAGCTGCGGCTGTAAAACAGTCTTTCAGAAAATCAACCCAACTGGGTATTTCTGATGCCTGACGTGATTCGATTGTTATGACCCAATAATTCATAATTTTAAAAGTTTAATGTGAGGGTGGTCGCTATTTGCGACCAGTCCATATCAAGTATTTATTTGATATTAGATAATTCGTTTAGTTCATGCTCTGTAACAAGGAGATATTCCTCCATCCGGATTAGATGCCTAGCATGAGAATCCGGGACGATAGTGTTGAGACGCCCATACTGCTTTGCTTTGATCTCCTTGATTGTCATGTTAATATTCGTTATTCACTGGTTGTAGAACTGTGAATCCAAGATCCCGCCAGGCTTGAACTGTGGAAGTCTTATCTTCAATAATAAAAGCTGTATTCTTAATTGTAATACCGACCTCCTCAAGGAGTTCCGGTTTCACTATGGTATCCGATCTGTGATCTTCCGGAGATTTCCGCATCAGCAGAGGGGCTTTACACAGGCCAATGTATTTATCGATCCAATCTCTGGTCCTATTCCGGAAAGCAATATTCCGGCTAGTACAAAATATAATGTGATAATGCCTACTTAAGTTTTTCACTAAATCGACAACGGGCTCAATTGGAATATCATTTTCACATCCCTCAAATAACTTATTCCACGGCATATCCTCAACTTTAACATTTTTAAGACGCCTGGCAATATTGAATTGACGAATGGGATTAGCGGCAATAGTGCCGTCGATATCTACTACTACATATTTCATTTCACCTCCGCTATAAAATCTACGATAGGCGTGATGAAAGTATCTCTCCACCAATCCCTTACCGCTGTTCCACATGGAACCCAGGTTATTACTACGACTATCACTCCTATAACGCCCGATACGAGCAACCCTATTACACAAGGTATAAAGGTAAGTCTTCTCCAGACAGCCATAAGTTTGGTGTCCTCCTTAAGCGGGACATTTTCGTTTCCCATCATATTATTTCCTTTAAAGTTCCTGGTATGTTAATACGGTTACGGTCCTGCCCAGATTCATCTTTGAAGAATGCCTCAGTATCCTCTGGGAGGAGCCACTGTTTGCCCTTAGCTACGTGGTCCTGTTGCTTTTGTGGCATTCCTTCGCTGATTATCCGACGGGCATATTCAACAAGGTAATTTTGATCTTTATTGACCTTCACGGTTCCCATCATGGTTATTCGTTTATTCCTCTGAGAGCGGTTTGTATTAAATCGATTGTATAATCGTGAGATTCCTCATGGCTCTTTAAAGCCTCCAGAGCGTTACATATGTCGTTTACATCGGCGTATATACGCTCATCTGTTCGTACTGTTCCTATATTGAATTTCAGGCGCATCGTGTTAAGATTTGATCTTCTGGATGAACTTCATTCCAGATGGTTATTAATAAGTCTCCTTCAAGGCAATTGTATTGAGCCTCTATACGACTGAGAAATCTCACAGTTCGGCGACAAGCCTCATTAAGAAGAACACCCCAACGAGATCCGGTCATCTCAAGATACATGAGAACTTGGCTCCTTGTAACAGTCATATCTCCGCACAGGAGGCGTACAAGGTAATTATGCTCACCAGTCATCCCCAGGATGATTTTACTTAACCAGCGCTTACCAGGTGAATCGGGGTTGATGTAATTCTGCCATGCTACTGTCTCAACTGAGTAATATGGGTACATCTTCTGTCTGAGACGGTCTTGGTCCTCTGTGACATCGTAATTGATCCTGGACATTACAAAGTCCATTTGATTTAATTCCGGAAGGGTGAAATTACCTCTTTTCAGTAGCCAGGCATTCCATCGGGAAGATACGGCCATGATTGGGATCTCCAGGATATACCAGATGGTTCTCCATCGTTTGTTGAGGATACCCTTCATCCAGGCCCACATATCGATAGTGAATGTATGTCTCTCTGAGATACGCCAGGTTGAGTATTTGATCATATCCCGGAGGCGGGGAAGGGCTTCATGCCGGCAATCTTCGATACCGAAGTATGCCAGAAGAAGTAAACCGGTCACATGATCCCGGGACATATCGCCAAAACCCCATTGAACTTTCGGATGCCGGCGATATTGTATAATAGTATCATACTCCAATCCGCTTAATCCATCCATTTCGCGGTGGGTCTTGCGCATCATCTCTGTCATAGGGAGTTCATAAAGATGGAAGTCTCCCCAGGATTTGTAGGCCACAGCCATACGGAACCCGGTATCCCTCCAGGATTCGTCATCTCCGTTGATAACGGCATAGTTGAATGCATCAAAGATAACATGTGTATCCTTGGCGGCTGGGTTGAATGTTGAGTAGGTAGGCATCATTTTCTCTGTTTTAGGAGTCTTCCGACCTTCACGTATATGGAATTATCAACGCTACATTGATGTCCATAATACTGTGCAATGAACTCAGAGTCCCTACACCTATCGTCAAAAAAGCATCCAAGACATTTTTTACCAACTTCCTCTTGGGCCGGCCTGATTTGAAGAACCGTGTTTTTGTAGATTATAAATTTTCCTATTTTCATTATTATAACCCTATAGCAGCGCATTGATTGACTGTGAAGATGAATAGCGCCATTGCTATTATCATCATCCCCAGTTGTAAAATCCATTTTCTTTTCATGATGCTGTTTTTATTGAGAGGTGAAAGTTTCTACAAAATTAGGTACTTATTTCGAGAAAAACAAATGCTACACACTATTTAGACTGGTTCTGGATAAATGAGCTCTTTACCGCATAGTTCTTCTATTACCTCAATGAGTTCGAATATGGCCGTATTCTTCGGTGTAATCGACTTCGCCCCTTCGACAATTTCAATGGCGCCCTTTATTTTATCGTGATGCTTATCGAATATACGCCGATTTGAAGCAAGCGGGTGTAGCCTTGGATCAGTGAAAGCGACCAGTAGTTCGGAAACTTTTTTAACGATATTCTTTATAATCTGTTTGAGGTCATCGATTGCTACGGGGTATCTTAATGTAACATACTCAGGATCATAGTTTATGAGTACGATCTGGAGTATCAATAATTCTGCGTTTGTAAACTCAGTTTTTGCCATCGCCTAGTTTTTTAATGAAATGTTCACAGGTTTCATCTTTACCTGGAGTTACTGTAAAATATTCTTGATAGATAAATTTTACTGCAGGCGCATGATGCGCACATTTCACTGTGGCGTTACATCCATGGCCTTGGCAATATGCTATGTCTTTATTCATAAGGTGGTAGTTGTTTAGGACGCTCCGATACAACGAAACGAATGCCACTATGTTTTGTTCCATCAAGGGAATAATGCTCCCTGACTAGAAACGATAACCCACCTGGGGGCCTACGTAGATCGCAGCCCCCGCAAGTGTGGCCTAGTTTCATGCGCTGTAAGCGTTCTTCTTCTGTTCGATATTCCATCCCCAATTGTTTCTACTTACTCGCTTTAGGGGCTGGTTTCGTAGGCTTAGCAGTCTTAGGTTTGGTGGTTTTAACTTCCTTGTCTGGGCCTTCAACGGGTGCTTCTTGTTTGTCCTCAACCTTGAAGTCCCTCGCCTTCTGCACCTTTTCCTTTGCTTTGTGAAGGGCTGCTATGATGTTATCTACCACATCCAACGTAAATTCAGGACGAGCCAAAGCGCCACGATCGTCAGCGTAAGCCGCCAGATAGACATGCTGGCCAGCAACGCCTATATCCAGCCAGTCGCCTTTTTCGCCAGGGTAAGAAAACATGCTTCCGTTAGCCATCCGAATATATTTAGCCACTTGAATACCCCTCATAAGGCCCGGCCAACTTAACCGAATCTGGTTGCGGCTGGGGGTTCGCCTCACAGGGCACCTCCAAGCCGTACTTAGCCAGCAAAGCCGCTGCGGCCTGCCATCC
>SDBU01007223.1_pt1 | contig 12842 bp, 10 predicted proteins | sample 2277071 | NCBI WGS metagenome assembly SDBU01 (sample SAMN10397929, study PRJNA504765) | marine sediment metagenome | isolation source: marine sediment core GS08_GC12, 126 cmbsf | place: Arctic Ocean: Gakkel Ridge, Loki's castle | collected 2008 | reverse complement strand
AAACAGGGCAATGGCTAGCGCCGTCTTCTTTCCCCGCTCCTTCCACATCACCGAGAACTGAGCAATACAGGGGATGAAAAGGGTGAGGGTAACTGCGGCCACCACCAGTGGGATGCCAACTATCACCCCTGAGCTATGCAGGTCGTATAACCCGGCCGCGCCGAAATCTCTCCGGAAAAAGCCGTAGAGAAAGACAAGAGCAGTTTCTGAAGGCAGCCCGATGAACTTAACCACGGGCTCAAGTCCTCTGGTGATAAGGCCAAGTATCCCGGTAAGCTCTCCCAACCAGAGCAAGATGCTGGCGAAGATGAAAATAGGGAAAACCTCAAAAAAGTACCATTGCAGCCGGGTATAGGTTTTGACCAGTACATTGGATATTTTTGGCAGCCTGAGTGGCGGCACTTCCATAAAAAAGCTGGCTCGCTCTCCAGGGATAACTTTAGCTGCCAGGTAGCCGACAAGTAAAAATACCAGGACGACCACCCCACCCCAGATGAGGAGCGCCAGCCCGTTACCCGACAGAATGGCGAAGATAACCCCCAGTTGTGCCGAGCAGGGGATGGCTAAAGCCAGCAGAAAGGTGGTGATAACCCGCTCTCGCTTCGTCTCCTGGGTTCTGGTGACAATAGTCGCCATGGTGTCGCAGCCAAACCCCAGCACCATGGGTATTACTGCCCGGCCGTTGAGTCCAATCACCTTGAACACCCGGTCAATGAGCATGGCCAGTCTGGGGAGGTAGCCGCTGTCTTCAATTATAGAGAAGACAATAAAGAAAGTACCCACGATGGGAAGTATCAGGGCAAAAGTATAGGTAAACCCCAAAGTGATGACCCCATATTCGCCGACGAATAAATCCTGAAAGACCGTGAAGGGAATGATGCTGACAACCAGGTTAGTAACCCAGGGGTTAATCCACTCCCCGAAAATAATGCCCTCAATGAAATCGACCAGAGTCTGGGCACCAAAAACCCCGACAAATTGATAGAGACCAAAGTAGAGAACTACGATGAGGATAGGGATGCCGGTTACGGGATTCATCATGGCACGGCTCAGCCTCTCGGCAAACCCGTGGCTGGGTCTCTCTCCGGCAGTCACCGTGGTGGATAGGATGCGTTTTGCCGCCAGCTGCTGCCTGAGGGCAATAACGTAGCTTAGAGGCTGGCTGTAATCGGCTCTGGCTTTGGCCACAATACCCTGTATCGCCGTGTACGCTGACCCTTCCTGCTTCCTGACCTGCCTCTCTATGAGAGGGTCTCCCTGGAGAAGGAGCAGCCCGATAGTCCTTCGGGAGACGCCGTAACGGCCGGTAATCAGGGCTACGATGCCGGTTAGAGCTGATTCCAGAGAATCGTCATACCGGATAGACGCCGGTTCGGCTGGCAACATATTTCGCTACTCTCCTCCGTAGAGCCTCTATGCCCCGACCGGTAATGGCCGCAGTAGTAACTACGGGAATGCCCAGTTCTTTCTCAAGTTTCTCGGCGTCAATTCCTATACCGGCCGTTTCCATCTCATCCATCATGTTCAGGTCCAGGATGACCGGGAGTCCGGCTTCAATAAGCTGCAGAGTGAAGGGGAGCATTCTTTCCAGATTCTTGGCGTCCACCACGTGCAGGATTACTTCCGGTTTCTCATTAAGCAGTATCGCCCGGGCAACCCGTTCCTCCTCGGTTATGGGCAGCAGGGAGTACATCCCGGGGGTATCCACTACTTCAAATTCCTCACCCTCAATTACGGCTTTACCTCGTGAGACGTCTACTGTTGTGCCGGGGTAATTGGAAACGGTAACGTAGGCTCGGGTAAGACCATTAAAGACCACGCTTTTGCCGACATTCGGGCTACCGACGATGCTTATCTTTCTAAGGCCGTTAGACCTTATACGCATCCCTGTCCCATGACAGCTGCCGCCCCGTGGGCCAAAACTAAGTGTATTCGATATTTTTTGCCAGAGGTTCATTTTTTATTTCCTTTTTCGTCACTTGAACCGGGCGGAAGTAGCTTACCAGAGCCAGGGTAAGAAAGAGAAAGTAGGCGACCACTTCCACCAGGGACGGATTGGCGTTATAGCCGACGATAGCCGTCAGGAATCTTCCCAGTGTTGCTTTTTCCGGAAGGACGTGGTTGATGTCCCACACGTGCTCGACTACTGGTGGGATGATGCCTGCCTCATGGAACTCGTGAATCCCATGAGCCAGTAAACCGGCGGCAAACATAATAAGCAGCAGGCTGGTCACGTTGAAAAATGTTCTCAGGTTAAGTCTGGAGGCGCCCTTGTATAGGCTGTACCCGATGCCTATGGCGATGGCCAGTCCCAGTAAGCCACCGGTGGCAAACAGGACGGGTGATCCATCCACTCTGGTAGCCGCAAAGAGGAAGAGCACCGTTTCAATACCTTCCCGCACAACCACCACAAAGGCCAGCACCACTAAGCCCAGCGAAGAGCCGCTGTTAAGCACGGACTTTACCTGGGCATGCAGGTGAGTTTTGATGTCCACCGCCTGCTGGCGCATCCAGAATATCATCCAGGTGAGGACACCGACGGCGAGAAACATGGCGAGGCCCTCGAATATTTCCTCGGCCCGGCCACTGAGCTCTCCCGCCAAAAGATAGATAGTGGCGCCGGCAATCAGGCTGATAACCACCGCCAGCGAGGTTCCCAGCCAGACAGGTTTGACACCCCGGCGGTTATCGGTCCTGACCAGATAGGCCAGGATAATGCCGATTATTAAGGCAGCTTCCAGCCCTTCTCTCAATGTTATCAGTAGTGAACTAAGCAACAGTTATATCCTCCCTCTCTCGTAAATGATTCTTCCTTTCGGTTAGTCTGGTTAAACACGGCAAATTCCTTACACTTATTTCCCCCTTCACTAAATACAAATGCTTCTGATTTGCAATAAGCCGGGCAAAAAATTATTTCCTTTCCTGTTGGCAGCCGGGGCAGTAACCGGTCATACGGACTTCGGTATCAACAATCTCGAACTCTTTAGCTTCGGCTACGTTCCTCTTTAAATAGCGAGACACGGGGTAGCGAAATTCAATGACCTTACCGCAGTTAAGACATACCAGATGGTGGTGCTCCGAGGACGGCTTCACCTCGTAGTGGTGGTGGGTTTCATCGAAGTGCACTTCCTCTATCAGTCCCAGCTTCTTAAACATCTGCAGGCTGCGATAGACAGTGGACAGACTGAGACGGGGTTCCTTTTCCCGAGCCTGGCGGTAGACCTCGTCAGCATCCTGGTGCCCCTTCCCCTGACGAATAATATCGAGGATTAAGGCCCGTTGTTTGGTGAATCTTAATTTGCTGGCACCAAATACCTGGCGCGCATTGCCTGGAGACCCGGCCTTACTGTTCACTGCCCTTTCCGCTAATGCAATTCATTTGCAATAATAATTATACTATAAATAATTAAGGTTGTCAACCAGCTCTTGGTTTAATCGTGGATACAGACCCGGGAATGAAATCTTGACGTGCCTTTGTTTTTCTGGTTATCATTCGATAGCGGGCAAACTATTTAAGGAAAGACCAAAATATGGCTATCACTAACGAAGCTGTTGATGCCGAGCCGGGGCGGCGGTGGGTCATCCTCGGGGTTATTTACCTGTGCATGCTTGCTTTTGCCCTCGTATTGCAATCAGTGCCCCCGGTACTGAGCCTCATTATGGCTGACCTTGGTCTTTCACATGCTCAGGGCGGCCTCCTGATGAGCTTTTTCGCCCTGCCCGGGATAATTGTGGCTATCCCGGCGGGTATGCTTGCCGACCGCTACAGCCAGAAGACAATTGTTTTAGCCTCACTGGGTTTGATGATTGTGGGCCCGGCACTTGTTGCTTCAGGTAACTCCTTCCCCATATTGGCCCTGGGGCGAATAGTCACCGGGGTGGGGGCGGTAACCTTTATTGTGGTCGCGCCCCAGTTGCTGGTCCAGTGGTTTGCCGGGCGTGAAGTGGGAATTGCCATGGGGATATTCAATACCGGAATGCCCCTGGGCACCATCCTCTCTCTGAACCTGCTGTCACGGCTGGCGGAGAGCCTGGACTGGAGAGCCAGCATCTGGGTATCTGCCGGGCTGTCCCTGGGGGCACTGCTGGTATTTGCTTTGTTGTTCGCTCCGGCGCCGCGAAGAAGCGAGCGTATCTCACCGCCGTCGGAAGGCTTCTTTCAAGGTATCAGGATGGCGGGCATGCCCATCTGGCTGGTTGGTGCTGCCTGGGGTTTGTTCAACGCGGCGGTTATTTCTCTCTTTACCTTCACCCCGGACCTGCTTAAGACGGCTGGGTTTAGTATTGCCACCGCCGGTTTTCTCACCAGCCTCGTTATGTGGCCGGCGCTGGTGTTGAGTCCGGTTGTTGGCTACATCATAGACAGGATAGACCGGAAGCAAACTATTATTGTGGTCGGTGGTCTGGCTCTAGCAGCGCATTTAGTGTGGGTTCCTACCGCCGCCGGCGGGGTGCTGGCGCTGATGCTGCTTATCGGTGTGGCCCAGGCCCTGGTGCCGGCACCGATATTCGCTCTGCCGCCCGATGTTACCACCCCGGAAAGGTTGGGGCTTGGCTTTGGCATAATTTCAGCCTGTCTCAATATAGGGATAGTAGTGGGACCAGCCCTGGCGGGATTTATGAAGGATATTACCGGTTCCTATCAGGCAAGCTATGCGCTGATGTCCGGCTTTGCGGTGCTCGTTGCACCGGCTATGCTCATCCTCGCCCGCCGGCGGGGCTAAATACCTGAGATAGGTTTGACGGAGAAACAATTAGTCCAGTTTGCCGTACTTTCGTGTCGCCGCCATCAGCGCCGCCATGTTCTCCCGGGGTACGGTGGGCCAGATATCACACCCCGGCCAGATGGCGTTGACGCTGTTGGCGATAGCCTCTTTTACCGCCTTATCCACGTCAGCGGGATTACCCTCTACCATCACGCCGAAAGCATCGATGTTGCCCAGAATGAGCGCATCAGCCCCAAGCTTCTGCCGGGTTTCGGCCACATGATTCTTTGGCTCCACGCTGATGGCGTCAGCCCCGCAGGCGTACATCCACTCAATAATGTCATCGGTATCACCGCATATGTGCAGAACATTGGGCGACTCAATGGCGCTGAAGATTCGCTCCAGAGGCGGCCGTATCAGGGTCTGAAACATCCGCGGGCTCAATATATCTCCGCCCGCCCCCATCTCACGGATGGTGATGTAGTCGGCACCGGCCTGCCGGTAAATCCGCACCATCTCGATGAGCGCTTCAGATAGGGTGTCCAGTACGTTTCGTACCGTAGCCGCATCCTTGTACGCCGCCTTGCTGAGGTCGGCAAGTTCCACCAGCTGGCCGGCCAGGGTGTAGGGACCCAGAACCCAGGAGCCGATGGCTACCTGGTTGCCCACTTCCTTTTTCAGGTAGCCGATAGCCTCAGTTACTATCGGTATTCTTCCCGCTCGGGCTAAATCCGTTGGTATCTGGATGCTTAAATCCTTTACCCTCTCCGTTACTTTTCTTGATACGGTAGGGTAGACCACGTCGGTGCGGTGGGAATAAAAATTGAGCTCGGCACCCAGGGCTTCGGCCTCGACACCGACATCGAAGGGAACCACGGCGCACTCGAAGCCAAACAACTGGAACGTGGACGCCGCCATGCTGGCCATTTTACGGGCGTCAGTGTGGATGTCAGTGAATTTCCCGCCGTATTTCTCCAGTCCGTGTATCGTCACGTTGCCCATGCCGCTGAAGACAGGGATGCGGTCTATATTTTCTTTACGGAAAAATCCCAAAACTCGCTCTCGGGCACTGAGTTCGGTTTCCATGTCATTTACTTCTTTCTTTAAGTAGTTGCTCTATGGCGTCGGGGAACAGCCGGCTTAAGGGGTGATTGGCGCCGGGTAAAGGCGCACCCTCTGCATACGATAAGGTGGACAGGAGGGCGGTAGCCGCGGCCACGGCGGAGAAGACCCGGCTGGTGCCGGTCATCGGGCCGTAGAAAATAAAGTCGCTTTCCATAGCCGCTATCGCTTCGATAGCCGCATCCACAGCCGGGAAACTGCTCTTGCCCGCCGCTCCGGCTGATTTGCGCCACATATAGGTACCGTTGGCCGGAGCACAGCCCACCGGTAAGCCAAATTTCCGCTTGACCAGGCGATTAGCCATCAAAGAAAAGGCGGTAAAGGGCAGACTCATCACCGCCGTGTCAACTAATATACTCTGGAAATTACCTTTTTCCACCAGGGGCAGCAGACGGCTCAGTGACTTGATTCTTCCGTTGGGCCCCTTGTCCTCCATATCGAAGGCCTGTATCACCACGTGCTTTATTCCCAGTTCCTTCAGTTCCAGCACCTGCCCTTCAATGTCCTCATCCCAGGGGGTGATGCTGTTATAGAGCAGGCGGTCCTGGAGTCCCAGTTCAGCTACGTAGCGCGCGGCGGCCAGCCTGGTCTTGGGCATCCAGATGTCAATGGCAAAAGGCATATCGGTGACGCTGATGAAAAAATCGACGTAGGCTTTCATCTCGTCCGGGGTGTTGGCGACCATAGCTACCATGCCCGGCAGGCCCGTTTCCCGGGAAAGGCGCTCCATCTCTCTTATCCGTTCCCGGGCTTCCTTCTGGTTGAACTTACGCTCTTTCCGGCTCTCGAGGAGGGTGTCTCCCTTCTGGAACATGTTGCCGATTAAGAGCGGCGGGTTCTCTCCCGGCTGACCGCCCACTTTTATGCCGCCAATCCGGCAAACCTTCTGTTCCGAGTCATAGCGGAGCATCTAGTAACCTATCCCCTTTCTCAGCCTTGTTTTGTTGCCTTGTCCGCGAGGAGGTGAGTCAGGTGGGGGAAAGTATCCTTCATATGGGGAAGCCACATTGCCTCACTAAAGACCTTATCGAAATCCGGCTCCACGGTTAATTCTATGTATTCTATCTTCCGGGCTATATCGTCCGCTTCCGCTCTCTTGTCCGCATTGAGGAGGGCGATGCGGGCGCCATCACCGGCGGCGTTGCCCACGGCATAGATATTCTCCGGGTCGCAGTCCGGGAAAAGGGCGAGGAGGGCGGCCGATTCTTTATCGATGTAGCTACCGAAGGCTCCAGCCAGAATAACCTTTTCCAGCTTATTAATACCCAGATGACGCATCATGATTTTGGCACCGGCATACATGGCCCCTTTGGCGAGCTGGATATTCCTGACGTCCTCCTGCGAAATTACGATGTCCCGGCCGATAGATGTTTCCTTTGCCCAGGTAATAACGAACTCAGGTCCGTTCTCAGTGACACGCAAACGTGGAGTCGCTAAATCCTTCTTAAAACGCCCCGTCTTGTCGATAATTCCTGCCAGGAACAATTGAGGCAGGACATCGATTATTCCCGAGCCGCAGATGCCCTTGGCTTCCACATTCTCCAAATCCGTGTTCCAACCTTCTCGGCCGATAACCTTAAATCGTACTTCTCTGGTATCTTTATCTATCTCTAGCTTCTCGATGGCGCCCGGCGCGGCGCGCATGCCATGTTTTATCTCGGCACCCTCGAAAGCGGGGCCAGTGGCACAGGAGGTAGAAATGAGCTTCTCCCGGTTGCCCAGGACCAGTTCACCATTGGTGCCGATGTCGATGATAAGCTCCAGGCTGTCCTGCTGGTAGGGTGCCTCGGCAATGAGCACCCCGACGTTGTCCGCCCCGACGAAACCAGCCTCTATGGGGAGAACGTATACGTAGGCTCCCGGGGATATTTTTAGCCCCAGGTCGCGGGCTTTGATATCCAGGGAATGGTGAATAGCCGGCGGGAAAGGAGACCGGCCGATATGCCGGGGGTCGATGTTCAGAAAGAGATGGTGCATACAGGTGTTGCCAACAACCGTCATATCAATAATGTCCCGTCGCTTGATATGCGCCTGAGCGGCGGCTCGCCCGGCGAGTTCGTTGATACCCCGGACAATTGCCTGGTTCATGTGCTCCAGTCCGTGTTGATTGGTCATACAGTAGGTTATGCGGGACATCACATCTTCGCCGTAAACCACCTGTGGATTCATCATTGACTCGGTAGTGACCACCGCCCCACTGTTAAGGTCGCAGAGATAGCCGGCTACGGTGGTGGTGCCGATATCCACGGCCAGACCGTAACCTTTCTCCACCAGTCCGGGCTCCACCCGGATAACCTCTTTATCCATCCATACCGATACGGTTACCCGCCAGTTGTCCCGGCGCACTAGTTCCTGCAGGTTCAGGAGCACCGGGTAGTCAATGCTGAGGTTGGTCAAGCCAAACCGGCTATTAAGCTCCGCTTGCAAGCGCTCCCAGTCGCCCAGTGTGTCCTCCAGGGTAGCCTTAGCCAGCTCAACATAATATTTCTTTACCGTTGGCTTTACCTCGATTACCATCTCTCTGGCCGCCTTGCGCACTATCTGCTTTCCCATCCGGCTCTCCTCAGGGACGAAGACGACAACGTCGCCCTGTATCTGGGCCTGGCAGGCCAGCCGGTAGCCCTGGTCCTCCATATTCGTATTGATAAACTTCCTCTCCGCTTCGGTTAGTGGAGAGAGATTGCTTCTCCTGGATTTAACGCCGTATTTCTCGAAGAAACCGTCCTCTATCCTGACCTTGCAGGTGCCGCAGGTGCCGGCGTCACCGCAGATACCTTCTATGTCCACACCCAGCTCCCGGGAAGCCTGTTTCAAGGTTTGCCCCCGGTCAATATGGCCTCTACGGCCGGACGGTTGAAACACCACGAAATATTTCTGGGTTTGCCCTTCTGGCATAGCTTTTCCTCTCTATATCCGTCTCTTTATATGGTTCAGTAGTGGGGACTCCCCTGGCTCTAGCCATCATTGGGGGATTGTGAAAGCTGGCTACTCATACCAGCCAAAGTCGTTCACGGCTTGCGTCATCATCCACACGTTTTCCGCAGAAGCCAGGGGCGGCATTTCACAGCCTGGCGCTAGAATAAAGCCCCCGGAACACCTTTTCCCCTTCTCAATACATATCCGGCTGAGCTCATAAACCTGCTCTGGAGTCCCCTCCTGAATAATTCCCGGCTCAACATTGCCCACGATGATGTCATTGGGGAAACAGCTTGCTACCGTCTCCAGGTCCATCTCATGCCCGACGCTGACCATGCCCGGGTTCCCCATGGGAATCTGCGCCCAGTAGGGAAGGTTAGAGTTGTGGTCACCGCAGATATGGCAGAAAATATGCCGGTAGCCCATGTCAAGCAGCTTCTCATGGAGCTCCTTCTGGTAGGGAAAAACAAACTCAGCAAAGTGCTTCGCTGAGATGACCTGGTTGGCTGAAGTCGCCTCACCCGTCCAGGGCACAATGCCTTCGGTGCCGCAGGTATCCCTTATGTATCGGGCAATCTCAACTATAAAATCGGTAGCCAGCCGCACCAGCCGGTGAACCGCTTCCGGCTCTTTTACCACCCAGCGGCAGAGGTTTTCCATACCGCTAATGTTCCCGGCAGCACTGAAGGAACCAGACAACGCAGGGAGGCAGAAGGGCTCGTTATCCGGTGGGTTGTCCATGATAAACTGGCAGGCGGCGACGTTTTTTGGAACCATGCCGGCCGTTTTCACATCGGGCAACTTCAGGTTCCAGACATCATCTTTCGTCGCCACGGGGTAGCGACTAGTGGTTACCGTTTGGCTGAATTCACTGGTGGGCCACCTGATTTCCCCGCCAAACTCTTTCGATCCCAGGTTGGAGTAGCCTATCAGCGGGGTGCTCATCCACTTGTAGTGCCGCATGAGCTTTCGCACCGCGGCAAGAGCCTTCGGGTCTTTATACAGACTGCCACCCTTGTAGTCACTATGGCGGGTAGCAAAACCCATGCCGAAGGGCCAGATGGGAACTCGGTCTGGCTTCTCGTGGTTAAGCAGCGCCTGCATCCGCGCCTTCTCGGTCATTTTGTCTGGTCTTAGTGCCATAATATCAAGTTTACTTGATGGGATCAGGTTATCTCCTCAGCTCCTCTTTCCTCAGCATGTCAATCAGTCTAATCGCTTCATCAACTGCGGTGCTGGCGCTCTTGGCGAAGCTGTCGGCGCCGTACTTTTCCACGATATCGGCGCTGATAGGGGCACCGCCGAGCAGGATACGGACGTTGGGGTTTTTCTCTCTGAGCTTCTTGATGACTACGGGCATAGCCAGCATGCTGGTGGTCATCATAGCCGAGATACCCACAATATCAGAATTGGTCTTTACCAGTTCATCGACAAATTTGTCCAGCGGCACGTCTTTTCCCAGGTCGTAGACATTCCATCCTGCGGCTTCAAACATCATCTTGACCATGTTCTTGCCGATGTCGTGAACATCACCCTCAACCACGCCGAGGACTATTGAACCTTTGGCCTGGGCTTGTCTTCCCGAAGCCTCGATGGCCGGCTTCAGGAGATTCAGCCCGGCATACAGGGCGTCGGCACACATCAGGAGTTCGGGGACAAAATATTCCTTCTTATTGTACAGTTCGCCTACATCGACCATGCCATCGGCCAGACCTTCCATGGTGGCGATGAAGGGGTCGACACCTTCATCCAGGGCAATCTGGGACCACTCCGCAGCCTTATCCTCATCAAAGTTCACCACCGCCTGATGAAGCTGTTTCAGTATCTCTCTGGTTCTCTCTTCTGAGGCCAATTTAGTCCTCCTTTTCCACCATCAAATTAGGTGAATCCCTGGCCGGGTCAGCTTCAGCTATTTGGTCTTTATATTAACCTACCCTGTGTATTATTAGCAACCTTTGCTTTTTGGGTTGTGTGAGACTGTATTGACGATGTTTGTGCAGTCGCCTATCATAGGGTAAGTAAGGCTGTATCTCCAGTGGTCATAGTGGTAATATAGTAATATAGCTGGTAAGGGGAGAAGATAGTGGCTAAAATACTTACCGTGGATTCGACCAAGTGTACCGGCTGCGGAGCTTGTGAGATGGCCTGCTCGATGAGGAATGTGGGGGAATTTAACCCCACTCGCTCTAGGATTCAGGTCATCAGTTTTGAACCGGATTTCTTTCGAGTCCCCATGGTATGCCTTCAGTGTTATCGTCCCCCCTGTGCTGAGGTATGCCCTACGGAAGCCATCACCAGGGAGGAAGCAACGGGTATCGTCCGGGTCTCAGCCGAGAAATGCGATGGCTGCAGGCTGTGTGAGGAGGCCTGTCCCCTCGGGGTTATTGTCTTTTCTGAACTGGAGGGTAAGGCAGTAAAGTGTGAGCTGTGTGATGGTAAGCCAGAGTGTGTATCCTTTTGCTCCCCCGGGTCTCTGGACTTTAAAGAACCGGAAGATGCCGCGTATGATAGGCGAAGGGTGGTGGCAGACAAGCTGAAGGAGGTTTATTACTAGCTCAGGGCGCTGGAGCTTATCTCAAGGAGGCTAACTGTGTACGGATGGATGGGAGTAATACTGCGGGTGGACCTGTCCTCGGGCAAAATAGAGAAGGAACCGCTTAGCGAAGAACTGCGGTTGGGTTATTTGGGGGGCCGGGGTATCAATTCCCGTATCCTCTACGACAGTGTTGGGCCGGAGGTTGAGCCTTTAAGCGAGGAGAATATACTCATCTACGGTACAGGGCCTGTGGTTGGAACCGTTGCTCCCTCAGCGGCGAGAATTACCGTCACGGCTAAGTCGCCGCTCACCGGAATACTGGGCGATGGGAACTCCGGCGGGCATTTCTCCGTGGAGATGAAGCGGGCCGGTTATGACCATATCGTGTTCACCGGCAAGGCAGAGGGACCGGTATACCTGTGGATTGATAACGACCACGTTGAAATCAGGTCGGCGGAGCACCTGTGGGGTAAGACTACCTCGGAAACGGAAAGAGAGATTCACCGCGAACTGGGCAACCCGCTGATTAAGGTGGCCGCTATTGGGCTCGCTGGGGAGAATCAGGTGAAATATGCCTCCATAATGTTTGAAACTGTACACGCCGTGGGTAGGACGGGTATGGGAGCGGTGATGGGCTCAAAGAACCTTAAGGCAGTGGCGGTAAGGGGCACCAAAGGGGTAGAGGTTGCCCATCCGGGGGCCTTTTTGAGGCTGTCAAAAAGCCTTAACGAGAGGATAATTAGCAACCCGCTGTATAAAGGTCTGGCATATTACGGCACTCCCTACTTTTGCACCGGGCAGTATAAGATGGGTTGGCTGGCCATCAAGAATTCGCAAACCAATGAGTATCCTGATGTCATGAAGCTGGGGCACCGGGTGCTGAAAAAAGAATACTTTGTTAAAGAGCTGGCCTGCACGGCATGTCCCCGTCACTGCAACCAGGCCTGGGAGGTGAAAAAGGGACCGTATGCCGGGATACGTGGTGCCAAGATTGAGTATGGGGCGACCGCTGGTTTGGGCGTCGGGTGCCTCATTTTTGACTTTGGGGCTGTGGCCAAGATGAGCACTCTTTGTGACGAATACGGCATTGACATCCTGGAGATGGCGTTTACCTTAAATGCGGTCATGGAGTGGTATGAGAAGGGGCTGATAACTAAAGAAGATACCGGCGGGCTCGACCTCAGCTGGGGTAACGCCGAGGCGGCCATTGAACTGATTCACCGCGTAGCCAGGAGGCAGGGGTTTGGCGACCTTCTGGCTGAAGGTCCGCTGAGAGCGGCCGCACAAATTGGCCAGGGGGCTGATAAATATATTGTCCTCCATTCGAAGGGTATGACCTATGGTGAAGATGACATCAGGGCGATAAAGGGGTATGCCCTGAGTGCCGCCACTTCAACCCGAGGCGCTGACCACCTGCGAGGTATGACCGGTTTAGAGATGATACCGGTAGCCTCCACCCCTGAGGAGCTGGAGAGAAGGTTCGGTAGCGCTGAGGTGGGTATTCCCAGCTCCTATAACAAGGCTCCCCTCGTTGTTTACACCCTATTTATTCGATTTATTAA
>SDBU01007222.1_pt1 | contig 12843 bp, 14 predicted proteins | sample 2277071 | NCBI WGS metagenome assembly SDBU01 (sample SAMN10397929, study PRJNA504765) | marine sediment metagenome | isolation source: marine sediment core GS08_GC12, 126 cmbsf | place: Arctic Ocean: Gakkel Ridge, Loki's castle | collected 2008 | reverse complement strand
GCCGCAAACAGCCCTCCGGCCAGGGCCAGGGCGTTACCCAGGGTCGATTCCGACCATCCGCCCCCTGGTGAAGTAAAGTCAAGTGCCCGCCACTGTATGAAGACCACCCCCGCCAGGGCTGCCAGGGCGCCTATGATCTGGTTCCGGGCCACGCGGATCCGCAGGATGCCCAGGGAGATGGCGATGACGAATATGGGATGGGTGGCCACGAAGAGGACCGAATGAGCCACGGTGGTGTACGACAGAGAGGCGATCCAGGTGGCGAAGTGCAGGGCCAGGGCGATCCCGGCCAGGACCGAGTAGCGGAAATCGCGCCAGGAGGTGCGCTGCTTGCTCCACTCCCGCCAGAACAGCGGGAAGAAGATAATGGCGGCCCCGCCCACCCGGATGAACCCGATGGAGATGGGGGAGACCCCCGGCAGGAAGCGGATCCAGATGGCCGCCGACGAGGCCATGAGCGAACCCATCAGGACCAGCCCGGCAGCCAGGGCAAAGGGGGTCTGTTTCATCGCGGTAGAGCCAGGGCAAAAGGGGTGAGCGGGCACATATTTCTGGGGGCTGAATCTAGGCAGCGAAAGGGGCAAGAGGGTGATCATATTAATGAGAAACGTTCCCGATGCTGTTTACTGGTTTCGCTGGTACTTACTTGCATAGGTCCGCACACGTATGTGGCCTTGAGGGTGTTAGTCTGCGTGCAAGCGAACATTGGCCTCTGAACCGTCGTGCTTCGAGAACCCTTCGCCTTTGCTCAGGACAGGCCTCAGCACGACGGGCACCTATGTCTCGGCGTTTGCTATTTAGTCGTCGGCCTGAGGCTCTCGAAGGCCGACTCCCAAGCACTTACCCACGCCTTCTAATACAAGGTACCACTGGTGCAATTGATCGTCGCCCGGTTGGCCCACAGCTATTCCGGTATCATCGTCTTCCCTGCTTAACTTCCTCCATGCCTGAGCTCCCCGAGGTCGAGACGGTTGTGCGTTACCTACGCCCCCAGCTTGAGGAGCGGACTATCGTCGGTTTCACCGCCCACTGGCCCAGGGTAACGGCCCCGGTCTCACCGGAGGACTTCACCCGGCAGGTGACGGGCCGCATTATCAGCGCTATCCGGCGGCGGGGGAAGTACATCCTGTTTGGCCTGGACCGGGGCCACGTCCACCTGCACCTGCGTATGACCGGCCGTCTGCTGGTGCTGCCTGCCGGCGATCCCGAAGCTTCAAGCCAGCCCCACGTCACGGCCGAGTTCGACCTTTCTGACAGCCGCCGTTTAGTCTTCCGGGACATGCGCAAGTTCGGCCGCGTGGGCTACCTGGATGACCTGTCGCCACTGGAAGCCCGCCTGGGGCCGGAACCCCTGTCATCCCGGTTTACACCGCGGGCTTTTCACCGCCTGCTTCAGGGCCGCCGGCGCCGGATCAAGCCCCTGCTGCTGGACCAGAGCTTCATTGCCGGCCTGGGCAACATCTATGTGGATGAGGCTCTGTTCCTGGCCCGGATTCACCCCGAGACGCCCGCTTCCCGGTTGACCTTTGCCCGGACCCGCGCCCTGCACCGGGCCATCCAGGAAGTCCTCACCGAGAGCATCCAATATGACGGGACGACCATCATCAATTTCCAGTACGGTGAAGGCAACACCGGCCGCTATCGAGAACTGTTGCGGGTATTCCGGCAAGCGGGAGAGCCCTGTCCTGTCTGCGGGATGCCACTGGCGAAAATCAGGGTGGCCCAGCGCGGCACGTACATATGTACCCGGTGCCAGCTCCCCTGAAACCGCTGACAGGGGTTGGATGCCTGCCCTGAGCCTTGTCCTGAGCTTGCCGAAGGATTGTCGAAGGGCCTGATTACGATGGACAACTGACAATTGACCACAACTGCCACTGCCACTGTTAAGCTGCCAGGAAGAGTATTTCCGCCTTTTTGGCCAAAAAGAAAATTCAGCCGACCACGTGATAGCCTCACTTGACTTTTAGCCTTCCCTTACCCTAACCTTTCGTAGATGTTCCGCCCTCAAAATATAATTATAATTGCGCTGGCCTTATCCGCCTGTGCCACCCATCCTACCATCAGTCCGATACCTCTGAAACAGGGCGAGACCTATATGGGCTATACGCTCAGCACCGAGAGTGTGTTGCCAATGATTTATTTTCGCCAGGGACTGACCGACAGCTGGGATCTGGGCCTGCGGTTGGGGATGCCCATCTATGGAAGCGGTATTGACATCAGTCGTCTGCTGGTGGAAAAGAATGAACGCTCGGATGTCCTGAATTTTGCCTACAGCTTTAACCCGAACCACAATCTGGATTTCACCTATTACCGCGTGTCTCACAGGACCATAGAGCAGCCGAAAAAAGACCGTGTTTTACGGAGGCTCAGGTACTACGGACTGCGGGGCATGGTTATTCTGAACGGTATCAGCGGGCGGCGCAGTGCTCGCTTTGGGATCCTGATCGGCGGGGCACCGGCGGTCAAGGGTGAAGACCCGGAAAGCCTGCCGCGCTTCTACCGCTTCCAGTGGGAAATCGGCTACTTCCATGACTTTAATTCCATGCCTCTCCGGGCGGTATTCAGTCCCCTGCCCTTCAACGAACAGCACGAACTCTGGGACGAACGGTTCGCAAACTATCCCCATATAACAGAGAGCGGCCTTCCCAGTGAGCACTCCCGACTCACGGGCCTGTCGCTGCGTATCTCCTTTCCCATTGGTAAGTCGCGAACCAGGCCGGCGGCAGAGGAGGGCGGCTCTTGAGAACCGGCAGGTTCTATCTGATGGCCATTGGGGTTCTGTTCGTCTTCCTGGCGTGTCTGACAGAACCACCCGACCTGGAGCATTCCCTCTATCTCTATCGTGAGGGGCACATCAACGAGGCCCGACGGGATATGGTGGCCTACCTGCGGGCCAAGCCCTATAATCCCGAGTCGGATGAAGCCCGGCAGCATATTCTCCTGATCCGCCGGATCAAGCAATTGGAGAGCATCGCCGTGGAGCAGTGGTGCCGGGGTAATACCCAGGGAGCCACAAAACTGGTCGGGATCATGCGGTTTCTGCATCCCGTGTACATGGATTCGGCGGAGATTTTCCAGATCATTGACTTCAGCCAACCCCCGTTATGGGCCGACACCAGCCTCAAGCGCCCCGCTCCGGTCCGCCTGGAGCTGGCCGACTCAACCTCCCCGGAGCTGGTTCCCTACGCGCTGGCGGTCCTTGATCGCCAGCAGGAGGTGATCGTCCACCTGGCCCGGGAGTGGGAATTAGCCCGCTACCAGCAGTCTGATAATCCCGTACCGCTCTTCATAGTTTCCATCACAGATCCCGAAACTCAGGCCCTGGTCCAGGCAGTGGACTCGGCCCGCAAGAGGCTCAGGGATGCCGACAGCCGGTCCAGCCCACTCAACCAGAAACTCGACCTTCTGTCCGAACAGTTTGATCAATTCCTGGCAGATATCAGTTCCGATACCCAGCAATCGCTGCTTGCTTTCGAATTCGGTTTTCAGGATTACAAACGCAAGCTGCTTATACAGATCCTGGCCCTTAAGGCCCGCCTGATGGCCGCCGACACCACCAGGCAAGCCGGCTCTTGACAGTCAGCCCTTTATCTGAAACTTTTTCCGCCCAGCTGCATAGAATGGCATGATCGCGCCCGCACCTGGTTTGGGCGCTTCGTGAATGGAAATAGGCACAGCTTTTAATCATGCAAATAAGGAAAAGCAATGAATAAGCGACAAACCTGGATGCTCTCGGTACTATTATTTCTGCTGCTGGGCGCCGGTAGTCTGGTTGCAGCTGCCCCTGCGGCAGCGGCGGACAATGTTACCGCCCGGCAGATCAATGACCTGTTCATTTCGGCCTCCTCCAAGGCCAATCCCAGCGTGGTTACCATTGCCTCGGAGCGGGTGGTCCAGCAGCAGCTTCGCCACCCCTTCTTCGACTTCTGGGGCGATGACTTCGGCAACTTTGGACCGGCCCCCGAATCCCGAAGCAGGGTCCTGGGATCGGGGGTGATCATCGATGCCGCCCAGGGATACATAGTTACCAATCATCATGTAATTGCCGACGCCGAAGATATCGAAGTAACGCTCATCGACAAGCGGGTGCTGCCAGCTGAGGTCGTGGGAACCGATCCCAGCAGTGATATAGCGGTTATCAAGGTTGAGGCCGATAACCTGCAACAGTCGCAGGTGGGCAGCTCCGATGAGCTGCGCGTTGGGGAGTGGGTGCTGGCCATCGGCAGCCCCTTCAGTCCCAACCTGGACCATACCGTAACCGCGGGGATCGTCAGCGCCAAGGGGCGGAGTGACGTCTTCAGCGGAGGTCGATACGAGGATTATATCCAGACCGATGCCGCCATCAATCCCGGCAACAGCGGCGGCGCGCTGGTGAACCTGGATGGGGAGCTGGTAGGCATCAATACCGCTATCGCCACTGACGGCCGCTCCCGTTCCAGTGCCGGCGTCGGTTTTGCCATCCCCATTGATCTGGTGATGCGGATGGTTGGTGACCTGATCGAACACGGGAAGGTAACCCGCGCCTACCTGGGCGTGATCATTCAGGCTGTAGATGCGTCCCTCGCCAAGGCCCTGGACATGAAGAGCCCGGAGGGGGCGATAGTCAGTGAAGTACACAGCGATACGCCGGCGGAAAAGGCCGGCATCAAAGAAGGGGACGTGATCCTGCGGGTGGACGATATCGCTATCCGGGACAACTCGCACCTGAGGAACGTGATTTCTTCATCCCGGCCGGGTGATCGGCGCAAGTTAAAGGTTCTCCGTGATGGTAAAGAGAAAACCATTGCGGTAAAATTAGGCGAATTGCCAGCGGAAGAAACCCTGGCGGCCCGTGATGATGATCGGGATGAGGAGGCAACCGTACAGAGTCGTACCGGTTTTGCCGTGGCCGACCTGGACAGCCGGGAAGCACAGCGGTTTGACCTGCGGGCTGAAGACGGTGTCCTGGTGACCAGGGTGAACCCCCGCAGCAAGGCGGCCAGGGGCGGCATCCGGCCCGGCGACGTTGTGGTGAGAATCGATGACTTAAAAATCAGGAACCTGCGCGACTATCGTCAGGCCCTGAAAGGGTATGAGAAGGGGGAAACCGTCCTGCTGCGGGTTGTCCGGGGGGAGGTGTTCCTGTTTATAGGCCTGGAGCTAATCTAGGCTCGAGACTACTCATACAGGCCCTTTTCCACTCGCCGTTGAGGGATGAACCCTGTTAGTATGTACCCCTCTTTGGAAATCTGCCTCGATTGTTGTCGAGAGGGTAGGCGGCGCGCTATGATAATGTTGAAAAAATGCTTATTGATGGATAAGAGGATGATATTTATTAGTAGCCAATACAAGGGCCTAAAGGGTACTTTTCAAATAAAGTAGCGATAGATAAATAATGGTATCAGAGAACATTTCCAGCTCAAGATAGGAATATATATACCTAATTTTATAACAATCGTGTTGACTCAATCCGATAGTATCAGAAGGATTTATCGCCATTATATCGATGAGATATTCGAGGATAACGGATGAAAATTCGCTACTACATAGATCCAGAAACAGACCAACCTCACATATATAATCATAATGTAGGCGAAAACGAAGTTGTGGATATATTAAAAAAACCAGGCGAGGATCGTCCTGGACGTGAAGGTTCTCGAATCGCCATTGGCTCCACACAAGCTGGGCGATACTTACGGGTTATTTATGTTAATGATCCGGACACTAATAGCGTTTTTGTCATCACTGCATATGAATTGAAAGGCAAACCTTTAACAGCTTATCGGCGGCGCCGGCGCAGGAGAGAACAATGAAGCAGAGTAAGTTTCCACCAGGTTGGGACGAAGAGAGGGTTCGAAGGGTTATGAAGCATTACGATGAACAAACCGAGGAAGAGGCGGTGGCAGAGGACGAGGCCGCTTTTGAAAATCAAACCCAAACCGCGATAGAGGTTCCCAACGAGCTGGTTCCAACCATCCGGGAACTCATCGCCAAGCACCAATCAGAGAGCAGAGACATATAAGGCCGAAGGATCAATTCATTTCGAACTTCTTCGGATTATCTCTATCTCGACTTTGTCTAAAATTTGTAATTCTCAGAATTAAGCTAAAACATGCTCCAACTGAGTATACCCATCTGATGTTGCTCACGCTCCCTAAAAACCGGGCGCAACCCTTGCCTGTCCACTAATTTATGCCCGTAACCTAATTCTAATTTCACCGGGAGGAGACGCCATGCGGGACTATCGATATATCACGGGGATCTTATCCATCCTGTTTTCAGGCGCATTTCTTTTCGCTGCCGGGACCGAACCATCCAAATTGAGGCCCGTGGCCACCTACTCGATCGTAGCCCGGGACCCGGCCACCGGACAGCTGGGCGTGGCCGTACAGTCCCACTGGTTCTCGGTCGGTTCACTTGTAACCTGGGCCCGGGCCGGCGTGGGCGCCGTGGCTACCCAATCGTTTGTGCTGGTGGACTACGGTCCCGACGGACTGGCGCTCATGGAAGCGGGTGTGGCGGCGCCGGAGGCTCTGGCCCGGCTGGTCGAAGGGGACGAAGACCGGGCCGTACGGCAGGTGGCCATGATTGACGCCGCCGGCAACGTGGCGGCCCACACCGGGGAGCGGTGCATTAAAGCGGCCGGCCACTATGTCGGCGATGACTTTTCCGTCCAGGCCAACCTCATGCTCAGCGATCAGGTCTGGCCCCGCATGAAGACCGCGTTTGAAAACACCACCGGGGGCCTGGCTGACCGTATGCTGGCTGCCCTGGAGGCTGCCGAATCGGTCGGCGGGGACATCCGCGGGCGGCAGTCGGCGGCCATGCTCATCGTCTCCGGCGAAAAGCCCCGCCGACGGCGGGGGCAAGGGGTAATCATGGAACTGCGGGTGGAGGATCACCCCGACCCCTTGGGCGAGCTGCGGCGTCTGATCAATGTTCACCGCGCCTACGAATACATGAATGCCGGCGACCTGGCGGTGGAGCAGGGCGATAATGAAGGCGCTCTAAGGGAGTACGGCGCCGCGGAAGAGCTGTTCCCCGACAACCTGGAGATGAAGTTCTGGCATGCCGTGGCCCTGGTCAATATGGGCCGCCTGGAGGAATCCTATCCCCTTTTCCGGACTATTTTCCGGCAGGACCAAAACTGGCGGGTTCTGCTGCCGCGGCTGGTGGTCAGCGAGCTAATCGGACAGGAAGCCGTGGATAAAATTCTCAAGGAAGTGAAATAGGGCCTGCCGGCTAGTCTTCTCTTCAAAGGGCGTGAACGCCCTCCTGCCCCCACTCTGATCTTTTGATCTCCCAGCCGTGAACGGCTGGGCTAACCTGCGAACGATTCATATTTCTTCTTTGCCCAGCCATTTATGGCTGGGTTAAAAAGGCAATCACAAACGATAGACGCCATTTATGGCGTTATTTTACGATAAACCCTCATCTCCGGAGCCTTTGGCCCTCGAACCCATACGCTCAAGCAATTCCAGCGGTTTTGGATAAGTGTCCGAGACGTTCTTTAAGTACACACCCAGGGCGTCCACATTGTGGCTTTCTATATAGTGCTGTAAATTATACAAGGCGCCGTTTGCGAAACGGGTGTGGAGAAAGAAATACTTCACCGCCGCCAGGAAATAAGCCCTTCCATAGAGGTCCCACACAATCGAGCAGCGGATAGCGTTAACCAGGATTAACGTGTTCAGGCCGTTGCGTATGTCACCGGCGTAAAACTGCCCCAGTCCGGGAACAAGTTTTGATATACTTATGGCCACGACTGCCGATTTCTGAGGCACCTCTCCGATCCTTTCGATGTCCTGAGCCAGGTCCCGGGCACACTCCAGCTCGCATGCGCCCAATTGTTCCAGCCCTTCTGCCCAGCGGCCCTGATAGATATAGGACCAGGCCTCGATATAGATCAGTTGCCGGGCCTGCTCGGAGGTGACCGTAGGCTGAAGGAGAGCAAGGGTTTGGCGCATTAGTTCGTAGTCGTATGCCTCCCAGTGGATCCGGGCCAGGAAAATCAGGTTATCACGGTCATGGGGAGAGGCTTCATCGTTAGTGACGGCGTGGACCAGTACCTCAACAGCCTGGCTGACCTGTCCTCCAGCGTAATAGGCCCGCGCCAGTCGGTGCAATAACTGATCCTCGCTGTCATACCGTCCGAAATACCATTGGCGCTGATATTCGGTAACCGCCTCAAAGTAAGCCCCCTGGCGATATAAATAGTCCCCCAGGCCGGTGCCGTAAAGGGAACCCGCCAGCAGGAGCCATCCGGCGAGTACTACCGGGCGAGCCACTGCTCCGGATAAGGGTGCTCCAGGACCGGATCCAGCTGCCCCAGCCTGACCCGCCACAGAGCCTGTCGTTCCTGGAAGTCGATCCTGGCCCCCGTATAGCTGCCGTAAATAGTCCCCAGGTAAAAGGACACCGCCAGCGCAGTGGTGGCCATACCGGAGATCACCCTCTCATGGGTAAAGGCATAATAGGCCACATAGCCGCTGAAAACTGTTGCAATACAGGCATACAGCCCGTCCAGGCCTCTCCGGTTATATACTTTCCCCAGGCCGGGTATCACCGCGGACAGCGTCGCCGCTGCCCAGGGCCTCCGGGGTTGCAGGTCTTGTCGTTCCTTTTCCAGCGTTAAGAAAAGCACCCTGAGGCTGTCGTTTTTTACAATATCAAAAAAGCCGCTATCTAAAGGAGCGGGATCAAGGGCCGCCCGGGCCGCATAATGATAATAGAAGGTTTCCTCATCCAGGAGGTCGCTGGCCGCAATCCGTTCCCAATTCTCCCCCCTGGCCAGGTTATGCAGCCAGGCCAGCCGGGCACTGGTTGCCAGCCGACCATTGGCTTCAGCGGCCAAAGCTTCAAAGACTTGAGCAGCGAAGTCATGACGACCACGGAGCTCGTGGCACAACCCGACCTTGAACCGGGTAGAGTCGTCATTCTCTGCAACCAGGTAAAGATACCGCTCATACTCCATGGCCGCCCGCAGGTAGTCGCCCCTGGAGAAGAGGTAATCACCAAAGGCTTTCAGACGGGAAGGGGTGAACAGGTCTGCTTCAGGCTGGGCTATAAGACCGACAACGGTAGTGAGCAGTAATAAAATAAGACGCATGAAGGAGGGTTGGGCTAACGGTCCCCCTCCCTGGCAGCCGTGACCGTAGCGGGTTCGAACCGGTAAGTTGACACCGGATCAACAAATTTTTCACCGTCGAAGGGATAATAAAAATAGGCGAAGGGATTACACCGCAGTAGTCGGTCTGCTGTCAGCAGGTAACCCTTGACGCTGCCGAACTCGCTGAGGGCGGCAAGGGCAAAACGTGAACACGACGGGTGAAACACACATGACGGCAGGTCCTGGGTGGAAATGGTTTTCTGATAAATACAGATCCACCCCTTCAGGGCGTCCCCCAGGAGACCCGATTGCTTTCCCACCAGGGGCATCTCTGGTTGGGCGCTCCACTCAGGTGGTGCCTCCCAATACCGGTTTGCGGGCGCCGGCAGCTGAGCGAGGAGTCCCTCAAGGAGCAGCATAGTGAAGACCGCTGCTCTCAGGGCCAGTTTACTTACGCAGCCCTTCCGCAACCTCGATCTCCGTCATGGTCTTGCCCTGGAAAGCTTCCATTGAAATCGAAAGACAAGGAGAAATATTAAGGCAGGGTATAAGTAACTGCCATTCCTTATCACGGATCCTCCGCTCACCCAATTCAGCGCCGATTCTTGGCCCCAGGCAGCAGCTGGCGAGAAAACCTGACATCCCGTTGGCCTTCCCCCCAGTATCGTAGGCCATGTAGGCTTTAGTACCAACCGCAATACCCACGCCGAGCTGGCCCACGGGGTTTGGCGTAGTTTCAATTGGACACGGGTATGGATACGCTTCAATACATTTGTTTAGATCCACTTCAGTGGTATAACTAGGGCCCAGGGCATTACTCACCAGCTTGCCTCCCAACATGATCCATTCACCCTTATAAAGGTCCACGCCCTCATTCATTTCCAATCCGACGCGCGGGCCGATGTAGCAGTCGGCATGATTGGCCTGCTATTTCATTCTAGGGAAAAAGTAACCTGAGACGCAATATTGCACTGCACCATGCTTGCATTTGCGCATCCTCTTTGTGATTAGAAAAAAAAGTTCTCGATATATTTCTGCTGTTCATTAAAATGGGAGAAAAGAGATTCTTCTCTTTGTCATATAAAAGCCATCCTCAACGTGTGAATTGTTAGTTAATGGCTAATCCAAAGGTAAGCAGCGGGTGACATACTTACGGATTTAGCTCTCCATTTTATTTATCTCGGCAGATTCTCGAAGTCCTTGGATGTGTATCCGTAGTTTTGCATAAAATATCCTTCCGGGTACATCTTCCACGTTTCATCTGTGATAGTGGCATCTACAGAGAACTCCGTGCCTGCGAATATATTAAGAAGTGCTGCCCCAGTGACTAAAGCAGCTGTGCCGGTATCAGTTCTCTTTTCTGGCATTGGCGCATAGTATGCCAAGGCAAACCCGCATTTTTGCAACAATATTTCTTTGCCTATAGCTAAAGATTTGTCACTCACTTTACCAGTCAGTGTGAAGAATTTAGTGGGGACAGCTAACGCATTATCAATATAATCAAAAGCGAGAACTTCTTCTTTATCAATATCAATGGCCATCATTTGCGCGCCTATGTTATATACCCTCGTTTTTGCCATGATACTTGGTATGAGTATACAGTAGCCGCCCTGATAATCGAATGAATTCTCGCGTATAGTCCCCAGAAATACTACATTGACTCCTAACTTTTTACCGACCTCTATGATTGCATAAATATTGGGCTTCATCTCCAGATCATTCATTTCAGGGTTCATCTCGGTATATTTCAGAGTGTGTTCTTGAATGGCATCAAATATTTCATTATTATGGGAAAGTCTTACCTTGTTTTTCTTCCAGAGCACTTCTGTGAATTTATTGGTTAATTCAACATCAACACTATCGAAGGCTATTCGTTTTACGTCCGGTGACGTGTTCATTGTGAAAGGGAATACCGCGACCTTTATCTTTTTTGCACTTAATCTTTCATGCAAATTTATCTGGTTTTGAGACGTGTACGGAATAAAACAGCTTGATAACACAAGTATTGAAAGAATCAGTGAAATCGAAAAAAATGCATTCTTTTTTTCTTTATACATGATCAACTCCTTGGGTGATGGTTCTGACTAAAATCCCTGTGTGATGAGTTTATTTACGATATCAAATACCGCTTTTCTGGTTGCTTTGCCAATCAATGTTTCATCAAAACCAACCACACCTGTTAACAAGGATATCTCCTCGAAGGCGATTCCGATGTTCGTCGAATAATGTGAACCAACACCAGTTTCTACGGAAACAATTTCGGCTGTAATAGGATCAATGACTCTCACATCTAAGACAACCCGCGCCGTGCCCTTCGACATGCCGACCTTGGCATCCACATCTTTAGCATATCCAATCGCTGTACGTGAGGTCTTAATACCGAATTCGCTTATACTTCCCGCTACAACATAATCTACACCCAGAATTTTACCTACTTCGGAAGCTTCAGCAGCGCCAAGGGCACCCGACATACCCAGATTTTGTTCTTCTATGATTCTCCCTAGCATACTTCTTTCTATCACCCGAAAATGTTTCGATTTGATCAACGCCGTAACGAACGTGTTGGCTACACTGGCACCGATTACGTAACTTTCGAAAGGAGTGTCATTGGTAAAATCAAGGATAGCAATTCTAGGCTTTTCGCCTGTCCCCGTATACTCAGGAAATACAAATTCAATCGGCTGCTCACTATTAGGTGCCGTTCTATCTGCAGAAACTCCCGTAGTCGTTGAAGCGCAACCGGCAGCAAACAGTACGACAACGACAAGCAACACCCCTGTGAGTAGACGTCTGTGGTCTCGCATAAGTATTCTCCCCTATTGTTAGTAATGATACACGCTGATATGGATAGCGGCCGATGGTATTATTTGAACCCTCCCAACTGGAAGCATTTAAACCATTAACCTATCATAATTAATTTAAATGTAATAATAAATCAACAGTATTGCAAGTTTTCTTTCCTGATATAGGGCCTTGCATTGGGCAATTGCCATTCAAGGGTGTTTAAAATCTACTTTTTTTACGTCTTCAGACGGTTTGGGAATCTCCAGGGGCTGCGCTAATAGGTGATACATGAGCTTAGGGAGATTGTAATCTTCAGCCCTTTTTGTTATTGTGAATGTCTTTGCCGCGATTATGGCCAGCTGGGAATTGTATTATGATGGTCGGCCATTTCCCTTTGCTGCTGCATATTGTCATTAGCAAAACCGCCCGGAACAGGGAAGTGGGCAACCTCAACCAGGCATTCGTTGGAGATACATCCCGTTAATTGAAAGTCCTGTTCAATAAGAATAGTCTCCATCATCCCCCGCTCGACCACCTGAAATACATCAAGGCGGAAAAGCTCGTTCCGCAGCCGGTCCGACAGGGCGGCCACTTCCGTCTGGCTGATCCCACGTCCTTGAAAATCCAGCACAGCAATGGTGGCTTTCTGGGCCAAAAGGGTGGTCCCCGGTATCAGGAGGGCAATCAATAATAGTACCCGGTTCACCTTTGAAAAAAATTGGCGCTGCTGTTCTCTCATGATTATCACACCTCCCCGGTTATTTAGACGGGGATAATATAAGCCTGCCTAACCCGGAATAAAACCGGTGAATAATTGTGTCGGAAAATACGGCGAGGATGTCCGGCAAAGAGATCATTCGCTGGCAAAACTGCACCCCGGCCAAGCCCATTTACTCAACTGGCCGCTGAATGAACGCCTGGATCCCTTCCCATATATGCTCGGGATCGATGTGGGACTCGGCTATGATTTC
>SDBU01007221.1_pt1 | contig 12843 bp, 12 predicted proteins | sample 2277071 | NCBI WGS metagenome assembly SDBU01 (sample SAMN10397929, study PRJNA504765) | marine sediment metagenome | isolation source: marine sediment core GS08_GC12, 126 cmbsf | place: Arctic Ocean: Gakkel Ridge, Loki's castle | collected 2008 | reverse complement strand
GGCGTGATGTAGAAGTGGAACCGCCCGTAGTCGCCGCGGCGAAGGTGAATGCCCACCCGGGTTCGCCCGAGGGAGTCCAGGCGTTTCACGGCCGGGGCCATCCGCTGTTGCAGGACGTTCGTCGGCCGCCACAGCATGCGAATGGACTCCCGGTGCGGACGGTAGTAGGACGTGTGGTACTGGGCCTGCCCGTGGAAGTCGTGTCCCGCGAACTCGTCGCCCTCCGGCGGCAGCCCTTGCGAAGACCCCGCCTCTTTTCGCTCGTTCATCGGCGGTAGCAGCGAGGTGACGGGCGGGTCCATTGCGCCCAGGATGTCGTTACCCGCCCATGGAGGCAGTTGGAGTGTCAGGCCATGCTGGTAGGCGTAGAGCCGCAAAAATGCGAACTGAAAGAGCTGATTGCCCCACCTTCCGTAGCGACCAAGCCTCGACATGGTGATGTAGTGCCCAGCCATCGCTACAGGAACTCCGCGTGGGTTTTGGGCTGCGATGCGTCTTGCAGGAGCCGATTGATATGGTCCGCCCGGCAGAATGGGACGCACTTTTGTACGTCGATACGCTCAAGCAAGTCCTTCTTGTCTTTACTATGCCAGAGTTCTTTTAGCCCCTGCTGCAACACGTTGCCGTACTCCATCTCTTTCACGCCTCGATAATGGCAGCAGATGGGCAGTGTGCCGTCGGCCTGCACCGCACCTACGAAGTGTGCCCCGTGACACGTCTCGTAAGGCCGTCGCCAGTTGGCGAAGTGTCTGTACTTTTGCTCGGAGGCCAGGACTTTGAATGATTCGGTTTCGTGCTGCCGGCAGACTGTCAGGGCATCCATGATGTCCGTGTCGTCGTAATGATAGGGGCGGAACTGGATATAGTCGGCCGACATGCGACGGGCCAATTGTGTGGCGTCGAGCATTCCCCGCTTGGTTGCGGCTGAGGTCAGGTAGCCAACCCCTACGGTACAATCGACACCTAGCTTCCGCTTGGAATAAGCCAACTGGCTGATTGCATCTGCCGCCTTGGCAAACTCGTCCACCCCATGCACCTTTCGATACAGTGCGTCGTCGCCGGCGTCTAGGCTAACGCGAATCCAATCGCAGGATTGAACCAGCGACTCTGACTGGCTGGTATCAATCATTCCCCCCTTAATTGCGACCAGTGTTCCATTGGTAATCAGCCCCACCCGCAATCCCTGCTGGGCCGCAAACTCGCACAACGCCACACAATCCTTGTGCATCAGCGGCTCGCCGCCTCCAGTGAAGATCACTCCCCGCACTCCATATTCGGCCATCTCCCGCAGGACGCGGCGGGCATCGTCCGAACGCATCTTGCGCTTGGCCCGTCCGCCGATACATTTGGGGCATTTGTGATTGCAGAAGTCCGTCAGGTCCAGTTCCATCGTTACGGGGGGAGGGATACCGCCAGCCTGATACACCTGCACCCTATCCATGCACGCCCAAAGTTTATTGCTGCCAAAAATGTCCAAGTTACCCGTGGTCATTGCTTGTTCTCCTGCGGGGGAGGCACTTCGCCGAGGTGCCATGCCGGGTTTTGGTCGTACCATGTGTCGGCCACGCCCGGGTAGTTGCGGATGTCTTCGCGGACTATGGCCCAATCGTTCCACACGGCAATCTCGCCGAACCGCTGGGTCGAAAGCATGGACCGCCACGCGGATTGCAGGCCGGGATTGAGCATCGCCGCCGTGTAACTGAATGTGCTGTTTCCAAACACCAGTACGTCGCATTGCTTCAGCAAGTACCAGTCGGGGAACCAGTCCATCGCCACCGGCGTCGGGTTCCGCAAATCATAGGGCAGATAGTTGTAGAGGTCATAGGGGTCGCTGGATAGCTCCAGCAGGTCGGACGACATGATGGGATTGTACTTGGCAAACGCCTCGCGGTCGCTGGGTTCCTCGGACGCCACAAACAGGACTGGGTTGTCGTATGTGTGCCAGTGTTCCTCCAGCCAGTCGAGATACCATTGGTTGGGCGTAAGGTAGTAGATGAACCGGCCCGTATCGCCTCGACGCATGTGTAGCCCAATCAGGGTGCCGCCGCTTCGCAGCCGCTTCACCGCAGTCTCCATTCGCCGCCTCACGGACTCGACGGGCACGAATAATCCCTGGATGAACTCCCGGTCGGGTGCGAAGTTGCTGCTGTGGAACTGGCAGTAGCCGTGGAAGTCGTGGCCGCGTGCCTCGTCGCCGTCAGGTGGATACTGAAGGCCGAACTCGGGATGCTCGCTGGAGGGCTTCCCGTCTTTGTCATAGATGTAGGTGGTGCCTGTCTTCTCGTTCATGCGAGGCAGTTTGGTCGTTATTGGTGGGTCGCGGTGGCCGAATAGCGACTGGCCAATCCACGGGTTCGTCTGATATTTCAGGCCATACTTGCGGGCATAGGCTCGCAGCCACAAATACTGAAACACCTGATTTCCCCATCGTCCGCGCCATCCTAAGCCCGACATTGCGATGACATCTCGCTCATCCACATTTGGCCCTTTCATTTTGGGGGGGGCCGGAACAACCCTTCCAGTTCGTCCCGTGCCTCCACAATCTCGCCTGCACTCAGCGCCGAAGTATGAACCGCACTCTTGTATTCACCCTGCCGCCCCTTGTAGAATCTCTGGCCCGCCGGCAGGTCATCCCAGCCGATGTCGTAGTCGTGGCGGTTCTCCCAAATGGGACTGCCCCGGTACGGCTGGTAGACAGTAAAGTCCGCGTCGTCCAGCCGCGACTCTTCCGCGAATCTTCGCGTACACGCCAGCGACTCGCGGTCCTCGCCGGGCAGTCCGATGATGAACAGTCCCTTGACGCGGATACTCGCCTGCTGCAACATGCCGATGGCTTGGCGTATAGTGCCCGCGCTCTCTCCCTTGTGGACAATCCCCAGCACCCTGTCCGAACCCGACTCGATGCCCATGGCAACTTCCACGCAACCCGATTCGGCCATCGCGGCAACCAGCCGAGGTCCGTGACGCAGCACGAGGTCGCCGCGCACAAAGCATCGCCATGCCATGTCGTGCCTTTTCAGCACCTCGCATATCCGCCGCGCCCGCTGGCCGTCGAGAATAAAGATGTCGTCGAAGAGCATCAAGGCACCGTAGCCCCACTGCTGTTTGAGGTACGCCACCTCGCGCTCAATTTTGGCGACCGAGTAGTATCGCACCCGCCTGTCCGGCCCCGCACAGAAGCCGCACCGATACGGGCACCCCCTGGAAGTCATAAGTGTGGTCGCTTCCTGGCCGGCAATCTTGTAGTGGTAACTGTGTATGTCCACTAAACTGCGGCTTGCTATCGGGTACTCATCAAGCGGTCGGCGTCCCAGGTCCACAACGCCGCTGGCCTCGAATGTGTCGGCCGTGATGTTCTCGCCGTCGCCGGTGGCCACTACATCGAAGCCATCGGCCAAGCATTCCTTTGGGTTGGCTTTTGCGTGGGGCCCGCCGATGACCACCCGGCTGCTCTTGTCCCGGGACTTGATTAGCCGAAGCATCCGCAGGGCGTCCGTGTACTCGGGCGTGGTAGGCCCCAGTGCAAAATGCAAAGAACTGTTCGGGCTGTCCGCGATCTTCACGTCATGGCCCTGGGCGAGCAGTGCCGTGCCCACCGCCATCAAGCCGAGTGGCGGAAACACTTTCTCGTCAATCAAGAACGGGGCACGGCAGGTTAGCAGACAAATTTGCATTCGTCAGATTCGCGGCAACCGCCGCGCTTTTGTAGATTCTGTAACGGCTTCGTCTGCGTGGTATCCCCCATTGAAGGAAATGCGGCCGATTGCTTTGCACACTTGTTCCACGCTTGGCGATAGCCCCAAAAACTTACAGATTCCTTGCACAAGCATTGCTGGTCTCTGTATGCTGTGCTGGTAACTGACAATCATTCGGCGGAAGTTTTTGCGGAGCATCGTGTCTGTCAGTTTGCGGTACTGCTCCAGCACATCGGTCAGTACGTCGGGTGTCGGCGTGTTGGCGAATTGTGAGTGGGAAAACTTCTGCCTTTGCGCCACGGCGTAGGCGTCGCGGTAGATGTAGATGCCGTGCAAGTTGCGAACATTGTCCGGCACCCCCTCAAGGGCAGCGAAGCCGGGAACGGTTTTCCATCCCCACAGATCATGCTCGGCATTGCACCTCTCGACCTCGGTCTGGCGAATGCGGCTGTCGCTATTCTTCATCTTGCAGTTTTCGTAGGTGTTTACTCGCCCAGCTTCATTGTCGGGGCCCATGCAAACACCCAGGGCATCAAGAACCGTACACACCATCGAGGTGCCGCCTCGCAATAGGCCAAGCACCAGCACGGTCCTTTGGGTTTGCTCAACTGGTGGGTCAAGGATTTCGGGCCGGAACCCAGCGACTTGAAAACAGATTAGTTGTTCTTTTACCATGGTCGGGGGTGAATGCCTGGCTCTATTGGCATGTTGAAAATGTCGGGGCCGTTCCAGCCGATGGACAACTCCTCCACCGGCTCGATGTTCTGCTTGCCCCGCAGCGCATAAAATCCCCGCCCTTCCTTGGAGATGCTGTTGTTCAGGCGATTGTAGTAGTACCAGGGTTCGTCGGGGGACGAATCGGCAGACGGGCCAAACCTTTCCAGGCAAGGGAAGGCCACCTTGAGGTCTTCGGAGTAGTTGGTGGACGGGAACCTGCCAAGCTCTATGAACGTGTCCATCCGCCAGGCCCAACATCCCCCGTAGCAAAGTGACTTATTAAACTGCTCCTTGGGGTTGCGGCTGTGGGTTTCCACTCGCTTGAGGCTCTTGCCGCCTTCGGTCATTTCCAGGGCCAGCCTGGGTTGTGCCCAGCACTTTTGTTCAAGGGCGGCGGACACGCACTTCGCGGTATGGGGGAAGTACACGTCATCATCATCCCACAACATAAAGCTGTCGGTCTTCGGGTAACGCTTCATCGCCATGTCGATCAGCGCATTCCGCTTCTCGCCCATTGAGGGGTAGCGAGTGGGCACGGACGCCAGTGTCCAGCGTTCGTGTTTCTGGGGGCGGTATTGTCCCGCGTCATCCAAAACAAAAAGCCGTGCGTTGGGGTCAGTCTGCCGGAGGAAACAATGGATGCTTCGCCCTAGCAACCGAGGGCGGTTCCAGGTGATGCAGATTGCGAGTAGGTTCATTGCTGGTCCTCCGGCATAACAACCAGCACGTGGCTCCGTATTTGGCTGGCGGGGCCCTGATACCACTCGAACTTGTAGGGTTCGCCCCAAGCATTCAGGGCCACCCTCAATTGTTCCATTGTGGGCCACTGTGCCGGATCGTGGGGCGGCGGCGGCGGCGATTCTATCAGGTTGATGTCGTCGATGAGGAGCACCGAATGGCCATCGAAGGGGCCCCTGAAAGAGCCGATGGCTTCTATTTCCTCCAGCAGCGGGCACTCCTTGTCCGGCTTGATAGAGCCCCCACACCAGTGCGCGTCCAGCCAGTACAGGGTGGGCTGGGTCAGTTCCGGCTTGATCCGCCGCAGGAAATCGGGGGAGTATTCGCGGCCGAGCGTCACGTTGGTGTAATCTGTCAATCGTACCGCCGACCACTTGACCAGCACTGGGTCAATGTCGCAGGACCACACCCGATCAAACATGATGGCGGCCAGTTCCGCCGTGTCGCCGTATGCACTGCCCGTCTCCACGAAGAAGTCCAGGTGGTGCTGCCGCCGAAGGCGGGCCAACAGTGGCCCGGGAACATTAGAGTGTATTCGCATACTCGTCTCCTTTGGTATGCCCATCGCCTCCTTGTAACAGGTAGTAACAGGGCACCACTTGGCTTCGATGTAACCCAGGGCAAGCCACTTGGCCTGCTCGATGGTGATGTACGGCGGCTCTATGGGATTGTAGAAGACCTCCACCAAATCGCTCACAACTCGTACTGGCACGCCCAACCCAACTAGGGACTGAATCCCGAACGGCCTGCCCAGCACACACATATTGAGTGCCGCCCCCGCCATAAGAACGCACTCGATGCCCTCGTGGACGATGAAGTTATAGACCTCCTGTCCGTTGTCGGAGACCAAATCCTCGGGGAGTATTTCGATGCCGTCGTGTTGTTTGGTAAACTCGGTATGCCAACGGCAAGGAGGAAGGTCGGGACATCCCATTGTGTGGGTTGTGTCCAGGGGCAGGCTGACTTGCTGCATTTCCTGCGAGACTGTGGCACGCGCCTTGGGGTAGCTTCCCATGGCCTTTCGCTGTGCCCAGTCTCCATAGTAGCTATCAACGGTTTCCGAAGGGCAGTGCAACACTCGCCCGCCGAGCTGGCGAACGATCTTGGTAAAGTCGTTGATGCGGCCTGCCAGCGATTCCGTCCTGCGGCGCAAGTCCGCACACCAATGGGTGTCCCACACGTCGCAAATCAACAGAACCGTCTTGTCATTCACTTGCTGGCTTCCTCCCCACGCCCCAGCAATCGTTCCACGGGTGGCGGCTCCACTGGTCAGCATCTAGCACATCAAACCCAGACGATTGCAACAGCCATCGCATCCCGTCTTTCATAATCATCCAACAGTGGACGGGGAATGCGTGGTATTGGCCTGCCGAGGGGGCAATATGGATGGTTAGGCCGCCCGGCGCAAGGACGCGAAAGCATTCGGCCATAAATGCCCGCAAGTCTTCTACGTGTTCAAGGCATTGTGCAGATAGAACCAAATCATATCTCCCATCATCTATGGGCCAGTGGTAGGGGTCTTCCGCTACAATGTCCACATTTGTCCCGGCCTGGATGTCTAGCCCGGTGTAGGCTCCCCTGTGCGGCGAGATGTCGCTCCTGTATCCACCAACCTTCGCCTCGGGCGGGTAGCGATCCTCGGGCGGGTAGCCGTCTTGCACCACATACGCACCAACCTCCAGCACTTGCCGTGCCGGGTCGGGCGGCACGTACCTTGTCAGCAACTCTTGTATCTTCTCGGTTGAACTCGTGTGGCCCATCTCATTTCGCCCTTTCCAATACAGTCAAGCCGTTACAATTGGAATAGTGCTTCTTGATTCGCCAATCGCCCTCGGCCACGAACTCCTCGACTGCTTGCCACAAACCAGGCGTCTTCCCGTCTGCCCCTACCTTGCCACAACTCTCCGTGTCGTGAAGCACGATGTACTTCCTCGCCTTCGGGCCGTGGACTCGCAACTCTTCCTTGAGCTGAGAGTAGAAGTGGTTGGTGTCGATGAACAGCAGGTCCGTGTCGGGAATCTCCCTCTTCAGCCAATCCCCGTCGTGGAAGTGCCAGGGCAAGCCCTCGTCTTTGCATAGTTCGCGGGCCCGGGTAATCTCGGGTATCTCAGTCCAGCAGTAGGAATGCACTTCTCCCCCCCGGCAGGCACAACCCCACAGCCAGGCCCATGTCGATACGACGTACCGCACGCCGCCCTCCACGACGTGAGAACACTCGCAGGCCAGTTCGTGAAGCGTAGCCATGTGTTCCTTCATGTCGGAATCTTGCTCGCACGCATTTTGATATTCTTTCTCAAGGCCATGGCTCCAACTCATAAAGCTCTCGGTCTCGTGCGGGCCCAGGGTAAAGTCAAGGCTTTCGCACTCCAGTCCCGCCCACCAGCCCTCTATGTCGGGCTTGCCCCTCATGGGTTCTCGGAAACTGGGAGGCGTGGACCCCTGCCCATAGTGCTTGATGTACTTCCCATACTGACAGAGAACCCCACAAGCATGCCCGTCCCGGACAGCGCTGGCCAGCATCTTCAGAATCCCACAGGCCATAGGGAAGTCGGTGTCCATCTCCCGCCAAGCCGGCCGGCGAATCAGGCAACACCAGCCGTCAGGACTGACGTTGCCCTGGATGGCTGCTGTCCAGCACCAGTCAATAGAGACAATCCCGCGCCGTTTGCTTGTGGGGCGAGTGGGGCGAGATGTCCAGGCATAGGGGAAGAACACCTCGGGCACCCCTTCGGCCCATTCGACCATGCGTTCCAGCCAGTCGGGCCTCAGTATTTCCGTGTCGTTGTTCAGCAGCAGCACAAACTCGGAACTGGGGTCGCTGTGGCGCACCCCGATGTTGTTGCCCTCGGAGAAGTGGTTGTTGATGGGCTCCAGGACCAGCGTGTCTATCAGTCCCTGGTCCCGATAACCCTCCAGCAACTTCACCACGTCGGGTTCGCTGCCATTGTCCACCACCACCGTTTCGTAGGTCACCCCGGAAGTCTTCTGGAGCGTCGGCAGAAGGCGGGTGATGTTGTGGGGATAGTTGAAGTTCAGAATTATGATAGAGACTTGGGGCATGTCAGTCCTCGATTCTTGAACAGTGCGTTGTCGCCATACGTTGCCTGCAACTCGAAGCCCGGCAGCAACTTCCGCAATTCGGTCAGGGGTAGCTGGCCCTCGTACAGCGGCTTGTCGTAAAACTCCGTATAGAAGTATCGTGTGCGTGCGAGTGCGTGTGGTGCTCCCTCAATCACCATCGCCTCGGCCCCCTGAACGTCGCACCAAATGAAGTCGATGCAGGTTATCTCTGGGTGCTGCGCGTGCCAGGTGTCCAGTCGAATCGTCTCTACCTCGTATCGCCTGTCCTCGGGGAATGTCGTCCACGGCGAAAAGTCCAGGTGCCCCGTGGGCTTGCAGAGACTGCCGGACAAGTCCCGCTCCTCCAGGTAACAGCACGCAAGCGCACCCGGCGTCCGGCTTGCCCTTGGGGGCCGCCCGGAACTACCATTGAACGTGGCTGTCCCGTCGCGGTTAGACACCGCTGCCTCGGTAAGAACCGTGCGAGCGATTCGGCTGGCGCGAGCGGCACACTTGAACCTTTTGATAGCTCGTGGGTCTGGCTCGAAGCAGTAAATCGTGCAGTTGGGAAATAGCTTCAGAAAACTGTCGGTGTCCGTCCCGTCATTGCAGCCTATCTCCAGCAGCACGGGGCTTGGCGAATCGACGAACTCCTGAACGTCGCTCGTTCTCATGTCATGTCCGATGTGCCGCACGTCCATCATGCCCTGCCTATTAGTCTGTAGTCCACCCCGTCGCCCAGCTTCTCCGGGTCAACAATCCCCCAGCAGTCAATCACCGTGGGCCGCGGGTCGTCGGCCAGCATCGAACCGTCCAACTCGGCGAACTCCGGCCAAGCCGTCATCACCAGGATTACCACCGCGTCCTTCACACACGCTCGCATCGTGTGGGCTAGTCCCATGTCAATTCGCAGCCGAGGCATGGCATCCGGCAGGGCCTTGGGGTCGTGTGCCATCACCGGCACTCCGCGGCCGTGAAGTGCATTGGCCACCGCCACTCCCGCCGATTCCTCGGCCACATTGGTGTGCGGCTTGTACGCCAGTCCCAGCACGGCCACCTTGCCCTGCCCGCCGCAGCGATGCCACGCCTCCTCAACCAACCGGGCGTTCGTCCAGTGGTTGATGTCAACAGTCGCCACGGACAGGTCGGCGGGAACATTGGCCCCCGTGGCGACTAACTGGAAGGCGCGGTTGTCTCTGGGGAAACAGGTTCCGCCATACGCCGCCCCCGGCATGAGGTACTTTCCGCCGATGCGACTATCCAGCCCAATCGCGCCGGCAACCTCATGCGCGTCCGCCCCGGGGAGTTGCTCGCACAACCCGGCCAGCATGTTCGCGTAGGAAATCTTCATGGTCACGTAGCAGTTCAACGCCAGCTTGGCAATCTCGGCGTTGATGTAGTTCATTCGTGCCACCCGCACGTCGTCGCCGCAGACACTCACGTACAGCGACTCCAGCACGGCGCCCGCCCTGGCGTCCGACTCGCCAATGAGAACGAAGTCCGGGTTTTTCATGTCGCGGATGACGCTGCCCAGTGCCACAAACTCTGGGTTGTAGCAGAACCCAAAGTCCTCGCCGCACTTCTTCTGGCTGGCCGCCTCCAGGGCACCCACGATGGCGTGGCAACTGCCGGGCATCACGGTGGAGACCAGCACCACCAGTCGCCATCGCTTGTCGCGTGCCATCCCCTCGCCAATCACGCCCACGGCCTTGAAGACATGCGCGTTGGAAAAACTGCCGTCATCCAGACTCGGCGTGGGAACCACGATGAAGATGGCTTCACTGTGCCGTGCGGCGTCGGTGCCCCAGGTGGTCGCCGAAAGCCGCTCGCGGTTCTTCGCAAGCAGCTTGGCCAGCCCGGTCTCCTCGACTGGCGCCTCGCCGGCATTCAGTTTGCGGACGTACTCCTGGTTCACATCCACACCGATTACGTCGTGCCCGGCATCGGCCAGCACGGCGGCCAGTGGGCTCCCAAGTTTTCCGAGTCCGAAAACGCTTATCCGCATTTTCCCACCTGTTCTTTTATCCACGGGTAAGTTTTTTCAAGACTCACCCGCAACGGCGTCGTCGGTTCCCAATTCAGCAGCGACTTTATCTTGCTGTTGTCTGAGTTGCGGCCCATCACGCCCTGTGCCTTCGTCATGTCGTACTTCCGCTGGAGTTTCACGCCGGCAATCTCCTCGGCGTAGTCAATCAGCCGGTTGACACTGACACACTCGCACGAGCCGATGTTCAGCGGTTCTCGCACGTTGCTGTCCATCAACAGTCGAATGCCCTCCACGCAGTCGCCCACCCAGCAGTACGAGCGGGTTCGCGTGCCGTCGCCCCAGACCTCGATGGTCTTGGTGCCGCCCAGCTTGGCCTCGGCCACCTTGCGACAGATGGCCGCCGGCGCCTTTTCGCGCCCGTCGAACCACGAGCCGTGCGGTCCCATGATGTTGTGGAAGCGGCCCACTCGTGTTTCCAGCCCGAAGTCCTCGGTGAAGTGGCGGCACATCCGTTCGGAGAACAGTTTTTCCCAGCCGTAGCCGTCCTCTGGCATGGCCGGGTAGGCATCCGCTTCCTTCAGTGCCGGTTGTTCCGTCCGGTGTTGCTTGCCGGCCGCGTAGACACAGGCCGAGGAGGAGTAGAAGTACCGCTTCACCCCGAGGCCCACTGAGGCCATCAGCAGTTGCGTGTTGATGAGCACGGACAACATGCAGCGGGCCTTGTACTTCTCAATGTAGGCAATCCCGCCCATATCACAGGCCAGGTTGTAAACGTGGCTAACGCCCTTGCACACGTCGAAGGCATTTTCACGCAACCGCAGGTCGCACTGGTCGCGGTTCTCGGCCGCGTCATGCGTCTGCCACCAGTCCGCCAGGGGCTTGATGTCGGCCGCCACAACGTCATGGCCTTCGTCGATTAACTTGGCGGCAAGATGGCCGCCGATAAATCCGCCGCCGCCCGCCAGAAGGATTTTCATGTCAAGCTCCCAAACAGTTTTTCCCACGCCGCCCAGATAACCTCCGGGTCGGCCAGTTCTTCCACTCGCTGGCGTGCCGCTTCCGCCATGGCCAGTCGGCGCGATTCGTCACGGGCAAATTCCGAGGCATAAATTACCGCCGCGTTGGAGTTGTCGCACAGGTAGCCGGTGGTGCCGTGCCGAATCATCTCCTGCCAGCCGCCACGATTCTGCGTGATTATCGGCACGCCGGCGGCCATTGCCTCCAGTCCCACTTGCGGCCAGTTCTCCAGTACGTCGCCGAATTGAACCAGGGCGTGCAGTGAACCCAGGAACTCGGGCACCGACTCGGACTGCGGCGGCATGACTTCTATCCACTCCGGGGGCTGGCCGGTTATCGGCCGGGCGGTTCGCCGCCATCCCATTACCCGCACTCGGATGTCACAGTTGGTGACCTCCTTCTTGATTCGCTCGAAGATGACCCAGCAGTCACGGGTGTACTTGTTCGGGTGGTCCCGGCTGAGGCGGCCCACCACGAACGGCTCGCCGTTGTCGTGCGGCAGGGGGTCGGCGGCAAAGTCCTCGACGTGAAAGGCACCCGGTATCAGGTGGCAGTTGTCGGGGGGCAAGCCCCAATCGCGTAGGTCTTGCCGGACGGCGTGGTAGACAAGGAGGCTCTGACAGGCGTAGGCGTCGAACGGCCCGTGCTTCTTGGCCTGTTGCTCCTCATACTCATGGGAAATCTCCTGACATCGCAGCCACACCAGCTTGGCGGGAATCTTCTGGCGGCATTCCAGGGCGGCACGCAGGAATTGCTGGTTGCTGAAGCCGACGAGAATCGAACCGTCGATGTCGGGCAAGTCCCACAGTCGCTTGCTGGGGCAGAGAACCGTGGGGATGTCGTGGGCGGCAAGGCGTTCCGTCCAGCCGGGACGCGGCTCCCAGGTGGGCACTACCGCCACCTCGACGCCGTGCTGGCGCCACAGGCGAATTGTGTGCCAGGTTTCAACGCCCGCACCGCCGATGCCGCCCGGACTGCCTATGACAAAGATTTGCATGGGGCATCCTTGACCCGATGTTTGTTGTGAACGATATAGCCAATGTAACTGTAATGGACGCCAAACATGCGGCCCAGCTGGCGATAACTATATCGCGGCTGTAGTTCGCGGATACGCGCAACATCCACATCGCTTAGCTTTGCGCCGGGATGTCGCTCGCCCGTCCATCGCCAACTGCAAGTTCCGTGCTTGATGGAGTCCTGCTTGTTTGCGGCTCGAGTATCCCACCGCAGATTTTCTGGTCGATCATTGGCCACGTCGCGGTCGGGAAAGTGACAAGCCTCTGTACCTTCGGGTCGCGGCCCATGAAATGCCTCCAAAACAAGATGGGAGACCTTGATTGGGCACCAATAAGATTTACCCTCTTTCGGCATCATCACGCAACGGTAGCCGCCAGTGATGCTTCGTTGTGGCACCAATTTGTGCCAATCTGTGTAATGCCTTCCACGGCCAAGGGACTTGCACGACCAGACCTTGCCGTCCGAATCGACGGCATAGCCGGGGCGGCCGGGGCAATGGCGAAACTCAATCTGCGGTTGACTCGGAAGCGGCGGCATGGTATCGTATTTGGTTGGCATCGTGAACTCCTTCTCAGTTCGCCGTGCTGGGTGGCCGGAAGAACCCCTTCCGGT
>SDBU01007220.1_pt1 | contig 12843 bp, 15 predicted proteins | sample 2277071 | NCBI WGS metagenome assembly SDBU01 (sample SAMN10397929, study PRJNA504765) | marine sediment metagenome | isolation source: marine sediment core GS08_GC12, 126 cmbsf | place: Arctic Ocean: Gakkel Ridge, Loki's castle | collected 2008 | reverse complement strand
GGTCGGCGGTGCCGCGTGGAACAAGCCCATTGCTTCGATGGTGACTCGACCAGTGACCGGGTACGCCGCCGGGCAAGTTGGGGCAAGGGGAGCCAATGTACTGGGTGCCGACATCGACCCGCACCGGGCGGGCATGGTTGGCGCGTCGATAGGTGGTATCACTTCGCCGGGCGTTCGGAAACTCCGGTCGATGCCCCGGGGAGCCGCTGAGGGTTTTGCTCTCGGTCACGGACTTCGAGCTGCGATGGGCAATGAGGATATTAGCCCCTTGGGGATGGCGGCTGGCGGCGCAGTGGCTAGGCCTTTGATGCAAGGTGGAGGAAAGGCTTGGAACTATGCGGGCGGGAAGAACGTAGGCAGGGCGGTTGCTCAGTCCAGGCTTGGTCAGTCCAGGTTTGGTCAGTCCCGGATTGGGAAGACTCTGGGCGGCGTTGGGGCGGCGACCGTGGGAATGGCGGCGTCTACACCCGCGTATATGGCTGGGGAAGCCGTGGTCGATAAGACTCAGCGCGCGGTGGGACAAGCGGTAGATGGCGTCATGGCGAACAAGGTGAACGAGTGGTCTCGCCAGGCCGGTGGCGAGGACCTCGCCTTCATTGGTGAGGATGGCCAGCCGCACCTGGACGAGGAAAAGATCGCCGACATGGCGCTGAAGCAAGTGGGCACGACCAGGGACGAGGTCGCCGCCAACGTGCAACGCATGGAAAGCGTCTCCCGGGGTGCCGAGTTGCTGGGCATCGACGCCAGCGATCCGGCAGTAGAGCAAGTGCTGATCGAAGCGGGCGAGCGGATGGGCGCGACGAACGATTCCACGGAGCAGATGAAGATCCAGATGGAGACGATGGATAAGCTCGGGCTGTTGGATCAAATCAAGGAGAACCCGTCAGGAGCGGTCGCGGCGCTTCAGGAGATGGGGGTTGTTCCGCAGGGTCCGATGCAGGGATTGATGCAAGGCTTCATGGACTTGCCGATGCCCGCCAAGGTTCTGTTGATCGGTGGCCTCGTCGCAATGATCGGCGGAGCGCTGACCGGGAACACCGGCTTGGGGCTGGCCGCTGGGTTGGGCATGGTTGGCCTTGGCTTGGCGGGCGGCATGATCCCGGGTATGGAAGATTACCTGGGCAACATCTTCGGTGGTGGGCAACCCGGCGGTGGGCAACCCGGGGATGCCGCTCCCATAGAGGCGGCTCCGACCGCCGAGATGGCCCCAGGTGCCGAGACTCTGATGTCCGATACTGTGGATGTTGCAACTGGTGACGTAGCCGCTCCTGGCGTGATGGAGAGCGCCCCACCGTACGAGGCAATCGCCTCAGGGGCTGGTGGCGAGATCCAGTTGACACCGCAGGAGTACACGCAGCTCGTGCAGCAACTAGCCAATAATGACCCGAGGCTGCTGGGTAGATTGGCTGATGCAACCCCGGGCGAACTACTTGAGATATTGCAGAGGCTGAGAATTCGACAATAGACTGGCGTAGTCAGAAACACTCCCGTTCGGGTAGACTGATGGGCGAACAAGCAGTCTGACTCTTACTTCAACGGAGGTGTTGCGATGGATAGGAATCGCCGACAACTTTTGTTCAGCATTCCCGCGGTGTTCGCTGGAAGTGCGTTCCTGGAAAAGCTGAGGATGTGTGCCGAGGATGCACCGGCACAATCAACCCCAGGCAAGGATTGCGAGGTCAGCCTGAGCGGTTCACACTGGTTCGGCCATGTGCCGCGCAAAGAAGACTTTGCTCGGATGACTCACGAGAAGCAGTGTGAGCTTGGTTGCTGTGTAGCTCTGGAGTTAGCAGCCGCGCGCTACGCCGAGCTGAATTGGACTGGCACTTCCCGGGTGGGCCAAGTGGACCGGGCTCTTGGGTTCCTTCGAGCCGACTTCCCGGAGTTCTTCGAGGTGGTCATCCGGGAGTACGCGCCGATGGCCTTCGATAACATTCGGCGGCACGATCCGCCTGCGATTCACGACGACCACGTTGGTGTACATGATCCCGCCGGAATCAACTGGCCGACCTTCGCTGTGAAGATCAGGCTCGTGCAATCCGTATTCGACATCACCCGTTGCGACCTTCCGGCTCGCGAGTTCCTGGTTAGCGGCACGTATTACATGGACTTCTACTGCTACTACCCGGCTGGAGAACACGGCGGTTCGTTCTGTCTCAACGATCCGTTCGAGAAGCAGCGAGCGCTACTGGAACTCAACAAACTGGCCAAGAGCACCAAGATCCTGGCCGCCAAGAAGTACATCGACACGTTCCGTCGAGCAATCAATTCCTAACACCAACCGGCTTCGAGTCTGATGTTGGCTCGGGGTCAACCACCGGGGGCGGCCCGGTCCTTACTCGCCGGGCCGCCTTTTTCCTTTTCACTTGGAGAATCGCATGTCTGAGCCTGACAAGAAACCCGCTCCCGCTTTCCTCGTTCCGTTCGGAGCGCAGATTCCATCGCAAGGCGAAGGAGTCAAGCAATACGCTCTCGTGTTGTCCGCGGCGATTCTGGCTGATCCGGAGCAGATCACGAACATGCCGAATCAGCCCACCACGGTTCTACGTGACCGGGCTGGTGCCGTGGTCACAGAGCTGGCCCCCGTGGTTCACATCGGCATATCTCCCGAAGCGATCACAATTCTCGTCGTCGAGCACCTGCGCAAGGCCTTCGAGGCGGCCGAGAAGCATGAGAAGCAACGAGTCCAGGCGGCGAAGGACGCCGAGGAGCAAGACATTCGCGTGCTCACCGAAGCATTGCAGGATGTTGTGAAGACCCCGGAAGGTAGGGCCATGGTGGAGGCGGTGGGCACGTACACACTGCCGGTCGTCGTCGAGGCCCTGGTCAACCGGCTGTCGAACGGCATGCCGCTGTTCGTGACTACCGAAGCTGTCGAGCGGCATGCGGACTTTCACTTCGGATCTCCCAAGGCTCTGCACAGCCGTGCGGACTTGCTCGCTACGCAGATCGGTGCGCAGCCCGCGGCGATAGCCGCAAGAGTCATGGAGGGGTTGCAGCGAAACCGGTACGAGTTGTTCAAGCTGGTGACGGATCGCTTCAAAGATCCGGAGAAGTACGGCAGCGGCCAGTGGGGCGAGCAAGTTCATCTCTATTGCACACCGCCGGAGTTGGCCGACGACGAGTTGCTGTCGCTGATTCCCGACAACACCGCCATGCAAGAGGCGGAGATGGACAGCGAGGAGGAACCGGAGCCGGAAGAGGTGGAGCCGGAGCAGTCAGAACCGAAAGAGGCGACTACCTTAGGCATTCACTCAGGTACGCGCAGGAAATGACGCCCAAGGCCAAGTCGCGGTCCGTGGCACGGTTGTTGTTGAATTCCAGGAACGAAACAAGGGTCCGTTGGCGCCAATCCCAAGATCATGGAGGATCGTCATCGGGGGAGCGAGGTGTCCGAGATGCGAGGTAATTGGGTTTGCAGAGTCTCGGACAGTTAATGCCTGTAAGCGTCCTGATCGGGGTGCGGGAACCAGGCAGACCGGTTTCGGCGAAATCCTCTGTCGCCGGTCCGGGCGAGCGTGCGTGACAACTATACGAGCTGCCGGAGCTTCTTCCATTGGAACGACCGAAAGCGTAACCAGCCAGGAGGGCTGATCACCCGAAATGGCCATGGGGGACAAACGACTGCCCTTGCTACATAGAGTCAGACATGGTGTAGTAGGGGCGACTCGCCCTGGTGCGTTCGCCCAGCTCCCGAGAACCCTTTTTGAAAGGAAAGCGGAATGTACAAGCTACAGAACAACCCTGCGGAGAAGGCTGTATTGCGTGGTGGTGGTGAGCTTACCCCACTGGCCACACTCAGGGACGAGCACGGCGGTGTCTTCCACATCATCAAGGACGATCACTGCCTGGTGCTGGTGAAGGAAAATCCGGAAGGCTGCATTATGGCCAAGCACTGGTTCCCCGAAGCGGTCAAGGCTATGAAGTCACTGCCGACGCCAGAGTACGTCTAGTTCGCGGGAACCCTTTTGAGGTGTGAGACATGTTCGATCAAATAGGAGAACCACGTTTCAAGCGGGAGGTCGCATCGCGGACTATCAAGAAGATCTCGATGGGGATGCGTGATGGCAAGATGAAGTGGGACGAGGATCTCCCGGCCCCGTGGATCACGAGTTCTTCGTGCTACTGACATGATGGAGGAACTGGGAGTTCTTCAGGGGGCGCTGAATATCGAGAGCAGGGATGGGCAGTGGCTCACTGTCGTGCATGTGACTCGCCACCCGCGCCGGAAGCCACTCAACTGGTTCAAAAAGAGGGAGGCCCAACCGATGACGTGAATGTAGAGGACCACCGTACAGCTCTCTGCGACTGTGTTGGTGGGTTCGACTCCCATAGCCCTCTCTGGCGGTTATCTTGAAGACCGGAGGCACACATGAGCCATTTCGACAACTCCGGCGAGCCCGGGGCGCTTGGGCTAACCGGCGACCCGGAAAGCACCGCGGAAGAGGTCGCCATCAAGTTGTTGGCAGAGAAGTACCCGGTGATCCTGTTCTCCATTCGCAAGCCGGGTGAGGTGGTGTGGGCTTTGTGGACTCACCATCAGCGAGCAACTGCCAGGGATCTTCCCAGTATCAAGCGAGTCAAGCTAGGCCGCGTGACGGTGACAGCCGACAAGGTCGGCACGCTTGCTGTCTACAGAGTTCGTCGTTGCGGCTTATCTTGTGGCTTTCGGGATGTGCGAGAGGTTTTCGATACCGAGGCCGAGGCCCGTGCGGCCCTTGCGGATCTACCAACTCCCGGAAGGGACAAAACGAGATGAGTGTGACATGACAGTTTGGACGAGTGATTATTTGGTGGCTACACTAACGTTATTGCGAAATGGGCCGGAAAAGGGGAATCTCGGGTGAAGAAGACCTACTCGATCAAACCCCAGGTGGTGACGAAGGGCATGGTGGACTTCGAGTTCGATATTCGCAAGTACAACGAGTTGGTAGTCCCGGGGAACTGGGACAAGAAGCTGGTTGCATTTGAGTTGGGGCAGTCCGGCACATTACTGCGGTCGTTAGAGGCCCTGGATAGTGGAGCCAAGTGGGAGGACACCGAATACTGGGCATTCCTGGTGTCTAGCCTATCGGAAGGTGTAGTGCATTGCGGTGTCAAAAACATGCGGCAGCTACACGCACGCTGCTATGGGTTTATCGACGGGCTGGTAGCCGCAGCGCGAAAGGCCAATCGCATTCCGGTCAAGTACGATAAGCACGACCAGATTGGTGTGAGTATCGGGCGGGACGGGCAAGTCATTCTTAACAACGGGCGGCATAGGATGTGTATAGCGAAGCACTTGGATCTTCCTAGCATTCCTGTTTGCATCAATGTTCGACACAGGCAGTGGGTAAATTTCAAGAGCCGGATCAGAGAGTACACGCAAGGTGCCGAGGGGCACGTTTACGCGCCGCTTCGACATTTCGATCTGCGGGAGTTCTCGTCGGTTCACACTGGGCGGGTAGAGCTTATCCACTCGCACATTGATCCGACTTGTCGAACTGTTCTCGACATTGGCGCTCACTGGGGCAGTCACTCTATCTATCTAGCCAAGCAAGGACTAACCTGTACCGCGGTGGAGAGTTCGTCAAAGGCGCTGGTGTTTCTACGCAGGTTCATCCGAATCTCCGGGCAGTCCGTAAGGGTTTTCGGCAAGTCGGTGTTCGCTTTGCCCACGGCGAAGTTCAGTGTGGTGTTGGCTCTGCGGATCTTTCATCACTTCTTGAAGGATAAAAAGAAATTCACCGCGTTGGTGTCTTTGTTGCGGAGGCTGGACGCCCGGGAGCTTTACTTTCAGCCGCACGACAAGAAGAAGCAACACATGCCGAACGCTTATCGTAACTTCGACGAGGCGGAGTTCGTGCAATTCATATTGGACAACTCCCGGTTCGTGTCGGCGAAACAGATTGGTAAGATGGCCGGTGGGCCCATTTTTAGATTTCACAGGTAATCAAGGAGCGATGAAGATGCCAGACAAGCTATCGGATAAGCTATCCTACACCAGCGCGGGGATGTTCCCTTGGAAGATTCTGAAGCAACTGGACTTGCTCGAAGGGATGCGGGACACGCGGAGAATCATACCGGTACACGCTCAGTTGCTGCCCACGAACCGTTGCAATATGCACTGCCCGATGTGTAGTTGCCGCGGCCGGAGCGCCAAGTTGGAGATGTCTTTGGAGGACGCCCGCAAGATCATCGGTTCCCTGGGCCGGTTGGGGTGCAAAGCGGTAACCATCACGGGCGGCGGGGAGCCGTTGATGCATCCGAACTTCGGGGACATCGTAGGGATGTTCGCGATTCACCACATTCGGCAGGGTCTCGTTACGAACGGGTTGTTGCTTTCCAATGTTCCCAGCGATACACTGCGAGAGTTCACTTGGATTCGGGTCAGCAACGACGATTCCCGTAATCTGGGCGGCTCATACGCGGTGAAGTTGGCTGCCGCAATTCGCCGGGCCCCGGACGTGGACTGGGCCTTCAGCCACGTCGTGGAGCAAGAGCCCAATCTGGATGAGATCCAGCGGGTAGTCAAGTTCGCGAATGCGCATAGTTTCACTCACGTGCGACTCGTGTCCGACCTGTTCAACGTGGAAGACGTGGGCTTGATGGAGGTGCGGGGGTTCCTGAAAGGTCGGGGAGTGGACGACTCACTGGTCATCTATCAGGGCCGAAAAGACTTCGTGAGGGGCGGGGACTGCTACATCGGCTACCTGAAGCCACTGATCGGTCCCGATTGCAAGCTGTACGCTTGTTGCGGCGTGCAATACGCTCTTGAACCTCCCAGCTATGACTTGCCCGAGGAGCTGTGCTTTGGGGATGCGCTGGATATGGATAACCTGTACGGAGAGGAGGCGAAGCCGCTGGATGGCAGTATCTGCAAGAAGTGCTACTACGCGGCGTACAACGAAGCTCTTCGTAACATGTTGTTGCCGCTCAAGCACGGGGAGTTCGTGTGAGGTACTTTGTATTTATCACTGATCAGCGCGCAGATTTTGGAACCGGTCTAGTTGGGAGCAATCTGTGATAAGATTCGCCGTAATTGCCGCACCGCGGGTGGGTACGCACATGCTCCGGTCCGGGTTGAACAAGCATCCTGACATATTTGTTGGCCCTGAGGTACTGCAACCGAATCGCTACCTGCCGAAGAATAAGCAGATAACGGGCGGACGGCTCGTTGCCAAATGGTTGGCGCAATCGAAGCGGGAGCGCAAGGAGGCGTGCATTGGTACACTGCTGCACCGGAACATGTTCTGGGTCAAGTCTCACAGCGATGTTTGGCTCGTCGTGAAAAAATGGCACACCAAGTTCATTTCTTTGGTTCGAGACAATATCCTTAGGAAGTTTTTGTCGCAAGAAATCGCAATACAGCTAAACAATTGGGATAGTCATAGGAAGCGGGAAAAGCGGCCAAAACCGGTCACACTCTCGGTTGCTCGCCTGAAAGAGCATGTGGAAACGTGCCAGAGGTATTTCGAGCTGGGTGACATGTGCTACCCAGGCAGGTTGTCGATTACGTACGAGGAGCTGTGCGAGGATTGGCATGGGACGCTGCGACGGGTGCAAGAATACCTTGGTGTTCCTGTGAGGAAGCTGCGTTTAGTTACGGTCAAGCAGGAGCATCGCAGTTTACAGGAAAGCATCGCAAACTACGAAGAGGTGGCGACTGCGGTGCGCGACTGGGGGTACGCTCGATGGCTGTAGGCAAGGTATTCGGTATCGGGTTTCACAAAACAGGCGTGACCACGTTGCGTAAGTGTTTCGAGGTGCTCGGACTCGACGTGTGCTCGCGAGAAGCTGGCTACGCGGTGCGATACGATGTGGACAAGAAAATAATTATGCCTGCTTTAAGGTTGGCGGATGAGCACGAAGCGTTTGCGGACAGCCCGTGGAACTACCGGGGGATGTATCGAGTCCTGGATACAGTTTTTCGGGGCAGCAAGTTCATTCTCACGTATCGGAACTTCGATACCTGGGTCGTGTCAATACTTCGCTGGACGCAGCAACACGGGAACACGCGGTCAGTGGATATGCGACAAACATTGCGAATGGAAGCCAAGCCGGAGGAGCGCAAGCTCTTACATATTGCACACCAGCGGTACGTATGCAACGTGAGAAGGTTCTTTAGCAGTCGAAAGGGTCGATTTCTTGAGGTGAACTGGGAGCGCGGTGATGGTTGGGGCAAGCTCTGCAAGTTTCTTGACTTACCGATTCCCGATGCGACGTTTCCACACATGTTGCGGTACGACGAGGAGACTGATTCTTACGTGAACAATTCTCCTTAGTTCGGGTTTGATGTGGTTATTTCATCTAAACACCAGGTGGCGACAGGAGAGCGGCTATGCTGTCTAAAGTAACATTTGGGATCACAACTTTCGATAGACCCGTGGCGCTACGCAAGCTGGTGGACTCTATCGTTCGCAAGTACCCTGGGGCGATAATTCGTGTGGCGGACAATGGCGAGAAGCGAGCGAAGCTATCCGCACCCAATTTGACACGAGCTGTTTTGCCTTTCGATAGTGGCGCATCGGCGTGTCGTAATTGGCTGATGGAAACCTCAACGACCCCGTATGTCTTTTTACTGGACGACGATTTCGTTTTCCAGGCTGGGACTTGTGTTAAGCCTATGTTGGACGTGATGGAGTCCCAACCTAGCATAGGTGTGGTGGGGGGCAAGATCCACGAAAACAAACGACAGGCAGCGAGCGATGCTTTCGATCTGCGGGGCTCGAAGCTGGTGCCAGTGAAGTCATCCATGGTCAAGACCGCCAAGGGGACACGGTATCAGATGTGCGATTATGTTCGCATGTTCGCCGTGATGCGGAGGGAGATTGCAGAGACTACGCGGTGGGACGAGTCCCTGAAAATCGGCGGGGAGCATCTGATGGTGTTCTACGAGTTGAAGCAAAAGGGGCTGTGGCGGGTAGCGTGGACGCCGGATTCCGCGCTTCATCACTCACGGATCAAAGGTGACGCGAAGTATCAACAGTTTCGAGGGCGGGGTTTACAGTTCGAGCGAGCTGCTTTGGCTAAAATTGGAGGAAAACATGGGAAAGGTTCGTAGAGGGCAGCGGAGCGTCGTGCCGCAAGTATCGAGGGTGCCGCGGACGAGAGCGGTTGTTTCCCCCGCAAACCAACGCTTCAAAAACAAGCGGTCGGTACCCAAGCGTGCGATATTCTTCTGGGGCGCCGACAAGATGTCGTGGCTTCGGTACATGACGCTGTGGACATTTCGTCAGTGTAATCCGGGATGGCGGATGCAGTTGTATCGGGCACCCCAGCGACGATTTGAGAAGTATTGGACGGAGCGCGTTCAACAGGATTTCTTTCGATATACTGGGCCAAACTACCTGGACCTGTTGCCGGACATTTCAGGCTTGGAGGTGATAGACTGGGAACCTCCGCCAGCCCCGGGGATGCGTAAGGCTGGGCCGAGTCATCTGAGCAACATCTTCAAGTGGCAGCAGATGGCGGAGGAGGGCGGAGTGTATGTGGACATGGACATAGTGTGCGTGCGTCCGCTTACGGAATGGTATAAACTCATAGAGAAGGGCAGCTCGCTGTGCTGGCGTAGCGAGAAGAGGTACTTTTCAATCGGGTTGTTGGGTTCGCAAGGCAACAGCCAGTTTTATCAGGACGTGCTCCGTAACGCCATCAAGTGCTTTTCCGCGAAGGTCTACCAGTCCGTGGGCGTGGAGACACTGTATCGGCTGTATCGCAAGGTCGGCAAGCCGGGCGGTCCGAATGTTTGGCAGAGGATCGTGAGGAGCTATCCGGAGGAAAGGTTTGTCAATTTCAAGATGCACCACGTGTATCCGTGGGATAGTACGCAGGTCGCACACATGTTTCAAAGGGAGCTGACCGTAATACCGAAAGCAACCTGGGGGATTCACTGGTACGCTGGACACCCGATAGCTCAGAAAGCAAACAACCACCTGGATGAGCGCACTGTCTGGTCGCATCGAAGTACAGTAGCGCATTTTTTGCGAGAGATGTTGAAGGCGCACGAATAGCCGCGGCAACGCAGAGCAAGGTGTCGCGGTGCGCTAGGTAGCCCTTGGTTTGTTTTTAGGAGGAAGTTATGCGGTGTTCAATAGTGTTGGCGACCAGGAACAAGGCGGAGTATTTGAAGCGCACACTGCGCAGCATTAAGCGGCAGGATGTCCCGTTCGAGTACGAGGTGATTGTGGTGGACGACGGGTCTACCGATCAGACCCGTGAGGTGTGCAAGCGAGCAGGCGTTCGCTACATCAAACTGGAGAATGCTATCTATCGGAATCCCGCAGCGGCTCGGAACGTGGGGTATCGAGTAGCAACAGGCAAGATCATTATTGCGCAGTCCGATGAGGTTATACATCACACACCGAACACAATCGAGTTGCTATGTAGCAGACTGAAACAAGGCGAATTCTTGCTTGCTACTGTGTACAACTACATCGTGAAGACACAGCAGCGTAAGGCTATGTACACAGGGAAACGAAACAAGCGTCCGTTTTTCTTTCTTGGTAGCCTGTGGCGCAAGGACCTGTACGCGGTTGGTGGTAACGACGAGGAGTTTACGAAGCCCGGTTACGACGACGACTGGTTTGCCGACTGTTTGATTCGCGGGTTGGGTCTGCGACCGCGATTTACAGACGCGGTGGTTGGGCATCATCAGGACCACCCGAGGCCGCAGGGGTTGAGTCATAAAGTGTTGCCGTCAAAACGGCTTTGGGAGCAGAAGAGAAAAGCGGGCGTATTTGTAGCCACCGGAGGTCCTTGGAAGCTCAACGAAACAGTGGCGGAGTGGTGGGAGCGGTGCCATAGTATAGACTACAAACGATATTTGACCGGGTCGCTGGCCGAGCAGGTTTGGGAGTTTTTGAGCATCAGGCATCTCATTCGCAAAGACGTTGTTGCTTTGGAAGTCGGCGTGGGGCTGGGCTATTGCACCAAGACCACAGCAGAGCAGGGCGTGCGTTTGTCAGCGCTGGACATATCGAAGATTGGGTTGAAGCGGGTCGAGGAGTGGGTAGTTGCTTGCTATCAGCAGCCAGATTCTCTGCCTAATAACACGTTCGATCTAGTGTTCTCGCATCTGGTGTCACAGCACATGTCCGACGAGGCCTTGATCGCCCAGTTGCGGGAGGTGCTGCGAGCTTTGAAACCCTCTGGCGTGTTTGCGATGCAGTTCGCGGATACCGAGAAGGACTTTAGCGAGGAAGAGAATCAGAGCAAGGCAAATCAGAAGTCAGGCGGGATTCGGCGGTCATTGCAGCGCGTGCGAGAGTTGGTGGAGGCAGTTGGGGGTCGCATCGCGAGGGAGTGCGATGCCCGGTTGCTTAAACACGGCGTGGTGTGGCGAGCGGTGCATATCGTACAAGATGGCGCGAGGACTACAATCTGATGCCGCACGAGATCGAAGAAGTGCTTTGCACGTGGCCTAACGGTGAGCGCCGTAGGGTGGTGGTGATGTCTCGGGATGGGAATCGTGCTAATATCATTTGGAACGAGCGGGTGGATACTGGTTGCGCGGTGGTGACTGGCATGGACGAGCTGGTGCCCACGGAGTGGCTCAGCCCGCTGCTGGAGGAGGAGCCGAGCACATGAACGAGCTGGTCAGTTGCATTATGATCACGGGACACCAGGACCGCGGGCAGTTCCCGCGGATGTCCCTGGCGTCGTTCCTGGAGCAGAGCTATCAACCCAGGGAGCTGGTCATCATCAACCAGAACCCCTGCGAGCCTTTGGTGCCTAACGACGTCGAGCAGTTGCGATTGGCTGGCTGCGAGGTCCGCGAGTACCTGATTCGCACTGAGTGCCGTACGCTCGGGGAGATGCGCAACGAGGGCCTGGAGCGTGCGCGAGGCGAATGGTTCATTCCCTGGGATGACGACGACTGGCAGCATCCACGCCGCCTGGAGACGATGATGGAGATGCGACGGCCGGGGTTGGCCTTGGTGCCCTCCAGTCACATTCGCTTCTCGTTCGAGACATTTTCCGCCTGGCAGTACGATAACGGCCGTGACGGCACCGGAGGCACGGCGCTGTTCCCGATGACCTCCGCCCGCTATCCGAGCCTCAAGCAGGGGGAGGACACCCGGTTCTACCTGGACAACTTCCAGGACCGTCGCTGGATATGGAACAGCCGGGCCTTTGCCCATGCGTACTTGCGGTTCCACCATGGGAGCAATACCGGCACAGCGCGACATGTGATGAAGGGCTTCTCCACAATTCAGCATCGGTGGCAGACTATAGCGCCGGGAAAGATTAGCCTGGACGCTGCGAAGTACATGAAGTACGTTTTGGAGATGCGTTACGGCGTGCAGTTTCCCGGAGATATGGATTGGTACTCCGTCCTGCACGATTGTGAGTCCTCGGAAAAATAGATTGGAGGGGCTTTTTCTTAGCGATTGTAACTGCTAAATGGCCATAGGGATCGTGTCATAAAAACTTGAGCAAGTTAGCTGAATGAAATCTTGTTCTGTTCAAGGAGGACTGCCGTGAGTCCAGTGATCCTGGTAGAGGTTCGCCTAGTGAACTTTGTTCTAGCTCTTCGTCAGGGCTGAACTGAACTTTATTTTCTTGGAAGGAGTTTGCTATGTTTAGATCATGCTTAGTGCTTTTGGTGTTACTGACCGCTAGGTCAGTTTGGGCTGCTCCTACGGCAGACGATCAGATTACCGGCACCACTGGTGCAGTAGTGGTAGTTGATTCTCCAGCATCCGTAGAGGCGGGAGTTTATGAGAGCAACACGGAAATCAGGCTCTTTGGCGAGAGGTACGACGTGCTGTTATCTCAGGACGTTTCGGTGGATGTTACGGTTGCCGGTGTGTATGCGAGTAGGGCTTCGTTGACAAAGGGAACACTTTTGGCGGGAGAACG
>SDBU01007219.1_pt1 | contig 12844 bp, 8 predicted proteins | sample 2277071 | NCBI WGS metagenome assembly SDBU01 (sample SAMN10397929, study PRJNA504765) | marine sediment metagenome | isolation source: marine sediment core GS08_GC12, 126 cmbsf | place: Arctic Ocean: Gakkel Ridge, Loki's castle | collected 2008 | reverse complement strand
TATAGATTTGCAACACCATTTTTAAGTTCAATGAAAAAAGCAGCTATTATACCCGTTAAAACACTCGGTGACGCTCTTATTTTAATGATAGCGGCAAATAAATTAAAAAAAGCTAACTTTGAAGTTACTATCTTACATGAGGGTATATATTCATTAAAAAACTGGTTTTCAAACTTTCATTTCAAAAAATTCTCTTATAAAGAATTGGATAAGTATGATCATATTTTTTTGCAACACGATGAAAAAAATCAAAATCTCATAAATGAGCTAAAAAACAAAACTAAATCAAAACTGAGCATTATTTATTTTAGATATGTTAAATCAAAACATGGCCCAATTACTGATCTAGATATTACATTAGATGAAAATTTTTCAATCGCTAAAAGTCTATCTCTAAAATTCCAAGGTATCTTAGATACAAGTATCTTGGATACTCACATCTTGGATGCTAGTATCTTAGATGATTCTGCAAATACCACTGTTTTAGATACAGGTATTACTATTCCTGAAGCTCTTATCAAAAACAGCTATCCTAAAAGAGTTATTATCCAACCGACTAGTTCTGATATAAAAAAATGTTGGACAAAATCCAAATTTTTAAAACTCGCAAAAAAACTCAAAAACAAAGGGTTTAAAGTAGTTTTTAGCGTATCTCCAAAAGAGAGAAAAGACTGGCTTTTTGTTCAAGATCAACACTTTGATCTACCTCTGTTTCATAACATTGAGACTCTAGCTGCTTATATATATGAGTCTGCTTATCTAATCGGTAATGATTCATTTGCTATCCATTTAGCCTCACTACTCAATATTTCTCATATAATGATCGCATCTAATAAAAAACTTACTAAAAAATGGAGACCAGCTTGGTTAAAATCTAACATAATTCTGCCGCCATCTTGGATTCCCAATCTTAAAGGCTTTAGAATTAGAGAAAAAAGCTTCCAAAGCTTTATTTCTATAAGAAAAGTCTTTAATGCTTTCAAGTTAACTTATTTAAAATAAACAACTTAAGTTATAATTACCGTTATTAATAAATAATTTAATTAACATATCAAAAATATAACTAATTTACAATTAATATATTAAAATATATGTTTGATTACTATTAAAATAAATAATAAACTTAATAGTAGAGAAAGGTAAATAATAAAAATTAATAGTAGAAAAAAGGGGGAATTTTATGAAAGACGTACCACATCATATGATGAAATTCATGAAACAAGTGACAAAAGAAAAGGAGAAAGAAGCTGAAGATGAGTCTTTTAAAGAAGATTATAAAAAAGATGTTACATCGAAGCAAAACAAACAAAGAGTAAAAAAGTCAAAAAATCTGGCGAAAAAGGCAAGAAAAGCAAAAGCGCCTGAACATTTAAATATTGATGAGAAAAACAAAAAAATGAAAGGAAGAACTCCTGTAATTAGAGAGAGATCGAACAAAAAACAGATTCATCTTTAAATAAATTATTAAGTGAGCTATAATGGATTTAAGTTTTTAAAAACAAATAACTTAAATATGATTAAAATAGCTCATATATCAGATCTTCACTTCTCAAAAGTCAGTTTTTTTCCAATTGCGTTAAAAAGATTTGTGGGAGTTACCAATTTACTGATAAACAGAAGAAAATCGTATATTGAAGATCATTTATATAAGCTACCAACTTTGTTAAAATCTTTAGATATAGATCATATTTTTATAACTGGAGATTTAACATCTACATCTTTAGAAAAAGAGTTTGAAAAAGCAAAAGATTTCATTGATTTATTTGATAAAAAAAACAAATTTTTCATTATTCCTGGAAATCATGATACTTACACAAAAAAAGCATATAAAGATGAGCTTTTTTATCAATTTTTTAAAAAGACAAATATTTCTAAAATGATAAAATCTAATATTCAAATTCATGAGCTTTCTGACAAATGGGTATATATTGGTTTAGATACAACTGTTCCAACATCTTTATTTTCATGTTCTGGTCTTTTTTCAAAAGAGCTAGAAAACTCTTTAATTGAAACATTAGATAAAATCCCTAAAGATACAAACATTATACTTACAAATCATTTTCCTCTATTTCTCAGAGTTGAAAAAAGAAATGGGCTTAATAGAAGAAAACATCTCTTGGCTATTTTAAAAAAATATAAAAATATTAAATTATATTTATATGGCCATACTCATAAATGGACTATCACAAAAAAAGAGAATTATCCTTATATGATTTGCTCTGGCTGTTCATCTCACAAAAAAAAGGCCTCGTTCAATACCCTTCAAATCGAAGATAACAAATGCATAGTTACAAGCTACAGTTTAAAAAACAATAATTGGCAAAAAGATTCTGATAAAATTCTGAGTTTTTAATATGGCTTGGTATAAAGATGGGCTTTATTTTAAATGCCATAAAAACTGCTCAAAATGCTGCACAGGCTCACCTGGATATGTTTGGTTAACTACACAAGAGATAGATAAAATAGCTAAATTCTTAAAAATTCCAAAAGAAAATTTTTTAAAAACTTTTACTCGATCTATAAAAGGTAAAATTTCATTAAAAGAAAATTTTTCAAATTTTGATTGCTGTTTTTTAAAAGATAAAAAATGTCAAATTTATGAAGCAAGACCTAAACAATGCAAAACGTTTCCTTTCTGGAAAAGCAATCTACAATCTCAAAGAGCATGGCAATTTCAAAAAAAACACTGTCCAGGCATTGATGATACATCTGGCAAGCTGTATCCAGAAAAAGAGATTGAAAAGCTTGAAAAAGAAGATTCTTATTAATCAAAAAAAATACTAATCCTAAAATTGTATTTTATTCAGATCTTTTCTAAAAAATATTTTAATGATATTTTGAAAATAGATAACGCACCAGGGTTCAATATGGAACAAAATATTTCAGCAAAAAACCGCATTGATACATGGCTAAAAGGGCCATATGATGAAGAGACAAAAAATGAAATTAGAAAACTTTTAAAAGAAAACTCGAAAGAGCTCCTTGAAAATTTTTCTGACACTCTAGCTTTTGGAACAGGTGGAATCAGAGCAAAAATGGGAATAGGAACTAACAAATTAAATAAATATACAATTGGAGTAGCAACGCAAGCGCTTTGCAACTACATTTTATCTCAAAATATAAAAACGCCAGCTGTTTTAATTGGATATGATAATAGGAAAAACTCTAAAACATTTGCAGAAGAGTGCGCTAAAGTTATAGCTGCAAATAATATAAAAACATATCTATTAAAAGAACTTAGACCTACTCCTTTAATTTCTTTTGGATGTCGGTATAAAAACTGCACAGCAGCAATTATGATAACAGCTTCTCACAATCCAAAAGAGTATAATGGTTATAAAGTGTATTGGAAAGATGGCGGACAAGTTTTACCTCCACATGATGAAGCTATTATTGATGACTACAATAAAATAGAATCTTTTGAAAATGTAAAAATTTTAAAAACTCTAGATCATCCACTCATCGAGCTTATTTTAGATGAAATCGATGAAGCTTATATAAAACAATTATTTGCAATGGATCTTTTTAAAGATAAAATTGAAAACAATCTTAAAATAATCTACTCAAATCTTCATGGCACGGGCATTACTTTAGTTCCAAAATGTCTAAAAAGACTCGGATTCAATGATATAACAATTGTAAAAGAGCAAGAAGCTATAGATCCAAATTTTACAAATGCTCCAAAACCAAATCCAGAAGAGAAACAAGCTCTGCATCTCGGGATTCAATACATGCTAGAAAATAGTGCTGATATTTTTATAGCTACAGATCCAGATGCTGATAGAATGGGTGTTTGCGTTTTACATGATAAAAACGCTGAGATTTTAACAGGTAATCAAATATCTTGCATAATGCTAGATTATCTATGTAGATCTAAATCTTTATTTTCAAAAACAGCCGCTGTTAAAACAATTGTTTCAACCGAGCTCTTCACAAGAATTTGTGAACATTATGATATTCATTCTTTTGATGTACTCACCGGTTTTAAATATATCACTGATAAAATTCATCTTTGGGAACAAGACAATTCCTATGAATTTTTATTCGGTGCAGAAGAGTCTTTAGGATATCTCATTGAAACATTTTCTCGCGATAAAGATGCTATATCAGCAACTCTACTCATGGTAAAAATTGCAAATGACGCTAAAAAAGAGAATAAAACCCTTATAGATCTACTTCACGATCTGTACATTACCCACGGCATTTATAGAGAAAAACAAGCATCTCTAGCCTTTGAATCTACTCATGAGAATTTTGAAAAAATGACAAATATAATGAAAAATTTAAGAGATAATCCCCCTAAAACCATCGCCAATTTTGCTATAGATTTTATTGATGATTATAAAACAGGTGAAACTTTAGATCTTAAAACCAATAAAAAATCACCATTAGATCTACCCACCTCTAATGTTTTGAGATTTTGGCTTAGCGATAACTCTAAACTCGTTATAAGACCATCTGGCACTGAGCCAAAAATTAAAATATATGTAGGGGTTCAAGAGTTAAATATTAAAGATCTAAAAGAAGATATCAAAAAATGTGATATGCATTTAGATGCTTTAATATCTGAGATGAACCTTCAATTAACTTCTTAAAAAAATATTAATAATTCATTTTTCTTGAGTTATATAACAAATATGATCCAAAGCCAAAAATAATTGGTAGAACGAATTTATAACATGTAGATTGTAAATGTTTTTTCTGTTTTTGAGCTTGCGCTTTTTTTAGTATATCTACTATATCTGTATTACCCTTTTTTTCAGCCCACATTAAAGCTGTATTCCCATCTTCATCTTGTGTATCCAATTCAGCTCCCTTCTCTATTAATGCTAAAACAATCTCTTTATAACCTCTTGCTGCTGCAACAATTAACATTGTTATTCCTTCTTTTACAGCTTGTGTATCTCCATCCGCGCCTTTTTCTATTAATGCTAAGGCAGTCTCAATATGTCCCTTACCTAATGCATACGCTAAAGCTGTCCATCCGCTATGACTATCTTTTTTATCTATTTCAGCACCCTGTTCTATTAATGCTAAAACAGTCTTTGTATGACCATTTTCAGCTGCTAGCATTAAAGCTGTTGTATATATTAAAGTTGTCATATATGGACTTTTTTTATCTATGTCAGCTCCCTTCTCAATTAATGCTAAAACTGTATCTGTATGACCATTTTTAGCTGCATACATTAAAGCTGTATAGTCACCACATAGATTTCGTTTATTCACTTTAGATCCCTTTTCAATTAATGCTAAAACAGTCTCAGTATGCCCGTTTTCTGCTGCCCACATTAAAGCTGTTTCTTCATACACATGCTCATCTATTTTTATTTTAGCTCCCTTCTCTATTAATGCTAAAGCAGTATCTGTATGACCATATCTAGCTGCATACATCAAAGCTGTCCATCCTTTTCTATTCACTTTAGCTCCCTTCTCTATTAATGCTAAAACTTTCTTAGTATCTCCACTTCCAGCTGCATTCCTTAAAGCAGCATCTATATTATCCTTTAACTTTTTAGAGTGTGATGTCGATGATAGGGTTGAAGCAGAATCTTGCGGCTTTGCAGCTTCATTTTCATGCGAGCTAGATCTTTTATCATTTCCTCCACTACCTATAAAAGATAGAAAAAATGATACTACAGAAAGTGCTGTTGATATCACAGCTGTACCTAGTATCATATTTAAAGTTGAAATACTCGCCTGAATGATTATGTGATTAAAACCCAAAGTTGCAATAGAGCTTGCAGCTAATCCAATAGTAAAAAATACAGCGCTAACAACAGTCCAAGAATTTATCTTTTTAGCTGCTGATGCATCAACATCATTTAAAGTTGAATCAGATAAATTAGAATTGTTTACTTTTTTAGAATCTGCAGGACTAGCTATTGCTGACATATCAACCTCATTTTTATAATTTGTATATACATTATACACATTTTCACAAATATTGAAATAAAAATTAGAAAACGCAAAATGTTAATTCGAAACTTTTTGTTAATGTATTGAATCAAGAGTTAAATATTAAAGATCTAAAAGAAGATATTAAAAAGTGTGATATGCATTTAGAAGCTTTGATATCTGAGATGAAACTTCAATTAACTTCTTAAAAAAATCTTATTAATTAAAGTCTCTTGATCTATATAACAAATATGATCCAACCAAAGCAATAATTGCTAAAGCTGTATTTCTACTATATAATGATCCTCCGAGACTATAAATAATTTTTCTACCAAATTCATAATAATAAGACCTCAAAGAATTCAAGATTTTTACTATTTCGGTATGACCATTTGCTTCTGCATATTTTGAAGCGTTCAATCCATTATTTCGATCTATTTTATTCACATCAGCTCCTCTCTCTATTAATGCTAATGCTGTATCTTTATGGCCATTTGCTGCTGCATGCATTAAAGCTGTCCGTCCATTATAATCTTGTTTATTCACTTCAGCACCCTTATCTATTAATGCTAAAACTGTATCTATATGTCCGTTTTTTGCTGCATACATTAGTGAAGTTGCGTCATCCATAAAATCCATTATAAATACAAAATTTCCACTTGCGCATAACGACTCTTTCTCTATCTGTGTTTGATTCACTTCAGCTCCTCTCTCTATTAATGCTAATGCTGTATCTATATGTCCATTTTCTGCTGCATGCATTAAAGCTGTTTTTCCAAATACATCTCTTTTATCTACTTCAGCCCCTCTATCTATCAATGATACAATTGTATCTGTATTTCCTTTTGCTGCTGCATAGATTAAAGCTGTTTCTCCATATTCAGATCGTTTGTCTATTTCAGCCCCTCCACCTATCAATGCTACAGTTGTATTGGTATGACCATTCGCAGCTGCGTGCATTAAAGCTATCATTCCATATTGAGCCTGTTTCACTCCCTCAATTAAAGCTATTATTCCATATTGAGTCCGTTTCACTCCCTTATCTATTATTTTATTCACATCAGCTCCTCTCTTTATTAATGCTAATGCAGTATCTGTATGACCATTTAATGCTGCATACATTAAAGCTGTCAATCCATCATTATCTTGTTTATCTACTTCAGCTCCCAACTCTATTAATTTTATAGCAGTATCTGTATGACCATTTGCTCCTGCATACATTAAAGGTGTTATATTTTTTTGATCCATTATCTCAGTTATATTTACTTCTTCGCTTAAAGATACTATTTTATCAATATCACCTTGTATGGCTGCATATATAAAGGTTTCTTCCATTATAGGCTCTTCTTCACAATCAAAACGAATACCTCTATCTATTAGATTTTTTGATAATATTTTATAACTTTTTAAAGCTGAAGGTCTCAAATATTCAGATAATTCACTTTTATACTTAGATAATTGCTCATTGTATTCAGACAATTCCTTTTCTCTTTCAGCAGTTGGGAGCTCTTCTGTATTAGGAAATTTGGGTTGATGTAAATTTATTAGGTCTAATCCCGTCTTGTCATTGAAATTCTTATCATTAAAATACTCTCCAATATCATCGAAATATTTTTTTACTAATTCAACAAATTCTTGTAACTCTGGGGGAATAGAGGCAGTTGATAGTTTATTGTCTATAACTGACTTAGCTGCTAAGGCTTTTAAAGATGCAATACTCATATTTATTTTTATTATTAAGTTATAAATTATAAATATAATAACATATTAAGCATTTTAATAGAACTTTTTTTTATATAAATAAAATGATTTATATAAAAAATATTTTAATAATTAGCGCCATTTACACACTTTTATTGGCTAGTTGAGACTCTAGATAAAATCTTAATTTTTCTTGTTTGAGCTCTGGGTATTTTATTCTGGAGTGTCTGGTGAGCATTAAAGTTCTAATGATTGATTTTTTGACTATTTTATTGATTAAAGAGATTAAAACCTCTTCTGTGATCTCTTCTAATGATCTAGAAGCGGCTTCCATAGTTAAATATTAAAGATCTACAAGAAGATATTAAAAAGTGTGATATGCATTTAGATGCTTTAATATCTGAGATGAAACTTCAATTAACTTCTTAATAAAAAATATTAATAATTAATTTTTCTTGAGTTATATAACAAATAAGATCCAACACCAATAATAATTGGTAAAGCTATATCACAACAATATTTTGCTAAATATTTATTATTTTGAGGGGTCAATAATCTAACAATCTCAGTATTGTATTTTTCTTTAGCCATCGATAAAGCTGTTCTTCTATATTTATCTCGTATATTTATTTTAGCCCCTTTATTTACTAGCGCTTCAACAATATCTATGTGATTTTTCTCTGTTGCATACATTAAAGCCGTCTTTCCTTCTTTATCCTGTTTATCTATTTCAGCACTCTTTTTTATTAATTTTATAGCTACATTTGAATGATTATTTTGAGCTGCATGCATCAAGGCTGTTTTTCCTTCTTCATCTTGCTTATCTACTTCTGCTCCCTTCTCTATTAATGCTAAAACTATCTTTTTGCGGACTCTATCTGCAAGATACATAGGTATACCATTCATCACTACAGATGGGATTGCTGCTTCGATTGCTGCTCGCATTAAAGCTGTCTTTCCTTCTTCATCTTGTTTATCTACTTCAGCTCCCTTCTCTATTAATGCTAAAGCTAGATCTGTATGACCTATTGCTGCTGCTGCCATTAAAGCAGTATGTCCTGTATTATCCTGTTTATCTACTTCTGCTCCCTTTTCTATTAGGGCTAAAGCTACATCTTTATTACCAACAAATGCTGCATACATTAAAGCTGTCTTCTTTCCTTCTTCATCTTGTTTATCTACTTCAGCTCCCTTTTCTATTAATGCTAAAGCTATATCTGTATGACCACCTGCTGCTGCTGCCATTAAAGCTGTCCTTCCTTCTTCATCTTGTTTATCTACTTCTGCTCCCTTTTCTATTAATGCTAAAGCTATATCTGTATGACCACCTGCCGCGCACATTAAAGCTGTCAAGCCCTGTTTACTTGGTTTATCTACTTCAGCTCCCTTTTCTATTAATGCTAAAGCTATATCTGTATGACCACCTGCTGCTGCTGCCATTAAAGATGTCCTTCCTTCTTCATCTTGTTTATCTACTTCAGCTCCATTCTCTATTAATGCTAAAGCAAGATCTGTATGACCTTCTCCTGCCGCGCACATTAAAGCTGTCATTCCTTGTTTATCTATTTCGGCTCCCTTTTCTATTAATGCTAAAGCTACATCTTTATTACCAACAAATGCTGCATACATTAAAGCTGCCATTCCTTGTTTATCTTGTTTATCTACTTCAGCTCCCTTTTCTATTAATGCTAAAGCTATATCTGTATGACCATCCCTAATTGCATACATTAAAGCTGTCTTTCCTTCTTCATCTTGTTTATCTACTTCAGCTCCCTTTTCTATTAATAATGCTAAAGCTATATCTGTATGACCACCTGCTGCTGCTGCCATTAAAGCTGTCCTTCCTTCTTCATCTTGTTTATCTACTTCAGCTCCATTCTCTATTAATGTTAATACAGTACTCGTGTGGCCTTTTCTAGCCGCCCACATTAAAGCTGTCAAGCCCTGTTTACTTTGTTTATCTACTTCAGCTCCATTCTCTATTAATACTAAAGCTAGATCTGTATGACCATTTGCTGCTGCATACATTAAAGCTGTCATTCCTTTTTTATCTTGTTTATCTACTTCTGCTCCCTTCTTTATTAACTCTAAAACCGTCTCAGTACGATCATTTGCTACTGCATACATTAAAAGTGTTACATTCTTATTATTGTGTATTTCAACTACATTTATATCTTCACTTAAAGATAAGATAGTATCTGTATCCCCTTGTATAGCTGCCAATATACAAATCTCTTCCTTTGTAGGTTCCTCCGAATAAGTATCACTTGTAGATATATAAGAGCCTCTCCTTATTAAATTGTTAACTATATTTTCACGACCTTTTAAAGCGGCTTCTGACAAGTATTTGGATAACTGTACTTTGTATTCATATAACTTTACTTTATATGCAGATAATTTCTCATGGATTTCATCAGGATTTAGTTTTTTGGAGAGATTAGGCAAAAAGGGCTGTTTTAGATTTATTAAATCTATGCAAGTATCTTCATCATAATTATTGATACAATATTTAGGAGGGCTATAATATTTTATACATCGTTTAATGATTTTCGTATAATCTAATGAATCTTGAGTAAGAGATGTTTTTGGTAATTTATTTTCTATTACTGATGCAGCTGCTATAGCTTTTAATGAAGCAATACTCATATCTATTTCCTTTTTTATTATTAATTTAATAAATTATAACATATTAGATGTTTTTATAAAATAAAAAATATATTAAAAAAATAAAGATATACAATCTAATATAAACAATTAATACAAAAGAGTTTAATTTAACATTTTTTTTTAATACATTCATTGTCTTTACATAAATATGTAATAAAAATTATTTACAATTTATATAGAAATATTTTAATTATTAGGGCTATTTACACACTTTTATTGGCTAGTTGAGACTCTAGATAAAATCTTAATTTTTCTTGTTTGAGCTCTGGGTATTTTATTCTGGAGTGTCTGGTAAGAACTAAAGTTCTAACGATTGATTTTTTGACTATTTTAAGCTCTTCAAAGGTGAGAGAGCAATCATCGAACTGACCATCTTCAGTTCTATGTTTGACTATTCTATTAACTAAGGTGGTTAAAATCTCTTCAGTGATCTCTTCTAATGATCTAGAGGCGGCTTCCATAGCATCGGCAATCATAATGATTGCCGCTTCTTTAGTTTTAGGTTTTGGGCCGGGATACCTAAAAAGAGTCTCATCTATTTCATCCGGGTTTTGTTTTAGCTCTAGCTCTTTTCTATAAAAGTACCAGACTAGAGTGGTTCCATGGTGTTGTTTGATGATATCTATGATTTGTTTAGGAAGTCTATATTTTTTACCGAGGGTTTCTCCGCCGGTTACGTGAGTAATAATAACTTCGGCAGATTCATGAGGAGTTAAAAGTTGATGAATATTTACAGAGGAACCTTGATTTTCAATAAAGTAGTTGGGATTGGTAAGTTTACCTATATCGTGATATAGGGTGGCTACTCTACAAAATAGAGCGTTGGCGTGGATCTCTTGAGCGGCAGCTTCTGCGAGGTTTCCTAAAACGAGTGAGTGTTGATAAGAACCGGGAATTTCTAAAGTAAGTCTTCTAAGAAGTTCGTTGTTTGGATCCATATATTCCATTAAGGTAATATCTGTTAAAACATCGAAAATGGTTTCTAAAACAGGTAGAAGACCCACTACCATGATACCTATGATTAAAAGAAAGATTAAGGAGCTTGTAATATTGGTGATTAATGTCACATGAAAAAACATATTTTTTTTAATAAAACAAGACGCAAATATTACTGGAATAATTCCGATCATACATTTAGCACAAACATTAAAAACTTCTGTTCTTTTTCTCAAACATTTGGTTGAGATAATAACGATTAGAGCGGTTACTAAATTAATTGTTAAAAAAGAAGAGTGTTCGACGGTTAAAGTGATGGCTAAGAGTATACATAAAACAGTTGAGAAAAAAAGAGAGATTTTTGAGTTGAATAAAATACTAAATAAAAGAGCTGTAAAAGGAATTATTATAGGGAAATGAACAACTTCTAAAAAAGAGCTTGTAGATTGCAAAATAAGAAATTCCATAATTTTTGCAATAGCTAAAGTTAAAATGACAATGCAGACTATTAAAGAGAGTTGTTTTAATGAATTAAAAATTTTTGGTTGTTCTAAAACAAGGTATAAAACAGTTAAAACCACAAAAATCAAAGCCATTATGGCATGGCCTAAAATGGTAATTGGTTCAAAAAGATTTCTTTTTTTAGTAACGGCTGCTTTCATGGCTTGGAGCATCGATATATGTTTTTGAGTAACTTTTTCATTTATACCAATAATTAGATCTCCAGCATTTACGTGGGTGTATTGCTGAGAAACACTATTTTCAAGTTGTCTTTTAACTTTTGATAAAGTTAGATAATCTATTTTTAAATCATAAATGTTGTTTTGAAAATAATCTGCAATGAAATCAATTGTAGTCTCTGAAACGTTATCTAAATTTAAAGCTAATTTTTTTGCAAATATCGAAAAGTAGCCTTTAGGCAAGACAAACTCTTTTTGATTCTCATGTTTTAAAGCTACATAACTACTAACATCGAGATTATTTTTCTTCATTTTTTTTATAGTTTTAGAATCGGCAAATCTCGATTTGATTAAAAGATCTTCGAAAAGATCAACTAAATCGTTGATTTTTTCATAGCTGATTGAAGGCAAATGTTTCCACTCAGGATTATCGATGAGATAATTTTCTAGATTTACTCTTTTTTGCTTTATTTGCTTTGCTACAATTAAATAAATCGAATTAATACCTGCCATTTTTTTTTGTTTAAATAGAGTTGTGGCTTCATCATCGGAAAAATCAAAATCTGCTTGAGAGACAACATATCTGACAGCTTTAGTATTTAGATCTAAAGCAGGAGAAGAAACTTGTTTAAAATGCAAAAACAGACTTAAACAGATCCAGATAAAAACTGCTAAAATTACTTTATACCATAAAGAATTTTGTCTACATCTGCTTAAAATATTATTTTTAATATTATCCATAAAATTAAAATATCTTAAATCATTGATACACCAAATCCCGATTTCAATAAATATAATTTTACTGGACGAGAAAATATTTTTTGCTAAAAATAAAATAACAAATACAAAAAATAAGTATATATGAGTGAAAAATATCAAATTTTAGCAAGAAAATATAGACCACAAATCTTTAAAGAAGTTGTTGGCCAAGATAATATAGTCCAAACTATTAAAAATGCCATTCG
>SDBU01007218.1_pt1 | contig 12845 bp, 9 predicted proteins | sample 2277071 | NCBI WGS metagenome assembly SDBU01 (sample SAMN10397929, study PRJNA504765) | marine sediment metagenome | isolation source: marine sediment core GS08_GC12, 126 cmbsf | place: Arctic Ocean: Gakkel Ridge, Loki's castle | collected 2008 | reverse complement strand
AGGATAGAGTAGGGGTCGGATTCATCCGACCCGCGGGCTTGATAAATCAAGCCCCTACAGAGGAAATTCCTATAAATCCAGTTAATCCTGTCAGATAATTTTTAATTCGTGTCCATTCGTGGATAAAGTAGTTGACTAATGAAAAAGGTTTTTCTGCGCTCACCGGCAAAACTCAATCTCTTCTTGGAGGTATTGGGTAAGAGAAAGGATGGCTACCACAATATAGAATCAATTATCGACACGGTGAGTTTATATGACAGGATTACTTTGCAAGAGACCCCGGGTAGGATAGAGGTTTCTTCAGAGGGACTGAGAATTCCCCAGAAAAAGAATCTTGTTTATCAGGCGGCGCTCCTTTTAAAGTCGGAACTAAAAGTAAAGAATGGTGTCCGGATTAAGATTGAAAAACGTATTCCTTTATCTTCCGGTTTGGGTGGGGGCAGTAGTGATGCCGCAACAACCTTGCTTGGATTGAATAAACTCTGGAGAGTAAACCTTGCGGATGAAAAATTGATTGACCTGGCGACAAAATTGGGTTCCGACATTCCTTTCTTTATTAAAAAGGGAAGATGCATGGTAAAAGGAAGGGGAGAACTTGTTTCCCCGCTTTCCTCTTTCCCCAAAATCTGGTATGTAATCGTAGTTCCGAAAATTTTGGTTTCTACCAGAATTGTCTATCGTCAACTTGGCATAAATTTGACGCAGAGGAAAAATTGCCTTAAAATATTATCTGCTCTAAATCAAGGTGATTTAGAGAAAATAGGAAAAGAACTTTTTAACAGGTTAGAGGAGGTGAGCTTAGAGAAATATCCTGAGATTAGGAGTTTCAAGAAAGGTCTCAAAAAAAGTGGGGCTTTAGCTGTTTTGATGTCAGGAAGTGGAGGAGCCCTTTTTGGAATTGCCCGGAGTAAGGAGGATGCTTGCCTGATTGCTTCCCGGCTAAAAAAAGGAAGAGTATTTGTTGTTGAAAGCGAGCAGAGTCGCGCTAGCGATGAGCAACTAAAAGGAGATAAAGATGGAAATTAGTGAGACAAGAATTACGCTGATGGAGAAGCCGAATAGTCGTTTAAGAGCATATGCTTCGATAACATTTGATAACAACTTTGTGGTTAAAGACCTTCGCGTTATTGAGGGCAGGAGTGGACTCTTTGTGGCAATGCCTTCACGAAGATTGCAGAAACCCTGTCCGAAATGTATGACGAAGAATCCTCTGCGGGCAAAGTTTTGTAGTCAGTGCGGAGCAGCACTTGAAGTGGCAGTTATTCCACAGGGAGAAGGTACCTCTTCCAGTGAGCATCGTGATTTGGCGCACCCGATTACGACAGAGTTCAGAAATTATCTTCAAAAGATAGTTCTGGATGCCTACGAAAAGGAAAAGGCAAATCCAACACCGAAGGCAAAATCAACATCAAAGGAAAGTCCAGCACCAAAGGAAAGTCCAGCACCAAAGGAAGAATCAATCGAAAAATAAATTTATAGTATAGAAATTTCAAAGTTTATCTCGATAAATTAGCAGAGCAAGCTCTGCAACTACAGCACTGCAAGCAGTGCTATTCCTATGTAGTGGTCAACCTTGGTTGACAGACGAGCAATCTCGTCCACTACATCATGATTTGTTCGTATCATTGCCCGGTGGTGTAATGGTAACACACCGGCCCTTGGAGCCGTGATTCGAGGTTCGAGCCCTCGCCGGGCAGAAAAGCCAATGGTCAGTTAATAGCAGACGAGTTTTTAAAAGATAAGAGGAAAATGACCAATAAGCGTAAAGCAAGAGAAACAATTTCATCAGTTGTGGAAAAACTGAAGGTTGCTTATCGGCCAGAGAAAATTCTTCTATTTGGGTCTTTTGCTTACGGCAAACCAAATCGGGATAGCGATATTGACCTTTTAATTATTAAAAATACTAAAAGACGCCCAATTGACCGACGAATAATGGCCCGGTCTCTCATCTCTGATTTGCGGGGGGGATTCCTTTTTTCTTTCTTAGTGATAACACCTAAAGAGATTAATAAGAGGTTAGAAAGAGGAGATCAGTTTCTTCAGGAGATTATTTCTCGCGGAGAAGTTCTCTATGCAAAACAATAAAAAGGAATCTTTGTATGCAAGAGACTGGTTTGTAAAAGCCAAAAATGACTTAGAAGCAGCAGAAATTCTAATAAATTCTGATAATCTGCAAGTAGCCTCCCTTCATATCCAACAAGCAATTGAGAAATATCTAAAGGGCTATCTTCTGTCAAAAGGATGGCATCTGAGACGCATTCATGATTTAGAGGAACTTTTAGATGAAGCTATTTCGCGTAACGCTGATTTTGCAATTTACCGAACTTTGTGCCAAACAGCCACCGAATATTATGCTGAAGAGCGTTATCCCTTTCTTATTAGTTCTGAATTGAATAAGAAGGAAATGAAGGAGATATTGGAGAACACTAAAGATTCTAGAAATAAAATTTTAAGAAAAACAAAATAAGAATAATGGAAAACCTAATTGCAATTGTTCTGGCGGCAGGTCTGGGAACAAGGATGAATTCTGATGGTCAGAAGGTTTTGACCCATCTTTTGGGAAAGCCGATGCTTTTCTACGTTATCTCTAAATTAAAGAAATTGAATTTAAGCAAAATCTTTGTAGTCGTAGGTCATCAGAAGGAAGAGGTGAACAAAAAATTGGAGGGAGAAGGCGTAGAGTTTGTGGAACAAAAAGAACTTTTTGGCACAGGGGATGCGGTCCGGCAGGTAGAACCATATCTTTCCTCATACAAAAATGATATTTTAGTGCTTTGTGGCGATACGCCACTTTTGAGACCTTCCACTCTAAAAAATCTTATTGTTGAACATAAAAAGAAAAGAACGGCCGCAACGATTCTTACCACGAATTTCCTTGAGCCGGCAGGTTACGGGAGGATTTTGAGGAATGGAGACGAAACGGTTGAGGGGATTATCGAGGAACTTGATGCCTCTCCGCAGGAACGTTTGATTAAAGAGATTAATGCCGGTGTTTATGTCTTTCAAAAAGAACCACTCTTTATGGCACTTTCTGAGATTGAGCCGGATAATATCAAGAATGAATATTACCTCACCGATGTCATTAAAATCCTCAGGAGGAAAAAGTATTACGTTGCTTCTTACCAGACGGATGAGCCGGATGAAATTTTAGGAGTTAACCGAAAGGAAGACCTGATGAGAGCCGAGAAAATTTTGATAAGGAGAAGGAATGAAACAATGTGAAATTTTCACGGGAAATAGCAATCCTCAATTGGCAAGGAAGATTTGTGACCATTTGGAACTTCCTTCAGGCAAAATAGAGGTCGGCCAGTTTTCTGACGGAGAGGTTTCGGTGAAGATTGAGGAAAATGTCAGAGGTAAAGACATTTTTATTGTCCAGTCGGTTTGTGCGCCAGTGAACAAAAGTTTAGTAGAACTTTTGGTGATGATTGATGCGGCGAAAAGGGCTTCCGCAAAAAGAATTACTGCGGTCTTGCCCTATTATGGCTATGCCCGCCAGGATTGGAAGGAGCGGCCCAGGGTGCCGATTACGGCTAAACTTGTAGCCAATTTAATCACAGCCGCGGGAGCAAATCGGGTGCTGACAATGGACCTCCATACTCCTCAAATTCAGGGATTTTTTGACATTCCGCTTGACCATCTTTTTGCGGCGCCGGTTTTGATTAAATATTTTCAGGGACTAAATCTTTCCAATCTTGTAGTTGTTGCGCCAGATGTAGGTAGCATCAAGACCGCGCGGGCATTTGCCAAGAGGTTGCATGCTTCCCTTGCGGTTGTGGACAAGAGGAGAAATTCCCCCGATAGTGTAGAGGTAATGCATATCATCGGTGAAATCAAAGGGAAAGACGTAGTTATTGTCGATGACCTTGTTGCCAGCGGAGGCACGCTTTGTGAGGCAGCATGCGCTTTGAAGGAGAATGGCGCCAGAAACATCTATGCCAGTATCACCCATGGGGTGCTTTCCGGAAATGCCGTTGAGAATATTGCGAAATCTTCTCTGGAGAAGGTGATTATCACCGATACCATCCCCTTAACCAAGGAAAAAGAACTTAAAAAAATCGAAGTTCTCTCCGTTGCCTCCCTTCTGGGAGAAGCAATTAGATGTATCCATCTGGAAAAAAGCGTCAGTTCCCTGTTTATTTAGATGGCAACTTGTAGGGGCTTGATTCATCAAGCCCGCGGGTTCAATAAATTGACCCCCTACATTGTCAAGCAAGCTTGACCACTACATCTGGATTCCTGCTTCCGCAGGAATGACAAACTGTTTTTTTTATCTTGACATCCTATATCTTGTGTTTTATAATTAAATGTGATACAATATATTGTATGAAATGCCCTTTCTGTGGAAACCTAAAGGATAAGGTTGTTGATTCCCGGGAAGCTGAGGATGGTTTAGCTATTCGGCGTCGTCGGGAATGTTTGAACTGTGCGCGCAGATTTACTACTTATGAGGAAATAGAGGAAAAACCCCTTTTGGTGGTGAAGCGCGATGGTCGCCGTGAGCCATTTGACCGCAAAAAACTTGAGGTTGGAATTTTAAAGGCCTGCGAGAAAAGACCGGTTTCTCTGGAAACGATAGAGACCCTCATTGAGCATCTGGTTAGAAAGTTGCGCACGGAATTTTACGGGGAGATAAGTTCTAAAGAGATTGGGGAAGAGGTGATTAAGGAGTTGAGAAAAATCGATGAGGTTGCCTACGTGCGTTTTGCTTCGGTCTATCGTCAATTCAAGGAAGCGGTAGAATTTACGGAAGAGGTGAAAAAATTGCAGAAAAAATGAAGATACTCGGAGGTTTACTTCAGCGGGTCTCCTCGCTATCGCTTCGTCGGTCAGGGTGCTCACCGACTCCTTGCCTTCGGCAAGCCGGCCCGCCTCACATCTCGGCGGGCATGCTAAACGGTGCTCCTTATTCGTCGCACCAGCATCCCAACGCTATCTCGTGCTCCTTACTCGTCGCACAGCGTCCGCTCGCAGTAATGCTCGCTATGGATTCTTTCTCTGTCCGGGCATTCATACAGAATCTAATGCACGCTTAAAGTAAACCTCCTCGCCTTAGGGGTGTACTGATTATGGAGAAAAAGTTGAAAAATGTAAAAAAGCGGGATGGGAGGGTTGTTCCCTTTGAACAGGATAAAATTACCGAAGCCATTTTTAAAGCGGCGAAAGCGGTAGGTGGAGAGGACCGCTATTTAGCAGAAGATTTGGCTGAGAGCGTTACCTTTTATCTGAAAAAACAGTTTGCCGATAAAATTCCTGTGGTAGAGGAAATACAGGATATTGTGGAAAGGGTTTTGATTAAAACCGGACATGCCAGAACTGCCAAGGCCTACATTCTCTATCGGGAGAAAAGAGCCCGCATCAGAAAAATCAGGAAAGGTGTTGTTTCCGATGATACCCATGAGACCCCTTTTCTGCTTATTCGTAGGTCTAAGGATGAGGTTTTACTCTGGGAGCGAAAAAAAATTATTGAGGATTTAATCAAAGAAAAGGGTCTATCAAAGAATATTGCTGAATTAATTGCTTTAGAGGTTGAAGACCAGATTTTTGATTCCCCTGTGAAATCATTGACCAATTCCCTGATTGAGGAACTGGTCAAAAGCAAAGTGAGCGAGTATAGCCAAAGACAAGGAGAAGAATAATGTTTGAGAAAATCGAGAAAAGGAATGGGCAAACCGTAAAATTTGAGGCAGACAAAATCACTGCCGCCATTGCAAAGGCCGGAGCCGCTACCAGCGAATTTGGAGAGAAGGTTGCGCAAAAGTTAACTTTGAAGCTATTAAGTTTGGCGCAGAATCTAATTATTGACAGAGTTCCCACCGTTGAGGAGATTCAGGACGTAGTGGAGGAGGTCTTATTATCTTCTCCCTATAGAAAGACGGCGCGTGCCTATATTATCTACCGCGAGCAGCATGCTCGTATCAGGGAAATCTCTACAACTGCAAGTTTAGATTTGGTTGACCAATATCTGGCAAAAAGCGATTGGCGGGTTAATGAAAATAGTAATATGACATTTTCCCTGCAGGGCTTGAATAACTACATCTCCTCGGATATTACCGCTGTTTACTGGTTGAATAAGATTTATCCGGCAGAAATCAGGGAGGCACATCTGAAAGGGGACTTTCACATCCATGATTTAAGTATCTTTTCTACCTATTGTGTGGGTTGGGACCTTTTTGACCTTCTGGTGCGTGGTTTCGGTGGTGTCTCCGGTAAGGTAGAAAGTAAGCCAGCAAAGCATTTCCGTGCCGCTCTCGGCCAGATTGCCAATTTCTTCTATACCCTTCAAGGAGAAAGCGCGGGAGCGCAGGCCTTTTCTAATTTTGACACGCTTCTCTCGCCTTTTGTCCGTTATGATAACTTGAATTTTCCACAGATAAGGCAGGCATTGCAGGAATTCATCTTCAACGTTAATGTCCCCACCAGAGTGGGATTTCAATGTATTTCTGAAGACACTGAAATATTAACTTCTGATGGATGGTGCGGTTATAGCGAAGTAAAAGAGGGGAGCGTAATAAAAACTTTTAATCTAAAAACTAAAAGAATAGAAAATCAAAAAGTAACCTATGTTTTTAAAAAGAACTACGAAGGTCTGATGTATAACTTGAAAAATCGTATCCAAGACCAATTAGTTTCCCCAAGGCACAAAGTTGTAAGAAAGAAATTTCAAACCGACGAATATATTTTGGAACCTATCGAAGAAGTTACGAAATTAAAATCTCCTTTTATCATTCCCATTGCCGGGAAAAATTCAAATAAGAAAGCAAAAATCAGTAATGAACAGATAAAGTTAATGGCATGGATTATTAGCGAGGGGACAATAGAACGCCCCACAAAATACCGATGTTGCTATCGGGTAAGTATTTATCAGTCCGAAGTTGCTAATAAGGAAAATTGTCAGGAAATTATAAATTTGTTGAAGAAATTTAAGATAAAATATTCAGAAAACGAATCTTCTTCTTTGGGGAATAACGTTAAAAGAATGAGATTAAATGCCGAAAGTTCGCGAAAAATCCATCAATGGTTTGGTACAAAAGAGAATGTTCATTTTATCCCTGATATTCTGCTCAATCTCAATCAGGAACAGTCGCGATTATTCCTGGAGACATATTTGAAAGCAGACGGATTTGAGAATTGCAAAATTGCCACAACTGATCCGGCGTTACTGGATGATTTACAGATAATGGTGATTAACGCTGGTTATGGTTTTACTATTCTTAAACGTAAACCAACAATTGGCAAAAAAGAAATTTATGTTTTAAGAATTATTAAACATCAGGAAACATATATCCAGAAAGTGGAGAAAGTAAACTATAAGGGAGTTATTTGGTCCCCCCATACGAAGAACGAAACGATTATTGCCCGAAGAAAAGGGAAAGTTTTTATTACCGGCAATACGCCTTTTACCAATATTACTCTGGATTTGACGCCCCCTAAATATTTCGCTGAAACAGCGGTGATTATTGGAGGAAAACCACAGAAGGAGACCTATAAAGAATTTCAGAAAGAGATGGACCTCATTAATCGTGCCTTTCTGGAAGTGATGGGTGAGGGAGATGGCAAGGGAAGGGTCTTTACCTTCCCTATCCCGACTTACAATATTACCAAAGATTTTGACTGGGAAAATCCTAATATGAAATTGCTCTGGCAGGTAACCGCCAAATTTGGCATCCCCTATTTTTGTTTAGATGAAAATACCGAAATTTTTACAGATAAAGGAGTTAAAAAGATTAAGAACGTATCGTTGAAAGATAAAGTTTTATCTAATACCGGGAAACTTGAGAAAATTAGTTTTAAGAAAAAAGTTAAATCTAAGGAAAGTATTATTCTTGAGGGAAACGACTTTTCTATAATTTGTAGTTCTAATCATAGATTTTTAACGAAAGATGGTTTGAAAATGGCGCAAGACCTTTCTTTAGATAATTACCTTTTACAATATAAAGACGAGGTTATTTTTGAAAATGGTTTAGTTTTAAATAATTATTATCAACAGTTCTTTAAGGTGGATGATTTAGCCCGGTTAGGAAAAAATAAATTTGAAAAACTTGTTCCTAAAAGAATAGTTAAGAAAATTCCTAAGTTTCGATATTTAAAAAATAGGTTTCAGTCTACTCTTAACGAAAAGGTTAAAATTCCCGATGATTTGAATAAAAATTTAATGGAACTTATAGGCATTATTTTAGGAGATGGTAGTATTAGAAAAAGTACAGTTAAAATAACTAATGCCGATGAGGAAATAATAAATTTTACCGTAGAAACTATTAAAAATAATTTTGGATTAAAGCCTGAGATCAGAAAAGCAGGTAAGTCTAAAATATGTAAAGAGATTTCGGTAAATAGCGTCATCTTAGTTTCTTTTTTGAGAAGTATCGACCTTGGGGGCAATACTTACACCAAAAGGATTCCGGAAATCTGTTTTTGGAGAAAAGAAAAGGAAATAAGCGCTTTACTACGGGGACTTTTTGATACTGATGGGTCGATTAATCTTAATAGGGGAAAAAACCACATTGTTTCTATCTCTTTTGCGAATAATAATTTAATGAATGATGTTCTGGTTCTCCTGGCAAAAATAGGTATTATTGGAAAAATTAATAAATTAGGCAAAAAAGGAATTCGATTAATAATTACCGGCGAGAGGAATATAAGATTATTTAGAGAAAAGGTTGGTTTTAGAATCAAGAGAAAAGAAAGATTATTGTCGTACCCATGTAAAAATTCTAAACACCCAAGTATAGGGGATAGAATAGTTTCTATAGAAGAAGCAAAAAAGGTATCCAAATTTTATGCTTATAAAGGAAAGGACTTTGTGCGGGTAAAAAGTAAAAATGAGTGTCCTTACTTATTTATTTCTTCCCACAAGAAAGAAACTAATGCAGTTTCAATAAATAAAATTGAGAGAATTAAAGAGGAGCGTATTTTATATGATTTGACAGTTGCCTCTAAAAACCATCTTTTCGTTTTGAGGAATGGGGTCATCAGTCATAATTCCAATTTCATTAATTCCGATATGGACCCTGCGGATGCCCGCAGCATGTGCCTGGCACCCGACGAAAATCTTGTTGTAAAGATAAACAATAAAATTATTAAGACGGAAATTGGTAAATTAGCCGAGGATTATGCGGATGGATTTGATAGTGAAGGATGGAGTAATACGAATGAAAATATAGAGGCCCTGTCACTTGATTCGAATACTTATAAAATAAAATGGACAAAGGTGAAAAGATTTCTGAAGATAAATGATACTCATTTGGTTACTATAAAAACAAGAGATGGGAAGGAAATGAAGGTATCAAAAAATCATCTAATTGCTGTTTACACTGGGGAAGGCATAAAAACAAAATTAGCAGAAGAGTTGAATGAAGGAGATATTTTATTGACCACGCGATCGGCAACTAACGCGTTTGAAAATAATGATTTTCAAAAGGTTGGTGATTGTGTTGTAGATGAAAAATTGGCTTATTTAATCGGTTTTTTTATTGCCGATGGAAACTATTTATATGATACGAGATACAATCCCGAAAAAAGACCGAGAGGAATTCAATTCACGTTTGATGGAAGAGACGAGAAACTTCAGCAAAAAATAGCAAACTTTGTTGAAGATATCTATAATTATGATTTAAAATTTATCCAGGACCCAAGATACGAAAATAGTTTAAGTGGATATATTTATAGAAGTGAGGTTGCTAAACAATGGATAAATAGCGGAATTGAGAAATATAATAAAGTTCCAGAAATTATATTTAATAGTTCATTAAGTGCAATTAATGCGTTTTTAGATGGTTTTTTTGACGGTGATGGTTATAAAGAAGGCAAAGAAATTCACATAAATGATAAAGCTCTCGCCAAGGATTTAGTTATTTTAATGACTCTTGCAGGAATAAACTGTACCTATAGAGAAAAAGAAAACTCCCAGGGAATCAGAATTCAACATACTCTTGGAAGAGGAGCAAAATATGATAGGGTAGTAGTAGATACTCTATACAATAGAGTGCCTCAGTTTGTAGTACAAACGGGTAGCGAGAAACCATTCTATGAGAAAGATGGTATGCCCTGCAAAACTTCTTTAGATAGAAGAGATGCCCAGACAGATGAAAGTATCAAAATCCTGAACAATGATATGGCTTTAGTAAAGATAGAGTCGATTGAGAGAGAAGAATTGCCCAATAATCAGGATTTCTACGATATTGAATTAGAAAGAGGGCATTATTTTGTCCATTCATTAGGAAACATAACCCATAACTGCTGCCGGCTTCGCTTGGATAATCGTGAATTGAAGAAAAGGGGTGGGGGGCTTTTTGGCGCAAATCCCCTAACAGGTTCGGTGGGGGTGGTAACGATTAATATGGCGAAATTAGGATATTTGGCAAAGAATAAAGAAGAATTCAAGAAAAAACTTTCACGGTTGATGGAATTGGCGAAAGAGTCCCTGGAAATTAAAAGAAAAACCCTGGAAGGGTTTACTGATAGTAACCTTTATCCATATTCTAAATATTACCTGAAATTGGTTAAGGAACACCTTGGGGAATACTGGAAAAATCATTTCTCCACCATTGGTTTGATTGGAATGAATGAGGCATGCTTAAATCTTTTAGGAGAAAATATTGGAAGCAAAAACGGTAAAAAATTTGCTCTTGAGACACTAAATTTTATGCGCGAGAAATTGCTTATCTTCCAGAAAGAGACGAGCAATAACTATAATTTAGAGGCAACGCCTGCCGAGGGGAGTTCCTACCGCCTGGCAAAGTCCGACAGGGAAAACTATCCTGACATCATTTGCGCCAATGAGGAGGTGGGTAAGAAAGAGGGTGCCGAGCCCTTCTACACAAACTCCACGCAGTTGCCGGTGAATTATACCGATGACATTTTTGAGGTCCTGGAATTACAGGATGAACTCCAAACTAGGTATACAGGAGGATGTATCGAAGGAGGGAATAAGGTTCTAACTGATAAAGGTTTATTGCCGATAGAATATATTGTCAAAAATTTTGGGAAATTAAAACCTATAAAAGCATTAAGTTATAATAAAGAATTAGAAATTAGCGAATGGGATAAGATTGTAGAAGGTATATCTATTGACATCAAAAAACATAATAAAATTAGAATAAAAGGAGAAAAAAAATTAGATATCACAACTTCTGATTGGCACCCTTTCTTTGTCTTAGAAAAATTTAAACCAATCCCGGTTTGTCCTATTTGTAAAGAAAAAGTTGGCAACTTGAAAGGTTTTGCAGCTCATATTCGTTGGAACCCGGAATGTCAAGAAAAATATGAAGATTTTCCAAAATATCGAGTTGTAGAAAAAAGAGCCGATGAATTAAAAGTGGGCGATTATATTTTACAAAATTCTTATAATTTATATCCCGAAAAAGAAATCGAATTAAACAATGACTTAATGTGGCTATTCGGATTTTTTATTGGCGATGGTTGTATTTCAAAATTTATTGACGATAGAGGATGCAATAGTTTAGAAAGATACAAAATTCGTTTTTTTAGTGAACATCAAGAAGCCTTGAGCAAAATAGTCAAAATTTTAAATAAATATTTTGATTGTCAAGTTAAAGTTATTCAGAATGATAAAAGAAGTAAATTATTAAAAGAAGTTTCTGCTTCAAAAAAGAAAGTTCTTGAGTTTTTCTTTAAATATGGATTTAAATCGGGAAAGAAAGTTTACGACGTTTCTATCCCTCTAAAGGTTGAAGAAAATATAACTAAAAATAATATATTCTCTCTCCTTTCTGGCTTAATGGATAGTGATGGCGCTCTTGGAAAAAGAGATGGAGATTTTGAATATAATACAGTTTCCACCAAATTAGCTGAAGACCTTTTAGAAATATTAACTAAAGCTGGGATAATGATAAGTAAAAGTTTAAAAAGAACGAAAAGAAAAAACGAAATAGATATTTGGCGATTAAGAATTCCTCAGTATGAATTGACCAGAGTAAAAGAGAAATTAACGATCACTGTCAACAGAGGAAGGATTAAAAATTGTTTATCAAATAGAAAAAAACGTTATCTGCCAGCAGTAAGGGTAAAAGAAGTTTCAAAAATTGACGTTGAAAATAATCAATTTTATGATTTAACGACAGAAAAGAATCATAATTATTTAGCGGGGAAAGATTGTTTAGTATTTGTTCATAATACGGTAATCCATTTTTATCTGGGAGAGAGAATTAAGGATGAAAATATTGTTAAGCATTTAGTCCAAAAAATTTGCAGAAATAATCATCTGCCTTACTTCACCATCACTCCTACCTTTAGTGTCTGCCCGGTCTGTGGTTATATCCCCGGAGAGCATCCTACCTGTCCCAAATGCTCACGGGAGACGGAGGTCTATTCCCGTGTGGTCGGGTATCTTAGGCCTGTAAAGCAATGGAATAAAGGGAAGAAGACCGAATTCGCACAAAGGAAAACATTTAAGGTCAAATGAAGACACAATTTACGAAGACCGTAGGCCGACGTAAATTGTATGTCTGAATTTGACCCAGCACTAATTTTATGTATTTTGTATCACTACTGTCCCGTTAAAAACTGAATAATAGCAACTGTTTCGGCAAAGTGCTGTTCTTTGATAAATCGGTGGATTGCTGAGAAAGTAAGTCGTAGAGCGGTTCTTTCTCGAATTGGCTGACACTCAAAACCTGTAGAATTGTGTAGAGAGTTTGGTCGGTCTGAAGCCGTTTCTTCAGGATGGCTACCAGCACATATACGCAAACGGCAATCCAGACCTGGCTCTTCACAGCATTCTCGGATGTACCGAAAAAAGCCTTGATACGCAGGTGTTGTTTGATCCATTTGAAAAACAACTCCACCCGCCACCGTGCTTTGTACAGGAGGGCAATAGTAAGGGC
>SDBU01007217.1_pt1 | contig 12846 bp, 6 predicted proteins | sample 2277071 | NCBI WGS metagenome assembly SDBU01 (sample SAMN10397929, study PRJNA504765) | marine sediment metagenome | isolation source: marine sediment core GS08_GC12, 126 cmbsf | place: Arctic Ocean: Gakkel Ridge, Loki's castle | collected 2008 | reverse complement strand
GGCTTCTCATTGCCGCTGTTTTGGGTGCCCCAGGATGCCGGCCTGTGGCCGCATTTGACGGCGCGCGAGCACCTGGAGGCCGTGATGTCCCCGGAGACGTCGCCGGACCGGATCCCGCAGATGCTCGATCGCTTCGGCATCCTGGAGAAGGCATCCGCTCGCCCGGATCGGCTCTCGATGGGCGAGCGCTCCCGCCTGGCGGTGGCGCGCGCGCTGGTGGCCGACGCGGCGGTGCTCGTCATGGACGAGCCCCTTGCTCACGTGGACTGGACGAAGGCGACGGAATACTGGGGCGTGATCAGGAACCATTTGGCGGAGCGCGGCGCGTCACTTGTGTTCGCCACGCACCTGCCTGAGGCCGCAGTGGGTGAGGCCGACCGGGTGATCTGTCTGGAGGAGGGCCGCCTGCTGTACGAAGGGCCTGTGGATGATCTCTACTGGAACCCGGCAACGCGTCAGCTGGCGCAGTGCCTGGGTGCCGTGAACTGGCTGTCCCAGCCCGAGGCGCGCCTGTGGCTGGCGGACGGAGTCGGCGCGCGGTGCTGTTACCGCCCGGAGCAGATCCGCCTTACGCCGTCGGAGAATGGTCCACTCGTGGTGAAGTCTTTCCGTTTCCGGGGCGCCCTGGCCGAGGCCGAACTGCTCCACGAGGAGAGCGGCCGGGTTCGCCGGTTCTATCACAGACCGTCGGGCGCCGCGTTGCGGCCCGGGGTGCGCGTCGTCTTGAAGGCGCTGCTCGTCCTGCTGGTGTTCTTCCTGGTCGGGTGCGGAGACGCCGTCTCCCCGCAGATCCCGGTGCGGGAGGCGAGCTACTGGCCGATGCCGCCCGACGGCTACACGTTCCCTGAGCCCCGTGCTGTGGCTATCGGTCGTGACGACGAGGTCTTCGTCGTGGACACCGCCGGTCGTGTATTGGTCTTCGGGGCGGACGGCACGCTGCGGACGCACTGGCGGATGCCCGAGGTGGAAGCGGGCAAGCCGGAAGGCCTGTGTGTGATGCATGACGGACGCATTGCGGTCTGCGACACGCATTACAGCCGGGTCATCCTTTTCGATCGCCAGGGCAAGGTCGTCGGAAAGATCGGCCGGTACGGCAAGGGGCCCGGAGAGTTCATATACCCGGTTGCGGTTGTCCAGGATGCCGACGGCGACCTGTATGTCTGCGAGTACGGCGGCAACGACAGGGTCCAGAAGTTCGCACCGGATGGTGATTTCGTTCTGTCGTTCGGCAGCTTTGGGACGGGCCCCGACCAGTTCCAACGGCCCTCCGGCATGGCCTGGCACGCGGGCAAGCTGTACGTAGCCGATGCCATCAACAACCGCATACAGGTCTTCTCGGCGGACGGGCGATTCCTCGGGTCGCTTGGCGGTGAAGGCACTGCTCTGTCTCTGCGCTACCCCTACGACATTGCCATCGGTGGCGACGGGGCGTTGTACGTGGCCGAGTACGGCGCGGGCCGCGTATCGAAGCTCAGCCTGGAAGGCCAACTCCTGGGCCGGTATGGCAGCACCGGCAGAGGGCAGGGGCAGTTTCAGACGCCGTGGGGCGTGGCCGTTGATTCGAAGATGCGCTTGCGCGTGGCAGACACCGGGAACCGGCGAATAGTGGGGTTGGAACTGTGAATCTGGGATCGGTCGTCAGGGCTATAGTGCCGCCTGCTCGAAGGCCCGTCACCGTGTGGGCGGCGTTGCCGATGGTGGCTTTCCTGGTTCTGTTCATCGGCGGGTGTCTTGTCCTTGAACTCGGCGGCTTCGTCCTGTTCGGGTCACGTGCGGGCCTCCTTCTGATCCTGGTGCTGCCGTGGGTCTGGTGGCTTCACCATGCCGGCCGGGGCGGTCTGCGCGGCTGGAGGGCCGGGGTGGCCCTTTTGACTCGCTTCGTCCTGATCGCCGTTTTCGCAGTGCTCCTGGCGGACCCGCGTGCCGTGCGACGGGACGATGTGCTCTCCGTCGTCTATGCGCTGGACGTGTCCGATTCGATCGGACAAGGCGCCTCGGACGCCGCGCTCGAGTACGTCGCCCAGACGGTGTCGAAAAAGCCGGAGAAAGATGAAGCCGGTCTGGTCGTTTTCGGCCAGGACGCGGCGGTCGAGCTGCCTCCGCGCATGTCCTTTCCGTTTGAAGCCATCAACTCGCGTATCAGGGCGGACGGCACAAACCTGGAGACGTCGCTGTCTCTGGCCGGGGCCATGCTGCCGGAGGAGCATCTGGGACGCATAGTCCTCATCAGCGACGGCACTCAGACCGAGGGCAACCTGTCCGCCGTCCTTGACGAGCTGGACGCGCGGGACATCGCTGTGGACGTCCTGCCCATCCAGTATGCCTACGAGAACGAGGTGTGGATGGAGAAGCTTCAGCTCCCCCGCTACGTCAAGGCCGGCGAGACCTACGAAGCGTCGGTCGTGCTCTCTTCCCTGAAAGCCGGGTCCGGGAAACTGACACTCAAGGAGAACGGCAAGACCATCTACGAGGGAGAAGTCGAGTTCAACGCCGGCAAGAACAGGTTCATGCTGCCGCTCTACCTGCGGGAGCCCGGCTACTACGAATATGTCGCTACGATTGATACGCCTCCCCAAGAGGACGGGTGGCGAGAGAACAACACAGCCATCAATCATCTGTACCTTGAGGGGGAAGGCAAGGTGCTGGTGGTCACGGACCCGAACGGTGACCCGCGCGACACGGAGTCCCTGGTCGAAGCGCTCAGGCAGGGGCAGTTCGTGGTGGACGAGATGATGTCCTACCAGTTCCCCAGAGACGCCCTCTCCTTGATGCCCTACGACTGCATCGTGGTGCCGAACGTCCCCGCGGACGCGTTCGACGTCGTGCAGATGCAGGCGCTGCACGACGCCGTCTACAACCAGGGCGTCGGATTTCTGATGGTGGGCGGGCAGAACAGCTTCGGCCCCGGCGGATACCACCGCACCGCTGTGGAGAAGGCATTGCCGGTAAGCATGGACATCACCGAGAAGAAGGTGCTCCCCAAGGGCGCCCTCGTCATCATCTTGCACACCTGCGAGTTCCCGGAAGGGAACACATGGGGCAAACGCATAGCGAAAGAAGCGATCAGGGTGCTGGGTGCAAGAGATGAGGTCGGCGTGCTTGTTTACGGTTACGGCGGAGGGGCGCAGTGGGTCTTCCAACTGACGCCCGCGGCGGAGTATGAACGCCTGGTCCTGCTCATGAATCAGGCGCAGATCGGCGACATGCCTACCTTCGGGACGACGATGCAAATGGGCCTTAACGCCCTCAAAGCCAGTGACGCCGCCATGAAACACATGATCATCATCTCCGACGGCGATCCGTCCCCGCCTACGCCGCAACTGCTGAAAGGTTTTGTGCAGGCCAAGGTCACTGTCTCGACAGTCGCCATCAACCCGCACGGCCCTCAAGACATCACGATCATGCAGACCATCGCCAGGGCCACCGGTGGGCGGTTCTACTTCCCCGCCGACCCCAGGCTGTTGCCTTCGATATTCATCAAGGAAGCGAAGACGCTCAAGCGTTCCATGATCCAGAACGTGGTCTTCACTCCAACGGTGGAAATCCCGTCGCCCATATTGAAGGCCATCGAGACCGTGCCGGCGCTTCGCGGATACGTGCTCACCACGCCCAAAGGCAGAGCCGCCGTGATCCTGAAAGGCCCTGAAAAGGAACAGGTTGATCCCATTCTCGCCACGTGGCGCTATGGCATCGGGAAGACCGCTGCCTTCACCTCGGATCTTTCTCCCAACTGGGGAGCTGAATGGGTCCAATGGCAGGGGTACGTGCCTTTCGTAAAGCAACTGGTCACGGACATCTCCCGGACCAAGCGGGAAGGGCATCTGCAGATGCGCGCGTTCGCGTCGGGGAGCACGGGCGTGGTGAACGTTGAGGATTTCCATCCGCGCGATTCGTTCCTCGAGGTGGAGGCGACCGTCAGCGGCCCGCACGGTCGTTCGGAGAAGATTCGACTCAGGCAGACTGCCCCGCGGCGATACGAAGGGAGATTCGACCTCTGGGGGAAGGGACGGTATCAAGTCGCCGGCATGGGCGGCGGGGATGGGCGGAGCGAAACCGTCCTGGGCGGCTTCGTCGTGGCCTACTCGCCCGAGTACCTTCGTTTCCGAGCCAATCCGACCGTGCTGAACCGGATCGCCGAAAAGACCGGTGGGCGCGTCCTGACGGGGGACGCCGATAGCGACGAGATCTTCGTGCGGGACAGGGAGCCCAAGGCCAGTTCGCGACCCGTTGCGGATTGGTTCCTGCTGCTGCTCGCGTGCCTTGTGCCTTTCGACGTCGGGGTGCGACGCATTCAGCTCGACCTGGGCTTGATCCGGCGATGGCTCGGCCTGGGACGGGTGAGGGGACCGTCCACGGAGACGCTGGACGCCCTTCTCAAGCGGAAGAGCGCGATACAGTTCGGCCGGGGGGAGGAAGCGGAGGCCGTTCGGACCCTGGTCGTTCCGCCCGCCGCTCCGGAAGCGGCCGCGCCGGCGGACCAGGCCCCGCCGCCCTCCGAACAGCAGGAACCAGAGAAAGCGGAAGAGGAGGCCGACGAGCTTCCCACCACGAAGCGCCTGCTCACAATCAAGAAGAAATGGCAGAAACCCACGGATGAGGGCACATCTTGACAAAGGGGAGACCAGATGAGCGTTGAAGCCGAATTGGAGGCCGAGGCCGAGCGTTTTCGGACCGATTTCCAGCGCATCGGAGATGAGGTGCACAAGCTGATAGTTGGCCAGGATCGAGTGGTGGAGTGCGTCATAACCGCCGTCGTCTGCGGGGGGAACGTCCTGCTGGAAGGGGTCCCCGGGCTGGGCAAGACGGAGCTGGTGAAGACGCTCGCTCGCGCCCTTGACCTGGAATTCGGACGCATCCAGTTCACTCCGGACCTGATGCCTGCCGACATCATCGGCACGACCATCATGACGGCCGGTCCGGACGGCCGGTATCGCTTCGAGTTTCGCCGCGGCCCGCTGTTCACGCAGTTGCTCCTGGCCGACGAGGTCAATCGTGCCACCCCCAAGACGCAGTCCGCTCTGCTGGAGGCGATGCAGGAAGGGACCGTGACGGCGGGCCATACCACTTACAAGTTGAAGCAGCCGTTCTTCGTGCTCGCCACGCAAAACCCCATAGAGCTGGAAGGGACGTATCCGCTGCCCGAGGCGCAGCTTGACCGCTTCATGTTCAAGGCCAACGTGCCCTTCCCGGATCGCGACGATCTGAACGAGGTGGTGAAGCGTACGATCCTGGGCCAGCGGGTCGAGGTCGAGAAGATACTGGACGGCGATCACATCCTGATGCTGCGGGAGATACTGCAGAAGGTGGTGGTGGCGGACCCCATGCGGGACTACGCCACAAGGCTGGTTCTGGCCACTCACCCGGACTCCGAGTTCGCGACGGAGAACGTGCGCAAGTACGTCAGGTGGGGGGCCAGTCCACGGGCCGGCCAGGCCATGATCCTGAGCGGCCGGGCCATGGCTCTCGCTCAGGGACGTGCGCACGTGTCTTTCGCCGACGCCCGATACTTCGCCGAGGAGATACTCCAGCACCGTGTCCTGCTCAACTACGACGGCCAGGCAGAGAATGTCAGCGTGCCCGAACTCGTCAAGGAAATCCTCGCCGGGACCCCTGAAGAGGGATGATGAGTGCGTAGCGAATCCGACAGGCCGCAACTGACCACGCTGCTGAGCAACGACGTGCTCAACCGGCTTGAGCGGCTGCGCATCAACGCCAGCCAGCGGTTCACCACCAAGAGCCGCGGCGAGCACCTGTCAGGCAAGGGGGGCACCAGCATCGAGTTCTCGGACTACCGGGACTACGTGCCGGGCGACGATGTGCGCTTTGTGGACTGGAACATCTTCGCGCGCCTCAATCGCGCTTACCTGAAGCTCTACCACCAGGAGGAGGAAAAGCACGTAGTGATTCTCGTGGACGCCAGCTCTTCCATGGTCTTCGAGGGCAAGCTCGCCAGGGCGAAGCAACTGGCCGCGGCCTTCGGCGTCATGGGACTGCTCGGCGCCGAGCGCGTCAGCGCTTACTGCTTCAACAGCTCCGAGGGCGCACCGGAGCGCCTGACCCCTTGTGTCGGGCGGGCCAGCATGATGAAGCTGTTCAGGTTCATGGAGCGCGTCGAAGGCGGCGGCGACGAACCCGTTGAAGGCGGGATCGAATCCTCGTTGAAGTATCATGCGGGCCGCGGGGTCGCCGTCGTCCTCTCGGATTTCCTGACCTTTGGCGACGTGCGGCGAGCTTTCAATCTGATCTTCAACGCGGGGCTGGAGGTGTTCGCCGTCCAGGTCCTTGCCCCGGCCGAGATAGACCCGGACGTGACCGGGGATGTGAGATTGGTGGACTCTGAGACGGGCACCGCCCTGGACGTGTCCTCGGCGGGCGACCTGCTGGATCTCTACCAGGAGTACCGCGTGGCTTACGAGGGACAGCTTGCAGTGCTCAGCCAGCAGCGTTCCGGCCGGTTCGTGTCTATCAGTTCCGAGGACCGTCTGGAGTGGGTGCTGTTCGATCTGTTCCGGCGCAGGGGGTGGCTGCGATGAGGGCCTTGAGCTTCTACGCACTGGGCAACGCGTGGCTACTGAGCCTGCTGGTGCCGCTTGTGCTGTTCTATTTCCTGAAGCTCAAGCGCACGCGGTTGCAGATTCCATCGTTGGCGCTCTGGCGGCAAGTCCTGGCGGACAACAGGGTGAACTCCCCGTTTCAGCGGCTGAAGCGGAACCTGCTTTTGCTGCTGCAGATCCTGCTCCTCTTGCTGTTGATTGCGGCCGCGCTGCAACCCATCTGGAGGGGGAAAGCCGCCAGGAGTCACCGGATAGTGGCTCTGATTGACTGCTCGGCGAGCATGGCGGGCCTCGACAAGCCGGAGGGGGTGCCGCGACTGGAAATCGCGAAGGAGCAGGTCGGCAACATAGTGGACGGCCTGCTGTCGGATCAGGAGTTGTGCATCATCTCGTTCAGCGACGGCGCTCGCAAGCGGGCGGACTTCACCAATAACAAGCGCCTCCTGCGTCGGGTGCTCCGGGAGATCCGGGTCGAGGACGTGCCAAGTAAGGTCGAGGACGCCTTCCGCATGACGGAAGCGCTCGCGTGGACCGGCCCGCTGGACGAGGTGCTCCTTTTCTCCGACGGCAACTTCCCCGAGCGTGCGCATCTGGACCTGGCATTGAACCTGAAGTACCACCGACTGCCCGCACCGGGGCCCAACGTCGGCATCACGTCCCTGAACGCCAGACGATGGGCTGAGGGAGACTGGGACGTCCTGGTGCTTGTGCAGGCCTCATCCGACGCTGAAGGTTCGGTAACGCTCGAAATCAGCCAGGACGGGGAAGTGGTCGGGGCCAAGCACGTTTCCCTCGGGATGCGCAAGGAGGAGCGCATCGCGTTCCGGGTGAGCGGCGACCGGCCCTCGGCGCTCGAGGTGAAACTGATCCCGGCGGGCTTTGATTCTCTCTCGACCGACAACGTCGCCTACCTCCGCTTGCCGGCCGTTCGTCCCCTGCGCGTCTACGTTCCACCGGCCATGAGCGGATACCGGCATGCCCTGCGGGCCCTGAAGGGCGTCAGTGTGGTGTCGGGAGGCCAGGACGATGATTTCGCCGGTTCGGACTACGATCTGGTGATCACCGACCGGCCGGAGGACGTCGGCCTGCGGGCCAACACGCGTTTCACCGTCGGACTCGTTCCCGACGACCTCAAGGAACTGCTCAGCGTCACGCAGGACGGGGCCGTGCTGGTGGACTGGAGCAGGAGTTCGCCCCTCTTGCAGCACGTGGAGTTGAACGACCTGTTGATTCTCGATCGGCCCGTCTCTGCGGACGGCGTCGGCGAGGGCGACTTCGAGAATCTGGGCTACGAAGTGCTCGTCCACGGTGGCAGCGGCCCGCTGATCTTGCAGAAGCGGGACGGGGAAAGGCTGTCCTTCCACTTGCTCTTCCACACGGATCGTTCGACTTTCCCCTATCGCGTGGCGTTTCCAGTCCTTGTCTCCAACCTGGCCCAGGTGGCCATGCACCAGGCGGGTCTTGCGGAGACTCATGGCCACCGGACCGGGGTCTTGAGCGAACTGGCCGTTCGTCCGGATTGCACGTATGAGGTCACGGATCCATCTGGCGGAAAGCGCACCGAAAGAAGCAACAGCGCCGGTCGGCTGCCGGGCATCCCTGCTCCCTGGGTGGGTCATTACAGTATCGCGGAGGGCGGCCGGGAAGAGGCGCGCGTCGGGGCGAGTCTGCTTGCTGCGGACGAGACTATGCTGAAGAGCGTTGAGGAGATCGAATTCGAGGAGGACCTTTTCGTCTCGGCCTTTGAGGGCGAGCCGGAGACCGACCGTCCGCTGTGGCGCTTGCTTGCCATCCTGGCGTTCTGCGTCCTGATGGTGGAGTGGTGGTATTTCCAGAGAGGCGTCGGAGGGTACGCAGGATGATGCGCGCGGGGCGTCTGGCAGGCCTGGCAGTGGCGCTGTTGGCGGCCGCAGTCTGGAGCGCCCGGCCCGTCGCGGCGCAGGATACGCTCAGCGTGCGCCTCGATCCCGTGGCTTCGCAGGCGCGTTCCCATGCCCCGTTCTGGCTCGATGTGAAGCTCCAGTCCAACGAAACCGGCCTGATTGAGGGACAGCTGCGCATACTCCTCAGAGACGGGAACGAAGTGATCTGGCGCTACGTGAGCGGCGACCTTGTCCTGAGCAACGGCGTCCATTCCTTTCGGATGATGTTGCCTGCGGCGGCGGTGTGGGGTCCGCGATCCGGCGCCCGGGCCGATGTGCGTTTTGTGACGGAAAAGGAATCCTACGACCTGGGTACCCACCAGCTCCCCTGCCCTGACACTACGAAGCGGTCCCTTGTGATCGGCGTCAGCGCGCCCAACGAAGGGGCAAGGCCCGGGGACCTGAAGCTCGCCCGTAGCCTCTCCCTCCAGCGATTTGATCCCGAGTCCCTGCGGGGTGTCGCCCGTGTTCTTTCGGCCCTCCCTTCGGTCGTGCCGGCGCAGGAGTTGCCTTCCCACGCGCTCGGCTACTGCTCCTACGACGTGTTGCTGCTGGCCGGGGACGGATTCAGCCTGCTGCGCGAGCGGCAGTTGCGAGCGCTGCGCCGGTGGGTGGGGGCCGGCGGGAGCGTGTGTTTTGTCCCAGGAGGAGGCCTGCGTACCTACCACGTGCGGTGCCTGAACGAAATGACGGGCGAAGCTGAAGGCCCTTTCGCCTTGACTGACGAGGGTCGGTTGCAGCCGGAGAGCGGGATCGCCATGTTCCGATGTGGTCTTGGGCGGGTGGTGGTTGCCGCGGCTCTTCCGGAGTCTCTGGATTCGAGCGAGTGGCGGCGCGCGGTTGCCTTTCTCTGGAAGATTCGCTCCAACCAGCTCTCGGACTTCGTCGATCGGGGCAAGTGGCGCACCGACCTGCAGAGTACCCCAACGAACCGGCTAGGGTACGGGGCGCGCCTCTACGACGAGCCATCGGAAGGACCCTTGCCGTTCTACGTGTGGCCCATTGTCAGCTCATCCTCTCTTTACGACACCCTGAAGCCGGAGACCGTTCGGGTCGTGCCGTTCTGGGCCATCGTGCTCGTTCTGTCCCTTTTCGTTCTCGCCGTTGGGCCCGTTGACTACTGTCTGCTGGGCGCTCTCAAGTGCCGGCGCTTCACGTGGGTCCTATTCCCCGTGTTGTGCGTGGGATTCGCTGCTTTCACGGTTGCCCTGTCGGAGAGCTACATGGGGAGCGCCGACCACCGCGCGGCCTGCGTCTTCGTGGATGTGGGGAAGGGCGGCCGCGTGCTCCGGTGGAGCCGCTACGAGATGCTCTTCACCGGTGCAGAGAAGGAGGTGCTCACGGAACTGAAGGACAGCCTGTTTGCTCCGTTGGACAAGACAGCTCTGATGGGGCACCTCGCCGGCCATGCGTCTCCGCCGACCTACTGGGGCCGTTTTCCGGCCTTCTACAGCGTTTCCCGGTGGGTGGGCCAGTGGACTCCGACCTTCGCGCGGACCTTCTCCCTTGAGCCCTTTGAGTCGTCCGCCGGCCTGGACTGGGACGCCGTCGGGCTGTCGGACTTCCAGTCGTATGGCGGCCTGCTACAGGTGGCACGCAAGGTACTTGCCGGCCGCCCTTTCGAGGGCGATATCTACCTGGTCAGTAGGGTCCGAATAGAGAAGCTGGGCATGGGCATTCGCGGCGGCGTAGGCGGGGGGAGGCGTGACCGGTACTACGAGGGCGGCCTCATAAATGATTTCCTCCTGGAAACCAGCGCGCGGCCGCAGCTCGGGCTGTTCTCCGTGGTCTCGCAGATCTCGCCCAACGGGGCGGACAACTTCGAGGACCTCAGCGTGCTCGATCCCACCGACTCGGAGCAATGGTTGCTTCTGGCGGTGACGCGCGCGGGCGATGACTATGTTGTCTATCGGCGTCTCTACTGCGAGGGATTGTGATGAACATCGTCGAGGTGGAGAATCTATGGGTGAAGTATGGCCGGACGGTCGCCGTGAGGGACCTGTCCTTTGCCATCCCGCGCGGCGAGGTGTTCGGTTTCATCGGTCCTAACGGCGCCGGCAAGACGACGACTATCAAGGTCCTGGCTACATTGCTGAAGCCGGCGGCCGGCACGGCGCGCATAGACGGCATGGACGTCACGCGCGAGCCGGGACGCATCCGCGAGCGGATCGGCTACATGCCCGATTTCTTCGGGGTCTATGAATCCCTCACCGTCAACGAATACCTTCATTTCTTCGCCGCCGCCTACCGGCTGGGCGGGCGGAAGCGCAAGGCGGTGGTGGGCGACGTGCTCGCTCTGACCGACCTGACCGACAAGAGGGATGCGCCGGTGGACGCCCTTTCGCGCGGCATGAAGCAGCGGCTGGGCCTCGCCCGGGTCCTCCTGCACGATCCGGACCTGCTGTTGCTGGACGAGCCGGCCAGCGGCCTGGACCCCCGCGCACGCATCGAGGTCCGCGAGCTGTTGAAAGAGTTGAGAAAGATGGGCAAGACGATCCTCGTGTCAAGCCACATCCTCCACGAACTCGCCCAGATCTGCACCCGCATCGGCATCATCGAGGCCGGACGGATGGTGGCCGAGGGCTCCCTTGAGGACATATACCGGCAGCTCGGCCTCAGGCGCGTCGTTCACGTTCAGATATCCAACGTCACCGAAGACCTCGTCCAGAAGGCCAGGGCCATAGACGGCGTGGCTTCCGTGGAATGGCACGTTGACCGGTTCTGCTTCCGCATTCATGAGGAAAGGCTTGCCGTTGAAGACCTGCTGGACAAGCTGCGGGCCTTGGGCGCGCGCATCTACATGTTCCAGCCCGAGGCCATGGACATGGAGACGGTCTTCATGAAGCTCACCGAGGGCAAGACGGCATGAGAAGGCTCCTGCCCAGCGCGCCGTTTCCTCTGCTCTGGAAGGACCTGGTGGAGCAGGCTGCGCGGAGGCGCACCTACATCGTGCGCGTCGTGTACGCCGTCTTGCTGTTCCTCTGGTTTCTCCTGTTCTTCTACGAACGGGCCTCCAGCATGGCCGGGGACATCTTTTACATGCTGGGCTCTGGCAAGAGGATGTTTGAGATGCTGGTCGCGATTCAATTCCTGGGCATCTTCCTCTTCCTGCCGGCAATGATGTCCGGGGCCCTGACCTACGAGAAGGAACGCGATTCCCTCTCGCTTCTGTTCATCACGCGCCTTCGCCCCTGGGAGATCCTGCTTCAGAAGTACGCCGGGCAGCTGATCCCGATGTTTTCGTTCCTGCTCCTGTCCCTGCCGCTTCTGGCAATCTGCTACGCCTACGGCGGGATTACGACTGCGTATCTGTCCTGCGCCGCGTTCATGCTCGTTCTCACCTGCCTTCAGGTCGGAGCGTGGGCCTTGATGTTCTCCTCGTTCTGCTCCGGCACGGTCAAGGCCTTCATCTGTTCTTACGTCATGGGGCTCGTTTTCTATTTGGGTCCGGTCACGTTCTTCGCTCTTGTGGATCTTTTCATCGGGGACTTCGACTTCTACGCGGAGGAAGAGGTTCTGTTCGCGCTGTTCCCATTCTACATCTTCATGGACACTTTGGGCGACTCGCTGGGGCTCGTGGCGGTGCGCAGCATCCCCATCATGCTGTCCACGGTCGTGTTCCTGGTCCTTGCCCGCGTGTTCCTTGTCAGGCGGGCTTTCGTCATGCGCAGGAGTGGCCTGCTGAAGGTGTTCCGGTGGCTGGACCGCTTCATGCACAGGTTGAACTGGCTGGTGGGGGGCATAGTGCTGATCAAAGAGCCGGACACGCTGCCCGAAAGCGCCCCCATCACATGGAGAGAGGTGAGCAAGAAACCACTGGGGAAGCTGAGCCATCTGATACGCATCTTCCTCCTCATCGAAGCGCCGACGGTTCTGATCGGGGTGGCGATTGCCGTTCTCGGCGGCTTCAGCGGCGATGCCGAGGCGCTCACGCTCCTGCTGTACATGGTTTGGGCGCTTGCTGCCCTGATCCTGGCGGCGCAAAGCGCCAACGTCTTCGTCTCGGAGCGTGCGGATCAGACGATGGATGTGCTCCTGGCGACGCCGATGAGCGGGCCGGACATCATCCTGCAGAAGGTGCGGGCCTTGCGTCGCTCTGCGTTTGTCCTGGCGGTCCCTATCGTTACGGTTGTGCTGATTGAGGCGTGGGTGGAGGGCTTGGGCCGCCGCTATGGTCTTCCGGCCCTGGTTTACGTGGCGTTTTCGCTGGCGGCGGTGGGGATCTTCCTCCCCATGATCTGCTGGGTTTCCCTCTGGATAGGCCTCCAGGTGCGGACGCGGGCGCGTGCCATCATCACGTCCCTGGTCGTTCTCGTTTCCTGGTGCGCGCTGCACATCCTGGCGGTTGTGGCGTTGAGTATACTGACTGG
>SDBU01007216.1_pt1 | contig 12848 bp, 13 predicted proteins | sample 2277071 | NCBI WGS metagenome assembly SDBU01 (sample SAMN10397929, study PRJNA504765) | marine sediment metagenome | isolation source: marine sediment core GS08_GC12, 126 cmbsf | place: Arctic Ocean: Gakkel Ridge, Loki's castle | collected 2008 | reverse complement strand
TAGACAGAACTCTGGGCTGGTCAAATAACGACCCGCCGCGGCTTTACAGCCGCCTAAAGTGAGCCTACGGGGTGGGACTCGCTAGTGTCTGAACCGCAATTATTGCATTGTATGCCAGTTGGGCTTGATGCCGTCAACTAGAGGGTTAAGAGAGGTGATAATGGAAATTGGCCTAGGACCTGTCAACCGATAGCTTTAGATCTTTCATTAATCAATTACCCCGCCGCAAGCGGACGGGGTATTAAAAACCCTAATAAATCAACAAAGTGTTGCGGTTGATTTTTGTTTTGTCCAGAGATCGCTTGTGAGTAATGTTCCCTTTTTTCTTAACTTGGACTCCCTTTTTGAATCAATCCGTATCACCTCCTTTATGGGTGACTCCTCCTTGTTAAAAAGCTTTTCGATATTCTATTCTTTTTGGGAGTCGCCTCTAAATTTCAACTAAGATTATTGCAGTCATCTCATTGAAACTGAGCTATAGCCTCGGCTTTATAAACCGAATTTTTGTCTTTTAAGGCCTAGCCAAAGATATTTAAAATTTTTAGTTTGCCTGAAAAGTGCTGTATTATTAAGCAAATAACAGCTTTCTGAGAGATAAATCCTCAGATTTTGCTAAGTAAGAATCTAAAACAATCCACTTTTAAAAGGTATTAACCCCAGGGGAAGTTCTTGCGCAGATTTTTGATCGGAGGCCTTGCCGCAAACAGACGAGTTTTAACAATTAAACAAGAATTTAGTTCTATGAACTTCAGCAAATATGTCACCACCATTGCAGTCATATTAGTATATGCTGCTATAGGATTTTGGACTATGCCATTGTTGTTGCTCTCGTCGAGATCAGGACTCGATCCTTCTTGGCGAATTGGTTTAAACTTGGCCATAATGAATAACCTCCAGTTTGGTAAGGATATTATTTTTACCTTTGGGCCTCTCGGCTTTCTCTATATGCCTACTTTTGTTGATTTTAAATTGTGGGCTATTTCTTTCTCTTTTACCTTGCTAATACATTTTTTATTTCTATCCTCTGTAGCAATGCTATTGATTAAATCATCAGCATCTTGGAAAGAACATGTCCTCATAGTGATTGCTATAATATTTTCAGCACCTCTTTACATAGAATATAAGCTTCTTCTGTCAGTAATAATATCTCTGTATTTTGTATGTGCAGACCAAATTCAGGATAAGTACATAGTTTACGTGCTACTTATTTGCTCATTTTTTTTGGGGGTAGTATCCTTAATAAAATTTAGTGCAACAATAATAAGTATAGGCGTAATCATTCCCTTATTGGGTTATCTTGTTTATAAGAAGCGAGTTAAGCATGTGTTTTATATCCTGATTATATACAGCTTCTCATTTTTGTCATTATGGGTGCTATCAGGACAAGAAGTTAGTAATTTGCCTATTTATTTTTATCGTAGTTATGAGTTAGCCGCAGGATACAACTATGCGATGACGATAACTGGCCCAGCATGGCATCTTTATATCGGTATATTTATTATAAGTACCTTTGTCTATATGTTAATAATGGCTGCTGTGAAACATAAATATCCCACTATCATGATTCTTCTACTGGGCTTAGGATTCATCTTCGTAAGCTTTAAACATGGGTTTGTTCGTCACGATGATCATTCCTATATTTATTTTTCAAATATGCTTCTTTTACTAGGCGTAATGAACGTCGCAACTAAGAAAGATGGCAATATAGTCTTTCGGTGGTTGAGCGTTGGAATCTCATTGGTTTTAGCTATTGTTATCTATGTGAAATACCCTTCAGTCTTGGAACCAAACGTGTCAAGTAAAATTGGAATGATAAAATCTTCTCTATCTGTAATTAATAATGTTGGAAAACGCAAACAGATTGAAGAGGATTCGAAAAAGGAAATACGAAAGGATTACGCTTTAGACGAGCAGACAGTTCGATACATACGGGGCAGGTATGTAGATATATTTCCATGGGACATTTCATTGGCGTATGGTTATGAATTGAATTGGTATCCTAGGCCAATATTTCAATCTTATAGTGCCTATACAAGCAGTCTCGATCTCATTAATTCTCAACACTTTAGAGGGGGAGATGCACCTGAGGTTGTTTTGTATTCATTTAAATCTATTGATGGGCGTTATCCGATATTTGACGAGCCAGTAACCTTTGAGAAATTGTTGTGTAATTACAATGCTCAGCATATAGACGGAGAATTTATAGTTTTAAAAAGGAAAGAAGAAAATAGCTGTAAAGCAAGAGAAATATTTTCTTCTTCTGTAGCAAGAATTGGAGGTCCGATAAAAATTCCAAACCAGGTTGGCGCGTATACTTTTGCAAGAATTATCTTGGAATACAGTTGGTTTGGTAAAATAGTGAACTTATTTTTCAAAGTGTCTCCAACATATGTGAAATTCATAAATACTAATGGTGCTATATCTGAAAAATTTAGATTTATTCCAGATGTTGCAAGAAATGGCATATTTATATCTCAATATATTAATAATGTTGATGATTTATTTTTCGTATTTTCTGGAGAAATAGATGAAGATTCCAATATTAAAGCGATAATTATTGAGGCAGATAATATGTTGCACTATGAAAAGGAAGTAAGATTGGAATTTTTTTCAATACCAGCAAAATTCAAATTGGTCAAAAAAGGGCCTAACTGGCAGATAATCAATCGAGTAAGAGGAGGTTTAATGGCAATCGATTCTGTTAACGACCAACTGTATTCACCGACAAAAGAAAAGATAGTAATTGATGTAGATAAAGCTAAATCAGTAACATTAAGTGGATGGGCGGTTGATGACAAAAGGAAGGATTCTGGAGACAGAGTTTACCTAGTGTTCAAGAATAGAGCTGAAGAGATTATACTTCCCACTAAAAGGAACTATAGACCAGATGTAGCGAAACATTTTGGCGAAAATAACTATAAGCAGTCTGGATGGTCCTTAAGGGTTAATACAGAAAGTTTTAGAACTGAATGCTATGCTGTTTCTGTCCGCATTCTTCACAAAAACAGAAAAGAGTACTATGAGCTAAATGGTGATAAACCAATTTGCTTCGAGAGTGCACAGTAAATAGATAAACGACCTATATTGAACGATAAATATTCAATCTAAGTCAAGGTTTAAAGTGGTGTTAGCCAAATCTACTAGACGATGAGACCTGCCAAAAAATCGTCAGAGTTAGATGTTGGAACCCGCTAGATGCCCTTGTGGATTCTCATGAGGTATATCTCACAAAGAAGTACGAAAAATCAAAAAGAAAAATAGAGTATCTCGTCTTTGATATCAAGACGGAACATCATCAGGAGATAGAATATGTCTAAAAAATTGGCAATATTAGGTGGCAGGCCATCCTTCAAAAACAAAATCTATGTAACGCGCCCTGTTATTCCAAGCCTAAAAGAACTTGAGCCTTTACTTAAGGATATTCTTGAATCTAAATGGCTAACTAACGATGGCCCTTATGTTCAGCAATTTGAAAAGCAATTAAGAGAATTTTTAGGTGCCCCTTATTGTTCAGTGTATTGCAATGGTACACTAGCACTTCAACTTAGTATTCAAGCACTACGACTCTCAGGTGAAGTTATTACTACACCATTTACATTTGCGGCTACACCTCATACTCTTTATTGGAATAATATTACCCCAGTTTTTTGTGATATTGATTCTGGTACTTATAATCTTGATACAGAGCAACTAGAATCGCTTATCTCTCCAAAAACCACAGGAATAATACCCGTACATGTCTTTGGGAATCCTTGCAAGGTTGAGCAAATAGAAAAAATTGCTACCTATCATGGGTTAAAGGTAATCTATGATGCAGCCCATGCTTTTGGGGTTGAGTTTGATGGAAAACCAATAGGTAACTTTGGGGATGCTTCAATGTTTAGTTTTCATGCAACCAAGATATTCAATACATTAGAGGGGGGAGCTACCTCCTGTAGCGAGCCCAATTTACATCAGAGACTACGGGATCTTCGTAATTTCGGGATTAAGAGTGAAGAAGAAGTTGTTAGTCCGGGAATCAATGCCAAGATGAATGAAATTGAAGCAGCTTTTGGCATTCTTAATTTGAAGAAAGTCCGAAAAAGTATTCAAAAAAGGAAAATGCTTTTTGAGAGATACCATAGCTATTTGAACAAACTTCCAGGATTAAGTTTTCAGCAGATACATCCTAAAGCATATTACAATTATTCATATCTAACGGTTGAAATAAATCCGGAAGTCTTTGGCTTAACCCGTGATGAGTTATATGTGTGCATGCGAAAGGAGGGAATCATGGCTAGAAAATATTTCTGGCCCCTGTGTAGTAATTATCCATGTTATAAAGCCTTACCTACAGCTAATAAGAATTTACTTCCCAATGCAAATCGTCTTTCTGAAAGAATTTTAAGCTTACCGCTCTATGATGATATGACCAAAAAGGATGTTGATGACATTACGAAAGTATTTTACTTGTTCCATCACAATGCAGAGAAAATAAAAATCTCAATTCCTGATATACAAAATTAGATTACATATCAATTAACGTGTATAACAATCAGCTAGAAACTAAGGTCGTATATTTTGACGAGACTTCCTGAAACACCGGTGGTAATTGGTGCTGGTCCGGCTGGTTTATGCGTTGCATGGAATCTAGCTATAGATGGTGTTCAAGTTCAGGTCCTTGAAAAAACCAATGAAGTGGGAGGCCTCGCGCTTACATTTCAAGATGGTGAATATTTATTCGACTTGGGACCACATAATATCCATACAGTGTACCGTGATATATATACATTTCTCAGAAAAATATTAGGAGAAGATTTATGTCAGCATTATCCAGAGATAAAGATATTTTTTCGAGACCGCTTTGTTTCCTATCCGTTGAAAGGAATAAGAGTGTTCACAACTTTGCCATTATGGACCATTATCCCTGCGGGATTGAGTTTTCTTTGGGCCCGTTTCAAAATGTTTATCCGCAATCCCCAAAATGATGATTCATTTGAAAGCTGGATAAAAAATCGCTTTGGCAATGTATTATATAATATCTATTTTGGACCTTATGCAGAAAAGGCATGGAAAATTAATGCTTCAGGAATCTCAAGTTATGTTGCTGAAAAAAGAGTGCCCATACTTAGCCTTACTGATTACATAAGACGTCTTTTTAAGAATCCTCCCAAACATTTCCATAGTGAAGATTGGACATCAATAAATAACTACTATCCTCGTAAGGGGGTCGGGCAAATAACAAATTATCTTGCCAAAGGCATCATCGGCAATAATGGTAGTATTGAGAAAAATGTTGAAATACTATCTATTGATGGGGGAGATAGACGAGTAGAATCTATTAGATATATTCAGGAGGGGAAAATCAGCACGATTCAGACCGATTTTCTCTTCAATACCATGCCCTTGAATGATTTTATTAAGATACTCAATTTAGATGTGCCTGAAAAGGTAAGGAAAGCAGCTAGTGGATTGGACTATTGCTCGGAAACATTGCTTTACTTAAAGACATCTTGCTCTAAAACATTTGACACTCCCTTAACCTATTTTTCAAGTCCAAAGATAAAGTTCAATCGCGTTTATGATGTTAGGCTATTCAGTCATGATTGCGTTCCTTCAGGAAAATCAGCACTCTGTGTTGAATATACATGCAATGTTGGGGATGAGGTATGGGGTGCGAGTCCTGATGAATTATTTGAGTATGCAATGACTGTATTTGAAACCCATGGCATGCTCTTCCGCAAAGATGTAGATGGATATTTGGTTAGGCGTATCACGCACGCTTATCCTCGTTTTAGAATAGGCTTTGAGAAAAAATTAGAGACAATACTTGATTACCTATCAACCCTCGAAAATGTGGTCACCTTGGGTCGTCAAGGTCTTTTTTGTTACGCAAACGTGGATGATGTCCTCTATATGGGTTTCAGGGCAACCGAAACGTTACACACATTAAGGAAAAAGGGGATTGATTATTCTTCATTATTCCCAAGACATATGGCATTCTAAAGGTAAACCGAAGGTGTACGCCTGATATTACGTCTTAAACTCAGGAAAATGTCGGCTCAGGAAGTAAGTCCAAAATTTTTCCCAGCGATCGCTTAAAATCAGAGATCGAAGGGTGAGAACAGTCTGTCCGCCATCAATAGTCCATCGCATCCCTGACTTCTTCATTCGAGCACCAATAAGATTTTTACAGGCGGCTTCTACCACCCCACTCCCTATAGGAAGGTTCTTCTGTCGTAATTCGAAGTAGTTCATCTCTTTCTGTTGTGTTGAAGATACTTGATCTCTGCTTCAATTTCACGATTCTCTTTTATTGTACTGCGTCTGTATCGTGATGCCCGAATCAGTTTGCAAGCGCCATCGGGATCTTCTTTTAAAATAGTACGGTATTTTTTATACCAGGATTGTGCATCCGAGTGATTATTGAAAAACAATTCGGATAGCTTTGAAAGATGTTCACAAACATGGTAGAAATCAACCACATGAATCGCATTTGGATATTTTCTTCGAAAGTATCGCCATAGATCACGGGCTCCATCTGCGATGCAAACAATGTGTTTGAACTTGTGTTTCCTCATTATGGCCTCGGCTTCCTTTTCAAGGAGGCGCTTTGCCTGGGTTTTTCCCTTCTCAGGCATACGACCAATATAGACGGTATTCAAACGATTGCCGTGTGCATCGTATGTACTTACTGTTGCTGCTGTAGCATGGCGCCACCCCTCATGCCTGACGAGAACCGAAGTCGAGTCGATACTCATGGCCAAGGTCACTGCCTCTTCGGACACCGTGTCTTCAGAACGGACTGTATTAAGAAAGTTACTAGCTTTCAGGAAATGGCCGACATAATCTAGGACTCTTCTGACGGTCCCTTCCGAAGGTTTCATAAATGTCCATTTCTTACAGTGTTTGAGGTGATTTAAGAAGCTTGCAGTCTTGTTGTGAAATACTGCATTTGATGCCAAAGAATAGCAGATAAGTGGCTTGAGACAGGGTGATTGGGCAGAATTTGGGGAAAATTGTGGGACAGTTGAAAAAAGGGTGGCGAGCTAAGATTTTTGGGAAATAGTCTCTCCTGTGAAGAAATAATAGAGCATATAATAAGGAAATGTGAAGGTACTTGGTCTATTCTCTCTGTATCAGGTTGAGGATAAACTTTGGGACTTTTGGCCCCGGGATAAATATGCGATGGGGTGGTGATTTGTTGAGCTGTATTCTCTTCCTAAAAGCCAAAGTGACCTTGACGATGAAGCGAGCGATTCTTTTGAGCAAGATCACCATGACAGCAATTTGTGCTAGGATAGCAGCATTTTTGAGCCCTCGAATTTTGGGTTTGGTAAGGATACAAAAGTCATCCTTGGCAGTGGAGTTGATTCTCTCAGAAGAGGAACGAAGCGCCTTGAGCTTTCGATACCTGTAAGTGCCCCTGATAACCTCTGTAATGAGTCGGGGAAATTGTCTGATAGACATGTGCTTAGTGAAGCCGTGGTAATTGATCCAGTATGGACAGTCCTTTGCATATTCAGCGATCCTCGGATCTTTTGCTGATACACACTGCCTTCTGCAGCTAAAACTTGCTCTTTGACAATTAAAGTCTAATCCATTAGGCCGGGTGAGGATTCCACATGGTGCATAGGGCCATCCATTTTGGTCATACCCCCTTTCCCTCAAAGCAGCTGTGGTGAGGTTTTCGTTTCTGGGGTTGTAGTTAATAATAGGGATTGCGCCATGGGATCTGGAAAACTGGTAGTTATTGTGCTCATCATACTTTCCATCACCAAGACCTATTTTTGATGTTTTGCCGTGATAGGCGAGCACCTGCTTCTTGTTGGTGATATAATGTTTGCCTTCCTCTGCATTACCCGCGATTGTGGTGCATCCAACAGGGAGCTCAATTCCCAGGGTTAGCTCTATAGAGGTATCAATAATGGCATCAAAGCCAAAGATCTTCTGTTTTTTATTTGGATTTTGTGGATTTCGCCTCACTCCAACTCTAGCTTCCATATCGGCGGGAAGCTTGGGGCATCGGAAAAAGAACGAGTCAGTATCATCACCCAGAACAATTTTGGTGAACACTCCCCTTTTGACAACGAGATCAAGGCTGGCATTTTGGAGTTCTTCTTTGAGCCCAAAGATCTGGTTAAAGATGCTTGGCTTTTCAGGATTGGCCTCCTCAAGAGAAAGCGTTAGGAGTTCTACCTTGGGCCTTCCGACATCCTGTGGAAAGTTGGGAGAAGGGCACTCCAGCCTGATGCGGATCTCTTTTCCCGGGATAATCTTCTCGGGATTGTTGAGTCGGTAGAGGATTCTTCGATGGACGTTTTCAATGAGGCCTCTGAACTCAATGGATTTACATTCATCGCAGAAATAAGTGCAGCCCTTGTACCTGGCATTGGTGGGGAAAAGGGTGCCATCGGTGGCGAGGATCTTATAGGATAGGAACCCCAAGAGTTCCGCAATCTCCACCAGCACATGGAAGATCTGGTTGTAAAGTTCTTCCCCTAGTTTCTGCTTAAGATTGCTGAAGGTGGCCTCACAAGGCAAATGGGAGGAATTGATGCCTGCATAGAGCCGATAATGCTTCCCTTTTTCCCTGTCGCGGATTACTTCTACGAAGCTTTTCATATCAGGGTATTTTTCGAGGTAACGAAACAACTCTAACAAGAAGAGGCTGACTGGATCATAGGCAAATCCAGTAAGTGAGTATTTATGGGCAACGATGGATCGGATAAAAGAGAAGTCCACCAGGGAAGAAACGAATCTAGAGAGCCCGCCGACGATACGCCCATCGGGATGGATCTTAATGTAGCGCCGTTGGTAACTATAGGCTGATAGCCAAAAGGCAGGTAGCTTGGGGAAAGGCCGATTGTACTTGCTGTTTATATGGACATGGATGCGATTGAGTTTTCTGACGATGCTGCCCACTGTGAAGGAAGCGAGATTTCGCAAGCTTACACGCCCTTGTTGTGATCAGTTGTTATTCTCTGAAGCTGAATCCAGTAGTGCAAAGGTGTTTGGTGCAACCCTTTTGAACATACGACCGCTTTTGACTTTTTTGGTGAGGGCAGAGACAATGCTATCGCGATCTAAATCCACACCAAAATCTTCTCTAGCACGTACGATAATCTCGGTTACATGTAGTGGCTTTTGTGCGGCAAGGAGTATGTCCGATATGATACTTATTTGCGACTTACCTTTTCTACGTGGTTTGCGCTCAGGCATCTCTTCCTCTCTCAAGAACTCACGAATTGTTCTTAACTGTGATCTAAGGAGTGACTCTTGAACCTTAGCCCATTTTTTAATATCCATGTTTGCCTCCTGAAAAATTTATTAGATATTATCATAGATAAACAGGTAAGTCAAGCAAAAAGAACCTACTTGTTAAGAAATTATGAGTTTTTGTATTATCATCATAAGGTAGGTCAAAGGATGAAGGGAGTAGCCAAGGAAGGAAAAAAATGGGTTGATCGAATTTTCAGAGGTCAACTATTTACGGAACTAAAGCCCAATCTGACTTCTTAAATTGGCTCGGTAGCGAATGGGAGGATGCAAGTAAGGAGTCTCTGAATATGCTGTCCAAAAGAGCAGAGAGCTTCCATAGTTGGAATAGCTTTTTATCAGAGCTAAAAGAAATATTGGAAAATCCCGAATCAAAATTGGATATTGATAAATTGAATTCAAGTAAATTTATGGATACTTTCTGTAATCCAGTACCCGCTAAAAAATATATCAATACTATCGCGCAAAGTCTTATGTTGCCATAAACTTTGTTTCGTGATCATTCTGGTCCATTTATAAAGGAATAAATCTAATATGGCTTTGTTAACAGAAGATGAAATTAAAAAAGTGGGATTTGCATACGTTGGTGAAAACGTACGAATTTCAAAAACTGCATCCTTTTATGGAAATTCTAGGATGCGTAAAAGGCATAAAGGATGTTTGTTTCGCCAAGAAACGTGGCCTTGAAGAGGAAGAGATGTGTCGTAGTGCTTGGGTGTACAAACGACTTCGTAGATTCCGTGTCGGCATTGAATCCGGCATATCATGGCTCAAGAGATGCTTTGGATTTGCCAGATGCATGTGGAAATCATTGCCATCGTTTCACAGTTATGTATGGACATCAATTGTTTCAGCAAACCTACTGACATTAGCCAGAAGCGAATTTTAGACAACCTGGGAAAATCACAACGAAAATGGGTTAGCCCTCATGAGATGGTTGGTAAAAGTGTGTCCGATTAGGTATAATGGGCCTTGATTTGCTTTGCAGGAGCCCCGAAGAAGCCCTCCTACCATGCATTAGACCGATACGAGGGAGTGTGTATCTCCCTAAGGGTTTAAAAAATATCCCATTTCTGGATGGGCACTAGTTAATAATATTTATGATGTAATCGTAAGAAATAGAGCACAAATAAGGGAGATAATATGAAGGTTGTTATCATGGGCGCAGGCGGTTTTGGCAGGGAAGTTTTAGACATTATCTTTGCGTGTAACCAAAGAGGGGCTGGATTCGAAATGGAAGGCTGGATTATTGACCCAGAATATGGAAAACCTGGCGAGATTATCAATGGAAAACCTGTATTGGGGGGCATGGATTGGTTAGCCGGGAAGGCAGGTAAAGTTTTGGGGGTTCTTGCTGTTGGCCTTCCGCACGTTCGAAGAAAGTTTGTAAAGATAGCCCAAGATGAATATGGGATTGAATTTACAAATGTCATTCACCCAACTGCCGAAATTTCACCTTCAGCTTCAATAGGAGTTGGAGTAGTAATGGCATCACATTGCATTCTCACACCGCAAGCGCAGGTTAAGAGTTTTACTCAATTGAATATGCATTCCATCGTTGCCCATGATTCAATTATGGGAGACTATTCGACTCTTGCAATGGGTGTCCATGTACCAGGAAATATATGCGTTGAAGAGGGTTGTTACTTGGGCAGTGGGGTGAGCATGGTTCCACCCTTAAAAATCGGAAGATGGTCTGTCGTAGGTGCAGGCAGTGTTCTTCTTAAAGATGTGCCACCAAATTCTGTCGTTGTTGGAAATCCCGGAAAAGTAGTCAAGAAACGAGATGAAGGATGGCAAGAAGTAGTATGAATTCGATTAGGACTTTTTCTGCGTTACCTGCGACAACTTTGAGCCGATTAAAGAGTGAATCCTTATTGAGACCCTGATAGGCTGCTGCTACAAAAATATTTCTCATGGCCAGGGTGATCTTGTCGATAAGGTATGCTTTTGAGGCATATCCGGTCTAGGAAATCAGAATGTGCAAATACTTGGAGCATGGGAACTTAGTTTCAGACATATTGGGACCTAATCTCTAGATGTCCTCTAATGAGCATGCATTGACTAAGATGAGATTTAGTGTCGACAATGTCTGCGCGGTAGTCGTTACTTATTTTCCAGATTCTGTATTTCCGGAAAGGTTAAGAAGGATCTCCGAGCAAGCGGGAAAGGTTATTATAGTGGATAATTGCACAACAGGGGAAGCATCCTCTGCGATTGATATAGCTTTGCATGGGAAGCCAAATATTAAGTTGATCAAAAACAGTGAGAACCTTGGTGTTGCCACTGCCCTAAATCAAGGAGTAAAAAAGGCTTTGGAATATGAGTTTTTATGGATTGTTGCATTTGATCAGGATAGCGTTCCCCAGCCGAATATGGTGGAGAAGATGCTAGAAACCTGGGAGACATATCCAGAGCCCGAAAAGTTAATGACTGCGGGACCTCAGACAATATTTCCCAACTGTTCTCCGAGATCTGCGATAATGGAATGCGATAAAGCATGGGAAGAAGTTACACATGTTATAACATCTGGCAGCTTGATCTCCGTGAAGGCCTTTGAATCAGTTGGTTATTTTCTCGATAGCCTATTCATTGATTATGTTGATATAGAATATTGCCTCCGTTTGAGAAATAGAGGGTATAGGATAATTCAGGTTAGAGATTCCATTTTACTACATGACATTGGTAAAATTTCAGAGCATAATATTTTTGGGAGACATGTGCGGACCACCCACCATGAGCCTGTTCGGCGTTATTATCAATTCCGTAATTCTTTACTTCTCAATAAAGCCTACAACAAGGTTCAGCCAGAATGGTGTAGAGGCAATAGGATTATACTTCTGAAGATTATTTGTCTCATATTGTTGTACGAAAGGAGGAAACTGAGAAAGATTGCTCAAATCATGAAGGGGATACTGCATGGGCTTTTAGGACGCGCGGGTCGAAGCGGAGAGGCACATTTTAATTATACAGACTCAAATCTAGCCCCATAGGACATTGTGTGTGTAGCAGTTCTCATAGTAAATTGGAACGGAAGAAGATTCCTATCAGAGTGTCTGGGCGGCTTGCGGCAGCAAAACTACCGAGAATTTTCAATCATTTTGGTAGACAATGGTTCAAATGATGGATCTATTAATTTTGTTAGACAAAATTATCCTGAAGTTAAGACTATTGCCCTCCCTAGAAACCTTGGCTTTGCAGCTGCAAATAATATTGCCCTTAAAATAGTTGAGAGCAAATATGTGGCTCTTCTTAACAGTGATGCGGTTTCACACCCTGTCTGGCTTAAGAGCCTAGTTGACGTCCTTGAGTCTCATCCTGAGGCAGGATCTGCTGCCTCAAAAATTCTTTACTATAATAATCCTGGAATAATAGACCGTGCTGGAGATGCTTATACCAGAGCTGGCGCTGGCTTTCTCCGGGGGCGAGCTGAATCAGCAAGAGGTTTCAATAAACAGGAATGGATTTTCGGGGCTTGTGCAGGTGCTGCGCTTTATAGAACTTCCATGCTCAAGGACATTGGCCTCTTTGATGAGGATTTCTTTTTGCTCTATGAAGATGTCGACTTAAGTTTCAGAGCACAGTTAAAG
>SDBU01007215.1_pt1 | contig 12849 bp, 10 predicted proteins | sample 2277071 | NCBI WGS metagenome assembly SDBU01 (sample SAMN10397929, study PRJNA504765) | marine sediment metagenome | isolation source: marine sediment core GS08_GC12, 126 cmbsf | place: Arctic Ocean: Gakkel Ridge, Loki's castle | collected 2008 | reverse complement strand
GGCACTGGGAGCCTACCACGCTGGTATCCGGGTAGCTACTGCTTATCCCGGAACCCCCAGCACTGAGATACTTGAATCTATAGCTCACTTTGATGATGTCTACGCAGAATGGTCACCAAATGAGAAGGTAGCCATGGAGGTAGCATTAGGGGCAGCCTACGCCGGGGTTCGCTCGATAGTGTCTATGAAACAAGTGGGGCTGAATGTAGCCAGCGACCCATTCATGGCTGCTTCGACCACCGGCATCAATGCCGGGATGATTGTAGTCTGCGCCGCTGACCCAGGGATACATAGCTCTCAGAACGAGCAGGACGCTCGTCACTACGCCAAATTCGCCAAAGTACCCATGCTCGAGCCCAGCGATAGCCAGGAAGCCTATGACCTTATGGCACACGCCTTTGATATCAGTGAAAGATTCGATACCCCCGTGTTGATACACACCACCACTCGTATCTCACACTCCAAGTCAGTGGTCAATGTAAATCGGGAGCGAGTTGTGCCAAGTAATCAGCCGAGCTTCCAATACGATGTGCAGAAGTATGTTATGCTGCCGGTTCACGCTAGACTCAGACACCCACTAGTAGAGGAGCGTCTGGTCAAACTGGCTGCCTTTGCCGAGAGTTTTCCTTTAAATAAGGTGCACTGGGGAAAACGCCGCCTCGGAGTGGTGACCAGCGGGGTTGCCTACCAATACGCCAGAGAGGTCTTCCCTCAAGTTTCTTTTCTTAAATTAGGTATGACCTACCCCCCTCCCCAAAACTTAATTCGCCACTTTGCCGCACAGGTGGATAGGTTAATAGTCATAGAGGAACTTGACCCATTCCTTCAGGAAAACATTCAGGCTATGGGAATCAATGTCAGCGGCAAGGAATTCATCCCCAGAGTAGGCGAGTTAAATCCTGACATTATTGAAGAAGCCAGCCGAAGTGCCGGGCTGTTGGCTAAGGCTTCACCCCGGCAAAAGATAAAAATAGCCCCGGAGCTACCCGGACGTCCTCCCCTACTGTGCCCGGGTTGCCCACATACTGGCATCTTCTTTGTACTCAGCAGTATCGGGCAGCGTGCCGAATCACCCAAATCCAAAGGTGAATCTCCGAAAGAATCGAGCTTAATCATCACGGGAGATATTGGCTGTTATACCCTAGCTACTTATCCCCCGCTCAGCGCCATGGACACTACAGCCTGTATGGGCGCTAGCATTGGCCAATCCCTCGGTGTGGAGAAGGCCGGTACAAACAAGAAGATAGTTGCCGTTATCGGTGATTCCACGTTTTTACATTCTGGCATAACCCCCTTAATGGACGCCGTCTATAACGAGGGCCAAATAACAGTCATAATATTGGATAATGGCACCACCGCCATGACTGGACACCAGGACCATCCGGGCACTGGTATATCAGCACAAGGCAAAACAACCCAGAAAGTAGAACTGGAAAGCCTGGTTCGGGGGATTGGGGTCATCGATGTGAAGGTAGTTGGCGCCTTCAATATGAAGGCGCTGAGGAGCAGCGTAAGGAGCTCCCTGGATAACCCTGAGCTTTCTGTCATTATCGTTCGTGGTGCCTGTTCGGTGCGTGTACCGATAAGCTCCGAGCCTAGAGCCATTGACACTGAGAAATGCAACCAGTGTGATATTTGTCTCCTGCTCGGTTGCTCAGCCATTCAAAAGGAGAATGAACAGGTTTTTATTGACCCTGCTCTATGTGTCGGTGAAATCTGTACTGTCTGCCAGCAGCTTTGCCCTCGGCAGGCAATATCTCCACAATCCAAAATTATAACTGAGGCGACAAAGTGAAGAAACTAGACCTGCTTGTTACTGGCGTGGGAGGACAGGGGAATATCCTGGCCAGTGACATAATCGGCCAGACAGCCATCCACGCTGGCTATGACGTCAAGAAAACAGATACCCTGGGCATGGCACAGCGGGGTGGTAGTGTAGTAAGCAACGTACGTATAGCCCGGCGGGTCTACTCTCCCTTAATTAAAGAAGGTGAGGTTGATATACTTCTCGCCTTTGAAAAACTCGAGGCGGTCAGGTGGAGCCACTATCTCCGACCCGGGGGAATAGCCATTGTCAATAATCAGGTACTACCTCCGTTAGCTATCAGCATAGGCAACGAGCGGTACCCTGATGACGAAAAGATAACCGATATCCTGAAGCAACGAACAGACCGTATCTACTTCGTCGAGGGCACTCGTTGGGCTAGAGAACTGGGTAATATCAGGACACTCAATATATTCATGCTGGGTTGTGTCTCATTTTTTATGCCTTTCAGAGTACACAACTGGAAGGAAAGTATCTCTCAACGCTTGCCATCAAATCTCCGACAGATTAACATTACTGCCTTCGACCAGGGTAGAAAGGAAATCGGAAATACCCGTCTCTAAGAGAGTTCGTGGATTCGGGGGTTAGTTCGTCAAACGGAGGATTCAAGATGTCAGCACAGGAAAGACAGGAGTTAGACACCGTAGCGGAATTAAGAGCCAAAGAAAAGAGAGAGCCCATCGCTTCCCTCCTGAAAATGAGGCTACTAGAGCTTACCCCAGGCTATGCCAAGGTAGCCATGAAACTAGTACCTGAATACCAGAACTTCAATGGCTTTATCTTTGGTGGTATCATTATGGCCATAGCTGACCAGGCATTTGCCTATGCCTCCAATTCTCTAGCCTTTCCCAGTATCGCCTCCCAGTTCAACATCCATTTTATCGCCGGTGCCGGGGTAGATGATGAGCTTATCGCCGAGTGCCGGGTAGTTAGGAGTGGTCGAAGGGTTGGCATCTCCGAAATAACAGTGACCAATCAAGAGGGGAAACTTATCGCCAAAGCTACTGGTACAACTATACCCGTAGCCACAGGCAGCCCTGGGCTCTAGCATCTCTTTTACATTCACCCTAAGAATTGACGCGGAGTCCTCTGGCAGGATACTATATACTACTGGGACGTCTATTACTTTTGGGCACAGTCTAAGTAATAAGTTGAGGAACGAAGAAACATGAAAGCTGCCGTTCTCCACGGACCCGCAGACATCAGAGTCGAAGATGTGGAGAAGCCCAAACTAGAGGCTGGCGATGTCCTCCTCAGGGTCAGAGCCTGCGGTATTTGTGGGTCAGACCTGCATACCTATAAACTCGGTATATTCCCTGACCTGGGCGTACCCATAAGCTCCGGTCGAATAATGGGACACGAGTTCAGCGGGGATATTGCTGAGCTTAGCGGGAAGGTAGAAGGGTTGAAAGTAGGAGACCGGGTCACCACCGCCAGCATGGGAGGAAACGCAGAGTATGTCAGGATTCCCGCCATGAGAAGACCTATCATCATCCCCCTGCCTCCGGAAGTCAGCTATGAAGAAGCTGCCACCAATGAGCCTTTAGCCACCTCTCTTCATGCTGTAAACCTGGCCAGTCCAGCCGATGGCGAGACTATCGTCATTATGGGAGCAGGTATTATTGGTCTGGGCGTTCTTCAGGTATTGAAGGCTACTTGCTCCGCTAAAGCTGTGGTGGTGGATTTATCGGACAGACGTCTGTCCATGGCACAAATGCTGGGGGCTGATGTCGTTATCAATGCTCGCCGGGAAGACCCGTATCAGAAGATGTTGGAGATAACAGGGGAGAAGAGGTTCTCGTTCATAGAGGCGCCGGCTGGTGGAGTGGACATCGTGTTTGATTGCGCTGGATGTACTGTCGAATCCAAAGGAACACCAGTCTTACAACAAGCATTATCAATGGTCAAGGAAAATGGGAGAGTGGTAGTGGTGGCAGTTTTCGAGAAGTCTCCTGAAATTGACTACAACCTACTCGTACGCAAGGGGATAAAGCTACTGGGCTCCTGGGGTTGGCTCCCACCAGAGTTTGTCCAGTCCCTGGAGCTTATTCGGTCGGGCAAGGTAGACAGAAAGCCGCTGATAACCCATGAATTTCCCCTGGAGAGAGCCAAGGAGGCTTACGAGACCCAGCTCAACGCTGAAGAGGCTATAAAAGTTCTGATACAACCTTAATCACTAAGTCCCAGATATTTGGAGTTTAAACATGCAGTGCATGCTTCACTGGCTAAAGCTTATTGACTATAAAGAAGCGTACGACATTCAGAAAAAGCTTTGGGCACAAAAACTAAACGGACACGTTGAAGATGTCCTTCTTTTGCTAGAACATCCCCCCACCTTAACCATCGGCAAATCCGGTAAGTTGGAGAATCTGCTCTCGGCTAAAGAGGTGCTGGCTGAAGAAGGTATATCTCTCTTTTTCATCGATAGAGGAGGTGATATCACCTATCACGGTCCTGGGCAGTTGGTAGCCTATCCCATAATCGACCTTAGAAACAGAGGTAAAGACATCCACAAGTATATCCATGACCTCCAGGAGATAATCATAAGAACATTGGCTGACTTTTCTATACAAGCTACAAGAGATGATAAGCATATTGGAGTCTGGGTAGGCGAGGAGAAAATTGCCGCCATCGGAGTCGGTGTCAGAAGATGGATAGCCATGCACGGGTTGGCTTTGAACGTGAACCCCAACCTGGAGCACTTTTCCTTAATAAATCCTTGCGGTATTGTGGATAAAGGGGTAACCTCTATTGCCAGAATCCTCTCTCACGAGGTACCTATGAAAGTAATAATCAATGGACTGGTAAAACACTTCTCAGAAGTGTTTGATGCAGATATTCAGTGGGGGTCTAACGACTCGCTGAGGTGTAGCTCATGAGTGGCAGACTTCCTCCGTGGTTCAAGCACAAAATGCCTGACCCAAAGGTTATGACCAGTATGGAGTCCCTTCTTCATGGGCTAAGCCTTCATACAATCTGCGAAAGTGCCCTCTGCCCCAACATGGGCAGTTGTTTCTCACACGGCACAGCCACTTTCCTCATTCTGGGTGATGTCTGCACCAGAAATTGCACCTTCTGTGCCGTAAATAAGAATGCTCCCCATCCGCTCGATGAAAAAGAGCCGCAGCATGTAGCAGAGGCAGTGGAGAAACTGGGTCTGAAACACATAGTCATAACCTCGGTGACCAGAGACGACCTGCCCGATGGCGGTGCTGCTCACTTCGCCAAGACCATAACCCTACTCAAGGAAAAAGACGAGAATCTGACCATTGAGGTTCTTATCCCTGATTTCGCTGGTTCACTGAAGTCACTCAAGACGGTAGTAACTGCTCAACCCGAAATCATCAATCACAATGTGGAGACTGTCCCTCGCCTTTACCCTGAGGTGAGGCCAATGGCAGATTTCCAGCGCTCGGTAAAACTTCTGGGACAGGCTAAAGAGCTCGACTCCACCATAGTTACCAAATCCGGCGTGATGGTTGGTCTGGGTGAAACCAGAGACGAGCTGATAGAGGCGATGGGTGAGCTGAGAAAGGTAAATTGTGACCTGCTGACCATCGGCCAATATCTGCAACCTTCCGCTCAGCACCACCCGGTAGTTAGATATGTTCCTCCAGAGGAATTCCAGGAATACGAAAGAATCGGTAAGGAGTTGGGATTCTCTGATATTGCCTCAGCCCCCTTAGTAAGAAGTTCCTACAGGGCTGGCGAGCTTTACGAAAGAGCAACAATGAAGGGAAGATGAATCAGTGAAAGACAGCGAACTAGAAAAAGACCTGAAGGCTATAGTTGGCAATCGCGTGACCACAAGTGAATTTGAGCGCTGGTTCTACACCAGTGACATAATGCCTATCCCCGGTGCTATCAAAGCTCTATTTAAGACGATGCCCTCTGCCATCGTCAAACCTGAAACAACCGAGCAGGTCTCAGCGGTTGTCAAATACTGTCATCAGCATGCTATACCTGTTGTCCCACGAGGTGGCGGTTCTTCCGGGCTCTTTGGGGCAGTACCTAAGAAGGGTGGAATTGTGCTGGACTTAATGGACCTGGCAAAGGTCGTGGATATCAACACCGAACAAGAGGTAGCGACCGCTGAGGCAGGTGCTACCTGGTGGGAACTGGAGAAAAAACTCAACCATCAAGGTCTGACCTTAAGGAGCTATCCCTCCAGTGCCAAATCGGCAACCCTGGCTGGCTGGATAATGACCAGTGGCTTAGGAATTGGCAGCCTCAAGTACGGCCCGGTCTTCGACCACCTTCTCTCCGCAGAGATAGTCATCGCCGATGGCAGCCTCAGGGAATATGGTGCAGGGAAAGGACTGGAGCACTTCTTCGAGACGGAAGGAGTGCTTGGCATCCTCACCAAGGTAACTCTCAAGATTCGTAAAATTCCGAAGTATACCTCCCATCACCTGATATACTTCGACGATATGAAAAATTTGTTCCAGGCTATGAAGTCCCTGGCCAAGGCAGAGCCTTGCCCCTACAACATCGAGATTTTCGACCACGAATACCTTGCCCTTCTCAAAGCTGGCGGCTACCCGGTAATTGATTTTGGCCCCGGAAGCGGCATCATGCTGGCTACCTACGATGGGAAAGAAAAGGATGTTGCCGAAGGGAAAAGACATCTGCAAAAGGTGACTAGCCAATATCATGGGGTAGAAAGGGATGGCGCTGAACACGAATGGCAACAAAGGTTCAACATGCTCCGAGTAAAAAGGGCAGTCCCCAGCATAGTCCCCAGCAGTGTCTATCTATCTCTAGACCGCACAGAAGAATTCTATTCGGGCCTGAAGAAACTAAAGAAAAGAAGCATTGGGCTTCTGGGATATGTTGTTTCCGACAGCCAGTGTAATCTAATGCCACTAATGGCAACCGATGAAAGAAACCTGATAGAGTACGTCTTCGCCCTGCACATCCCCAGAGACGCTTCCAATCTGGCATTATCCCTTGGTGGCAAACCCGGAGGAGGAATCGGCGTGTGGAACGCCCCCTACAAGAATGAGCTTCTCGATGAAAAAAAGACATCGGCAATAAAGAAGCTAAAGGCCGAACTCGACCCAAAAAATATTATGAACCCCGGAATGCGGTTTGAGGCGCCGCTACTTTTCAAGCCAGCAATATACCAGCTTGCCATGGGTGCTGCCTCTATGCTTGATAAGATACTGCCCACCAGGATAGGCAAGGTTGAGGCAGAGGGCTTTGAGAAGGAAATCGCCGACTGTGTTCAATGTGGTTACTGCATGAATTACTGCCCAACAGAGCAAGGCTGGCTATCAACTACTCCTCGCGGAAGGATTCTGATGACCAAAAGGTTACTCCTAGACCGACCCCAGAAACATAAGAAGATGATGCCAGAGTACCTGGAACGCCTCTATCAGTGCAGCGCTTGTGGGAGGTGTGGCGTCGGTTGTAGCACTGATATTAAATCGCGTTCAATGTGGCAGGGTGTCAGAGACTACCTCACAAAGAACGGTTTTGAGCTGGAGAGTTTGAAAGGCCTAACAACGATTGTCGACGAGACACATAATATCGCTGGCAGACCCAATGACCAGAGAGGAAACTGGGCCAGCAGGTTAAAGCTACCCTATGACCTGAGGGAGAAGAAAATAGCAGAGGTTGTCTACTACGTAGGATGCGTAACCTCCTTCTTCCCTATGGTGCAACCAGCAGCTCGAGCTTTCGCTCAGATTCTGGACGCGTCTGGTACAGATTTCACCATCCTCGGTGGTGAGGAGTGGTGTTGTGGCTTCCCGCTAATGGCAGCCGGCCAAAGCGAGTCTGCTGAAAAAACCATCAGGTACAACACAGAGCGGCTCAAAGATATGGGAGTAAAGACTATAGTCATGACCTGCCCCGGTTGTTACCGGGTGTGGAAAGACGAGTATCTTGATGTCATTGAACAAAGGCACCCATTCAATGTGCTCCATGCCACTGAATTCATAGCCAGCCTCATCGAACAGGGCAGGATAGACATCAAGGGACTGGAGGCGAACATAACTTACCACGACCCTTGCGACCTGGGAAGGAACAGTGGTATATTTGATGAGCCTCGTTATATAATAGAAAAGATTCCCGGGCTCACTTTCGTAGAGCTTGAGGACAATCGTGAGTATGGTAGTTGCTGCGGTTCAGGGGGAGACCTATTAGCCTCAAATCAAGACCTTTCAATTGTCATTGCCAAGCGTAAAGTGGAGGAGATACTGAACACTGGAGCCCAGACTGTAGTCACAGCATGCCCGTCGTGCATAAGAGCTATACATATGGCTAAGACAGCAGACAAGGTAAAACTTGATGTCCTGGACATCACAGAGCTACTTTGGAAAGCTATGAACAGCTAGAGGCTCAAGACAATAACAAGCCAGAGGGGAAAATCATGAAACTGGGAAAGAAAGAACTATTAAAGCTCTATACCAACCTAGTGCGCGCCCGAAAAGCGGATGAACTAATTCTCAAGGGTCTGCAGGAAGGCAGGGTGGTGTCTTTTTACCACAGTGGACAGGGTTCAGAAGCAGTTGGGGTGGGAGTATGCAGCTTCCTGAGGGATGATGACTACCTTTACCCCCATCACCGTGGCCACGGCATTGCCTATCTCATAGGTAAACGTGCGTCTATCAAGGGTTTCCTTGCTGAACACTATGGCAAGGCAACTGGTATGGCGGGAGGTCTCTCTGGTTTTCACGGAATTGACCCAGAACACGGTATTCTTGGCGTAGGTGGTACTATCGGCTCACAGTTTCCAGTCTCCGTTGGATGGGCACTGGCTTGCCAGAAAAACGGGAAAGGACAGGTGACCGTCGGTTGCTTTGGTGATGGTAGTTCCAACCGGGGAACTCTCCACGAAGCTATGAATATGGCAGCAGTCTGGAAATTACCTATTGTATGGGTCTGTGAAAACAACCTCTACGCTCAGTTCATGCCTATCAAGGACGCTTACCCAAGAGAAGATATCGCCGACCTGGCTGCTGGCTATAATATGCCCGGAGTGGTGGTGGATGGGCAGGATGTCATTGCTGTGCATGAAGCAGTTCAGGCAGCAGTAGACAGGGCAAGGGCAGGAGATGGACCATCACTGATAGAATGTAAGACCTATCGCTATCGTGTCCATTCAGAAGGCTCAAGGGATATCTCCCACACTGAGCTACGTCCCCAAGAAGAAATAGAGGCCTGGAAGAAGAGAGACCCCATCAAGCTCTTCCAGGAGAAGTTGTTCCAACAGGATATCCTCACACCGGCTGACATTGACAGGATAGAGCGTGAGGCAACGGCGGAGATGAACGAGATAGAGCGCTTTGCTATGGAGAGTCCACAGCCTACTCCTGACACCCTGCAGAAAGCTCTTTATGCAGACTAACTTAGGGAGTAATTTAAAAATGAAAGAGATGAGCTATATTCAGGCTATTAATGAAGCCCTAGATGAGGAAATGGAGCGGGACGAAACAGTCTTCATCATCGGCGAGGATGTCCAAGCTGGGGCATTCCGGGCCACTACTGGACTGGTGCAAAAGTATGGCCCTGACCGAGTAATGGACACCCCGCTGAGTGAGACAGCAGTTGCCGGCGCTGCCATAGGTGCCTCCATGGCCGGTTATCGCCCGGTGGCTGATTTCATGTTTGCCGACTTTATGTGGTGTTGCGCCGACGAGGTCTTCCTCAAGGCAGCCAAGTGGCGCTTCATGCACGGCGGAAGGGTGAAGCTACCATTAGTATTCTTTGCCAATATTGGTGGCTACGCCCGTCTTGGACCCGAGCATTCACAATGCCCTGAGTCCATAGTCATGCACACGCCGGGGCTAAAACTTGCTCTGCCCTCCACTCCTTATGATGCCAAGGGATTGCTGAAGACAGCCATCAGAGACAATAATCCTGTGGTCTTCTTCTACCACAAGCGACTGCTGGGCATTACCGGAGAGGTGCCGGAGGAGGAATATACCATACCCCTTGGCTCGGCTGACATCAAGCGGGAGGGAAAAAATGTCACCATGATAGCTACCTCCTATATGGTACAGCTCGCTCTCAACGTAGCCAAGGAACTTGAGGGGAAGGTCAGTATTGAGATAGTTGACCCCAGAACACTGGAGCCACTCGATATCGATACCATCATCAAATCAGTGGAGAAGACGGGACGGGTAGTCATCGTTGATGAGGACACTCTCCGGTGCAGTGTCAGTACTGAAATCGGGATGCAGATTATGGAGAAAGCATTTGATTCCCTGGACGCTTCGATTCAGAGAGTTGGTGCCGCCAATCTACCCATTGCTGGGGGATACGCCGAGCAGTATGTGCTACCCCAACCCAAGGACATAGTCACCGCTGTAGAAACAGTTATGAAATAAGAGTAACCAGGAAAGGGGGACAGATGTATCCACAGGAGCTTAAGTATAATGCAGAGCATAGTTGGCTGAGGTCGGAGGGAGATGAGCAGGGGCGGATTGGCATTACCCACTATGCCCAGGAACGGCTCAAAGAGGTCGTTTTTGTTGAACTCCCTGAAGTGGGGGCTGAGGTCAGCCACATGGAGCCTTTTGGCGTCATCGAATCAGTCAAGGCAACAAACGACCTATACAGTCCGGTGAGTGGCAAGGTAGTGGAGGTGAATCATGCACTGGAGGATGAGCCGGGGCTGGTCAACGAAGACTCCTATGGCAAGGGATGGATGATTGTAGTTAAGATGACTAACCCCGTTGAAGTAGACGCCCTCATCTCAGCAGCCAAATATCAGGATTTAGTCAGCGGAGATGCATCTGAATGAGCAAAGTAGGCATCATAGCTAACCCCGCTTCAGGCAAGGATATCCGGCGGCTAGTGTCCTATGCCAGCCTCATAGACAACAGGGATAAGACAGACCTGGTAAGAAGGATAATCCTGGGTATTGAATCCACAGGGGTGGACGAGATTCTAATTATGCCCGATTATTATGGACTCGGCTCAAGGGCAATGTCTGGGCTAAGTCGCGAAAACATCAGAGCCAAGGTGACAATCCTGGATATGCCAATAAGTGGCACCCAGGAAGACTCGACCACTGCCATGAGATTGATGAGAGAGCGTGGTGCGAACTGTGTTGTCACCTTGGGTGGCGATGGCACCAATCGGGCAGTAGCCAAAGGAGACCGTTCCATCCCCCTGGTCACAGTATCCACGGGCACCAATAATGTTTTCCCGGTCATGGTAGAGGCAACCACCGCTGGTATTGCCGCCGGGGTTGTGGCCAACGGGGTGATAGACCTGGAGGATGTGGTGACCACTCACAAAAGGCTAATAATCATCAAGAACGACAGCGAGAGCGACATGGCTCTCATAGATGCTGTCGTCTTAGAGCAACCCTTCGTCGGGGCAAGGGCAATCTGGGAGCTTTCAACGGTGAAGCAGGTTATCTGCACCAGAGGGGACCCCAATAGCATTGGGCTGTCCTGTATTGGAGGAAGCGTGTGCCCGGTGGGTCCCGAGGATGACCATGGCATATCTCTCAAACTAGGAGATGGAAACCTAAAGACAAGGGCAGCAGTGCTCCCTGGCGTGGTCAAGGAAGTCAACATCCAGGAGTTCAAGCTAATAAAGCTGGGAGAGGAAGTAGAGGTAGTTTTCAAGCCCTGTCTTATTGCCCTCGATGGTGAGAGGGAACTGAGAGTGGAGAACTCGGACGACGTGAAGGTCAGACTTGAGAGGGATGGACCACATGTCGTCAACATAGAAAAGGCAGTCAGGGAGGCGGCCAAGCACGGTTTCTTTACTAGTCAGAATTAAATGGAACGGAGGTAATAAAAAATGGCTGAACAAATAGCAATACCCAAACTAGGCATGAGCATGGTAGATGCGACACTGGTCGAATGGAAGTTCAAAGAGGGCGACCAGGTGGAAAAAGGTGATGTTGTCTTGATGATAGAGACTGAGAAGACCCAGTGGGAGGTAGAGGCTTCCAGCCCGGGTTTTGTGCACATCCTGGTTGAGGAAGATACCAAGGCAGAGGTGGGGCGAGTGGTGGGTATGATTGCGGAAAGTAAGGAAGAACTGCAAGGGTTGCAGAAGGAGCCCGCCAAGGAAATATTCACTACTGTGAAGGAGCCGGCTGGGGAGGCTTCTGAAGGCGCTGAGGCTCCCGCGGCTGAACCTGCACCAACGCCTGCAACCAGAGAGGAGAAGCGCATCCGAATCTCTCCTGTGGCGCGGAAGATGGCCGAAGAGCACATGATAGACATAACCACCGTAACGGGCACTGGTCCCGGCGGTAGGATAGTAAGAGAGGACATTGAAAGGGCAATAGAGACAAAGGGGGAAGAGAAGGCAGCACCAGCACCCGTGTCCGCAGCTGCCGAGGTCTGCGACGGCAAGAGAATCAAGGCCAGCGTTCCGCTGAAGAGCATGAGAAAGGCTATCGCCGAGCACATGCACCGTAGTCTCTCGATATCTGCCCAGCTCACTACTACGGGTGAGATAGACATGACTGAGACGATAAAGCTGAGAAAAGCCCTCGTGGAGCAGGAGGAAACCCTCGGAACGAGAATCACCTATACCGACATCTTCGTGATGGTTGTTGCTAAAGCTCTCAAGGAATTCCCCTACGTCAATGCCAGCCTGATAGAGAATGATATAAAACTGTGGGAGGATATAAATATCAGTGTTGCCGTTGCTATTGAGAAGGGAGATGATTGGGGTCTGATAGTCCCCGTAGTGAAAAATGCTGACACTAAATCTCTGCCTGAGATAAGCCGTGAGGTCAAGTCGCTGGTAGAGAAAGCGAGGAGCGGCAAACTCATGCCCGACGATGTCAGTGGAGGTACCTTTACTATCACCAACCTGGGAGCATTCGGTGGTGGATGGGGCTTTGCCACGCCAATCATAAACCAGCCCGAGTCGGCAATACTGGGTACCGGAGCTATTACCGAGAGACCGGTGGTCAGGGAAGGACAAATTGTAATAAGATCCATAATGACCTACAGCTTAACCATCGACCACAGGGTGATTGACGGTGCCCTGGGAGAAAGATTCGTGTTGCGCGTAAAGCAACTGCTGGAGAATCCAAGCCT
>SDBU01007214.1_pt1 | contig 12852 bp, 17 predicted proteins | sample 2277071 | NCBI WGS metagenome assembly SDBU01 (sample SAMN10397929, study PRJNA504765) | marine sediment metagenome | isolation source: marine sediment core GS08_GC12, 126 cmbsf | place: Arctic Ocean: Gakkel Ridge, Loki's castle | collected 2008 | reverse complement strand
GGAATGTATTCTTCTTGGTAAAGAAAAAGAACTTGAAGAATTGAAAAAAAATATGCAAGAGTTTGTTTTTAAATACGCTTTCAAACAGGATGGAAAAGCATCACAAAGATTTGTAGAACTTGTAACAAAAACTATACAAAATAGGAGGATTGAAAATGGAGTTATTTTTTAAAGGAATCAAAATAAGTTTAATCAGACTAGAGCTTTTTAAAAGAAAAGTAATAATGGCTTGGTATAAGAGACGTGGAAGGTTTTATTATAGAAATATTCACGGAAGCATTATGAGATTAGACGCTTACGATATTGGTGTTTCAAGTGATTTAATTATTGACAGAACAAGAGAAGATTTTGTTGCAAGAGAATTTAGAAAATTGTTAAAACCAGGAATGACTGTTTTGGACATTGGAGGAAATGTTGGCTATTATGTTTTACAAGAGTCAAGAGCAGTTGGAGATAAAGGAAAGGTTATTGCTTTTGAGCCAGTAAAACGAAACTTCAAAGCACTAAATAGAAACATTGAATTAAATAATTATCAAAATGTTGAAACAATAAATTGTGCTGTTGGAAACAGAGACGGTGAAGCCAAGTTTTTTTTAACAAAGGAATCAAATCTTGGAAGTTTAAGAGACGTATCAGCAGGTCGTTGTAATACAGGAAGTGTCATGGTTCCAGTTGTTTCAATTGACAAATTTTTTAAAGAAAAAATGAGACCAGATTTTGTAAGAATGGATATTGAAGGTTCAGAAGTTGAAGCATTTAAAGGAATGACCAAAACCTTATCTAAAACAAAAACAGTAGGAATTTTTGTTGAAGTTCATAATTTGTCATTTCAGGTAAAGAAATCATTTTATGAAAATTTAAAAGAATGTGGTTTTGAAATGATTTGGGTTTTAACAAATCCACCAAATCATATTTGTAAAATCCGCAGCAGTTCATGGAATTATACTATTCCAAAATGTGAAAAACAATTATTTCATATTAATGAAATTTTAAAAAACAAAAACAATTTATTAACTAAAGAAGGATATTACATAATTTCAATAAAAGGAAAATTGTAAAAGACAAAAAAAACTTTCGGAGGAAAAAGCATGATTAAAGAAAAGAAAGAATTAACATATGGTGAAATTTCAAGCAAGTTGTTTGTTTTGTCAAGGTTGTTTTATGGATTAGACCGAAAAAAGAATTTTGATACAACTCAACAAATAATTGCAATTGCTTTAAAGGTTGTTGCAAAAGAAAAATGTTTTTCAAAAAAACAAAGATTGAAGATAGTTTCTTCAACACGATTATTTTCACAATTTTCTTTAGATGAATTAATAAAACAAAAAAAGACAATTGAAACCGAAATAAAAACAAGAAAAGAATGCAGAGATTGTTGAAAAAAAAGAGGCTAAAAAGAAATGAGTAATAAAGATTTAAGTCAAGAAGAAGTCAGAAAAGCAATTGATGCACAATGGGATAAAGATGTTTGTGATAGAAAACTTGATTACAATACTAAAGTTCATGTAGGTAATACACTTAATGAATTAGAAAAGCGTTTGTTTTCTAAGAAGGTGGAAAAAAAAAGAATGAATGTTTCTAAAAAGATTAATCATAAACCTACTAAAATGTTTATGGTTTTAATAGGTTTAGGAATTTTTATTTCTTTACTATTATTATATTGGGTTTTTGTAAGAGTAATAGACCATTCTTATAATTTGTTTTAAAAGAGGTGAAAGGATTTTGGAATTTGAAAAAAAGGTTGATGAGTTTAATTTTGTTAGGTGTGTTAATTGTTTAATGCCTAACACAAAGCCTGGTTTGGTATTTGATAAAGAAGGAAAATGCCAGGCTTGTAATCATGCTGAGTTGAAAAAGAAAGTTGATTACAAAAAACGGTTTGAAGAATTAAAAGAACTCTGTAAGAAATATAAAAGAAATGATGGCTATTATGATTGCGTCATTGCTGTAAGTGGAGGAAAGGATAGCCATTTTCAAGTTTATCTTTTTAAAGAAGTGCTTGGAATGAATCCCTTGCTTGTAACTGTTGATTGTCCTTTTGAAAAAACGAATGCAGGCATACACAATTTGAAAAATGTCGCAAAAGTTTTTAGCTGTGATATGATTGAGGCAAGAGTAAGCTCTGTTCTTCTTAAAAAAATAATGAGACTTTCTTTTGAAAAATATTGCACTCCTACTTGGGCTATTGATAGAGCCATTTATGCAGTTCCTGTTTCTACTGCTTTAAGGTTTAAAATACCACTGCTTGTTTATGGAGAAAATGTTTCTTATGAATATGGTGGAGTATTAGAAAAAGAAACTTACAGTGCTAAAAATCAGATAAATAATGATGTTGCAAAAAATATTGATTTTGAGGTATGGTATAAGAATGGTATAAAGAAAGAGGAGTTGAATATGTTACAATATCCAAGTAGTGAAGAAATTGAAAAAGCAAAACTTGACCCAATATATTTAAACTATTTTGTTAAGTGGGATGGGTACAAAAATTATGAGCTAGCAAAAAAATATGGTTTTAAAGATTTGAGTGGTGAATGGAAAAGAGAGGGTTTTATTGAAAACTATGACCAGATTGATTCTATTGGTTATACGCTTCATGCTTGGTTAAAATATCCAAAGTTTGGTTTTCAAAGAGCAACAGATGTTGTTGGTTATTGGATTAGGTCTGGAAGAATAACAAAGAAGGAAGGAATCAAACTTATAAAAGAAAACGATTACAAGCTTGACAAAAAGGTTTTAAAAGATTTTTTAAACTTTGCTGGCTATTCTGAAAAAGAGTTTTGGGATATTGTAGAAAATTTTTGGAACAAAAACATTTTTGAAAAAGTTAATGGAAAATGGGTTATGAAAAAGGAGGCAGTGCAACAAAATGCCTAAACAGATTAGTAGGTTACGTTGTCCTTCTTGTGGTTCTTATAGAATTGCAGGAGACAGGTTTAAGTTTAAGTGTAGAATGTGTGGGTTTGTTCACGATTTAACAAAAACAAAATAATTTTGAAAAGAGTTTTTTCTTCATGGTCGTTGAGTTAAAAACAGTTGGTTTGCTTAGACGTTCTGTTTTTGTTTTACCTAAAGGAAAGTGTTTGGATTTGATTCCTATTTTTGAATCTTTAAATAAAAGCGATTTGGGTTACTGTGTTTCTTTTGATTATAAGTTTGGAAGAATTGTTTTAAAACAAAAGAATTTTACTATTACTTGTTTTCGTTCTGGAAAAGTTATGGTTTATGGTTTAGAATCTGAAAAAGAGGTGGTTCTTTTTTTAAAAAAGATATGGAAAGCTTTTTTTTACAAAAATTTGCAAACAATGTAAGGATTATTTCTTTGAAGACTCTTTTGGACTTATTTTTGGACAAAGTAAATGTCCACAATATTTGCAAACTTTTCCTTCCCAGTGAGTAATTCCATTATCTCCATTACAATTTGGACATTTAGCACCCATTTTTCTTTTTCGCCTCTTTTAGTAATTCTTCTTTTGCTTGTTTTAGTGGAATATTCTTTTCCATTGCTCTTTGTATAATCTCTAATTGAGTTATGCCTGTTTCCTTTTCTTCTTGTTCTCTTTCAAATTCTTCTTGTGCATGGTCTATTGTGTGTTCATAACAATAGCCTGTATTATCACCTTCAAACATTGTTGCGTCTTTTTCACAATCTTGACATTTTATTATTTCACTCATTTCTTTTCAACCTCTTTTTCGTATATGTCTTTTGCTCCTTTGTCAAATCCTGAAAAAAGAACTGTTATTGATATGCCTGCTATTATTATAGAATAATAAAAAATGAAATTGTGTTGAATTGCTCCTAGAAAGACGCCACCCATAAATATTCCTATAATTCCTACAAAAATGTTTCGTAAGGCTTGATTTGAATAATATCTTTCTTCTCCGTTAACAATCATTTCTTTTTCGCCTTTGTTTTTTTTATTTTAAATGAAACGTTTGCTGGGTGTGTTTGTCCTTGAAAGTCAATGTGTGCTATGTTTATGTTGTGTCGTTTGCACCATATTTGTATTCCTTTTTTTGTGAATCCTATTTCTATTTGAGACCAGTTTTGTGGTGAGATGTCTTTTGGTATTTCTTTTAGGCATTCTCCACAGTGCATATAAGATATTATTGATAACGTGTTTGGTATTTTACTCATTTTTTAAAGCCTCCTAAAGCTAGTTTAATCTTTTTTTGAAAGTGTGCAGTCCAGTATTCTCTTTTTAGATTTGTTTTGCAATGACAGCTTTTGCATAATGAAATTAGATTCCAAGCTAGTGAGTTCAATTTGTTATAATCAATATGATGTACGCTTAGTTTTTCTGGCTTTCCATTCTTTGAGAATAATTCTGATTCATGTTTATTACATTCTTGGCAACGGTGTTCGTCTCTTTCTCTAATTAGTTCTTTTAATTCTTTGTTGAATGCAAGTCCATAGGGTTCAAAACTTATTCCCCCTCTCCACAAATGACATTTTTCTCCTTTTTCTGATTCGCTAATTTTTCTTTTATGTTCTTCTGAGAGCTTTTTTCCTTTATGAGCGTCAGAAATTCTTTTTCGTGATTCTGGTTTATGTTTTCTTCCATAAAAAGGATTGTTTTTCCCCTTGTTTAATTTTGATAAGTTTCTTCTGGTTTCTAAAGAAGCTTTTGTTCCTTTTCTTAATTCTGATAATTTTCTTCTAGTTTCGGCAGAACAATTTTCACCAATTGTTTTTTCTGACATTTTTCTTTTTGATTCATTAGTATGTTTTCTTCCATAAAAAGAGTTTTTTTCTCCACTGTGAGCTTGAGACATTTTATTTTTTGTTATTAAAGAAGCCTTTTTACCTAGCTTTTTTTCTCGCATCTTTCTTATCGTTTCAGAAGAATGTTTACTTCCTTTTATCATGCTTGAACTTCCTTTAATTTTATTACTCTTACTCTGTCTCCTGGTTTAATTAGGTGGTCTTTTGGAACGTTTATCATTTTGTGTCTTCCCATTTTAGAAACAGTTGCGTTAAATTCTTTCTCATTCATACTATAACTGTTATACCGAGCAACATATAAACCTTTCTTTTACCTAAAAATTATGATAATTTACTGAACAATGTGCCTTATAAACCCCTGCCGTATAATACAAGTACAAGCCTCATACTATCATTTCACAATTTAAATGTTACATATATGAATGCTCGTTCTTATACTTGTACCATGAAATTTAAATTAGATAATAAAGGGCAAGTAAATGTCGCTGGCTTGGCTGTCGGTGCAATTGTAGGAATTCTAGCCTTGATTATATTTGTTGAGTTCTACGCAAGTGCGAACAAATCAAATATTTCAAGTGGTGCTCAGAACATCCTTAATCTTGCAGACCTAATAATTGCAGGTGTAATCATAATTGGTTTACTCGCAGGTCTGACTTTTGCTTTTAGACGTTAATTCGTCTGAATGCTCTTTTTGCGTCCTGTATAAGGACGCAGCCCATTGTGGTGTATTTGTTATGATTGAAGCAATTTTTTATTTTCAGATTCTGTTTCTGTTGGCGTTTTTGATTGTTGCGATTAAGTTTCATTCTCCAAGTTTTTTTTTGATGGCTTTTGTTTTGAGTATGATTACTGCTGTTTCTTTGGGTGGTGAGGGGATTGATTATTTTGATAAGTGGGAGTATGATGGATTGAATAGTGGTGCTGCTATTATTACTGCTACGCCTATTTATGTGAAGGAGACGGTGGGTTCGTCTGCTATGGTTTCTGCTTGGCATTATGGTTTGTTTGCTTCTGGTTTTGTTTGGCTTGTGTTTGCTTTGGTGTTGGGTGTGAAGGGGCGTGATGTTAGTGCGTTTAAGAAGTTTTAGTTTGATTTTTGTTGTTTTGTTGTTGTTGCCTTCTGGTTTTGGTATTTTTTCTTTTTTGAGTTTTCCTCCTCCTCCTCCTCCTATTTTTAGGTTGTCTGATGTGAATGGGCAGGATTTGAATGTTCAGGATATTTTGGCTCGAAATATTGATGCAAATTCTATTACTATTAATTATGTTGTTGCTCGGAATGAGCTTGATTTTAATGTCTTGCATGATGCTAACTTTTTTGGAATGGTTGAGTCTATTGGTGGTTTTGTTTCTGATTTGTTTTGTTCTTTTTCTGACCGAGAGAATTGTATTGATGCTAGTGGTCCTGTTTGGAATTTTGACAATTTTGGTATTGTTGTTGATGGAGATATTACTGGTTTTGATATTACTGCTAATAATGATTTGGATGTTACGAATGATTTGGATGTTACTGATGATGCTTTTATTGGTGGGGATTTGAATGTTGTTGGTGATTTTTGGGTTGGTGCGGATTCTTTTTTTGTTGGGGATGTTTGGTTTGCTGGTGATTCTAATTTTGTTACGGTTGGTGTTTCAGATTCTGTGTTTGTAAATAATAACATTTATGCTAGTAGGTTGATTGATAAGTTTGGTTTTGGTTGGTTGGATTTGACTGGAGACCCTTATTCTTTTCAGGGTGTTGATGTTCAGTTAACACAGGATTTGGATGTTCAGGGAGATTCCAATTTTGTTGATGTTGGTATTTCTGGAAAGTCTTTTCTTTCTGATTTTATGACTTTGAATGCTGACCCTGTGTTGCCTTTGCAGGCTGTGCCAAAGCAGTATGTTGATGCGATTGATATTAGGGGTTTAGTTAATGGAAGTATTAAAGAGCCTTTTAATGCTTTGGTTACGAGTGATGGTGCTGTTGTTACTATGACTTTGACTAATGCGGTTGATGGAAATTTGACTTTGTTGTTTTCTGATGGAGATTTTAATTTTGATACTTCGGCAAATGGTTCAATTGTTTTGACTGCTGGTAGCGATTCTAGTCCTACTGAGAATTTTATTTATATTTTGCAGTCTGATAAGGAAACTTTGGTTAAGTCTACTTCTAGTTTTCCTGAGGATATTGAGCATACTACTATTGCTTATTTTTTAGTTCCTAGTGCTGGTTTTGTTCAGTCTGATGGAGTTTATATTAATCAAAATTGGAATGATGATATAAGCGGAACTGATAACATGGGTGATTTAATTCATATTGGTGAAAAGCTTAGACGTTTAACTGCTTCTTATTTTAGTGGTGTTGCTGGAAATGGAACTGATGGTTATTTGTCTCCGACTAATTTAAATGTTGAATTCAATTCTACGTCTGGTGTAATTTATCAAAAGCATTCACACACTTTTTCTGCTGTTGATACAAATGCGGGTGATAAGGTTCTTGTTACTAATTGGAGTGGGGATGCTTTTCATGACATTACTAATTTGTTTGATATAGTTGATGATAGTACAGGCACAACTATTGGAAACAATAAGTATTTTAATTTGACTTTTTGGGGTGTGGGAAATAAGACTGGTGAATTTTCTCCTGTTATGATTAATCTTCCGGGTGGTTTTTATAATACTCAATCTGCTGCTGAGGAAGATGTTGGTGGGCATGATAACTTTTCTATGTCAAGGGAGTTTAATCGGGAGAGTTCTACTGGTTTTTTGATTGCAAGAATTACTATTAGAATGAAAAATACTTGGGAGATAGTTTCTACTACTGATTTGAGGGGTTTGACTCCTACTGTTGCTGCTGGTGGTGTTGGTGGCATTGTTCAGGAGTTTCCTGATAATGCTTTTAAGTTATTTAATGTAACTGATAATACTAAAGAAGCCATGTTTGAGGTTGGAACAATTTCTTCTGGAACAACTCGTATTTTTAGTTTTCCTGATGTTGATGGAAACTTGTTGGTTTCGGACACTTTAGGAGACGTAAATATCACGGGGGATTTTAATGTAGCAACAGGTGATGCAAACTTTAATACTGGTGTTAGCTTAATGGGTGGAAGCTTATGGAATGTGGACAAAATTGAATGTGATAATTGTACAGCATCAGGAATAAATTCGGTGGCATTGGGAGATTCAAGTGTTGCAAGTGGGGCTGCTGCAATAGCATTAGGTGATAGAACAACAGCTAGTGGAAATGATTCAATGGCATTTGGGCTTCTAACAACAGCAATAGGTACAGGAAGCATTGCTGTTGGGAGTAATACGATAGCAAGAGGAAGTGGAAGTTATGCTACTGGTGCAAATACATGGGCTATTGGAAGTGGAAGTTTTACGTTTGGAAATGCGTCTGCGAGTGATACTAGCATAATTCAGGCTGGAAGAGATGCAAGTCCTAGTACTGGTTCTGTTGCTGGTGGATTCGCAAATTTTGCTTTTGGTGGTGGATTAAGTGGAATTACAGCAATGAATCATGGAGCTTTTGCTTTTGGTGTAACAGAGCCAAAAGCTTTTGATGATACAATTGATGCAAATATTCTTTCAAGTGGGGTTGGGAGTTTTGCAGTTGGTAATGTTGTTGTTGATTCACAAAGTAGTATTTTAGAAGCTAGTGGTGATGGTTCTGTTGCAATGGGTTATTCTGATTTGAATTTGTTTGCTGGTAAAAAAGGAAGTATTGCTTTAGGTTATAATGTCATTTCTTTAGGCGAGGCTTCTGTTACGTTGGGAAAAGATTTAACAAATTACAACGCCAACAGCGTGCTTGTGCAGGATTTGAATGTGTTGGGAAATTTAAGTGTAACTGGTTCTGCTGTTGTTCTTGGAACAGATTCCAATTTTGTAAATATTGGAATGACAGGAAACCTTTATGGAACAGATACAAACATTTTTGGGTTTGGAAGACTACAAAGTGCTGATGCCAATTCTGCTTTTGGTAGGTCTTCAGTAGCTTTTGGAAGCGGAACAACTGCCTTTGGAGATTTTAGTTTTGCTTCTGGAGAAAATGCAACTGCAAGTGGAGAATCAAGCTTTGCAGTTGGTTCATCAACAGCAAGAGGAGTAAGAAGTACTTCAATGGGTTCATCTCTTTCAACTGGGGCGCAAGCAGTTTCTTTAGGACAATGTACCGCATCAGGACAGGGAGCAGTTTGTTTAGGAGCAGGAGTTATTAGTGCAACAGCAACGGGTGCTGTTGCAATTGGAACAGCAGATACATCAATGGTGTCCAGTGGAACAGGTTCAGTTGCGATGGGAAGTGGGTTTTCAGATTTACGTTCAACAGGAGCAGGAACAGTTGCATTAGGAATAGGAATTTTGTCATCACAAGAAGCACATGGAGTTGGTTCTGTTGCATTAGGAGCAGACAACAAAGCAAACGGTTGGGGTTCTGTTGCACTAGGAGTAGACAATAATGCAAACGCAGGAGGACCAACAAACAAAGCAGCAATAGCAATAGGAGAAAACTGTCGTGCTGTTGGAGCAAATACAATATGCCTAGGAAAAGACCTAACAGCATACAACGCAAACCAAGTAGTCGTACAAGACTTAAATGTTTTAGGCGACGCAAACTTCGTAAATTTAGGAGTAAGCGGTGGAGCATGGTTTGAAGGCGGAAATGGTGTCCAGGATACGGAAAATGCTTCACAAATTTTAGATGTAAACGGTGGAATGGGCGGCCCTGGCTCTGGTGCTGGTGCTGATACTGCTGGAACTGGAGGGATTGTAAGGATAAGTACAGGACCAGGTGGACCGAATTCAGATGCCGGTGGAAACAACTACGGTGGAGCTGGAGGAAGCATGGAGTTGATAACAGGAAAAGGTGGAGAGGTTGCTTTTGCACAGTTTGGTTTTGGAGGAGACGGTGGCTTATTCAGCATTACCACAGGAAAAGGCGGTTCTGTAATAAGTGGAATAACAAACAATGGTGGAGACGGTGGAGACATAATTTTTACACTTGGAGCAGGCGGAACAGGAGCAACAACAAATGGACGTGCTGGAAGATTTGCAATAATAGGAGATATCAATGTTTCAGGCAAAGCAGCATTCAACGGATTAAGAAACTGGAACGCAAACTCTGTCGTAATGCAAGACCTGAACGTTTTGGGAGACCTGAATGTTGCCAACTTTTCTGTTTCAGGAGTTTCTTTTTTGAATGGAGGAATTAAAGCAACAGGAGATTCAAACTTTACAAATATTGGGATTTCTGTTGGTTCGTTTTTGAATCGGTTGTGGGTTACTGGCGATGCCAATTTTGTTACTGGTGCTAGTTTGATGGGTGGTAGCTTGTGGGGTGTGGGTAACATTGAATGCGACAACTGTGAAGCATCAGGAGCAGGTTCTGTGGCGTTGGGAGATAATACAACTGCTTCAGGGTTAGGAAGTTTTACAGCAGGTAGAAATACAACAGCAAGCGATGATTTTGCAGTTGCAATGGGAGATGGCACAACTGCAAGTGGAGCTAATACAGTAGCAATGGGAATTTCTACAACAGCAAGTGGAGCAAATAGTGTTGCAATGGGAACAACAACAACAGCAGGTGGTTCAGGTTCTTTTGCAACAGGACAAAATCTTGGTACTGGGATTGACGCACTTGGAATTGGTTCTTTTGCAACAGGTTTCACATTTCAACAGTTGGTTGTAGATTCAGAAATTATTGCTGATGGAGAAGGTTCTGTTGCAATGGGAAAAACATTTTCAGGCATGGGTGGCAATGACGCACTAATCCATTCAATGGGAATAGGAAGCATTGCAATAGGTTATGCTAATCAAGGAGCTATCTTTGCAACCAAAGAAGGAAGTATTGCAATGGGTTACTCTGATGCAAACCTTACAGCAATAGAAAAAGGAGCAATAGCTTTAGGTTATAATGTTCAATCGCTAGCAGAAGCAAGCGTGACACTAGGAAAAGATTTAACAAATTATAATGCCAACAGCGTACTCATACAGGATTTGAATGTTTTGGGAACGCCTTATTTTGATGGAAATTTTAGCATAAAAAGAGAAACAGACGGAACAGTTTTCGTGTGTGGAATTGATGCAACAGGAGCATTAACCTGTAACTAAAAAAGGGAGGAATGTAAATGAATTATAAACCAAACGTGTGGACAATTGCTTTTGCTGTTCTAATAATGACAAGTGCAGTAATAGCAGGAACAGAATATTTTGACAACAAAACAGATGCACTAGCAGCACTCAACAATCCAATAACACTAACAAAAGACAAATGCAGAGTATTATCAGTAACAGAAACTATTGATGCAGAAGGCTCAAAAGGAATAGTTGCTTTAATACAAGTAGGATTCTTTAAACCAAACTGGGATAGAAGACTAGCAAGCGTGACGGTTAGTTCTACAAATCAAGGAACAATAGAAGCAGAAACCAAAACGCCATGTGATGATTTGTGGATAAGCATTCAAAACGAACCACAATTTCAAACAATTGATAGTGTAATTGTAGAATACGAAAAAGGAATTTTGTCAAATATTCTCAACAGAGAATATGATTTAGACAAAAAAACATGGGAAAACAGTACAGTAGAACAAGTAGAACCATAAAAAAAGGAGGAATTTAAATTGGATACAAACCAATTAACAGGAGAAGATGATGAGTTAGTAAAACAAATAGTAAAAGCTTCACAAAGTCCAGTTACTTCAAAAGAACAACTTGGACAAATTTTGCTAAAAACGTTTCATAGAACAGCAGACCCTGATACAATAGAATATCAAAAAATAAAACACTTGTTTCCAAAAATTGAGGAAAGAAATGTTTTGGATGAAAAGTCAGGAGAAATGGTTCAAGTTGGTGTTCTAGTAGGTTGGGAAGAAAAAGAACTAGAAGTACCAATAAGAAAACAATCAGAATACAAAGAACTAATAACAGACGATATAGCAAGAGCATTTTTACACAAAGACGATTTTGACTTATATCAAGACTGGGGAACATACTGTGAAACAGTTCGTTCTTTTGCAAAAAGATACGGTTTAAATTTATCAGAACATCATAATCATGTAGTAAACGAAACAGCTTTAATGATTGCAGGAAGTGGAGCAGTAGAAGGACAAAGACCAATTTTGGCAAAAACAGACATTGCAAAATCAGTACAAGGATATGAAGTAACACAAGCAAACACACGAGTAGAAAAAAAGCCAGACCTAATAGAAGAAGTTCTAAAAAGAATCTAAAGGCGTTTTACATGGGACTACGACAAAAAATTAGAATAGTAAAATACTTAAAAGACCCCTCAAAAATTCCTAAAAAAATAAAAGAAAAATATGACGCACATCCACAAAAACAAGCACTAAACTATACGGTCTTTTCATTACTGTTTAATAAAGAATATGAAATGTTTGAAAAAGCATTAGACAAAGCAATTGAAAGAAAAAAACTAAACTTTATTCAAAAAAACAATTTGAGACAATTGGTAAAAATGTTTCAAAAAGCAACAGGATTAACTAAAACAACAAGCTATTGTCTAAAAATAGAATTTCCACAAATAGTAAAAAGAGCCTGTCACAATCAAACAAGCAAAGAAGATGCAGAAAATTTAGAACAAGTAAAAGAATGGTTACAATGGAATAAAAAACAAGAAAAAATAAAAGAACTAACAAAACAAAAAATATTTTAGGAGGAACAAAGATGAAGAAATATTCTAAAGAAGATTATTTGTTTTTAGGTGGAGGAATATTGTTATCTGAAAAAGTATGCAATAAAGTTTTAAAAGAAATTTTAAAACCTGACAAAGACAAAGATACACTATATTGGTATTCGATTTACCTTAAAAACAATTTTCCGAAAGTAGACCTTTTTAAATTTAAAAACTTTTCCGATATTTTTAGAAAAAAGGGAATGATAGACAAAAAGGCAATTCATGTTTTTGAACGAAAAAGAAAAAGGCGATTGAGTTTTCAAGACATAAAATACATTTATGTTTTAGAATTAATAAAACACGATTTGGGGTGTGGAGACTCTGATAATGGGCTTTTATATCAGTTGATATATCCACAAAATCATTATTGTTCAAATATGTCTGCTACAGGCGCTTCGTGGTTGTTTAAAACTCTTGATAATGAAAAAGAATATGCTAAAATTTGCAAAGTCTGGCG
>SDBU01007213.1_pt1 | contig 12857 bp, 13 predicted proteins | sample 2277071 | NCBI WGS metagenome assembly SDBU01 (sample SAMN10397929, study PRJNA504765) | marine sediment metagenome | isolation source: marine sediment core GS08_GC12, 126 cmbsf | place: Arctic Ocean: Gakkel Ridge, Loki's castle | collected 2008 | reverse complement strand
AGGATCAACAGCGACGCGCCGAGAATGTCACTGATCGGATAGCCGCACTGCAGCCCGAGGGCGTGGCGCCCGAGGATTTGCGTGTCACCTCGCAACTGCCGTTCCCTAAAATCAGGGTCCGCCAGGCGCAACGTAACGTCCTCCACGTCCTTCAGGCCAAAGCCCGAATAGTGGTACTCTCCAAGCAGGGTCAGGCCTCTTCCGATGTCAAACGTGTACGACGAGCCGACCACGGCCTTTGGCACGAGGTCGTCATCTCCGAAGAGCCCGCCGTCGGGCTGTGATTCCGGCGTGTCGAACAGTGCGAGCTCAGCATGGACTTCGGCCTCGCCGAGCGTTGCAGAAAGAGTGCCGGCGACCATGGTGTCCTCCGCCCGCTTGCCCAACATGAGTTCGCCGTCGACGTTCCCGATGTAGCCCCTGCCGCGACCCACCAGGGCGGAGTCGTCCCAGCTCTCACCAAACGCGCCAAGGATCTCCGCCGAGGCCGTGTCGGAGATCCGGACCTCGCAACGGAACGCGTCGACGCCCCGCCGCCACTCCCGGTCCACCTCAGCCGGCGAGAACGGGGCGAAGATATCAACCGCGCCGAACAACACGCCGCGACCCAGGCCGATGGCCTGCCTGCCGACGACGACCTCGCCCCACGTTGGATGGAATGCCACCAGCGCTCGATCCACCTCATGGCGATATGAAAAGGTCTCGCCGTTCTCCGACAGCGGCCAGTCCAATTGCCGGATTCGGTAAGGCACGTCGGCACTGGAGGGCAGCACGCCGCCCCCTGCCAAGCCCGCGTCCTTCGAGATGATTCGCGCCCTTTGCTCGTAGGCAAGCTTCGAATCGATCCAGGGAGCCGGTCTCGCGCTCAGGTCCAGGCGCAGGCGAAACAGCCCAATGGCGGTTCGACGCTCGGGGAAAAAAAGCGGATCGTCGGGCGCGTAGGACAGGAGCGAGGTCGTCTTGAAGGCGCCGTTCAGCGTGACCCGACGGCCGCTCTCCTCATCGGACCAGATCTCGCTCGCCCAGCACGTGAACGGCGCGGTGAAGAGGTAAAGAAGGAAGATGAACCAGGCCGATGACGTTCTTAAGAAGCTTGGCCGCACTGGCCTATTCTCATCCTGAGAGAGATCTGCGCGTCACGGGCGCTCAATTATGGATGTCAGAATGCCGCGCAGGCATTCCGCAATCCGCAGGCTACAATCCGCGATCGGACGCGGTCTGCTCATCCTTTGAGACGCGGCCGTCAACGAGCGTCACGACGCGGCGGGCATGGGCCATGACGCGCGGGTCGTGAGTCGAGAATATGAACGTGATGCCGTTCTTCTGGTTCAGGTCTCTCATCATATTCAGCAGAATCTCGACATTCTCGCCGTCGAGGTTGGCGGTGGGTTCGTCGGCCAGCACGAGTCTCGGCCTGGAGGCCACAGCCCTGGCCACGGCGACGCGCTGCTGCTGGCCGCCGGAGAGTTCATTCGGCCGCCGGCCGGCCAATTCGCCCAAGCCGAGCTGTTCCAGCACTTCGCTGGCCCGCTCTCTGCGCCGGCGGCCGACGCCCTGCAGTTCCAAAACGAACTCCACGTTCTCCTGGGCCGTGAGCACGGGCACGAGGTTGTATGCCTGGAACACGAAGCCCAGGGAATGGAGGCGCAAGTCCGCCCGGTCGCGCCGCCGCAGGCCCAAGAGCTCTCTGTCGAGAACGATGAGCTGACCGGCCGTAACCGAGTCCAGCGCCCCGATCAGATTGAGCAGTGTCGTCTTCCCGCTGCCCGATGGACCTACAATGGCGAGGAAGTCCCCTGCCCTGACCTCAAGCGTCACGCCCCGTAGGGCATGCGCCTCAACCTTGCCTGTCTTGTAGACCTTCGTCACCTCTCGAGCCGAGACCAGGATTTCCTTGTCCGCCTCCGTCATCGCTCACTGCCCTCAATACGTATCGAAGTCGCGCACCACCACCCAAGCCCGACCATCCATGACCCCGACGATTTCACACCATCCTGAGCGCGTCCGCCGGGTTCATCCGTGTGGTCAGCCACGCCGGATAGAGCGACGCGACCACTGTGGCCGATACTGAAACTCCCAGGGCGTACCAGAGAAGCCAAATGCCGAAGTCACCGTACATGTGCGGGTCCAGGAGCACATCGCCGAAGGAGAACTCCTCGCCCATGAGAGCCGCGAAGTTGACCCCTTCAGTGGCGAGGTAGTACACGGCCGTCCCGCCCAACATGAGCGCCACGATCGCGCCGCCGATCCCGATCAGCAGCGCCTCCAGAACGACCAGAGCGATCAGCTGCCTCGCCTTCATGCCGAGAGCGGACAGGACGGCAAATTCATGACGGCGCTCCAGCACCGAAGTGAGCTGCGCACTGACGATGCCCAGTGAAACCACGACGACCAGGATCACGACCAGCCCGTTCATGAACGCCGTGTCACCCGCAACGTTCGCGGCGATGGCGGGGTTGACTTCCTTCCATGTGACCACCTCATCGCTGCCGACAAGTCTCGCCGCCAGTTCCCTCTGCGTCGATTCAATAAGCCTGTGATCCTTGAGGAGAATGCTGATGTCCGCCGGCCCGGCGTAGCCGGTCATTCTCTCGACGTCGGCCAACGTCACGTGACAGACCAAGGCGTCGATGTCACGGCTCCCGGTCTCTATGATGCCGACGATTGTGAGCATGGCGCTCTGTATTTCATCCCGGCCGGCCAGAGTCACGTACAGGTCGTCGTCCAGCTCCACGTCCAGCCTGTCCGCCAGTGCCTTTCCGATGACGACTTTGTTGCGGTCGTCCGCCCGCAAGTACCTGCCCTCGAGGCGTCCCTTTTGCACAATCCGGTTCGAGCGGCGTTCCGAATCAGGATCCACGCCGGTCACTTCCGCTGGAGCCATGCGATTCCCAAAGGCCAGGAGTCCGTTCGTTCGCGCGCGCATTGCGGCAACCCTGAAGCCGGGCATTGACCTGGCTTCGTCAAGCGCCTGCTTCCAATTGGCAAGCCTGAGCGTATTCTCGCGCCTCTCCACCCAGCCGTCGGGAACCACGCGCAAATGGCCGGCGCCGCTTTCGGACGCAGCGCGAACCTGCATCTCAGTGGAGCCGGCTATCCAGGATGCAGCGAAGAGGCCAATAGCGCAGCCTATCCCCACGCCGACCATCGACAGGATGGACCTCCGTGTATGCCTGAACAGGCTTCGGGCCGCGTATCGTGCTGAAACGGTGCCTATCATGAAGAGCGCATGGCCTCGACCGGTTCGAGCCTGGCGGCCAGCGAGGCAGGCCACACGGAAGCAAGAACCGAGGTGATCGTCACAGCGCAAACGCCGAATATAACGTTACGCAATTCGAACTCCGGATGTATGATGAAGGAGATGCTCACGCCGGCAAAACTGATGTCCTCGACCGCGGTGCCGGCCAGGGCCGCGTAGTTGATGCCCGTATGCGAAGTAATGAGGACCAGGCCGGTTCCGATGGCAGATCCAAGGGCCACACCCATCAGGCCGAGCATGACCGACTCAATGAGCACCATGCTCACGATGCGGCCGGGCCGCGTGCCCATGGCCAGCAGCATGCCGAATTCGCGGGTCCTTTCGAACGTGGACATCATCGAGGTGTTGGCAATGCCCGCTGCGGCCGCGATGAAGACGATGCCAAGAAAGATGAGATCTATCCATCCTTTCATACCAATCATCCGCGCCAGCTCCGGCACAGCTTCCTTCCAGGGCAGCACTTCAGCGTTTGCGAGAGACGGAAGTGCTGCAATCCTGGAGGCCAACGCCTCCGCGTACCGCTCGTCGTCCGCTTGAACCACAATCTCGTGGGCCTGGTCCGGCATAGCCAGGAACTCACCGGCATCCTCGAAGGACATCACCACGCCCATGGTCTTGACGACGTCCACGTTGCTCTGGAGGATGGCGTTGACCCGGAAAAGGTCGCTGGCGGGAAACCCGTCGGCATCCTGGCCGATTATGGCGATGAGCTGTCCCGGCTCCAGACCGAGCCTGTTGGCCAGGACCTTGCCGATCACAACCGATCGCTCGCTTGGAAGCTCGCGTGGCTCGAGGGATTCCAACAGCCCTCCGCTCCCGGATTCGACCTCGACGTCCGCGCCGAGGATCATCGCCGGCTCGGCGTCGGCCGCTCCCTCTTTCTGTTCGCCGGAGGCGGCGAGCGCGGCCGCGTACAGGCGGGGCGAAACGCTCTCCACCTGGGGCAACTCCCGGATCTCGTCTCTGACTTTCTTCAGGTCTTCGACGTAGAGGTCAACGGCCCGTTCCTCGCGCCAGTCCTGGTGGTGGATCACGACGTGCCCGACCAAAGGCCCGGTTACGATGCGGAGCATGTGATTGAACGAGCCGGCCATCAGCCCGTTCACGAACACGAGGGTCACCTGGCCCAGGGCGATGGCGCCGAGGGCCAGAAGCGTGCGCTTCTTGTTCCGGCCCAGGTTGCGCCAGGCCATCCGCAGTGTGCTCAGTTGCATCGGCCGGCCTTGCCACTCATCGCTGTTGCTCCAGCCTCGAGAGACTGAACGTGCTCTCCGGCACGTCTGCGTCGAACTGGATATCCTTGTACACCATCTCGGTCTTGTGCCCCTCTTTGTCCGTGGGGATCAACACAACGTGCGACGGAATGCGGCGGCCGTCGAACTCCGCCACGTTGTCCCAGGTGATGGTCCTCGAGAGGCGGCCTTTTCTGTCATAGTATCTAGCCTGGAGCGGGACTCGTCCGTCCTCCGAGACAATCAACTCGAATCTCTTCCAGAGGCCGACCACGTCGGGCTTGGCGTCGAATGCGATGAGCCAGCCGGGAGGGTCTTTGGAAGGACCTTCCAGGCGGTAGGTGTAATCCTCTCGATACGAGGACTCGCGCACAAGGTCATCGTTCGTGAAGTCGCTGCCCATCCACGAGGCGAGCATCATGGACGGCGGAATTCGTATCGTGCGTTTGATCCTCGGGAGGTAGTTCCAGAGGTTCTTCTCGACCTTGAGCGTGGCAGTGCCCTTCTCGCGCGCGGGCGACAGGACGACGACGAGCGTCTTCTCCTCGCCCTTGGTCCAAACCTTCATTTCAATCGTTCGCTTGCGGCGTGGCCGGGTTACAGTGAGTTCCGCTACGGATATGCTGTTGTCGGAGCGGTACAGGTCCTCAAAATGCTTCACGACGGCATCGAGGTCGAGCCTTCCGTCTTTGACAAACGACGGGGCCAGGCCGCGAATCGCTGCAGCGTCAAGCTCCGTGTCCCCCTGCCCTTCCGATGTCTCCTGGCCCGCCGTGGTCGGCAGGCAAATGAGCAGGACAAACGTGCAGAGCCCGAAAAGGCCGAGACGGACGGGCCGGGTTCGGTGTCTTCTCATCTCTTCTCCGTGCTGATGCGCGGCCTGTTTCATATCAGTCTTCCCTTCGATAAGGAATTGTACGGCGCTCCCAGGATTCAGGCAATACTGATAGTCCACAATCTCGTGCACTGTGTATCGATGATGTCGTCAGAGCGGCGCAAGTGAAGAAAAACGCAGGATTGGCCTTGACACAGTCTCATCGGGAGCATATACTCTAATAATAGGAGTAATCCAATGGCTTGAGTATCTGCTATTCGACATCAACGAGTCTGGAGGCAACCGCAATGAGGGACGCGCAACTGGATCGGGTGCGAAGGGATCTGGCAACGATGAAGGACGCTGCTGGAACGGAGTTGCCGTTCGGGCGCCAGGAAGTGCGAAGGAAGATGCTTCATGCTCTCTTGGCAGTGCCGCTGGCAATCTGGGCGATTGTGGGGCCGGGCACGCACATGTCGTTGGCCCTCATTGTCACGCTCATTGCACTGCTGGTTGCCGAGTCGACCTTGGGGGCCAAGTACCGTCGTCAGCGATTTCAGCACCCCAGCCGCTGGAAGGAGTTCCGGCTCGGGATCCTTGCTCCGCTGGCGGGCGCTCCCCTCGTGCTGTTCGGTTTCTATTGGGCGGCTGCCAATGGCACCCCCGTGAGGACCATGATGGGACTTGTGCTCTTTGCCACGGGGATCGCCTTTTGTCTGATCGCATTGTTCTCGCAGAAGAGACGACACTATTGTGGCATGGGCGCGGCCATGATGGTGTGCGGCATCATTATGCCTTTGTGTTCGGACCGACAGGTGGGCCTGGCCATCGCTCTGTTGTTCATCGTCGGCGCGCCGCTGACGGGGGCGATCCAAGCATGGCAGCTGCGAAGAAGTGAGCTCAACCATGGCTCCGATTGACTTCAACGGGCTCGACACGGCAGTCCACGGTCCGATCCGACTTGGCGTCTTGACGGCCTTGCAGATGCACGGTGCGCTCGACTTCACGACGCTCAAGAAGAGACTGAAAGCTGCTGATGGCGCGATGGGGATGCACTTGAGAAAACTCGAAGAGTCCGGGTATATTGCTTGCACGAAGGCATTCATCGGCCGCCGGCCAAAGAGCATCTATCGCATCAACAGGGCGGGCCGAAGGGCACTGGCGAAGTACCTCGATGCTATGCAGCAAATCATCAATGCCGTCGATTTGTCCCGGGATCGCTCGTGATATCTATCACCACTGGCCTTATCAGCCGAGCTGCCGAAACGGGATGCTCGGGGTTTGTATTAATTGTAGCTCATCACGCGGCCGAATAGTCCGGCTGTGCCGGCGGCACATGTTCGGCCGAGTCTTGACCGCACGCGGAGGCAAGCGATGGGAGCGATAGTCCTCTGGATTGTGCTCGGCGCTGTCGGAGTAATCTGTGTCGTCGTCGTTCTGAAGGTGCTGGACAGACTCCTGCTTCGCGCGGAGGAGAAAGGCTGGATCTACTACCGCAAGAAATCAGCCGGCGGAATGATCAGTGGCGCAATCTCCGGTACAATGAGAGAATTGGACCGCTTCATCAGTCCCTCTGCCGAGTACCGGATTCAGGCTGAGGACCCAGTCGTAGAGGAAGACGAGAAAGGCGGCGACTGAGGAGAATACGGACCCCGGACTCCACACTATTCACAGCCTGCCGCGGTCCAGAGAATCCTAGACAGCGGGACAGGCGCAGAGAGTCTGACATGCACGCTCATCTTCGCAGGGTCGAATCCGTGAAAGCACACGAAGACCCCGCCCAGTCGTGAGACCGCAGACCATGGACACCCCCATAAAGCTCGGCGTCAGCAGTTGCCTGCTGGGTGAGCGCGTACGCTACGACGGCGGGCACAGGCTGGACCGCTGGATCGTGGATACCCTTGGGAAGCACGTAGAGTTGGTGCCGGTCTGCCCGGAGGCGGAATGCGGTCTGGGGGTCCCGCGGGAGCGCGTGCACTTGGCCGGCGACCCGAAGCGCCCGCGTCTTGTCACGTCGCGGGCCCACAGAGATGTGACCGCAAGAATGCAGGCATGGGCGCGCAAGCGCGTGCGCGAACTGGAGAAGGAAAACCTCTGCGGATTCATATTGAAGAGCAACTCGCCCAGTTGCGGCACGGCCCGAGTCCGGCTGCACAACGACAAGGGGGAGGTCGTACGAAACGGCGTGGGGGTCTTCGCAAGGATGTTCATGCACCGTTATCCGCTGCTGCCTGTGGAGGACGAGGGGCGACTGCACGACAATGAGAACCGCGAGAACTTCATCGAGCGGATCTTCACGTGCAGGCGCTGGCGCGACCTTCTGCAGCGCGGCCACACCCGACGGAACCTGGTTGACTTTCACAGGCGCCACAAAATGCTGATCCTGTCACACAGCGTTAAGCACGCCGGCCTGTTGGGCAAGCTGGTTGCCCGCGCAAAGGACATTCGACCCAGCCAGCTCTTCGCCAAGTATGGACGGACGCTCATGGAAGCGCTCAGCGTCAAGGCCACGGTCAAGAAGCACGGCAACATGCTTGAGCGCATGGTGCGCTTCTTCCGAAAGGGCTTGACGCCGGATGAGAAGCAGGAACTGCTCGAGCTCGTCGATGAGTATCGCAACGGCTGCGTGCCTCTCATCGTTCCGATAACACTGATCAACCACTACGCCCGCAAGTACGACCCGCCCCGCCTCAAGGAGCAGGTCTACCTGCACCCCCACCCCGTCGAACTGAAGTTGAGGAATCACGCCTGATTGCGGAAGTCCGCACGAGTCGCTGCGAGGCGCTCGTCGGCGGTTCTGACAGGAGCTCCTCCTGCGCGAGCGCTTTACAATCGGCACGGATGACCTTATCTTCGTGTTGAATGCTGTGGGCTCTTTGCCAGAGGGATGACGAGCGCTCTGGGACGTTTATGAGAAACGTACTGTTGGCCGAGCGTGACGGCCGATGCAGGCGCGTTGCGGATTCGTTCTCGCGCTGATCGTCATCTTCGCCATGCCGGCGATCCCGCTGAGGAGCTATGCACAGCCTCTCGTCATTATGGCCGCTATTCCGTTTGGAATCGTGGGCGCAGTGATGGGGCACCTGATTATGGGGTTTGCCCTGAGCCTCGTGAGCATGATGGGGCTGGTGGCGCTCTCGGGCGTAGTGGTCAATGGTCCCAAGAGCCGGCGAGTCTTCTTTCCGGTTGGAGCTTCAGGGCAAAGTCGGCGAGGAGCGCATGTCACGGGCCAGGGGGGTCCAGGTCAACATCGACCCGGACGGAAAGGACGCGCCGGCAATGAGAAGGCGAGAAGGCGGAAAGGTGGGAATCTGGGAAGGTCAGAAGCTGACAAAGGTGGGAAGGTCAGAGGGTGAGAAGGTGAGAAAGTGGGAAGGCGAGAACGTGCGAAAATGAGTTCATGCAAGAGTTTTGGAACAGCGGTAGCCCACATTTCTCAACCATCGGCTTTGTCACTTTCCCACGTTCCCACGCCTGATTGGAACCACCTGTCCACTGGGAAGCCGTTCCATCCCGTATTCCGCGAGAAACATGTCCCAGTCAAACGGCTCACGATCCTTATCGCGAGTGAATTTCATTCCTGGTATCCTGCCGGCCGTCTCGATCAGGTGTTTGATGTAATTGGCGAGCATAGAGGACACCTTTTCACACTGCTTGACGAGCCACTCGTACGCTTCTTCATCTAACAACTTGACGTCCTTTGCATTGGTGATCTGCGAACGCAGCTCTCCAGCCGACCCTTTCGCAATAAAGCAGAAATGAATGTACTCGACCCGCGAGCCCCGCTCGTGCCCCTCTGCGATATTTGATGTGACAGAAACTGCGGCTCGCTGCATCTGGCTGACGAGGTTCCTGTCTTGCGAGAGCTCTTGCGTCCGACAAGCACGATAGACTGCTTTCACCAGCTTTCGCGCCTCTTGCCACACCTGCAGATCCTCAAAACGCTGTATTGTCGAACGCTTTCTCGGCCTATTGAATCTCGGGGCGATCCGCTTATCGTCCCGATCTTGCTGCCCCGTTTTCACGGTTCTCTCTTTCCCACCTTTTCACCTTCCCGCGTTTCTCACCGACTTCTTGGCGAAGTTCATGAGGCCGCCGGCCCGGATGATCCCGTGCAGCTCCGAGGGAATGGGTTCGGTCCGGAACCGTCTTCCCGAGGGCAAGTGTGTGATCCAGCCTTTTTCCGTATCGACTTCGATCTCGTCACCCCCGGCGATAGCATCGGCGGCCTCCGGGCAGTCGACGATCGGCAGGCCGATGTTGATGCAGTTGCGGAAGAAGATCCTGGCGAACGACTTGGCCACTACGCAGGATACGCCCGCGTGCTTGATGCTCAGCGGCGCGTGTTCGCGCGACGAGCCGCAGCCGAAGTTCTCGCCGCCGACGATGATGTCGCCTCGGCCCACCTTGCTCGAGAACTCCGGATCCGCGCCCTCCATGCAATGGGCGGCAAGTTCGGCAGGGTCCGTCGTGTTCAGATAGCGGGCGGGGATGATCTGGTCCGTGTCTACGTTGTCGCCGAACGTCCAGCAGCGTCCTTTCATGGCTGATCTCCGATCGTTCGCGTCAGGTGGAAGATATGCGCAAGAGCGCCACGGCCGGGACCTCAACCCGTGACTTCATCAGGATGGGTGATACGGCCGGTGAGGGCACTGGCCGCGGCCACGGCCGGCCCGCACAGGTAAACCTCGCTCTTCGGATGGCCCATGCGACCCCGGAAGTTCCTGTTAGTGGTGGCCAAGGCGCGTTCGCCCTCGGCCAGAACGCCCATGTGGCCGCCGAGGCATGGGCCGCACGTGGGCGTGGACACGGCCGCCTCGGCCTGGACGAATATCTCCAACAGCCCCTCGCGCATGGCTTGGAGATAGACTTCCTGGGTAGCCGGAATGACGATGAGTCGAAGGCCGGGCGCGATCTTCCGGCCTCTCAGGATTTGCGCTGCCACCCGCAGGTCCGTGATACGGCCGTTCGTGCAGGAGCCTATCACGACCTGGTCAAGCTCCACAGAATTGCACTCCTCCACGGGCCTCACGTTTTCAGGAAGGTGGGGCAGCGCCACTTGGGGCGACAGTTTCGAGACATCCCACTCGTAGGTCTCAAGGTAAGCGGCGTCCGGATCGGAGGCATACTCCTTGGGCGGCCGCTGGGCGCGCTCCTGGACGTAGTCGTCGGTCACGTCGTCAGGCGCAATGATCCCGTTCTTCGCGCCCGCCTCGACGGCCATGTTGCAGAGCGTCAGACGTTCATCCACGTTCAGCCCGGCGACCGCCTCGCCGGCGATCTCCATGGCCTTGTAGTTCGCGCCGGCCACGCCGATCTTGGCGATGGTGAACAGGATTAGATCCTTGCCGCCGATCCATCGGGGAAGCTCGCCCTTGAACACGAATTTCATCGTGGGAGGCACCTTGAGCCACACCTTGCCGGTGGCCATGCAAGCGGCCATGTCCGTGCTTCCCACGCCGGTGGCGAAGGCGCCGATGGCGCCGTAGGTGCAGGTGTGCGAATCGGCGCCAATGACGAGGTCTCCCGGCACGACGATGCCTTGCTCCGGCAGGAAGGCATGTTCGATCCCGCATCGGCCGACCTCGTAGTAGTGGCGCAGCCGGTGCTGCTGGGCAAAGCGCCGCATGATGCTGGACTGCTCGGCCGACTTCATGTCCTTGTTCGGCGTGAAATGGTCGGGGATGAACACGATACGGTCGGGGTCGAAGACCTTGCCAATCCCAGCGGACTCGAATTCCTGAATGGCCATGGGCGCCGTGATGTCGTTCGCCAGGGCGATATCCACGTCCGCGTAAACGAACTGGCCCGGCCGCACTGAGTCCAGGCGGCAATGAGCCGCGATGATCTTCTCAGTGATCGTCATTCCCATGGCTGATTATCCTCGGACCCACGGAAGAACACGAATGGACACGGATAAGAACAAGTGATAGAAGCGCAGCGTTCGTTCATCGGTGTTTATCTGTGTTCATCCGTGGTTTCCCGTTCTCTCCGGAGCGGATCGCGGATGTACTTGCGCTGACACACAGGACACAGATGGAATTGAAATCGGCGGTACACTTCATCCTGAGCCTTCTCAGGATCCAGCTTCTCCATGCGCTTCACCAGTTCGGACAGCTCCTTGCGAAGGTCTTTCTTCAGATCTTCCTCGGTGAGCTCCATCGGGTCGTACGCAGCGAACACTTCAATGTTCACAATATATCTGACATCCTCGTCAATGAGAAGCGTCTTCCCGCACAGGTCGCACGTAAGATGCGTCACGTCGTCCTGCATGTCAATGTCCTCGCCTCGGCACGGCCGCCGTCATGGATCGGCTGAGAGGCGTTTCCTGAGAATCTCTTGGACGATTCGGGGGTTGGCCTTTCCCTTTGTCTCTCGCATCACCGGACCGATGAGGGCGTTGAAGGCGGCCTTCTTGCCCGACCTGTAGTCCTGGACCGGCTTGGGATTCGCCGAGAGGACGCGGTCCACGATCTCCGCTATGGCCGCCTCGTCGCTCACTTGGGCCAGACCCTTTGCTCTCACGATGTCCGCCGGCTCCCTGCCGGTTCGGACCATTTCATCGAACACCTCCCTGGCGGTGGCAATGTTCAGCTGGCCCTTCTCCACCATCTGTGCGAGCGCGGCCACGCGCGCCGGCGGACACGTAAACTCCGAGACGGCTAGGCGCTTCTCGTTGAGCACGCGAAGCACGTCGTTGATGATCCAGTTGGCCACGCTCTTGGGCGAGGCCGCCGAAGCGCCGACGCACTCCTCGAAATAGTCGGCCAGCGCCCGGTCATCGGTCAACACGCCCGCGTCATAGTCGCTGAGCCTGTATTGTTCCATAAACCTGAGGTGTCTGGGCAACGGCAGCTCCGGGAGCGACCGGCGGACCTCCTCCATCTGCTCCGCGCTGATCTCCGCCTCCACCAGGTCCGGCTCAGGAAAATAACGATAGTCCGCCGAGGTTTCCTTTCGCCGCATGGCGACGGTCTTCTCCAGCTTCTCGTCCCACAGCCGCGTCTCCTGGCTCAGTGTCTCGCCGCTCTCCAGGAGCCTCCCCTGCCGCTCGATCTCAAAGTCAACCGCCTTGACCACGGCGCTGATGGAGCCGACGTTCTTTATCTCCACCCGGGCGCCGAGGCGTTCGGAATCGGCCGGCCTCAGGGACACGCTCGCCTCAAACCTCAGCTTGCCCTCCTGCATCTTGCAGTCCGATACGCCGGTGTAGAGCAGCACGTTTCGAAGCGTACGCATGAAGGCGTCCAGCTCTGCGGTCGAGCGCATGTCCGGCGCCGATACGATCTCCAGGAGAGGAACGCCGGCACGGTTGAGGTCCACCAGGGTGTGACTCGCGCCGCCGGACTCAGGATGGAGCAGCTTGCCCGCGTCCTCCTCCAAGTGAACATTCCATATCCCGATGCGCTTGATCTGTCCGTCGACCGGTATGTCCACGAATCCGTCCCGGCCCAGGTTATGGTAGCTCTGTGAAATCTGATAGTTCTTCGGGAGGTCCGGGTAATAGTAGTTCTTACGATCGAACCGGGTCACGCGATCGACCTCGCAGTTC
>SDBU01007212.1_pt1 | contig 12857 bp, 10 predicted proteins | sample 2277071 | NCBI WGS metagenome assembly SDBU01 (sample SAMN10397929, study PRJNA504765) | marine sediment metagenome | isolation source: marine sediment core GS08_GC12, 126 cmbsf | place: Arctic Ocean: Gakkel Ridge, Loki's castle | collected 2008 | reverse complement strand
GTGGTCGAGCTTGCTCGACCGTCAACCAAGGTTGACCACTACAATACTAATAAGAAAATTCCTATGCAATAAATTTGATTCTATCTGCACAAATAGAAAAATGGGCAGTAGGTGCAGATACGCTCCTTTTCCCTGTCCGCCACAAATGTTTTATCAGGAGCGATTATCTCCCGGAGGATAAACTCAAGCGCCTTCATATAAATATTCATACTTTCTGCAATATCGTCTTTCCCGTTGTGTAGATAGGTCAATTTAAAATTCCGCAAACTGTAAAACGCTGCGTTCAAAGAGAGACCTTCATATTTTTTATTTTCAAAATAATAATATAAAGGTAACTGGAACGACCTGATGTTATCCCTGATCGATTTCCGATTAAATTCCATCTTTTCTTCCAACTTATCGGCTTTCCGCGGCTTAGGCATTTCAGAACCACTTTTGTAATCCAGAATCAAAATGGATGCATCATTAAGTTTATCCACCCGGTCTACGACATAAGTGAACTTAAATTTATCTTCGGAAAATTCTATCTCTTCAAAAAATTGCTTCTCAAGATAGAGAATTTCCTGAATATTTTCTTCACTTCTTTTCTCTTCAATCTCCAGAAATTGCTCAACTTTTCTGCGAATTACCTTTTTAAGTAAAAATGAACCTGTCCCCATTCTGCCGAAAGTGCACTCGAATTTCTGATTAAACACCTTAAAAAAATCCAAACGGAATTCTTCATCGATTTTCGGTTTTTTGTTGACAAATTTCTTAAACCTATCCTCAAGTAATTTATGCAGAAACGTTCCAATCTCATCACCTTCGGGCTCCTCTCGAAATTCCTCCTTCTCTTCAAGGCCAAGCACATATTTATAATAGAACTGCAGCGGGCATTCTAAATATGTATTTATACTTGAAGCAGAATATTCGCGGTCTCTCAAAAACTCTACCATCTCCTTTGTTTTTTTAATCTCTTTTATTTTTTTGTCCGGCCGCACATCTACCGAGAAACCTACCCTTGAGACATCGATCGCATTTAAGGCATTTTTCTTCTTCTCCGCCTCCCAGATAATCCCCTCCACAAACCTGCTTTTTTCCTTCTTCGAATTTTCCTCATAAACGATATGCACATTTCTGGCAGCGGAAATCAGACGCCTAAAATTATAGCGCTGTATCTCTTCTTCGTTCTTCTCCCGATCAAGACCCAGGTTTAAGGCAATCTCATAGGGTATCAGTGAGCCCTGCGTATGCAACATAGGTAGAATCGATTCATTGGCATCCATTACGATCACATTTCCAAAATTAAGAGCGCGTGTCTCAAGCATACCCAGAATCTGCAGACCTCTAAGCGGAGAACCCGAGAATGCTATTATCTCATTCTCCAACATATTCTGGAATATCTTAAAGATATCATTCTTCGGAAACTTCTCCCGGGAGAAAGATGCATTCTCCAGTTCCTCCTTAATCGAATATATCCGCTCCGCTATTTTGAGATTTAAGCCATAGGTCTTGATAAAACTTTTTTTAAGGAGAAGCTCCAGCAGGTCACCGAGCGAGATAGCAAAATTATGAAAGTTCGTTATTTTTTCCCATTGACTAAATAAAAAGTGATGAAGTTCCCGGAGTGTATTCCGTAATTCTTCGGGTTTGCTCACAATATCCATATGTTTAAGCGTTTTTGCCGCAGCTTCAAATAAAGTCAAATCATTCTCTACATCTTCAAGTTTTATAAAGATAGAACCGGTAATTGCGGTATTCTCCATACCCAGAAGCGACTCTTCAACTTTGTGCACCAATATCCTGGTAACACTGTAGTCCTGCAGGATGCGGAGGTTTTTCACCAACGGCTGGCTAAGAGCAGCAAGATAATCCCTGGCGTAATATTCACCACTGTCCTTCCTCGTGTTTTGCGCCTGGACTATAAACTCAAAAAGTGAATAAAGGGAACTTCTTCTAAGAGGATAACCCAGAGAAACGTTAAAGTCCCCCGCAGATGAACCAATCTCGGAAATAAGGGGAATCATACTCTCCGCATCCGGAAGGACGATAACGGTAGATTCCGGTTTCTTGACCTCTTTCAAAATCTCCCTTACGGTGCAGACCTGCGAATGTTTATCAAAAGCGGAATGCAGACAAAGAGAACAGTTCTTCTCCTCTTTTTCCTCCGGTTTAATGGAACAGGAAAATTTCTGTAAATTATTCTTAAGCACAGGCCATTTATCCGGATTCCCTTGAAAAAAGATGATTGCTTTCCCTGTATCGTAAAGATGCTTGATTATCCTTTGCTCCGTTTTCTGAATGTAGAAAAATCCGCAGAAAATGATTTTCTCGAATTCATCGAAATTTACATTTTTCACTATCTTTGCCGCCTGAAGGTAGGTATATCCTTTGGGAAACGATTTTTTCTCGGAGACAACTTGATGATAACCATTCCTGATAGCGATGATATGCTTCAGAGACGCATTTATGTTCTTCGGAATATCGTAACCGATAGTTGCACTGGCCTGAACATTTCTTAAAGCGTCATTACGGACATCTTCACTATCAAGCGAATTAATAAAGGTTGATATTTCCCTTGCCCACGGCAGGAACTGGGAAAATTCCTCTTTCCCCTTAACAATCTCCGGCGCCACGTCCTTCGCCAGAGTATAGATGGTATAGCAGGATTCCATATTGGACATTTTCGCAAAAGTGGTTTGCTTTGAAAGTAGATAATTTACAAATTCATCTATCGTAAAAAATCGTGGCGGGAAGAAACTCCGTTTCATTTTCTTTGATAATGCCCTCATCAGGAACAATGACGGTCTTTTCCCTTCAAAGACAAAGGCAAACCGGCTCAAATCGATGCCTTTTTTAATAAAATTTTCCTCAATAAAATCCGCAATTTTCTCTATGAAATTTTCGTTAAGATTATAGGTTATTATTCGTTCCATTCAACCTCTTTCATTGTTAAACTATCAGGATAAATAAGGAACCCTTTTATTTTTAATTTTGGGTAGATGGATTTTAGAATCTCCATATATCCTGACATCTGTTCCTTCTGGGCGATGAACCCATCCCGGGAACTTTTATAATCCACAATCCAAACCTCTTTTGAGGTTATAATCAGACGGTCGATTATTTTTCTATTCCCGCGAGAATCGGCAATATCTTTTTCCTGAAATACACTACCCGCCTTCACATAGAAAAATTGCCTGAATTTTTTATCCTCAAGAAGATTGCGCACAATCGCAATATATTTACCTAAATTTTTCTCCTGCAAAAAAACCGATTTTGCTTTCTCTCCGGCTATTCTCAACGACTCCTCTTTATCTTCCGTAGCAAGATTCCCGATATAGGATAGGAGAAAATGGATGATATTCCCCTTCAGCAAATTATCCCGGTTTATCAACTCGGGCGGGCTGATAAATTCACCTTTTAGAATCTCCATCCAGCCGGAGTATTTTGAAACCGGCAACAAGGTGGAAGGCATCTCTTCTTGATTGGTTTCTTCCTTCTCATATTTTATCTTTGAACCCCGCTCAAGCGTTTTGTAAGGAATAAAATTACTTGCAAGATTATCCTTACCGGATACCTTTGAGGGGATGAAGAGATACAACTCATACATCGGTCGGGTAAGGGCGACATACAAAGTATTCAACTCATCAATCAGTGATTTTAGATATTCATTTTTGTATTCTCTGCCTAATTCTTCCGAGAAAACGCCATATTTTTTCTTAAGCCGGACGAGACGAAGGTCATTATTCTTTGATTGTCGTAGAATATATGGTTTTCTCGCAGCGGATGCACCTGCACCCACTCCCACATCCATCTCCAGAAAGGGTATTATCACTACGGGAAATTCAAGCCCTTTTGCCTTGTGGATGGTCATTATCCTGACCGAATCGCTCTCTGCTATATTCACAAAAAGCTCTCTTTCTTCTATCTCTTCAAAAAGTTCGAGGAAGGACGAGAGCCCGGAATAATCCTCCTCCTTTTCCTTGATTAACTCAAGAAGCCGCATGAAGAATCCTTGCTTGCCAGGAAAATTCTCTATAACCTTGAATTTGTTAAAGATATTAATCATCAATTCGTAAAGCGGTGCAAAGCCGACATTTTTAAAGAATTCATCAATCCTGTTATTCCATACATCAGAAAACCTATTTCTGAATTCTCGGTAAAGGTAAGGGCTTGATTGTAGTGGCAAAGCTTGCTTTGCTTTTGGTTGTTGTAGTGGCAAAGCTTGCTTTGCAGATGTCGAGCAAGCTCGACTACTACAGGTTCGTACCGAGGATGCCCTAAGTTTATGGTGATTAAAAAGAAAATCCTGAATAACATCCTCTTCTATCCCCGATGCCTTCCGAAAAATATCACCTAAAATAAATGAGGCGAAGGAAAGGTTATCGATGGGTGAATTCAGAAATTTAAGGAAGGAGATAAGTTCCTTGACCAGGGCATGCTTGCGGATATTAACCGTCCTTTCCGAGTTTACCGGAATTCCTTTCTCGATAAGCCAGGATGTGAAAAGTTCTACATCCTTATTCTCTCGGGTAAGAATCGCGATATCTCCGTAACCGAACCTCTGTTTAAGTTCTTCGATCAAAAAGATAATTTTTTTCTTGATGATCGCATCTCTCTCACCCGCAGTTGCTGTTTCAATTGCTTCTACCTTCACATAACCGTTCTTATGTTCCTCTTTTGGCTTTTCCTTTGACTCCTTAAAGATATTTAAAACCTTATTTACATCCTCATCGGAAAATCCAAAGTTATTCTTGTCCTGGGCATTTACTTCGTCGCGAACAAATTGCTCAAGGTTATCTTCCGCAAAAATCTCGTTATTGAATTCTACTATCTCCTTTTGACTGCGGAAATTTTTTTTAAGAACAGCCCGCCCTGGTTTTAATTCGATTTCGGCAAAATTGTCATCTATCGAATCAAAAAGCGATATATCTCCGCCCCTGAATCTGAAGATTGCCTGCTTCTTATCCCCTACACAGAAGAGAGAACCACCCGATGAAAGGGCATCCTCAAGCATCGGGAATATATTCTTCCACTGAAGTTCGCTTGTATCCTGGAATTCATCAATCAGGTAATGGTGAAGCCGGGTAGCAATACGGTAATAGATTTCAGGAACGGTCATTCCATCCTCAAACAGCTGCTGTGCGCGGAGATTCAATTCACTGAGAAAGACCACATCATCAAGGTCTGCTAATTCTCGAAATTCAACAATGGCAAGATTGAATATCTTAATGTAGGAGTTGAAGGTGGCTAATGATTCACATTTACAAAGTTCATCCAAATTATTGCGAACCTCTGTCCATAATTCCGCTATTTCCTTGCCTGCTTCCACACCCTTTTTAACCGGAAACTCTTTACGGGCAAAGTAGGCAGAAATATTTTCCAGGGAAAAACTATCTTTGTTTTTATCAAGGAATTTAGTTATACTCCCAATAAATCTTTTATCTGTTTCTTTGGGAGCACTCAAATAGATTTCCTCAATTAATCTGATAATAATTTTCTTCTTTTCTATTATTTCCTTTACCTCAACCTCAGATTTCCGAAAACTCCCCCCGTAGGTATTCTTGTAGTCATAAAGCATCTCTACGACTCCAACTATATTCCGTTTGGAGAACCAGGACTCTTTATTCTCCGCGAAAAGGTAATAGTCAAGAAATTCATTGAATGCGCCGCTAATTTCCTTATTACCTGGTATTTTATCTATAAGAGAGTCAATGCTATGCACAAGGTATTTATGCTGATCCTGCTTTATCCGGAAGCCGAAGCTAAGGTTAAGATAAAAGGCACATCCTTTAAGAATGGTATTGATAAAACTGTCTATGGTCTGCACCTGGAAAAAATTATAGTTGCCTATAATTTCATCCATTGCCTCATAAGCCAGTTTTTTTGCAGTAGACGGATTAACGGCGAGTGATGATAATATCTCCTTTCTTTGAAGTTTATTATCAAATCGGTCAAAGGCAATTCTCTTGAGAAATTCCAGAATGCGCTGCTTCATCTCCAGGGTAGCTTTGTTGGTGAAGGTAACTGCAAGGATGCTCTTAAGCGGTATATCTCCGGTCTTAAGGGTGGGGTTTAAAATGAGCTGGACATAGCGTTTAGCAAGGGCATACGTCTTTCCCGAGCCGGCCGATGCCTCAACTACATCCACGGCTGGAAACTTAAAGGAGGAATTATCTGCTTCTTTTATTATCCTCTCTGTCATCGTTAAGATTAATTGGAATTTTAGGATGGGCTATAGGGTTGACAATAAAATTTAACAGAGGTTGACAATATCTACCCTTTCCTCTTCATAAGATATACCTTCAATATCTTTTGCTTTTTGAGGGGCTTGCCGTCTCTGCCGGTGGGGACAGACCCAATCTTCTCGACAACATCATAACCCTTAATAACCTTGCCAAAGATTGTGTGACGACCGTTGAGCCAGGGGGTCTTGACCGTGGTGATAAAGAACTGGCTGCCGTTTGTACCGGGTCCTGCATTCGCCATCGCCAGAAGCCCTAACTTGTCAAACTTCAATTCTGGCGTACACTCATCTTTAAAGGGTTTCCCCCATATTGACTCTCCTCCCCGTCCGGTAGCAGTCGGGTCACCTCCCTGAATCATAAAGTTCTTAATCACGCGGTGGAAAATCAGCCCATTGTAATATCCATTCTCCGCAAGACGAATAAAATTCTCACAGGCGAGTGGGGCGGCTTTGCAAAATAACTCAATCTTGATCGTACCGCTGTCGGTCTCAATGACCATCACCGCCTGCTTCGGCATCACAAAATTTTCATCTTTCGCACCCGCCACCCGGAAAGGTGACATTAACAATCCTCCAAATAACATCCCCATCACGAAATATCTCATCCTTCTCCTCTTATCTTAACCTCTATTATCTGGGATTAGCTTTTGTAACCTTTCCGTTTTCCCATACAACCAATGGCCGCCCTGTTTTTTTATGATGCTCCACCACTTCCTTTACAGCTTCTCTCAGAGCCATCATCGCCTTATCTTGTAACGACCTTCTTCTCTTTTTCATATTTTACCTCGCTAATTTTTTGATTTTCTCAAATAATTCTATATCACTTATTATATAGACATTTCTACTCTTCATAGGTTATTTTCTTTCTTCAGAATAACTACCTGTTTCTCATTTATAGCTTATTCTATCACAGATTCAGGGATTACTGCAACCAACATTAATAAAAATTACTCCTCCTTATTTCATCAATAATCCTATCCCTGTTAAGAAAGTGATGCCATAGATAATGTAACTGAATACTTTCCCCGAGATTCTTTTATTCAGCCAAACTCCCAATAAAATTCCCCCTATTACCCAGGGTATCAGGCGAACACTTTCTAAAATTGTCTCCCGGGTAATAATATTACAGCTAATATAAGGAATCAACTTGGCGCTATTTCCGACAAAGAAGTAGAGGAGAGCAGTACCTATAAAGACACGCTTTTCCAATTTCTGAGGAAGAAGAAAGAGTAATATAATTGGTCCGGCCGCATGCGCAAGCGTAGAGGTAATGCCGGCAATTATTCCCACAGTTACCCCCTGCCATATCCTGGGTCTATAGGCAACCGGATTGATTTTGCGGCGAACTTTCAACTGAACGTATAGTTGAATCACCACGATAACCACACAGATAACCCCGATAAACAATCGCAACACCCTTTCCCCTGCTGTTGCTAATTCAAACTTCCTCAAAATCAAAGCGCCAATACCGATGCCCAAGAGACAACCCGGAATAAGCATCGACAGGTTACGGAAATTCTGTGTCTTAGGATAATGCAAGAGAGAGAAAATATCTCCGGTGATTAATAAAGGAAGTAGCACTCCCAACATCCTGGTTGGAGAGATAGCAATGGTCATCAAAGGAACCGCCAGTATACCTACACCGGCTCCAAAACCCGCTTTAGAGACACCCACAAGTATACTTGCAATCCAACAGAGTAATGTAGAATTCATATTGCTTTTTTGATAGTTTATCACAATAGAACTAATAAAGGAAAATTTTTGTGGGAAGAGGAACCTACTTCTGCTTCCACTGCCAGAGATAAAGGGAATGGGAGGGGATATATATGGTTGACAATAAAATTTAACATAGGTTGACAATAAATTGACAATAAGTATAATAAAGATATGAATACAAAAGACAAAATATTAAAATATTTAAAAGAAAAAAAATCTGCTTCTGGAAGAGATCTATCTCAATCCTTCGGCATATCAAGACAGGCCGCAAATAAACATCTGAAGGAGTTGATTCTGAATGGCAAGGTGATGAAGGAAGGGACAACGAAGGGTGCAATCTATAGAAGTTCTCTTACCGGCAGGAAGAGCCAATCAGTACAAAGATTTAGAAAAATATGTTCCTTGCAGGGTCTTGAGGAAGACACAATTTTTGAAGAAGTAGAATTACTTCTCAATCTAAGAAAAAATCTCAAGAAAAATGTTTTCGAGATAATTCATTACACATTCACAGAAATTTTGAATAATGCAATAGAACATTCTCAATCGAAAAAAAGCTATATCGAGATTATCCTTGACCAGTACCGGTGTAATTTTCAAATAAGGGACTATGGAATTGGCATTTTCTATTCTATCTTTACAAAATTTAATCTATCCGATGAAACTTCTGCTATTGGGGAACTCATTAAAGGAAAAACCACCACGATGAAAGAAAAACATACAGGGGAGGGGGTATTTTTTACCTCAAAGTCAGGAGATGTTATTACTTTCAGGTCTCATAAAATAAATCTCATTTTTGACAATTTAAAAAGGGATGTGTTCGTTGAAGAGAGGAAAGTTATAGGGGGAACAGAAGTCAATTTTAGTATAAGCAGAAACTCTAAAAGGGGGCTTCAAACAATTTTTGCAGAGTTTGCTCCCAGGAAATTTGGATATAGATTTGAGAAAACAAAGGCATTCGTAAAACTTTTCCAAAAAGAATGCATTTCACGCTCGGAAGCGAGAAGGTTACTTTTGGGTCTTGATAAATTTAAGGAGATAATCCTTGATTTTAAGGGAGTTAAATCCCTTGGTCAAGGATTTGCTGATGAGATATTCAGAGTATTTAGAAAAAAATACCCCAATACAATTATAGGAACCGAAAATCTAAATCCTACTCTTAAGCCAATTATTAAGCGTGTAGTTGACAATAAAATTTAACACAGGTTGACAATAGGTTGACAATGATAGAACTGGTCTCTTGAAATTCCGCACAATTAATTACTTAGATTATCATAATAACCAAATTTTGGCTACTCAGAAAAGCACTATATAGGATTTGACATTATTTGTTCATAGATGTATACACTATTATGTAGATGTAAATGAGGAGGCGCTATGCAAAGAAAAATTACCCTTAGTATTGGTGAAGAGTTATACAAGGACTTACATTTTCTCATCGGTAAAAGAAAAATAAGTCCTTTTGTAGAACAATCTACCAAAGAGAAAATCAAGAAATTAAAGTTAAAAAACCCTTTAGAAAAAGGATTCAAGATGATGGGGCGCGATAAAAAGAGAGAAAAGGAATCTTCGCAATGGAGCGAATAAAGCAAATCCCTATTTGAATAGAGTTGTGGTAATTCCCCTCTCATCCAATATCTCAAAGATGTATCCTTCCGAGACAAAAGTAATGCTTAAAAATAAACAGAGCAAAGCAATGGCAGACCAAATTAGAACTATTTCCAAGGCAAGATTAATCTCAAAAATACAATCTTTAACATCAGAAGAAATGAAGCGAATCGAAGAAAAAATTAAATTGTTTCTTGAATTGATATAACTATGCACATTAGTGAGCAGGAATCCATAAAAGCATAAATCTTAAAGTTAAGTGATTAATTCTTGAGAAGTGTTTGAAGGTACCACTTCTTAAAACTCCAAATCAGTGTACGGTTTCGGCTATTGCCTTCCAGAGAAGATGACTTTATCCCAGGGACCCGGAGATTTCCATATCCCCAAAAATTTCTGCTCTTTCTTAATCGTTTCAAGCGGATTAATAAGAAACTTTTCTATCTCTTTGACTGTAGTTGATAGTTTCTCCGGCAAATAACTTCTTATCCTTAAAATCTTTCATACGGCTATTTAAAAAACCTAACTTGACCATGCTTCCAGTATGGGCTTAATAATATTATCAACACGGCAAATTTTTGCGTATTGCATAATCTCTTTAGGTTTTGTGCCTTTTTCTGTTATAGCAATCTTAAGAGATTCTCTGGCAACGTTCACACCAATCTTATTGCGAAATTTAAAACAATCAGCGATAGTTTTGGCGATACTAAAAATGCGAATTTTGTGTCCTTCGATTGTCTTACTTTCAACCCCCGTCTCCCATGTAACGGGAGCAAAACGATAAAATCTCACGGGAGGATAATTAATTCTATTAGCATGACTACCTCGTGGAATAGCAATATCCACGTACCTGGGAATCTCGCTGGTTATCTCATAAAAGGCAAGTGCGGAAAGAAGACAAATGACACCTTTCGGTACTTTAATTGAAACGGCCACAAAATCCGGGTTTGAAAGATTAAAACCGTTAGAAATTCTATACAGGCCACGATCAATTTTTTGGATATGTTTGGACTCTATTGCTGTTTTAAGGATAATCTTGGTAAAACCATTTTTGATGATTTCCGCATAACTGGCAAGCCCCCCTTTTCCTCTAAGAAAATTTATAAGTTTCGCTTCTTTACTTTTCATAGTTAACATCCCTATCTCTATACACTTGTAAATAAGTATATAGCATTAGGGATTTAATGTCAAATATTTTCCAATTTACGAAAAAGTATTCTTTATATCCCCAACTCAACTGAAACTCAGTTAGGGTTGACAATAAAATTTAATACAGGTTGACAATAGGTTGACAATGATAGAACTGTCTCTAAAAGGTAGCGTAATATATTTTCTGTAAATTGAATGGTTTTCTCTATGGAATTTCTTATTGTAGTGGTCGAGCTTGCTCGACCGGTAGTTGCCTGATTTATCAAGCTAATTTATTATTTCCCTTTTTGTACCGTTGTTACACTTTATCTGCTTAACAAACAATAAGATTTATGCTAAAATAACAGGAATTATTAGGAATAAACACAATAATAATTATGAAGGCGAATAAAAGTCCAAAAGAGAAAAAAGGGAATTACGCATTTATTGATGGTCAGAACCTTAACTTAGGTATCCAGGAATTAGGTTGGAAATTAGATTACAGAAGATTCAGAATTTATTTGAAAGAAAAGTACCGTATTATAAAAGCATATTATTTTATCGGTTATATAGAGGGTATGAACGATCTTTACACCTCATTACAAGCGGCAGGGTATATTTTAATTTTTAAACCGACTCTTAAAAAACCAGATGGTAAGGTTAAAGGCAATTGTGACGCAGAGTTAGTATTACAATCTATGATTGATTATAAAAAATATGATCAAGCAGTTATTGTATCCGGAGATGGCGATTTTGCTTGCCTGGTAAAATACCTGAACGAACGCAATAAATTAAAAAATCTTTTAGTGCCTAATAGGGAAAAATATTCTGCATTATTAAAGAAACCCGCGGCGAAGAAAATTGTGTTTGTGGATGAGTTAAAAGGGAAATTAAGACATAAAAAAAGAAAAGGACTCTATAAGGACAAAACCTTATAGAGGCCTTTTCGTCGTAATTCTATTATTATCCTACCTCAAATATTTTCTTTTGTCAAATCGAGCGTCTTACCCACGTATTGAACCTGAATGATCCCTTAACAAACAATAAGATTTATGCTAAAATAAAGTTGTAATGACAACTCTTCCTAATGCTTCAGAGACAACGAAGATTCACTCCATTACCGGCCTTCTTAATCCCAAAGAGGTTATCTATGAAACTTAATCTCTTTATAGCCCGGTCAGGCGTTGCCTCCCGCCGAAAGTCTGCAGAACTGGTTAAGAATGGCCTTGTGCGGATAAATGGAAAAATAGTTCTGGAACCGTTTCGGGAAGTTACCGATAAGGATAAAATAAGTGTTGGCACACTACAGTCTCCCTGCCATTCAGCGAAGAATAGAAGCGGGTCAATTACTGGCAGGGTTGAAGAAAAAAACATCTCCCCGGAAAGGTTTGTCTATGTCGCCGTAAACAAACCAATCGGCGTTACCTGCACCCTGAAAGACCGGTTCGCGGAAAAAAAGGTGACCGACCTTGTGCCGCGCTCCCTGGGCCGGCTCTACCCGGTCGGCCGGCTGGACCGGGATTCGTCCGGTCTGGTCATTCTCACCAACAACGGCGATTTCAGCCAGCGGATGAGCCACCCCAGTTATGAAGTGGAGAAAGAATATCTGGTTACCGTAGTTCCAGCGGTTAACCGAAAAGAAATCTCAGTTTTGAGGGCGGGGATGCTTTACGAAGATGAAAAACTAAGCGCTTCAGAAATTAGAATCCTGAAGAAAGAACCGGGAAGAAGCACACTACAAATTATTCTGAAGGAAGGAAAGAAGCGGGAAATCCGCAGGATGTTCGGTTGCCTCGGCCACCACGTGCAAACCCTGGAGAGGGTAAGGATTGGAAGAATAACGCTGGGCAACCTAAACCCATGCAAATGGCGGTTTCTTACCCGCGAAGAAATAGGGAGTTATTAATATAATGGCAAATAAATCTTTTAAGACCCGTTTCCCAATTTCCAAACTGAATAGAAAAACTTCGCTCAAGAAAAGACTGCTACCAAAACCAAGAAGAGCAAGCAGAGGTGAGAAAGGAATATCAAGGAGAGATAACTCGTAGCACAATGACCAAGAGATTCTTGAAAACGAAAAGGAAAAGAGTGGTTTCTATCGGTGCTCCTGATTCCCGTGTAGAAGCCCAATGTAGAAGATTAGGAGCGAGAGTTGCTAAATTGGTAAAGAAGATGAAGTAGCTAA
>SDBU01007211.1_pt1 | contig 12859 bp, 15 predicted proteins | sample 2277071 | NCBI WGS metagenome assembly SDBU01 (sample SAMN10397929, study PRJNA504765) | marine sediment metagenome | isolation source: marine sediment core GS08_GC12, 126 cmbsf | place: Arctic Ocean: Gakkel Ridge, Loki's castle | collected 2008 | reverse complement strand
GATGGGAGCGTCAGTGACACGATGTCGCAGAGACTGCGACTGAGGGGACCGAGAAAAGGGGATAATGATAAAGCCCAGCCAGCAGAAAGTTGAGGTGGAGGGCACAGTAGTAGAGGCGTTGCCCAACACACAGTTCCACGTGGAGCTTGACAACGGCCACAGGGTGTTGGCCTACATATCGGGGAGAATGCGCAAGTACTACATCCGCATACTCTTGGGAGACCGCGTTCGGGTCGAGCTTTCGCCCTACGACCTGATGCGAGGCCGGATTGTCTATCGCTACAAGCGAGGCCAAGTGAGAGTGGTAGACTGACCATAGCATCGTGTGGACCCAGCCCCAACACGAGAGTAGCGAGAACCGAAAGGGCATGAGGAAGTTGGTGGTTGGGGCGCTCTGTTCGGTCTGCGGTTGTCGTTGACTTGCACGATTGGTTGTGCTATACTCGCTGTCAGGAGGCGATCAAGGCCTCAGTTGCGCGACTGATAGAGTTTCGGCGGAGAGCGCTTTGCAGGCACACAGACGTGAGCGGCGAGGCAACGATCAGCAAATGGAAGTTTGCAAGGACGGAACACCCTTGGATCATGCCCTCGCGCAGAGATCAGAAAGGAGGAAGTTATCGAGCGATACTGCGGCAACGGTTTTCACTGTCCGATCGTGTGGCTCATGAGTGGACGGTTTTGGCAATGCGCCCGGCGGTTTAGAAGGTTTCAGGTCCTGAGATCGAGAGGCCGCTGACCGAAGAGTTCTGCTGCTCATGGCCCGGCAATTCTGGCCGAGGGACGCTGCGCGTCAGCACCGGCCAGGCTATTGAGTCTGCACATTCGAGTTTCGAGAACAAGGAGGCCCAGATGGCTAGTGTAACCTATGATCACGTAAGCAAGCGGTTCGGCGACGTGATTGCTGTGAACGACATGAGCATTGAAGTCGCGGACAAAGAGTTCTTGGTGTTCGTAGGGCCATCCGGCTGTGGCAAGACCACGTCGCTGCGACTGCTGGCGGGGCTGGAGGAGATCGACGAGGGCAATATCTACATCGGCGACCGCCTGGTGAACGACGTTGCCCCCAAAGACCGCGACATCGCCATGGTCTTCCAGAGCTACGCTCTCTATCCCCACATGAGCGTCTACGACAACATGGCATTCGGCCTGAAGCTGCGCAAAACGCCCAGGGCCGACATCGAGCGCCGGGTGAGGGAATCAGCGGGCATGCTGGGGATCGAGGAGTTGCTCGACCGCAAGCCCAAACAGCTATCGGGTGGCCAGCGCCAGCGCGTTGCTCTTGGCCGGGCCATCGTGCGCGAGCCGGCCGTGTTCCTCCTGGACGAGCCGCTGTCCAACCTGGATGCCAAGCTGCGGGTTGCCACGCGCTCCGAGCTGTCCAAGCTGCACCAGCGATTGGAGACCACGTTCATCTACGTGACTCACGACCAGATGGAGGCCATGACCATGGCCACCCGCATCTGCGTGCAGCGCGACGGCATCCTTCAGCAGGTGGACACTCCCCAGAACCTCTACTCGTTTCCTGGCAACATCTTTGTGGCTGGCTTTATCGGCAGCCCGGCGATGAACTTCTTTGACGTGACGGTGACCGGCACAAGAGACGAGATGCATCTGGATGGTGGCACCTTCAAGGTGCACGTCGCGGCCCAGAGGAGGCCCGGGCTTGCTGGATACCTTGGCAAACAAGTCGTGTTCGGGATCCGCCCCGAGGACATCTACGATCCCCAATACGTGGCTGTCGACATCGTGTCCTCGCCAGTCGCGGGCCGCGTGGACGTCACCGAGCTCATGGGCAACGAGGTGTTCCTGTACCTGCTGCTGGGCACCAAGACCGTCATCGCTCGGGTTGACCCCCGTACGACGTCACGAGTTGGTCAAGACGTAGAACTCTTGTTCAACATGGACAACATGCACGTCTTTGACCGGGATACGGAGATCGCTGTCCGCTAATGCCAGTTCGCTGCACACAAGAAGGGGATGGAACACATCCATCCCCTTCTTTCTGTGCGCGCGCTGTGCGTCCCCCTACCTGTTCCTCAGATGGATCAGCATCTCTGCCATCACGACCCCCAGGGTCAGGAGCCCACCCACCAGCAGATTGAGGGCCCCGACGAAGCGCAGGGCCATCAAGATGGTGGCAAGCGCAGCCACCATGAGTCCTTGCCTGGCAGCCTCTCCGAGAACCCATCTCCTCCCCATGAAGCCCCTCGACCAAGCGTTGGCCGCATAGGCAAGAGGTATCGCGGTGCAAGCTATTGCAGATCCCCAGATCACCAGGAAGATGGCCTGGTTGACCAGGTCCGGCGGCCTGTCGTTCATGAACAGGGCCAGACCAGCCCAGAGCGCCAAGGCCATGATGACCAAGACGATCAGCGTTGCCCGTTGGAGCATCCAGAGTTCCTAGCAGACTATCCGTTGTAGGGAGATCATGTCAGGCCATGTGGGCGCTTCATGGTCAGAGCGTGGACACCCGGAGTTTGGACATCCACCACGCAGCCAGCGCCAGAGCATGGGGGCGCCGTGGCCACCCGTTCGTACACTCGTGCGCCGTTGCCTCAGAGGGGCCCCAGCCAATCTCGGCTGAGGGATCCGGTCCGTGGGCGGCCTCAACCTCATCTTTCCCCTGCCGCTTCCAGCATGGAAGCGAGCTCCTCTTCCAGCCTCTTCTCGACGGACTGGTTGATGTAGAGAGTGGCTAATGCGCAACCGTAGCAATGCTCCTCTTGGGGAAGGGCGTCGAGCCCGGCTATCCCCTCTCTGATGTTGTCAAAGACGCTCCCCTCTGAGACGTGGCCCAGAGGCAAGAGACGACGAATCGCGTGGGATCCACATCGGTACTGATAGCCATCAGGGGTGAACGAAGCCTGGGTCGGGGCCACGTAGCAGTGCCTGGCCAGGGCCAGCTTTCCGTAGCGGCCCTCGGCGGAAGCGACGAGGTAGGCATCCAGGCCGCCCCTGTGCTCGACCCGCAAGAAGGGGTTCGAGAAATAGCCAAACAAAGCCCGCCGCTTGTCTTGGGGCACCCCCAGCCTGGCCTGGTAGCTATCCCAGACCCGAGAGACGTGGGGCCAGACGTCCTGGTAGAACCGTCGAAACTCCTCCCGCGAAGGCCTGAGCCAGTCGTTGCTGCTGCCGCCCACTGGGATTGCATGGGTAAACAGGTCGTTGAAGAACGGGTCCTGGGCATCTGCGGTCTGCTTGTGCTTCCCCAGGAGGAAGGCAAAGAGTTGTGGAAACCGATCCAGGTTCTTGTTGGTCAACACGCAATTGGTATGGATCCCCGGATAGGACACGCCGATGATGTCTCGGGCCAATTGCACGTTGTAGATTCCGCGCAACACCTGGTCGAAGCGTGGCCCTCCCCGCAAGTAGTCGTGGAGGGCCCGCTCCGATGTGTCCAAGGATATGTGCAGCCTGAGCAGACCCGCCTTGATGAAGCGCAGCGCGATCTCTGGCGTAATCAATACACCGTTGGTGTTGACGTTCACGCCCGCTCCCCGCTGGGTGGCGAAGCGGATCAATCCGTCATCGCCCCATAGGTCCTCTCCAAGGAGCAGGGGCTCGCCACCGGTGAGGTAGACGTACGGCCCCCCTTCGTCGCAATCCACGGTCACCTCTTGGACGATGCGCTTCCAGGCAGCCAGATCCAGGGCCGATTCGAGCCAGGGCTGATTGCAGTAGAGGCATCTGGGCTCAAAGTTGCACTCGGCCGTGAGGTTGAGCCCCAGAAAGGAGATGCGAGGGTCCCGGCCCTCCAACCTGTCGGGCCAGACAGATAGCACGCTGAAGAGACGATCTTCGTCAGTACAGCCTGGCTCTACCAGCGCCTGGGTTCTCTCCCGGTTGAACTCCAGGAGTTGGTCAACCACTGTCTCTAGAAAGTCGCGAAGGCCGGCCGGCTCGATTCGCTCGCTCCTCACCTCTTCGACCAGCCCCGATGCAAGCGTCTCTTGCCAATCGGGAGAGCGGAGAAGGCGCTCAAGCTCCGATTTGTGCTCCGGCGTGTAGCCGGCAAGGTCGATCGTGGTCATGGACTCACCCAAGCCTCGGCTGCAAAGGACGGAGCTCGCAACGCCGCGGATTTGGCGCGCCGTAGCCCGATCGGGTGCAGCGACTTGTCAGGCGGCATCGCCCGACTCACCTCTTTTCGACGTACTGTACGCCTTCGACGGTCTTCAAGTCCGAGTCTTGCGTCCACAGTGTTGCATCGTGCGCATGCGCTGTTGCTAGCATCACACTGTCGGCCATCGGCAACCTCGGGCCCACGGAGAGCTTGGCCGCGTTCAAGGCAATCGCCGCGTCCAAGTCTACCACCGTTCCCTGCTGCATCACTGCAACGGCCTGGAGCGCGTCGCTCTCATCCCGCTGTTGAAGCACCCGCTTGAATACCTCATAGATGCTAGTTGAAGGCACAACCAGCTCGGCAACGTTCTCAACTGCCGGTGCAAAGAAATCCGCGTTAAACCCATCGGCAAAGTACTCCAGCCATCCAGAGGAATCGACCACGTTCATACCCGATCTGGCTCCCGTTCTACGGTCGTGTCAATGCCTCTGAGGAACCCCCGTGTTTCTCGAATCGGTCGCAATGGGATCAACTCGATGCGGTCTCCGTATCGGATGACCTGAACCTTCTGACCAGGCCGAATGCCGAGTGAATCACGAATGGCGCGAGGAATCACGACTTGGAACTTTTGTGAAACCGTGACCGTGTTCATGCGCCCCCCTAATCGATCAGTAACTCCTATTACACAGTCCGATGCTACTACATCTTCACCATACGAGCAACTTATCGTAGTCGTCGATTCGCACGCGCGACAGCGGGGTCGGCTGCCGCGAGCCGCTAGGCGCGCGCCTCCACTATTCAATCCAAACCCCCAGCTCATCGCAGTGCTCCATGAGCTTTTGTGCAATATGACTTCCCACGAACTCGAAATAGTTAGCACGCTTCTGATTGCAAAAGTATTCGTGACTTTGGATGAACCGCCCACGAGCAATGCTGACATGAAGCAAGGGAAGCAGATTTGTCGCCTGTAAGTGGAATTGGTTAATGCGTTGTCTGAACTCTTGGCCCAATCTCCTTGCTCCCCAGTGGCCATAACTTCGCTTTGGCTCTTCATCAAGTGCACGTCTGGCGAATTCAAATGAAAAAGCCCCAAAACTGAAGAGCATTCTAGGACGGCATTCGCGAACCAACTCTTGGAACTCCTGTACTTCTCTCTCAACATCGGTTTCCCACTCGATACAGTTTGACCGCGGCTTTTCAGCCGGGTCTTCAACAGCATTTCGAACATAGATTGAAGACGTGTCAACTCGGCTTCTACATTCTCTAAACACTCTATCCTGAATCACTTCGAGCACAGGAGTCCAGATACTGTGGCGAGCGGGATGTCGAGGGTCAAAAGGTGTTTCGAGAACGGTTTGCCAGTTCTTGGGATTGGAGTCTCCCAGCAACCAGATCTCGGATCTTCTGTCTCCAACCTCTTTTTTCATGGCACCTCCCGACCTATGCTGCGCAAGCCGCGCCCAACAGTGATCATACAGTTACCCTCGGCGCCCCGCTCCTCGCCCAATCACCGTCCCCCGACCCGCTAGCGCGGCCCGCACCGGCTCCTCGATGCGGCCATCGCCAAAGACCACCCTCTCCACGCCTTCTCGTATGGCCTCCATGGCGCCCAGTAGCTTGATGCGCATCCGCCCCTGGGCGTGGGCCATGAACTCCTCCAGGTCCGACGGCTCGATGCGCCGGATGAGCGTGCTCTCGTCGGGGAACTCGGCCAGCAGCCCCGGAACGTTGGAGAGGATGATCAACTGCTCCGCCTTGAGAGACGAGGCGATCTTGGCCGCGGCCCGGTCGCCGTCCACGTTGATGGCTTCGTCTCCGGTGCTGATCGCCGGTGGGGTCACCACGGGTAGGTAGCCGTTGTCCAACAGCAAGTGCAACAGATGGGTGTTCACCCTGTCTACGGTGCCGGTGTAGTCGTCGCGCAGCACCCGCCGGCGCCCATCCTGGACGATCTTTATGGCTGCCTTGCGTCTGCCCTCGAGGAGCCGGCCATCCAAGCCCGACAGCCCAACGGCGTTGACCCCCTCGGCCTGAAGCATCTCCACGATCCCCTTGTTGATCTCGCCGCAATAGACCATCTCAAAGATCTTGAGCGTCTCGCGGTCGGTGCGGCGGCTGACATAGCCAGAGACCGAGGTGACGAATTGGGGTGGATGGCCCAATCGCTCGGCGACGACGTTGGTGCGGTGCGAGCCTCCGTGCACCAGGACCAGTCGCCGGCCCTCTAGCACCAGCGAGGCGACGTCTTGACAGACCGAGCGCAGATCGATCCCCTCACTCCCGCCAACTTTGACGACGATCATTTGTTGGCTTCTCCAAAGGCAAAGTAGCAACGGGTGGCGACGAGATCACCGCTTTTTGAGTTTGCCGCCGCCGCAATGATAATAGGCTTCAGCCTAACTAGCGATTACGCCTCGGGTGCGTCCTCGGCATTGTACCGCCGGTCATTCTCTACTTGATACCGAAGTGCGCGCAAGGTCTTCGGATTGATGTTCCCCCCTTGATGGCGGATTAGCTGAGGCAGATACTCACGATGGCATAACGTCGCCGACCAGATCTGTCCGTTCTTGACGGACGCCTCGGCAAGAGCTTGGGCTTCTTCTGGGGTGAAGATTGGGAAAAAGGGCACCAGGGGACGCATCAGGGCCTCTGCTGCGCGGAACGATCCAGCATCTCCGGCGATTCGGATCAGACCAGGCAGAATCTTCCGAGGGAACTTGCGTGCGAGCGGCTCGACCAGAAGTTCGCGCGTGATGCCTTCCTTCGGAATGCGACGGCTTTGCAGGTGAGATAGGAAGCCGAACGGAATAGTTCCGTCTATCGATAGCGGTGCTATTGCCACTTCAGGTCGAGAGATGATGAACCCTGCCTCCTGGGGCGCCCACTCGGAGGAAAGAAAGTTCGCGCTCAGAAGTGCGACGAAGAGATCGCAGCGCCGTAACTCTTCAAGAATGCGCTCGCGCCACTCATCAGAGACGTCGAGGTCGTCGTGGGCAAGGAAGGCTTCGATGTTGACCTCCGCCAACACCCTCTTCGCTTGGCAGCCGTACTCGCGATCCGCATGGGAATACGAGATGAATGCGCTGACCTTCGGAAGACCAATCACGTCCATGCTACTGATACTCCCTGGGTAGGCCCAACTAGTGATCGTACGGAATCCGCCTTAAACCTCTTCTTAGAGCATTATGCGCGATCGGCATAATCCCCTTCACCGTTGCCTTTTGCGGGATCTTGCAGCAGCGGGCGGCGAACAAACCACCGGTTTCTGAGCCTGTCACCGGCGCGTTGTAACGGTATGGAGCTGAGCCGCCGGGCGGCCTGAAAGAGCCCACGCTACAAGAGCCACTACCAGCGCGTGTGACTGCCGATTTGCGCGCGCGGAGCGTGTCGGATGCAACCGCCTGTTAGCCTGCTGTTTCGCTCTTACTACATGGTTTGGAGGGAAGTCCTTCCAGAAAGGCAATGTAGTCCCGAGGCAAATTGTGCTCCCGTGCTCCCGAAAGCACGAGCTCTTTATAGCATTCGTAGGCTCTGGGATCATCAGTTAGCTTTGTAGATACATATGTTTCAGCTTTGACCACGTTTCCACAAGTTTTCCATACCTGGCGAGGGACCCGTTTATATCCACCTTCCACTTCATCCAGCCTCTTCAGATCTTGACAATCAATGTCATACAGCACACCCCAAGTCACATCTCCAAGACTATAGACTAGATTGGCCTTTCCTGAATTATCCACACTGCGCTTGTTGAACACCACCTTCTCGTCCTTCAAATACGAGATGCCAATGGATTTGACAGACGGAATCCGGCAACGGAGGTGTCTAGTAGACATATTGGAGCCGTAGGCGAAGTATAAGACTTGCATTTTCACTCGCGACTTGGCGAACAATTGCGAATCACCGCTTTCATCTTCGTTCTCAGATTCTGCCAGACTTCGCTGTCCCAGCCCTTTTGTTTCAGCCTATCACAATAGGTCATCAGAACCTTCTCAAGTTCGTCGTGAAACCGAGTCGCATTTATTATCTTTGTGGTAGGATCGAACAAAGGCCCTCTCCTGTGAATACGCCAACCGTTCCTTGTCTCAGCTTGGTGCAGTATTCCGCAACGGACATCGTAATAGAAATCGTCCGATTGCTCGTAGAATACTCCCAACGCAGATTCCTCGTCTCGACACCGTTTGAAGAATTCTCCAAACGCTTCCCGGCTTCTTCTGCGAGTTTCGCACCAGCCATTCCGGAAGGATTCTAGCGCTTCTATCATCAAGCAACTGATAGCCATTGTGCAGAAGCCGTGTTTCTTGCCCTCCCGCAATGGGTCAATGTAACGTTCTGTAAAGCGCTCCTGAATAAGATGAGCGATTCCTTCTCGGTCTCTGCGAGCCTTCAACTCACGATACTGAGCTATCGTCACTGAACTGGAAAGCAGCGTCTCTTCCACCATGGTTTCCATCTCCGGCCCAACTAGTGATTATGCGGAATGCGCCTTCCACCTCTTCTTGTGAGGGTTGCGTGTCCTATCCTGTCCCCACCACCTGCTTAGCCCAATCCGCAGCCCGTTCAAGTTCGCCTTCTTTCAGCGGACCTTCCGCCCCCTCCACCAGGAAGCCTTCGGCAGGAAGGGTCAGTTTTCCACCTTTTTTCCTGAGCCTATCGGAGATAGGGTTGGCGGCATAGCCAAACAGCCCGGCAAGAAAACGCAATATGGCCGGTCCCATGTCAGCGATGGAGATCCTGGTATCGAATGCCGCTACCCTGACACCGCTTAGCCCATTCGTGGGAATGCTTCTCAGAAGCTTAGTGATGGCTGGTGTTGGCCTAAACGCCCGGGTGGGAGAGCCGACGATCAGCAACTCCAAGCCCGTCAGTCGTTCCGGCTTCAGATTACCCACCCGGAGTGTCTCTACATCCTCTGGGGAACCAAGCGCATTGCCAATCGCCTGAGCTATCTGCTCGGTATTGCCAAAATACGAATCGTAGATGACCAGTGCCTTCATCGAGACATACCTCCAACTGTAGTGGGAATCCCTAGACCGGATGCAACCCCGCAAACTCCAGTCCCGTGGTCTCGTCCCACCCAAACATGAGGTTCATACATTGCACGGCGCTGCCCGAGGCCCCCTTCATCAGGTTGTCGATGGCTGCGATGGCCACCAGGCGGCCCGTCTCTGAGTCATAGTCAAAGCCCACGTCGGCGTAGTTGGTGCCCCACAGGATCTTGGGCTCGGGGTAGCGGTAGACGCCCCGGCGGTCGCGGACGATGCGCACGAAAGGTTCCCCTCCATAGGCAGCGCGATAGGCGCGCCAGATGTCTCTCAGTTCCAGCCCGTCCGCGCCTATCTCCTTCTTGACGAACAGGTGGGCCGTGGCCAGGACGCCGCGCACCAGCTCTATGGCCGTCACCGACATGTGCACCGGCACGACCCGGCCCTCGCTGCTCAGGGCCTGGATGACCTCGGCGGTGTGGCGGTGGCCGGTGGGGGCGAACGACCGCACCGCGTGGCTGCGGTCGGGATGATGCGACGAGGCCCCCGGCGTCGCGCCCCCCTCGGAAGAGCCAGCCTTGACCTCGACGATGACTCCCCGCTCGCGATCTACCAGGTCCGCCACGAAGAGCGGCCACAACGCGAGGATGGTGGCCGCAGCATTACACCCCACACCACTGACCTGGCTGGCCCCGACGATGGCCTGGCGATTGATCTCGGGCAGCCCGTAGACGAAGCGAGACAGCCACTCTGGAGCGGTGTGCTCGTGGCCGTACCATTTGACATAAGCGGATGCGGACCGCAGGCGAAAGTCGGCGGATAGATCGATGATGCGCGGTGCCAGTCGGGCCAGATTCTCGATGCGGGTCATGGCCTGACCGTGCGGCAGAGCCAGAAAGAGCAGGTCACACGACTCTAGCATGGAGATGGAGGAGAACTTGAGCCTGGTGCGCCCGCGCAGGTTCGGGTGCCGGGAGTGGACATGGCGTCCAGCATGTCTCTCGGAGGTGACCTGGGCTATCTCGACGTGAGGATGATCCAAGAGGAGCCGCAATAGCTCGCCCCCCACGTAGCCAGACCCGCCGACGATCGAGACACGCTGCATGGTGATCGCTGCGCCTTGGCCGATCATGCCTCGCCCCTTCCCACCTTGAGCACGTAGCTCACGATCCTGTCGGGGATGTCTACGCCGGTGGTGTTGATGCTGTTGCGAAACTCTGTGGTATGATTCACTTCATTGACCAGAAGCTCGCCCCGAGCGTTCTCCAGGATATCGACGGCTACCACTCCGCCGCCCACCGCCCTCGCCGCCGCCTGCGAAAGAGCGTCGAGCTCGGGGGTGATGGGGCAATTGCTGGCCAGGCCGCCCCGTGCCGTGTTGGTGATCCAGTGCTCCGAGGTCCGGTAGATGCCTGCGATCGTCTCATCGCCCACCACGAAGGTGCGAATGTCTCGCTGAGGCTTGTCGATATACTCCTGAATGTAAAAGACCGAGTGGTGGTAGGAGCCCAGGACGGCCTTATGCTCCAGGATGGCCTCGGCAGCCTCGCGGTCGTTGATCTTGGAGAGCAACCGGCCCCAGGAACCAACCGCCGGCTTGAGCACCACCGGATAGCCCAGGGTCTCGATGGCCACCAGCGCGCTCTCTGGCGTGTAGGCCATCATCGTCCGCGGGGTGGGCACGTTGTTGGCGATGAGCGCGCACGTGGTGGAGAACTTGTCGCCGCAGACCCTGACCACCCTGGCCGTGTTTACCGTGCGCACACCCCAGGTGTTGAGCAACTCCAAGATGTGGATCGCGCGCGAGTGATTGATACACCGCTCGATGATGACGTCGTAAGAGCGCATCCGGCTGCTATCGTGCATATCGAGGACGAGCCTGCGGTCGTCCAGGCGGTCCACGACGATGTTCCGCCTGGCGAAGGCCCGCAGCAAGAGCTTCTCCTCCACGCGAACGCGGGAGAGGATCATTCCGACTTTCATGGTGTGAGCTCCCTGCCAAGCCGTGCGATCACTGCTGTGGTGATCTCGGCTGTCGTAGCAGTGCCCCCCAGATCTGGCGTCCGCGGATCTTCGCGCAACACGCCCTCTACGGCAGCCCGCACGCGGCCAGCCACGTCATCCTGGCCCAAGTACTCCAGCAGCATGGCCACGGCCAGAAAGGTGGCCATAGGGTTGGCGATCCCACGACCGGCGATGTCGGGCGCCGAGCCGTGCACGGGCTCAAAGATCGCGTGCTTGTCGCCCACGTTGCCCGATGGCGCCAGACCCAGGCCCCCGACCAGCGCCGCTGCCTCGTCTGAGAGTATATCACCAAAGAGGTTGGTGGTCACGATGACGTCAAAGCGCTCCGGGTGGGTGATCAGGCGCATGGCGGTCGTGTCCACCAAAAGCTCCTCTGCACGCACTTGAGGAAACTCTTTTGCCACGGCGAAGGCCGCCTCCCGAAAAAGCCCGCAGGTGGCCCGCAGCACGTTGGCCTTGTGCACGATGGTCACCAGGCCGCGACGATGACTGGCCAGTTGGAAGGCCATGCGGGCGATGCGTTCCGAGGCCGCCCGGGTGATGACTCGCTCAGTCACTGCCTCGTCGTCATCGCTGCGCTCGCGTCCGGCATAGAGCCCCTCGCTGTTCTCGCGCAGGATGACCATATCGATGCCTGGGCGGGAAGAGGGGATCGGCCACGAGCGGATGGGCCGCACGTTGGCATACAGTCCCAAGGAGCGCCGCATGGCTATGATGGGGCTGGAGTATCCGGCGACGGGCTGAAGCGGGGACGAGACCGCGCCAAAGAGGGTCGCGTCGGACGATCTCACCGAGGCGAGTGTCTCGTCGGGCAGGGCGCTGCCCAGCCTCTGGAAAACGCCCCAGCCGGCCACGGCCTGGACAAACTCGAACGGAAGCCCAGTGGCCTCCAACAGGCTACGGCCAGCGGGGATCACCTCGTGACCAACGCCGTCTCCTTCGATGAGACAGATGCGAATGGTCATGGTAGGTCACCTCCGGTTTGGCGCTGAGGCGAGAGCCGCCCGCGCCTTGTCGCCCAGGGTTGAAAACCCTGGGCTAAGGCCCTTGAAAGCCCTTTCAGGGCTCACCCAAGGCCCCTTTTGCGCACATTGTCGTCCATTTCACTGCGTTCGAGGTAAGAGATGGTAGTCCCTTCGGCGTGATGTACACGCTGTTTCCTAACATAGGACTTCACCCTTGGCAGGGAACGCTCCCCCAGACTCACTACGCCATAGCCTCGCTGCCACTCAAAGTGCCAGTCAAGCTTGCCATGCGCATTCACATAAGGCGAACTGGCCCCTTCTAGTTGACGTACGCAGTCGGCAACAGAGATTCTTGGAGGGATCGAAACTACCAGATGAATGTGGTCCTCTGCGTTGCCGATCTGGTGCACCAACACTCTAAGCTCCTCAGCTTTGCGCGAAATCGTGCCGTAGACCATGCGTTTGACGCGTTCTTTGAGCCAAGGTTCTCGGTGGCTAGTCGCCCATGTTAGGTGATAGTACAGCCGCCAGAAGGACACACATGCTCTCCCATACTGAGCTATCGAAGGCAATCCGCTCTGCACTTCGGAGTCTCAACTCCCGGGGCCGCGAGCCTAGCCCTCGAAGAGGGCTTCCATGCTGCTTAGCCGGGTGCTTTAGCACCCGGCGCTGAGGCGAGAGCCGCCCGCGCCTTGTCGCCCAGGGTTGCATCTTCGACCTGGGCTGAGGCCAGTCGAAGATGCGGCGCAGCCGCCAGAAGCCCCTGCGGGGCTCAACCCCGGCTCTGGTTGAGTTACGATAGACACCGCCTGGTGTCTGTGGGC
>SDBU01007210.1_pt1 | contig 12860 bp, 9 predicted proteins | sample 2277071 | NCBI WGS metagenome assembly SDBU01 (sample SAMN10397929, study PRJNA504765) | marine sediment metagenome | isolation source: marine sediment core GS08_GC12, 126 cmbsf | place: Arctic Ocean: Gakkel Ridge, Loki's castle | collected 2008 | reverse complement strand
TTCAATCTTGCTAGAGCGACTTTAGATGCTCAGTCAAATGGGACTCATACATTGACGACCCGCGATAGAGTAGGTCACCAGGTAACCCGATACTCAAAGAGCAAAGAAGGGTTATATAGTCTTCTAGATCAAGATACGTCGATTAAGGTTTGGAAGGTCGAAGATAAGTTAGAAGGAGCAACCACCTTTCGATGCGATGATTGCGATGATTGGGATGCAAAAGCGAACTTTGGTGAATCCGAAGCCCGCTCCATTATTTCCTCTGAAACTGAGTTTGGGATCTTTGCGATCTACGATGTCGATGCGGAAAGCACAACCTATTTCCAGAAAACTTGGAAAGGTTTTACTCAACTTACCGGAAGAGAAGCTCTTAAACTAGTTCAACAAAAAGGGGCCGCAAATGAAAAAAGGCTAAAAATATTTGCGATTGCTACCTCTGTTTTATCTGTTTTATCTTCCATGACGGGCTATTTCTCGCTTGCACGTGAGGCTTATAGTTGGGCCGAAGTTCCAGCAACTGGCAGCGCGGTTTCCACGTTGTCATCCTGGGCTGTAGGTGGGGTGACAGTACTTGCTGGCATGAGCTCAGTGTCTACCAGGCGTGGGCGTGGAGCTCCCTCTTTCCTAACGAGGGGAGCGATTTTTCTTTCTGCCTCTTCAACGAGATTTGCTGGGGCGGCGGCCCCTATTTGTCCTGTTAGGGTCGGCAGTAGTAGTTTCACTACTTTTGGACAAATCCTGGATCTAGAGCTCCATAACAATAATTTGCATATATTAACGAGCGAGGGTGTGGGTATCTACGATATAAGCAATCCTGGTTCTGTTTCAGAAAAGGGCTACGGCCTGCAGCCTCTTTTCGTTCCACATCCCTCGAGCGGCTTGGCCAGTGACGGTGAGTTTGACTACGCCATCTCACAGCATGTGGGTATGTACGTATTTGATGTAAGAAATCCGGCAGCTTCCCAACAAGTAGGCTTTCTTCCTCGAGGGGGTGTCTCTTTTTATGATGTGGCCTTATCCAAAGATGGTAAGACCGCTTTTATAGCGAGTTTAAGCCTAACTGTCGCCAATGTTACGGATAAAACCAGCCCAAATGTAATCTACTCGGGTATTACTGAACTAATCAAAAGAGTAGTTACGTTTGACAACTTACTTTTCGCGGCCCATTCAGCCAATGGTTCTAGTTTAGGGGCTGTCGATCTAATCGACGTCTCAGATGTAAAAGCCCCAAACCGTTTATCTCGGTATACTACCGCGGGAAGCCCCAGCGCCTTAGCTATTGACCCTGATGGAAAGACGATGTATGTAGGATTTAACGGAAGAGTTGAAGCGGTCAATATTACTGATCGCACCGATCCTCAATGGTTAAGCTCCTATTCCCCAATAGACCAAACCCGTGGACTTGTTCCCTCTGGAGATTATCTGCACATAGCAGGTTTGGGCTCTCGCTATCTTATACTTAATAAGAGCAATCCCGCTAACCTCACCTATTTTGCAAGAAAATTGACCGGCAACATATCTCCATCTGCTATTGCACTTTCCCAAGACTATTCTTTTGTACACGCTGGGTCGTATGTTTATGTAGTAAAGCTATCCTGCCCAACCAGTAGCAGCAGCTCCTTCTCTTCTTCCAGCATGACTTCCACCACGTCATCTACTAGCAGCAGTTCCTCCTCTTCTTCTAGCACTACTTCCATGACCACTACTTCAAGCAGTAGCTCCAGCTCCTCCTCTTCGAGAAGCTCAACTAGCAGCCGCTCTTCGAGTCTTTCTTCAAGTTCTTCTTCCAGCAGCTCAACTACCAGATCAAGCATTTTCGCTCAGAAGACGACTTCTGCTAGAGCTTCTAGTCAGTTGCCGAGTTCTCAAAGTAGTCAGCCTGTTTTTACGACAACTTCTAGCACGCATTCATCCAGTTTTGTCAACTCGGCAAGGAGTTCGTATAGTCCAGGTCTTAGCACTGGCGCAAAGGTAGGCATCGGCCTGCTGGCGTTGACGGTTGTTGGCTTGCCGCTGGCGATCTGGCTCTTCGTTCGAAAACGAAAAGATGCAGAACAGAATGAGATGGTCGAAGTAGGCTCTTCAGCATCAGGCGGCAGGGAAGTTCATCCCGGATATGGCTCTATTCCTCACTTCGTGGGAGCAGCTTCGCATGGTGGAGAGTATGCCAATTACCCTGCTGGAGTCGCTTCACAAGATGGAGAGTATGCTAATTATCCCCCTGGAGCAGCTTTGCAAGGTGGAGAGTATGCTAATTACCCCCCTGGAGCAGCTTTGCAAGGTGGAGAGTATGCTAATTATCCACCGGATGCACGTGAAGAAGAAGAACCTGAATATGGCACCTTAGCTGAAATGGAACGAGGGGATTACGATCAATTATCTGATGTGCGAAGAGCTCAAGCAGCAATGAGGGTTTAGGGCCCGTACAGAAATAATTTACCCATTTCTGCTAACACACCATCTTCATCTGCTTTGTTGCAAATTCTTGAAAACTAATAAGTTTACCTGCGAATTTGCGCCGCGCATCTGAAGCGCTGAGTTATCAGAAACACCCAACTTATTTCTTTCCGAGCCCTTAGTGAGATTTCTTTCCCCAATAGGATTTCAGCAACAGGGCTGAGTAGGCGGGCAGGGTGTATGTGTGCTTTGTCAATGGTTTGGCCTCCGCCTCCTCGACAATATCTTTCGGAGATTCATTGGAAGTATCGATGATTTGAAGCCAAGGATGCCCTCCTTTTGGCTTGGGAATCTTAAGGGTTGTCGGTCTATAAAAAGCATTAAAAGCAACGTAGAGATCGTAGTGGTAGATAGGGTCGGGGAGTGTAAAGGCAACAAACCGGCTTTTTGGCCCCCAGTCAGGATGGTCAGGCTCTTTGCCATGCCAGGTCACATCGCCCTCTCGGAGAAATTTTGAGCGAAAGAGAACAGGGTGAGCCTTCCGGAAGGCGATAACCATTTTGTAAAAGCGGAAGAACTCCGGGCTTTTTTCGAGGGTATCCCACTGAAACCAGTTCAAGCGAGAGTCGTGGCCCCAACTATTGTTATTTCCATATTTGGTGTGGCCATATTCATCGCCCATCAGCAGCATGGGCACTCCTTGAGAGACCATCAGGGCGAGATGGTAGTTGCGCATCTGTCTCCTGCGTAGCGCGAGAATGTTTTTGTTGGTAGTCTCTCCCTCTGCGCCACAGTTCCAGCTATGATTGTCATTGGTGCCATCTCGATTCTTCTCGCCGTTTTCTTTGTTGTGCTTGTGGTTGTAGGAGACGAGATCGGCCAGAGTAAAACCATCATGAGCCGTGATGAAGTTGATGCTTTGTGCTGGGGTACGGCTCTTGCCGTAGAGATCTTCTGATCCACTGATTCGGGTGGCAAAATTACCTGCTAGGTTGTCGGCGCCTTTGATAAAGTTACGAGCTTCATCACGGTATTTCCCATTCCACTCGGCCCATTCACCCGAAGCTGGAAAAGAGCCGACCTGGTAGAGGCCAGCGGCATCCCACGCTTCAGCAATCAGTTTGGTGTTTGCCAGGATGGGATCCTCTGTAATTGCTTCGATAAGTGGTGGGCGCTCTAGAGGAACTCCTTCAGGGGAGCGCGTCATGATTGAGGCGAGATCAAAACGGAAACCATCTATGTGCATCTCTTTGACCCAGTAGCGGAGGCTGTCACGAATAAACTCGCGAACAATAGGATTGTTACAATTGAAAGTGTTTCCACAACCGGAAAAATTATAGTAGTGGCCGTCAGGGGAGAGCATATAGTAGACAGAGTTTTCAAACCCTTTGAAGGAGAGGGTTGGTCCATCTCCGTTTCCTTCGGCAGTGTGATTGTAGACTACGTCGAGGATCACTTCTATTCCATTCGCATGAAGCGCTTTGACAAGGGTTTTAAGCTCGTTGAGAAGGTTGCCTTTACCTGTGCCATATCGGACCATGGGTGAGAAGAAATTGACTGTCGAGTAACCCCAATATTGATAGAGCGGTTCTCCCGTGATGGCATGAAAGAGAACGTTATCCCGCTCGTTGAACTCATAGATAGGCATGAGTTCAATGGCGTTTATTCCTAGCTCTTTTAAATAGGGAATCTTGTCGATAATGCCGAGAAAAGAGCCTTTTTGAGGGGAGTTGCTCGATGGATCTTGTGTGAATCCCCGGACATGCATTTCATAAATAATGAGCTCTTTCATAGGGATATTGGGATGGGCGTCATCCTCCCAATGGAAAGGTTCGATTGGATCGACCACTCCTTTTTGAATATGAGAAACATCTTTTTGCGGTGAGGAGCCCCAGATGGGATTACTGGCGACTAGCTTGCAGTATGGGTCGAGCAAAATGTTTCGATTATCAAAAGTTAGCCCTTTCTCTGGGTCATTGGGGCCATCAACTCGATATCCATAGAGGGCGTCATCAGGGAGTTCGTAGATAAAAATGTGCCAAACATCGCCGGTTCGGTTGATTTTTGGATTGAGAGGAATTTCGATTAGTGGTGTGGAGTGGCCTGCTTTAAAGAGGCAGAGTGAGACAGCAATCGCGTGATTGGTGAAGAGCGAGAAGTTGGTCCCTTTTGGATGTTCTGTGGGTCCAAAAGGAAAGGGAAATCCTCGTGAGGTTTTCGGGGGACTTTGCATAAATTTAGTGATAGCATGAGTTAACGGTTGTTTACAAAGTAGAAAAACGTCCGTAGCTGAGCTGATATTTCTTCTCTCTTTCATCGAGTACTGTCTTTGGGAGGTAGGAAACCACTTTACCCGTTTCCGGAGCTTCAATAGACCATCCCTTTTCTTTGTAGAGAACGACATGAGTGATCCTCTCGAGCTTTTCGCGAGGTGTAAAGAAGATAAGATCTCCCAGTTGCAACTGCTCTCTTGTGATCTTTTGAGATCGGAGATATTGGTCGTGAGCATCTCTGGGAATAGAAAAACCTTGAGCTCGGAAGATAAGATTGATCAATCCCGAACAGTCCACCCCTTCTCGTGAGCGTCCTCCCCAGAGATAGGGGATATTGAGGAAACTCTCAGCATCGGAGATGAGCTGGCGCAGATTGAGTGGGGCTTGAGAGGAGTGAGAGGGCGAAAAGCTCTCCATAAATTCCACCGCGTTGCGGTGGAGCCATCCAGGATAGGGATGCCACTCTTTCTCTTCGGTAAATCGTTCTTGTTCGAGGGCAGAGACATAGAGCCACTCACCTGCTTTTTCGATCACCTCTACTTTTTCGCCTCGAAGGAGCTGCGTCTCCCGCCCTTTCTCTCTCTCTCTCCAGAGATCAGCGATCGCTGTTTTGATAAGACACTTCACGCTTCAATCTCCTTGTGGCTTCTAGAATATCCTCGCGGCTCCCAAATCCGCTGAATCGGAGGAATCCTTTTCCAGCCGAGCCAAATCCTGATCCTGGGGTCGTTAGAATATGATAGCGTTCCAAAAACTCCTGAAATCGCTCCTCTCCGAAATCCACCCAGAGATAGGGGGCCGCTTCGCCGCCGTAGATCGGATACCCCATCGGCTGTAATGCCCCTCGAAGAAGGCGAACATTTTCTAAATAGTAATCTGTAAGCCCTCTCATTTCCTCAACACCCTCTGGGGTGAGTGCTGCCACTCCTCCCGCTTGAGCGATATTTGAGGCTCCATTGAAAAAGGTCGCCATCACTCGTTGCCAATCATCATGTACCGAGAGGCCGTTTTCATATTTGAGAGCTTTTGGTACCACACTCCATCCCAGGCGGACGCCCGTAAAGCCGATCAGTTTTGAAAAGGACGAAACTTCAATAGCACACTCCTCCGCCCCTTCGATCTCATAGATAGAGCGAGGCAGACTGGGATCGCGAATAAATCCAGCATAGGCGCTATCAAAGATAATAACTGCGCAGCGGCTCTTTGCAAAAGAGACCAGCTCTTTCAGCTGCTCTTTTGTCGCAGCCACTCCTGTAGGATTGTTGGGCGAGCAGAAGTAGATTAAATCGACCTCTTTGACTTTTCCAAACTCTGGAAAAAACCCATTGTCCGGAAGAGCGGGGAGCGCTGAGATCTCTGTCTGTCCCATCAGTAGGCTGCTGTCTAGATAGACCGGATAGGTGGGGTTTTGGAGCACAATCTTGCTCTTCTCTCCAAAGAGCAGTTGAAGTCGGCCAATGTCGCACTTGGCCCCATCAGAAATAAAAATCTCATCGGCAGAAATCTTGTTTTCGTAGAAAGCCTCCGCTATCTTCTCACGAAGCGCTCTGTCACCCTGTGAGGGGCCATAGCCACTATAGGTTTCGTTTACTTGAAGATCAGTAATTTTCTGAACAAGTCCTTTCGCAATGGAGGGAGGAATGGACTGAGAGGTATCTCCAACAGAGAGTGAGATCAGCTTGGCAGAAGGTTCTTTGGCTTTAAAAGCAGCCACTCGCTTCTCTATTTCTGTGAAGAGGTAATTTTTGTTAAGCCGGGCAAAATTGTCGTTTCTTCGCATAGATCATCTCCGCTATTAATATCCCTCCACCAGCGCCGCCTCTGATTGCATTGTGTGAGAGTCCGACAAACCGGTAGTCAAGCACAGGGCAGGGACGCACTCTTCCCACAGTGATCGCCATTCCGTTCTCACTGTCACGATCGAGACGAGCTTGGGGGCGGTCGGCCTCTTCTCGATAGATAATCGGTCTTTTGGGAGCAGAGGGTAGCGAGAGAGGTTCAAACGATGACCATGTCTCTAAAATCTCCTTTTTGCTCGGCTTTTTGGTGAACTCAACTGAGACACAGGCCAAATGACCATTCAACACTGGAACCCGATTGCAGTGGGCAGAGATCGTGAGGTCGCGGAGTGGCTGAATCTGCTCATTTTTGATCTGGCCCCAGATTTTGAGCGGCTCCCTTTCGGATTTCTCCTCTTCGTCTGCGATGTAGGGAATAATGTTGTCCTGAATCATATAGGAGGGGAGTGTGGAGTAGCCGGCGCCGCTGATCGCCTGCAGCATCGTGACCATCACCTTTTTGACTTGGAACTGCTCATGCAGAGGAGTTAGAGGCAGAAGATAGGATTGAATAGAGCAGTTGGGTTTGCAGACGATAAAACCCTTCGACCAGCCTCGTTTTTGCTGCTGCATCTCAAGAATCTTCAAATGGTCTGGGTTGATTTCGGGAATAATCACAGGCACATCTGGAGAGTCTCGGTGACAGGAACTGCTGGAGATTACCCCGAGGCCTGCGGAAGCATATCTCTCTTCATAGATATATGCTTGTTCATTGGACAGAGCGGAAAAGATCAACTGACAGGTAGAGGATGCTTCCTTGATCTTGTCCAGGTTGGCTGATGAGGGACAAAAAACTAGCTCAAACCAGGGGTGCTCCTCTAAAAGCGCCCGATAGTGCTCTCCCAGTACGCCGCGTCCGCCTAGAATTCCTACAGGAATTTTTTCGACCATTCTAAAGTCTCTTTTAATTTTTCCAGATTTGCAGAAGAGAGTGGGCATAGAGGTAGCCTGGGCTCTCCGGCGGGTAATCCACAAAGTGCCATTGCCGCCTTGAGCGGAATGGGATTGGTCTCAAAAGAAGCCGCCTTGAAGAGAGGAAGCAATTCATAGTGCACTCTTCTGGCATAGGTAAAGTCATGGTCTAAACAGGCTGTCACCAGTTCTTGCATCTTCTTTGGAACCAAATTACACATCCCGGAAATCACCCCATCTCCTCCCATGGCCATGATGGGAAGGGTTAGACTATCATCTCCTGCCAGCAGAGAGAAGTTTGGGGAGTCCCGTTTGATCTGTGAAACGATATCACTCACCTGTCCCAAGTCACCGGAAGATTCCTTCACGCCGACCACATGGGGCAGGGCTGCCACTCTTTTCAACGTTTGTATCTCGATATTGACAGCCGTTCTTCCGGGGATGTTGTAGATAATCAGATCGATCGGCGAGTTCTCAGAGATAGCTTTAAAATGACGGTATAGCCCTTCTTGCGTCGGTTTGTTGTAGTAGGGAGCGATCACTAGAGCGGAGTCGGCTCCATATTCTGCCGCCCTTTGAGTATTTTCTATCGTCGTTTGTGTACAGTTATCTCCCGTCCCGACAATCAGAGGGAGATCTCCCGCTTCCTCGCGTCCGATCAAGAGGATCTGCTCTTTCTCATCCTCGGTGAGTGTCGCTACCTCGCCCGTTGTCCCAAGCAAGACAATCCCATCGACTCCACTTGCTCTTTGTGCACGAATATTTTGGCGCAAACCCTCTTCATCGAGCTGCTCCTCTTTAAAAGGAGTGATGAGCGCCGTATAAAGTCCCGACCATGTCATTGAATGTATGCCAACCTTGTTTGTCGATGATCCACTCCGCTGCCTTGATCGAGCCTACTGCAAAACCCTCGCGATTCCTCACTTCGTGTGAGATCGTAATCGTGTCGACAGGGGAGTCAAAGATCACTTGATGTTTACCTGGGATGCTCCCGCATCTTATACTTGTGAAGGCGAGGTCACCTCCCACAATTTCAGAGATTTTCTTCGCCGAACCCGATGGAGAGTCTTTTTTCTGATTGTGATGAAACTCTACTCCTACTGGATCGTACTCCGGGAATTCTTTCATTAGGGGAGCCATTTTGGAAAGAAGCTTTAAAAAAAGTGCCATGCCGACCGAAAAATTTGGGCAGTAGAGCGCACCAATTCCGCTCCCTCCCACCATAGACTTGACAGTGTCGATCTCCTGGTCCCACCCCGTGGTCCCAATCACGATCGACGTTCCTGCATCTATCGCTAGGCGCACATGGTCGACGACAGAAGAGGCGTGACTAAAATCAATAATCACATCCGCTTCAGCGATCTCTGTGGGTTGCCGCCCTTTCGCTATGATAGCATGGCCCCTCTGCTTGGCGATCGTCTCGACCAGCTTTCCCATCTTTCCATATCCAAAGAGAGCGATTTTCACCTATGCCTCACGCAGCTTTTGTTAACTCGTCAATTATCTTATACTGATCATTTTTGATCAACTCTCGTGTTGCCCTAATCGCGTGCCAAAGTGAGTGCATTTTGTTTTTCTGTTCCTCAGTCAAATCATGGATAACCAAAAAACATTCCTCATTTTTCGAGAAGGCTGCCCTTGTCCAGTTTGCTGAACCAACCACAAGCAGCTGATCATCGATGAAAGCCAACTTGTGGTGGAGCATTTCAGAACGGCTCAGAGCGACGTTCACACCCGCTCTTGCCAGCTCATTCACACTTTTCTCGCTCACCCCGAGACCCTGACCATGATCAATGACTACCTCGACCTTTACTCCTCGGTTGTGAGCTTCGATAATCGCCCGAGTGATGTCGGGATGGGTCCAGGTAAACATAGCCACTTTGATCGAATGCTCAGCCTTTCGGATCAGAGAGAGTAGCTGGTTTAACCCATCCTTCTTCTCTTCGGGCAAAATCCAAAACTCTACCAGCTGCTCGCCAAGGAAAAAATCTCGATGTTTCCGCTTGGTGATAGCCCGAGCCAATTCACCAGAGCACATCCCTATCACAATATTGTCATGAATACGGAGCGATTCAGTGGTCAAATTGGCCGTGCCGATCCACACTTTGCTCTCATCCACTACCAAGATTTTCTGATGCATTAGCCCCGATTTCTTCCATCCAATCCGCTTAATCTCAGGGCTCAACCGTTTTAGCCCATAAGAAGCAGTGGTCGCATCATGAATCACTGTGATCGCCACTCCCTGAGAGGCCTTCTCTTGAAGCGCTTTGATGATTTGATCGTCGGTGAGGGAGTAGATAACCAACAGAATCGATTTTTCAGCCTCCATAATCGATGAGACAAAGACCTTGCGCAAATCATCATTACATTGACTCGCATAGAATTGCGCTGGAAAGCTCTCTTTGGGGGCTGGGGGAGGGAGAGAGTTGATTCCACTCCATATGAAGAAGGTGGCAATCGCTCCTATGACAAGAAGGAAACGCAATGCACGATGACGTTTTGCCAGATGAATAATCCACCCGTAGAGCAGATTTTTTATCAGACGCGCCGGGTCGAGCCCCTTGTTCCTTCCTGCGCGAGAATTGTAGGGCTTCCTACCAGGCTTTGAACCAAAGAGCCATTTTATCAGACGCATGGAGTCGCGATCACTCTTTTTTAAGCGTCTTCTATTTTTCTTTTTTATTTTTTTAGGGGATTTGCGGGCCACTCACGCAGCATAAAAATTCCGGAAATATTTGTCGATTCAGTTTACGGAAAGAAACTATGCAGTTGATCGAGAGTCGAGGGTCAGGCCTCTACAATTTTTAAAGCTGAGCTCCTGTGGAAAAGAATTGCCAATCTTCTCGATACCCACCATAACCAAGACCAACGGTTTTGTAATCTTCTACAAATTCGATCGATTTCAGCCATTTACTCATTTTAAACCCGAGTTTTGATTCCATTCGTAAACGCAGAGGGGCTCCATGACCGATGGACAAGAATTTACCATTCATCTCATAGGCAAGAATGGTTTGAGGGTGAAGACATTCATCCAACTTCAATGTACTATAATATTCGTAGTCATCCTTATCTCTTTGGTAGGAGCGAAAGACAACATATTTTGCTGTAGGAAGTGGTTTGCATAATTCAATGATTTTTTTCAGAGAGACTCCTCCCCACTCTGCAATTCCGGTCCACCCTTGAATACAGGTATGCTCAGTGATCTGAGTAGTTTTGGGTAGGTTTTGGAGATCTTGAAGCGAAAGTTCTTGAGGAGCTTCTATCAGTCCAGAAATGTGTAACTTATAACTTTTATACTCTTCTCTGGAATAGGCAATCCATTGAGGATCTTTGGGGGGGTAACCGTTTACCCAAAAATAGGGGGAGATTTGATCTTTTGTTAAACATTGTTTAGAGCGCAGGCGCGAAAGAAGACGATTAATAAAATTAGTCACTGATCCGATATAGACTTGGATGAATCGCGGTTTTTTTTGAGACAAAATTGTAGCAAAGACGTTCACAAGAATTACAACAACAATACCGGTAATGCCTAAGACGATAGCAAGAGTTTGATGGCTTCCATCGTGAATACCCAAAACTATTTTGGCCATATTCGCACCAAAACCTGTCGTGCAGACATAAAAGAGATGAATGACCAAGAAAACCAAGAAACCAATAAGCACAATAAAATGGAAGGAACGGGCTTTTTGCTTGCCTCCGAATAACTTAGCGTACCAGGGGAATCTTCCTGCAAGAGCCGGAGACATGGCAGCCCCCGTAAGTATTGCTAAAGGAGCCAAAATAAAAACGACACCGGCGTAGCAGAGTTGTTGGATAGGATTATATACATCCGTATGCTGAAAAACCTCCTGAAAGGAAAGATGACGAAGCAAGCTGTGCCAAGCTGCAGGAAAAATTTCCCAAGAGGTTGGAAGCAACCGTCTCCATTGCCCGGTAGCAAAAAGGAGGGTGAGATAGACAATTCCGTTCAGAACCCAAAATAGAGCGCAAAAGAAGTGCCAGTGCCTTCCATGTCCGAGGTTGTGAAACCCTCCAGGTAGTGCTATCCACGGGGAGACATCGACGGCATCGTCCATCGAGGTGTAATATTTATCTTTTGGCACCTTCTTTTTGGTGAATTTAATCCAGTTACTCGATGGAGTGCAGTGCTCATTCATATAGAGACGAGGGTGATCTGCTAAAATTTGAATACCGCTTCGTGCCAACAAGGTAAGGAACAAAAAGTTGATGAAATGTGTAGCGGTTAGCCAATGCGGATAGGTTAAGATTGCTTCTGCTTCCATAGAGCTTTATTCCCCATTTTCCGACTGTTTTTTACCCATGCCTCTCCAAAACATATTCAGAGTGGCGTTTAAAACTTTTAGGTTTCGGTTTTTGATCTTTTCTAAAAGATCTAGGAAAGGAAAAACTCTTAAACAAAAAAAACTCACAAACCCAATTGAGAGAGGTCTGAAAAATCCATAGAATAGCCGTTCCTGTGAACATCCTGAAAACCATAAAAACAACACTGTTATTGATAGCGAAAATAAGAACAAGGGTTTTGCAAGGTCTCGAAAAGACCTAACAACAGCCCTTCCTAAGGAAAATTTCCCATCATTATTTTGACTAACATAAAGGTTAGTTTTTGATCGGGATATTTTCGTTAATTTGGACACATACTTTTCAAATCGAGTCTTAGAGAAATTCTCAGCTAAAAAGAAGAGGGATAGAGCTGCAATAATCTTTACCAAAATTGTTGTGAAAACTACTAAAAGGATAATTTCTTCTGAAATGGAGAGTCGTTGACTAAAAAAAAGGAGGGAATGAAAGATCTCTTTGCCAAAGACTAGATAGTAAAATAGAAGAGGTTGAACAAAACTCCATAAAGAAGAAAAAACAGCACCAACGAGTCTCCCATAAAAAGTGTTTCCAAACAACATAAGGCCACAATTAAACAACAAACCCTGCATTCCAATCGCAAGCATGGGTTTGACCTTTTTTCCTACTGTGGAAAGGCTTTTTAAGCTTGCCCCAATAATTGAGATTGTGAGAGGGGAAAACAGCTGTTTTTTTGAGGCTAGTAAAGAAGAGGCATGAGATAAAATAAAGATTTGGTTCAAGGATAAGATGTTGCCACGAAAAGGGATATGGAAAGCATGAAAAAAACTACCGATGCCTATTTCTGTAAAGCCAAGAAAGGCTGCGTGAGTAGCAATAATATGCGTCGCATCATCTAACTCATCTGAGTTACAGTTTTCATCGATCAAATCTTACTCTCTTTTACAAAACTTTTGAGCATGCCTATACCTACCCACACCCAAAAAAACAGAGCAGTCCAAAGTGCATAAGGAATAGCTTTTTGAATCAGTGGGCTCTCGAAAGAAAGAGATATCAGATAAGTTGCCATAGTATACATGCCCATTGGAAAGACCATGCTCCAAAGCGCTGGGGAGTACTGAAG
>SDBU01007209.1_pt1 | contig 12860 bp, 10 predicted proteins | sample 2277071 | NCBI WGS metagenome assembly SDBU01 (sample SAMN10397929, study PRJNA504765) | marine sediment metagenome | isolation source: marine sediment core GS08_GC12, 126 cmbsf | place: Arctic Ocean: Gakkel Ridge, Loki's castle | collected 2008 | reverse complement strand
GCAAGTTCCAGAACAAGAATCGCGATTTGATGGCTTCCGTTAAGAAGTTGCAGAACCATGGTCTGCAAGTGCAAGGCGGATTTATTATCGGTTTTGACAGTGACCCCCCCTCAATTTTTGAAAACCAGATCAGTTTTATTCAAAGAAGTGGGATTGTTACGGCGATGGTTGGTTTGCTAAATGCTCCTCCGGGGACAAAACTACACCGGCGTCTGAAAGGTGAGAATCGTCTGCTGAGTGACTTCTCTGGCGATAACACTGACTGCTCAATTAACTTCGTTCCTAAAATGAACTATGAGACCCTGATGAGTGGCTACAGGAAAATCATCAGTACCATTTATGCCCCCAAACAATACTATGAGCGGCAAAAAACATTCCTGAAAGAATACAAACCACGACGAGGAAAGGCAGTTCGCCCGAAGTTTGGACATCTTCGGTCATTGGCTAAATCAATGTGGTTTTTAGGGCTCAAGGAAAAGGGAAGAAGGTATTACTGGAGGCTTCTTGCCTGGACATTGGTAAGACGTCCACGGTCCTTTCCAATATCAGTGACTCTGGCAATCTATGGATATCACTTCCGCAAGGTTGTTGAGAAATACCTTAGTACACCAATTGAGGATCCCCCGGGATTTTAGGCAACTGAGAAATCTAGTGAGTAAAAGCGGGGCTGGAGGTCATTTCTCACCCCAGGTATTGGAAATTCCCCGATGCCACCCTGGTGAGGGGGCATGTCCCTTCGCAGCTACTGGTGGTATTTCTCTTGGCCTGGCAGTTACTGCCGCCATCTTTATTAGGGGTTTGGCTCCGTTACATGAGCCAAAAACAATTATTGCGATGGGAGATTAACGGTGGACGGAAGGGTTGTCATCACTGGGCTGGGCATCGTAAGCCCTCTCGGACTGGATGTTCCCTCAACTTGGCAGGGGCTCATCGCCGGCAGACCGGCGGTGGATTATATTACCCTTTTTGATGCCAGCACGTTTGATGTGAAGATTGCTGCCGAGGTCAAGGGCTTTGACCCACTCCAGTATGTTGACCGCAAGCGGGCGAAGCGTACGGACCGCTTCACCCAATTTGCTATCGCTGCCAGCCTTGAGGCCATCGAGAACAGCCATCTGAGGATTGACAGCTCAAATGGGTACGAGGTTGGGGTCATAATTGGCACTGGCATGGGAGGGCTGACTACCCTGTCCGAGCAGTTTAAGGTGTTATCCAATGAGGGGGCCAGCCGGATAAGCCCCTTTCTCATTCCGACAATGATTCCCGATATGGCTTCGGGGGAGGTATCAATCCAACTTGGTGCCAAAGGACCTAACTACAGTGTGGTATCAGCCTGTGCTAGCGGTACTCATGCGATCGGTGACGCCTTCACCATCATCAAGCAAGGCTATGCCCAGGTGATGCTGGCGGGAGGTAGTGAGGCAGTTATCATCCCTATTGTCATCGCCGGCTTTAATGCCATGCGCGCCCTTTCTACCAGGAACGATGAACCCAGCAAGGCGTCCCGCCCCTTTGATACTGAGCGTGACGGCTTTATCCTAGGTGAGGGGGCAGCTGTTCTCGTTATGGAGAGTCTGGAGTTTGCTCTGAGGAGAGGTGCCCCAATACTGGCTGAAATGGTGGGCTATGGAGCCACAGCTGATGCTTACCACATTGCTCAACTCAACGGGGATGGTGAGAATATTGAGCGGGCTATGCTCTTAGGCTTACGCCGGGCTAATCTGAAACCTGAGAATATAGACTACATAAATGCCCACGGGACGAGCACCAGACTCAATGATGCTACCGAGACTAAGGCTATTAAGTCCCTGTTCGGTGAATGCGCCTATAAAGTGCCCGTCAGCTCCATCAAGTCCATGCTGGGGCACACGATAGGCGCTGCCGGTGCAATTGAGGCTGCGGTTTCGGTGCTAACAATACAAAATGGCATTATCCCACCGACAATTAACCTGGACAGCCCTGACCCTGAGTGTGACCTTGACTACGTGCCCAAGGTGGCACGGCAGAGGAAGGTCAGGACGGTGCTATCGAGTTCTTTTGGCTTTGGTGGGCACAATGCAGCACTGGTATTTGCCGCTTATGATGAATAGCAGGTCGAGCACTTGCCATAGCGCGACTGTATTTGGCCTTGTATAACGGGCTCGTACTACAGAAGGCCATTGATCCGAGTGCCGATATCTCAAAATGCGCTGAAATTATCAAGGCACTGCACAGTGGCAACTTCCTAAATAGTCAACAATAACTATGATGGGGATAGGATAATGCGAAAGGTAACATTGCGAAGCCCAAAGTATAAGGCTCTGGCGCGGTTTTTTCAGGGCACTACGGTACAAGCAAAGTTCTGGTTGTTCATGCTGGTTCCAGTTTGTGCAGTAGGAGTGGTATTATTTCTCGCCGGAGGTACTGGGCAAACCAAGGATATAATCAAGGTTAACCTTGACAAGAGAGCTGAAGTCGCCTCAGTCCAGCAAACCGGTAATAGTAATATCGGCATCCACCCAGGTGATAACTCATTGCGGGTTGCGGTCGCTGGGGTGCTATCCCCAACCAAAACCCTCGAGCACTATCAGGAACTCCTGACCTATATGGAGCAGAAGCTTGGTCGGCATGTGATACTACTTCTGAAGCCAACCTATGCTGAGGTTAACGATCTGATCAGGGGACAACGTGCCGATGTTGGTATCGTTTGCAGCCTGGCTTATGTCAAAGGTAGCGACGACTTTGGTATGGAGCTTCTGGTAGCGCCACAGATGTATGGGGGAACTGTCTATTATTCATATCTGATTGTACCTCGGGATAGCAGCGCAGCGAGTCTATCTGATCTCAAAGGTTCCAGATTTGCGTTCACTGACCCTCTGTCTAACAGTGGCCACATGGTACCAACATACCAGCTTTCCTTGCTAGGCGAGACCCCAGTTTCATTCTTCAGCAGATATACTTTCACCTATAGCCACGATAACTCTGTTATGGCAGTAACAAACAAACTAGCAGGTGGCGCGGCCGTAGATAGCCTGGTCTATGACAAATTGGTCAACGACCATACGGAAGTAGCCTCCAGAAGCAAAGTCATAGCTCGCTGGGGTCCTTACGGAATACCGCCGGTGGTCGTCAGCCCAACATTGGATTCTGAGTTGAAACGACAACTGCTGGATTTCTTCCTTAACCTGCACAATTCTGAGGAAGGCATGACAATACTTAATGGACTAGAAATCGATAAGTTCGTGGTTGTCTCTGATAATATCTATGACTCCATAAGGGACATGAAAACGCGACTGGGGTGGTAACGTGAAGGCACAGTTGCAATCATCGTTCTTTTGGTCTAGAGCCGGGGCAGTGGGCATCCGGACTAAGATCATGGGAATCGTGGCCGTTTGCATACTTGCATCTACCTTGGCCTTAGTCTGGTATACATACCGTGATGTTTCGGCTGCTTTGAGGGACCAACTACAGGTGCGAGGCATTGCTATTGGCACTGGCTTAGCGGCGCAGAGCCGTGACCTGATACTCACAAACAGAAATTTCGCTCTTTATGCATTAGTCAGAGACTACCTTGACGCTGACAAGGACCTCGTCTATATTTTCTTGCTAGATGCTGAGGATAGTATCATAGTCCATACATTCGACGGAGGCTTCCCGGCCGATCTATTGGGTATAAATAAGGTGCCGGCTGGGGAGCCGTATCACCTGCAGGCATTGCAAACTGAGCATGACGTAATCCAGGATGTAGCAATCCCTGTGCTTGGGGGCAAGGCAGGCGTTTTTCATCTCGGGATGTCTGAGGCCACTATCCGTTCCGCAGTTGCTGGACACATCCGTAATATTCTGCTCTGGGTCATCCTGATATCTGTGCTCGGACTTTCGGTCGCCTATGGTCTGGCCTCTATCCTTACGGAGCCGGTTTCGCGATTGGTCCAGGCCGCACGAGCCATAGGTAAGGGCAACTTCAAGTGGCAAAGTCCAGTTTGGGCAAAGGATGAGATCGGCGCTCTGGGGGCGGCCTTCAGTGAGATGAGCGAGGAACTCAAACACAAGGAGGAGATGCGAGCACAACTTCTAGCTAAAGTCATCAGTGCTCAAGAAGAGGAGCGCAAGCGCATTGCACGTGAGCTTCACGATGAAACAAGCCAGGCTGTGACGTCGCTGATGGTCGGCCTCAGGTTCATCGAGGAGTCAATTGGCGGTGCTGAGGTAGCTGAAAAGACAGTTGAGTTGCGGGCGCTGGCGGCACAGACTCTGGACGAACTGCATGACCTGGCCATGGAGCTTCGCCCTAGCCTTTTGGATGACCTTGGATTGGGCGCTGCCGTCCAAAGGTATAGCAAGGAATATTCAGCCAAGATGAACATTAATGTTGACTCTCATGTCAGCGGTCTTAGCGGGCAGCGTTTACCATCTGAGATCGAGGTAGCTGTTTACAGGATTATTCAGGAGGCGTTAACCAACATCGCTAAACATGCTGAGGCCAGCAATGTGAGTTTCATCCTGAGATATCGAGATTTAACACTCACGGCCATCATCGAGGACGACGGCAAAGGATTCGACGTCAACAGCATTATGGCTTCAGAGAACAAAGGGAACCTGGGGCTCTTCGGCATGTATGAGCGAGCTTCACTGATTGGAGGCAAGCTCACGGTTGAGTCCCAGCCTGGCTTCGGCACCACTATCTTCCTTGAGGTGCCATTAAAATTATCACAGGAAGTTTTCGATGAGCAAGATAAGACTACTGCTGGCCGATGACCATGCTGTTCTCCGGGCTGGGCTAAAGGCACTTCTCAATTCTCAACCTGATATAGAGGTGATTGCTGAGGCTGCCGATGGTAGGGAAACAGTGCTCAAGAGCAGGGAGTCGGCTCCCGACATTGTGCTCATGGACATCACAATGCCAGGGCTAACCGGCTTGGAGGCGACCAAGGAGATAAAGAGACAGAATCCAGCGATCAAGGTCTTGGTGCTGACCATGCATGAGGACGAGAGCTACCTCCATCAGATGCTTCGTGTTGGGGCCAATGGCTATATACCGAAGAAAGCAGCCGACACGGAGTTACTGGATGCAATCCGGGCTACTTATCGAGGAGAGTACTTCATTCATTCTTCGATGACCACGGGGATTGTGGCTGAGGTGCGGCAAAAAGAAGTGAGCGGTTCAATGGACATCCAGGGGCAGAGCAGGCTCAGTCAGCGGGAAAATGAAGTCCTTCGGCTTCTGGCCATGGGCCATACCAACCAACAGATAGCAGATAAGCTATATTTGAGCATCAAGACTGTGGAGACTTATAAAGCCCGCGTCAAGGAAAAACTGGGTCTTCGAGGGCGGGCAGAATTGGTCCGATACGCGCTTCAGAAGGGCCTTCTGGATACTGAAGCTTGAGCTGCGTCTAAAAATCCAAGCCAAAGGGCCTTCCATCTTCCACCGACACATTCCACAATAATCAGTGTTTTTGCCCACAACACGGCGGCCAATATCAGTACTTACCCCGACAGTAATCCTCCAGCAATCATAGTAACACGTAACACGGAGGCTTAGTATCATGCCCAAGGAAATTAGTTGTCGTGACTTTGTCAAAGTGGCGGTGGCAACTATGGCCGTAGCTGCCGTCGGCACTGGTCGCCGAGCAGAAAAAAGTACAGTATGGCATGGTTTTTGACCTGAAAAAGTGCATAAAGTGTGATTCCCTTGTTATGTATTGGACGGAGAGGTGAGTGAGTGATTCCAATAGTGTCCTTCGTTGGGAAGTCCAACTCTGGTAAGACAACGTTGCTCGAGAAGGTGGTAAGAGAACTCAAATCCAGGGACTACCGTGTCGCCGTGATCAAGCATAGCCACCATGACTTCGAGATAGACCAACGGGGAAAGGACAGCTGGCGACTGGCTCAGGCTGGTAGTGATGTGGTTGCTATTTCTTCTCCGAACAAGGTGGCTTTAATTGAACGGGTATCTGCCGAGCTTACTTTAGCTCAAGTTGCGGCTCTCCTTGAGGGAAGAGTAGATATAGTGATCACCGAGGGATACAAGAACGGCAACAATGGCAGAATCATGGTACTGTGCAACGGACAAGACCAGGAGCAGCTTTGCCGTAACGAAAAGACATTAGCTGCTGTCTTACCCCGCTTGTCTGTGCTGGGAGTACCCGAATTTGATGATAATGATGTTGGCGACATCGTTAATCTACTAATAGAGCAGATGGGTGAGAATTCAACTCGCAGGTTCAGAGATGTGTCCAAAGTAGCTGATTGGATTCCGGGACACGACCTGTATCAAACGGACAAGCTTGAAGAACTACTGGCTGAATCAGCAGCACTCCACGGGCACATTTGCCCAGGACAGGTGCTCGGTGTTAGAATGGCTATGCGTGGCTGCAAGGAACTGGGTATCGAAAAGCCAAAAGAGGAGGCCAAACGCCTGGTCGTCTATGTAGAGATTGACCGCTGTGCCACGGATGCTATTCAGGTTGTCACCGGGTGCAAGCTGGGCAAGCGAGCCATGAAGCATGTAGATTACGGCAAATTGGCGGCCACCTTTGTCGATTTGCATACCGGCAGTGCGGTGCGGGTGGTGGCACGCGAGGATGCTCGAGAGAAGGCCTGTCTCTACTTTCGCCCAGGATGGACAAGGCATGAAACTTTAGATAACGGCCTACAAGGCAATGACGGATGAAGAGCTTCTCCATATTGAGCTTATACAGATGAAGATTCCGGTTGAAGACATGCCTGGCCCTCCGCTCCGACGAGTAATCTGTGACCAATGTGGCGAGGGGGTCAATGACTTTCGAGAGGTTGAGGTAGCGGGAAAGGTGCTCTGCCGTGCTTGTGCTTATGGCAGTTATTACGAGCGTAATGATGTCTTGGAGAAGGAATATGCTACCTCCGCAGAATAGAGCATCAAACCGGATAAGGGAAGTCCAACCGGGTAGCACTGGTAACGGGCAAGTGTCACAAACGCCACCTCGATAACGCGTGTATTCTTCCAAAAAACCGCAGTGCCCTTATGAACGAAAAGCACCATAAAGTAGAAAACGGTTCAAGAGTTGCCATCATCGGTGGTGGACCTGCGGGCAGCTTCTTTGCGCTATATCTCCTGCACTATGCCACAGAAAGAGGTATCCGCCCCGAGATTACCATCTATCAGGAACGGAATTTCAATGCACTAGGCCCAAAGGGATGCAAAGGCTGTGCCGGCATACCATCTCTTGATCTAATTAGGAATCTGGATGAGCTCCATTTGAGTCTGCCTGAGGAAATAATCCAGGCCAAGATTGAGCGTTATGCCGTCCACAGTCCTTATACCTCAATCAGTATCAGCAACCCCGAAAAGGGCATAGAGATTGCCAGCGTATACCGAGGAGGTGGGCCACGCATATCACAGTTTGAGAATCCTATTAGCTTCGACGGCTGGCTCCTGGAACAGGCTCGAAAACAAGGGGCAAAGGTGGAGAATCAAAGGGTATCAGGCATCTACTTTGAACATGGAGCAATAATAGAGGTAGCTGGCAGGAGGGAAGAATATGACCTGGTGGTGCTCGCGTCTGGTATCAATACGAAACCTATCCCGGTTCTCGGGGTTGACTACACGCCTCCAAAGGCAAGAACCATGGACGTGGTCGAGTTGTATGCAGGTACTGATGAGGTACAGTCTCGGCTAGGCAACGCGGCACACGCCTTTCTCATTCCACATTCTGGGCTTGTTTTCGGAACTCTGGTGCCTAAGGGGCCATTTATAAACGTATCACTCCTTAACACCGGGAAGCTTCCTATTTCAACTACCGATTTCTTAAGCCACGACATTGTGCGGGGCATACTGCCGGAGCGATATGAGCACGCCTGTACTTGCCGACCTCGGGCAGCAGTTAGTTCTGCCCTCAACTTCTATGCCGATAGATTTGTGGCTGTTGGTGATGCTGCTGTCTCCAGATTGTATAAGGATGGCATCGGCTTCGCATTTCTAACGGCCCGTGAGGCTGCCCGAACCGTAGTCTATCATGGCCTTTCTCACCAGGATTTTAAGCGTAATTATCAACCGTTCTGCAAAGCCATAGAACGGGATAATTGGTGGGGTCGGCTTTTGTTCTCGATAAATGACAAGGCTAAGGATTCCCCTATCTTTCTTTTGACACAGCAACGGTTGATTGCAGATGAGCAGGATAATATGAGGGGTCCGCAGCCGTTTACTAAAGCGGCCTGGGGCATGTTCACTGGAAGCTACAGATACAGTACCATAGTCAAGATGGCTTTGAGTCCAGCTTCGCTGGTGAAGCTTTATTGGTCCCTGTTCAGGGAAAGTCTCAGACGCCTATTCCGTAAAAAGAGTGCCTATCCCAAACGGCTCCATGTAGGTGGCAAAAAGGTCTTGATATTGGGTAGTGGATTTGGCGGCACATATACCTTGCGGCATCTCGTCCGTTCTTTGAACAAAAATGAGAATGTAGAAACCACTATGGTAAGTGACGAGAATTTCTTCCTGTTTTCCCCTCTGCTACATGAGGTCGCCATGGGTGAAATAGAGACTAGGCACATCGCCTACCCCATCAGAAGATTGCATTGGAGGGACAGGTTCAACTTCGTTCAGGCCAACGTAGAGAAGATAGATCTTATTGGCCGAAAGGTAATTACCAGCCTGGAGACCATAGACTTCGATTATCTTGTCTTGGCGCTAGGCAGCGTTGCCGATATGTCTGGATTGAACTACGTTGGAGGTAATGTATTTACCCTAAAGACCCTGCTAGATTCCATGCTAATCAGAAATCATATCATCGGGGTCTTTGAACGAGCCAGCATAGAAAGGAATATAGAACAGCAGAAGCGACTGCTCACATTTGTCGTCTCCGGCGCCGGCTATATAGGTGTCCAAGTGGCAACCGAACTGAGAGACTTCATCCACAGAAGCCTCCTTAGATACTACAGGGCAATAGATGCTGGCAATATCAGAATTATTCTGATTGATACGGAGTCTAAGATTTTTACCCATCTGGATACCAAACTTGGTAATTATGCAGCGAAACAGCTTGCCCGCATGAAGATTGACATCAGATTTGAATCACGGGTAACACGTGTCTGGGAAGACCATGTGGAAATCAATGATGCGGAAATCATGCCTGCAGCAACTCTCATTTGGGTAGCTGGCGTCGTAGCTAATCCGAGGGTCGCTGAAGTTGATGTTACTAAGGATAGCATTGGTCGGGTTTTGGTCAATGAATGTCTGGAGATACCCGGGGTCCCCGGTGTGTATGCTATTGGTGATTGTGCTCATGTTAAAGATCCGGCATCCGGCCAGCCAATACCTCCCCGAGCACACACGACAGTGCGCCAGGCCAAGGTGGCCGCCCACAATATACTGGCTGAGATCCGGGGTAGGGATAAGAAGCCTTATCGTTATTCAGATATCGGAGAAATAGTCTCATTGGGTGCCTCAAAGGCAGTATTGCGTATCTATGGTTTCAGGCTCTATGGTTTTCCGGCCCGTTTAATCTGGCTTGGGGCTTACTCTCTACTGGTTACGGGCAAATATAACCGAATAAGGATCATTATGGATTGGCTACTAGCCCTGGCATTTGGCCGAGACGTTACCTTTCTCAAACTGAGGGACCAGTAGTATACTCTCGCTGACAAAGCTGATACCAGCGCAAATGGAGACAAAGAAACTGAGAATTCACAACCAGGCTAATATTTTTAGGGAGGTATAAGGTAGTGCCATTGCGAGAGCTTGATAGCCCCCAGTTAGGGGTCTAACATGCACATCAGTAGTTGTTATTATAGGAAATATCGCCTAAGGAGGTATCCAAATGCCAGACTACTTGTTTGACCACGTCCACTTGACCAGCCCCGATCCCCTAAGAACAGCTGAATTTTACGAAAAGATGCTGGGTGCCAGAAGGATTGGCATTCGAGAGCTTACTGATGGGCGCAGTCTCGTGGATCTTGTCCTCAATGGGTCACCAATCAAGGTGTCGCACCCAAGAGCCCAACCGCTAGCGCCCAGTACATCGCAGCCTGGTTGTGGGCTCGAGCACTTTGGGCTGAGAACCGACAACATAGAAGTAGCCGTGGATGAGTTAAAGGCGAAAGGAGTAGAATTCGTGCAAGAAATATCGGTGCGACCTAAGGTTAAGGTATCTTTTTTCCTCGATGCTGACGGGGTATTAATTGAGCTGGTGGAAAGGAGCACAGGGCACGGCAAGCACGACAGAAGTGAGTACATGGACAGGATGTCGCGGGTAGGAACACCATTTTCATCCCAGCCTCTAAACCTGTAGTATTCATCCAGTAAGGCATCTGGCTTTCTCAGGACTTGCCCCTCGGATGGGCCAGCATTTCTGAGCGGCTCAGTGGTAATCCTCATTGGTAAGCGTCAGTATCGGTAGCCTTCAGTCCATAAGCCGTTAACATGCCAGTTGCGTATGTCAAAGATTTGCTCATACTTACCTCCTGTTTTATGTCTGACACTTAAAACCAGGTTCGTAGCGACCGAGAAACCAAATTGACGAAGCTGGTCGAATAAATCCTGGGCCAGAGAATCCTTTGGATTCCCTATGAACCGAAACCGCTGCGCTTTCCTGGCGTAGTCTTTGACTATCGTGGATAACAGGAGAGATGTTGCGTAGCTGTCTTCCGAAAGGAGGTCTGAAATGGAGGCTACGCTCTCAAATAACGTAACAAACGCATACGCCCGCAACTTGGCAGCCTTGAAAACCTGATACTCATCATATTTGAGGAAAGGATGTTCTCGAACTCGCCACGAAAGAAATTTCTGGTCATATCTTATGCATATGGCGTTTTCATTCTTCGACTTTACCCTTTCGCAAAGTCCCCTTAAGTCTGCGTCAGGTATTCGTCCTTTTTTGACCTCATATCCGGGCTGTTTCTCAATTTGAGGCATAGTTTGCCTATTTATTCTAAAGAAAGATTTTAGAATTAGCTTTCCTGCAGAGCCAACCCGACGCCAGAGCGGAGCATTGCTCCGGAACCTTGAGACCATATCAGGCCAGATGCTGCCAGGCCGCGTTAACACTTGTATGTCCGGGTAGTATAGACGGCTAAATTTCTTGGCCGTTTCCACCGTGGGTTCTAGACCCCAGAAGAATTGCATTCCCCGGGCAGCACCAATTTCGTCCCTGTACTTAAGCAAACTTCGCATAAGACCGGCCCCTCTATAAGCTGGCAGACATAGCGCGTTTTCACCCTTTCCGGTGAGGACACCATCAGTCCCAACCTCCATGTAAATAGGTATCCTGGCTGCCGTTGCGATTAGCCGGTCATTGTGCTTGGCTAAGGCGAACACTGCCTTGGCCGGTTCGTATGTGTGGTATTCCCATAGCCAGTGTTCTGGTTTTCTACTTGTTCCATAATATGCGTTGTGGAAGTCGACCATATCCAAAGCATCTTCTGGTGTAGCCAGTCGAAATTCGATTCCTTGCCGTTCAAGTTCTGAAATCATAACATTTCCTTGAGAACTAGAAATGGTCAAGCACTCTTCCACACACACAACTCAAGAATTATTCTGCTCTTATGGCCTGAAGAAATCAAGAAACTTAGGCATCCAGACTATATAACTTGCCCCAAAAAGTCAAGTAAGGCCCGTACCTCCATATTCTAAGCCTTTCTCTAACCCTGTTGTAACTAAGTGAGATAATCTCTAACCTATAGGGTTTAGTGAAATGTCGCTAGCCCTACCTAACCAATTCTATTCAGGCTTTCGCCCTAAGGGCCACAAATAAAATACCTGGTCCGCCGTGAACCCCCAGCGCAGGTCCTAGTCTGGCTAACCTAATCCGTCCTTTAGTGAATACGGAACCCATACGCTCAGCCAGGGCCTGTGCTTCATCAGGTGTGGTGCTGTACACAATGGCTAAATCCTGAATATCTATGGCATTTTTCACAAAGTCAAATAGCCTGTCTATGCCATTAGCCCGGCTGCGGACCTGGCCAGCCGGTTCCAGTTCTCCATCTGTCATCGTTAGTATGGGCTTCACGTTCAACACTGATCCTAATAGTGCCTTTGCCTTACCAATACGCCCGCCTAGAGCCAGGTATTTGAGGGTATCAAAGAGACCAAGCAAATGGATGCTGGGAATAGTCTGTTTTACCTCTGCTACCACCTGCGGCAAACTATTTCCCGACCTGGCAGCGGTAGCAGCCGCTATAGCTAGCAGCCCAAGGCCCATTGTCACCAGTTGCGAGTCAACCACCTCAATAGGATACTCCTTCTCTGTCAGTTCCTTGCCCCGTAGTGCTGAATTGTAGGTGGCACTTAATTTACTGGAGATGTGAATGGAAATAATCCCGTCAGCTTCCTGAGACAGCCTCTGGTAGACATCGGTAAAATCCTGCGGAGTTGGTGGTTCAGTGCTAGGAGGGGCAGGGTCACGTAATAACCTCTGGTAAAATTCGTCTTCGCTGATGTCCACCCGGTCGCGGTAGACCTTATCTCCAAAGTGCAGATAGGCGGGCACCACGGTAATACCCAGCTCCTCAGCCAGCCGGGGTGGCAGGTCGGCAGTACTATCGGTAACAATCTTAACTGTCATCGGCCATAGCCTCCTTTCGATGCTATACGCCTCAAGCTTAAATTATTCGTAGGCCAGTGTTTCCCGTATGCTCATCTTGGTGGCACGGTAAGCAGGCAACAGGCTAGCGACAACAGAGATAACTACTACAATTGCCAGCCAGCCGATAAGGCCGAACAGTGAAAAGACGAAATCCAAGGGTTTGCCAAAAAACGCCTGTCCCAGCATAGCGTTGAAGCCCAGGCTCATGGGTACACTGAGGGGAACGGCTAAAATCCAACTGATGACACCAATTAGCAGTCCCTCAGTGACTACAACGCCACCTATCATGCTATTGGAGGCTCCGATGGAACGCATCACACC
>SDBU01007208.1_pt1 | contig 12860 bp, 10 predicted proteins | sample 2277071 | NCBI WGS metagenome assembly SDBU01 (sample SAMN10397929, study PRJNA504765) | marine sediment metagenome | isolation source: marine sediment core GS08_GC12, 126 cmbsf | place: Arctic Ocean: Gakkel Ridge, Loki's castle | collected 2008 | reverse complement strand
TTGCTGTAAATCCTTCGTATCCCACGTGAGATAAATAGAGCAGGGAGTGGGCGGCCTCATCAAGGAAGAGTCCGCACCAAGGGTAAGCTTTAAGCAAAACTTGTTTGCCTGTTTCACATTTTTGGGAGGCCTGCTTTCTTGTCATTCCCTCTTCTGTAGAAAAGTAGAATTTGGGGTACAGATCTTTCTTATCCTTCATACGCATGTAGGAAATTGCAAAATCTCGAGGGTTATTATGCACGGGCGAGTTCTCCCTGATATCAAAGAGGGTTAAGGTTGTAGTATAGATAAAAGGCTTGTTCTTCACCAGGAAGTCGATCGTTTGGTCAGCCTCTTCTTCCGTTTCAGTAGGGAAGCCGATAATGTTCATGAGGCCCACGGCGATCCCCGCAGCATGAGCATCCTTGATAATCTTCTTGCTGTCAGATACCAGAGTACCCTTCCGTATCAAATTAAGCACTCTCTCATTAGCAGACTCTTGGCCAAACAGAAGCTGCAGACACCCTCCTCTTCGAAGCTTTTTCAATAGTTCCAGGGTAAACTCCTTTTCTAGCCTGACCATGCCAGTCCAGGCAACATCATTTGTAGAAGATGAAAAGAATTCGGCTATCTCCGATAGATGTCTGGGAGTGACAGCATTGTCAGTGAAGAAGAAATACCGGGCATCATATTTTTTCATTAACCCATTTAAGTCCTCTTTGACATGTCTTGGGCTCCTCATTTTGAATGTGGGGCAAGAGCTGACCGAGATGGAGCAAAAGCTACACTTACGCCAGTAACACCCTCGAGAACAGGAAATGGGGAAAACCACGTCAGGAGATAGATACCTGTCAAGGGGGAGACCAGTAAAATCCGGGGAAGGGAGCCCATTTATATCGATCTCCTCCTTCTCTACTTCCAAGGCATAACTCAAACTTCCATGGCGGGGTTCCTTATTTTTCCTGAGCAAGATATTTCCAGGCGGATCCGAGCGCAGGCTTGGTAATTCTTCATAGTGGGTAGCAAGAAAATCAAGCGCCTTTTCTCCCTCTCCGAAAACATAGCTGTCGGCTAGCTCAAAGTATCTTGGATCACCTGTAATCCGCCTGCTCCCCTCGGAGATAACAGCACCTCCCATAGAAACATGCAAATTTCTATCAAGCATTTTTAACAATCTCGCTATAGTAAATCCGCCGACTACCTGACTGTAGTAGGTAATGGATATCCCTGCAAACTTTAAATTGTACTGACCAGTAAGATTATCAACCAGACCTTTTAGAATTTCTAAAAACGGGTTTTGTTCATAATCCTCTATGAGTCTTACAATATTATCAAATGTAAGTCCTCCAGCAAATACTGTTCTATTTTTTAGAACCTCGGTAGGAAAGTAAGCAGCTGAAATGATTCTAAAAGCATGACCGATAACCTCGCGAGCCAATGAGTAGTGTTGCGGGCTAAAAAAAAGTTTCCGGTCCCGCAGAATCCTTTTTGCCAATTCGATATTTTTTAAGACGAACTCGGAACTGCGGCCGGCTCCAGCGAGTAAATACAAATGGCGTCTCTCTTCTTTCGACTTTTGCTTCTTACTTGCAAGGACGTCAAGAGTAGACACGTTCTTCTTACAAATTGATTCTAGAAAATCCTTAGAAAGCAGGGTATCAAATGTCTCTATCCCCAAATCTAGTTGAAGAACTTTGTGCCCTTGCTCCCTCAGATATGCCGTAAGAGATGGAAGGCTTAAATAGGGAAAGTATAAATCACCATGAGGGGGGAAAATAAGAGCTACATGGCCTTTATCGTTCATTTTCTACATCTCCAAAGGGCAGGGTATTATATCTACTCAAAAAGTATTTTGTAGTTTGCAAGCACGTTGTTATGTTTAGTAAATTAGGTAATAACGCAATATAGTGAAATCTGTTTCACTATTAATCGCAGGAATATCTTAAGATTGCTCACGCGGTTCACTGGAATCAAACCAGTTCTACTGGTATTTTCGTTTTTCTCTCAATTTCAAAATAAGGCTTCCCGCCGATATCCCGTTTCCATCCGCACGCCCAGGAAAAAGCCGAAGCCGGTATTATGACAACGTCAGGGCGATAGCCCTTGCTTTCGACCCATTCCTCAATACATTCAATGAAATCGGTTACCATGAAATGATCCCCGGTAAAGATATTGCCACCCCAAAAATTACTCCTTGGAATAGCCGTTTCTACTTCTACCCTTCGATCATAAAAAACCGGTTGGTCTAACAGCAACTCTTCAAACACCGATTTCATTAAGATAGTTGTCAGCACTAAGCACTTTCTGGCACCATATTTATTTATAATATCGTTTATTCTCTTGAAGACATCTATATCTAGACCCTCTCTATCTATTATCATCCCCTTGACCCCGTAACGACTCTCCATAGGGCAGAAAAATGGATAATAAGGATACTGCTCTACAAAGCAATCTCTGTTGAAATCGACTGTCAATATATCATTATCTCGCTGAATTCTTAGAGACATATTTCTTATACCCAGCCTGAGACACAGATGCAATGCGGAAATTACTTGACGTCCCGCTAGAATCCTCGTTCCATCTACTTCCAAAATCCTATCTCCTGTTTTCAGCCCTGCTTTCTCGGCTGCAGAGTTCTTCACCACTCCCTTTATTACGACGGGGAGTTTGGATTCACCCATAACATGTCTTTCGTAGAAATCGCTGAGAAAAGTAACTGGCATTTTAATGGTATTGTGAATTCTGCGTACATATTTGACAATCTCTATTATAGACTTATCTCGGTCCAAGTCAGATTGTATCTTTGGATTGATATACCTCGAGTACCCAGGCATATGAATAACTACATATTGGGCATCATGCTCACTGGCATAGTGGATGGTATTTTCCAAGTCTTTGAGCGGAAGAAAAGGCAAAGCAAGAATACCTACGGCAAAAGGTATTTGATAGGCCTTTAGTAGAGGTAGGCTATTCACGGCGATTTCTGGATTCTTATCACTCATGATCTTTCGCCGCATACTTTCATTAGCACTATTCAGTGACAGACGAATGCCTACAGGGCGCAAGAAGGTTAGCTCACGGATCATCTCTTCGGTTAGAGCTTTGCCGTTTGTAAGGAACATAAGTCGGCTACTGTCCTTCTCACGGAATTTTCTGAGTACGTCTAAAAAATGAGGATGAGTCATGATTTCGTTCATCTCAAAAAACCTCTGATCAAATAACGCCGTCCGGCGTCTTGGGGAATAGTATCTCAGTCTAGTATAAATTTCTCTTTCGGAGATATGAGGTTTCAAATTCCTCAGCATTGGATGTGTGCTATCCTGATAGCAGAAAATACAACTAAGATTACAGTGCCATCTCAAGAAGGGAAAGAAATCACCCATATTGCTGCCGTAAACCATCCAATGGTTCAAATCTTTCAGGCGAAATCCATCTATTCTTACTATCCTTCCTTCACTCATCAGATCAATAAACGATAAAACTTTTCTTAATAATCTAGCTACCAGTTCTATCCTGGCCTCTGACCATCTAATGCTTTGAAGTTTCTGATAATCTACCCTAGAGGAAGCCTTGTTCTTAAATCTATCTTCAGAATCGCCCATAAATCCTTTGGGAACAAAGGAATCCACTTTTACCATTGAGCCGGAAACTTCTAAGTCGACAACTTCCAGTAGATTCACAAGGAGGACTCGCATAAATCTGACAAAGAAAGGATGTAGGCTATTGGTGGAAGGAGAAAAACCATGGAGGTCGAGTTTTAATCCTCTTTTTTTCACAGCTTTGTCCTTGCTTTGTATTAATTCGATTTCATGAAGACTATTAATAAAAGGGATAACTTTGCCCTTCATTACGGTTAAGCTACCACCTTGCGTATGACTTTATGGGGAATTTCGTGAGATTATGTGGTACGCATATAGTGACAAACATTAATGGCTGCAGACTTTGCTATACGGTCTAGCGGAGTGCTACCTCAAAAGGAACTCATCTGTTAGAAACATGACTCAAGAAGGCCAAATATCATAAATCTTTTCAGGTTCATTTATGAACTTGAAACCGTCCACCTTCACCTCTCTTTCTTTTTCCGTTAGGATGACCACATCTAGCAAAGCGTCAAGCGTGCTTCTAACCATCTCGGTAATTGGGTGGTCATACACAGCTTCTCTGGGAACTTCCTCAATCTTGAACCGGAATATATAATCTTCACTCTTACTCATTTTATCCTGTCCTATTTAAAGATACTTCAATTAGAAGACCCATCAATTTGCACATTTCCTCAGTGAAATCTCCCGCCTTCCCACTGAGTTTCCGAATAAAAGGGGAATCTGTTCCTGGAGATCCATTGTCCAGGATATATTGAACGGCTTCACTGGAGAAATTAATTGCAGCCGACGATACCTTCTCCTTCGCTTTCATGAGAAGTGGGGTCGCTCTAGGCAGACTATTGTCTACCTGCTTCTCATGTATGGTGTTTGACAGGTCTATTAGAGGTCTCAAACCGATTGAGAGTATTTGATATAGCCTTTCCATGCTTTCATCCATGGAATAGGAGTAACCTTCCCAAAAGCTTCCCAGGAGTCTTCCCTGGTCAGCCAGCATATATTGCGTTTTTGTCTTAGGCATAACTATCAACTTTTGCAGTATATACCCTGGATGGAGGGCAATATTATTGGACTGTAAGAATTTCAAATTTTCGCTAAATTCTGCTGTGGTAGTGAATGCATCCATCATTATGTATGATGGGAAATATTCAATTTCAAGATGATCCAGTATCTCCAGCGCCTTTATGTTTTTCTGCACAGTTATTCTCTTGTTGAGTCGGTCGAGCATACTTTGTACTCCCGACTCAAGACCTAAAAAGACTCCACGCAACCCTATCCGTTTTAACCTCTGAAACAATTCAAAATCAACATCATCGGCTCTGCAGGAGACATGAAACTGGATGTCAAGGCATCTTTTCTCAAATAGAGTGATAAACTCCACAGCTCTTGTTCTCGCCTTCTGATTGTCTCCGATAAAATTTTCGTCTGTAAAATGAAAATTATAGACTCCATAATGATTTATTAAGAATTCGATTTCATTCAATATATTCTGCGGGCTTCGACCACGCCATTCTCTACTTCCGGAAGCGTCATAGAAAGGAGGCATGCAGCAAAAGGAGCACTGTCCATAGCAACCTCGAGATGAAGAGATATCAGCCTCTCTAGCTCCACTTGTTAGAACATAAGGTAGATCATCCCGGGCCATCAATGGAAGCTGATCTAAATCTTGTACCGGTTTTCCTAAGGGAACAGCGACACTACTATCTCCCTTAGGAAAGGAAATCCCGGGCACATTTTCCCATGTCCTCTTGTTTTTGAGGGCAGACATGAGCTCTAGAAGAGGAACTTCACCCTCACCGCGAATAATGGAGTCGATTCCTTGGAAACTGCTCAGGAGCTCTTGACTGGCGACGGTCGGTATGTATCCTCCCACAGTAATATGAGAATCAATCCCAGAAGATCTCAAGGAGCCCGCAATTTCCATCATTGGACGAAGAGAGGCGACGTCTGGAATTGATAATCCTATAAGGAGGGGGTTTAAGTCCAGGATTCTCTCCACAGTTTCAGAGGTTTTAAGACCAAGAAGATAACTGTCTACTACTAAGGCTTCAAATCCATTTTCTCTTAGATAGGATGACAAGAAACAAACGCCAGGGCTTTGTTTCTTAAAATAAAGAGGAACTCTGCCTTCACTTGGAGGTGTTACCAAGACAGCATCCATATATACTGATTCCCTTTTCCGGAAAGAGTCACTACCCACCTGGAGGGAGGAAAAGAGGGACAATGAATTCTCTTTCCCGCCTAGATGTCGCTAGAACGGTTCTACATCGCCATTCCCCATTCCCTCTCCCCCGCACGCCCAACCAGCTCTACTCTCATCCCTTCGAACTTTTGGAACGACTTCTTCTCTTCGTCCGTCAGGTCATATCCGGCTAATGCCGACTCTGGTGTCGAGAGTAGTTGCTTTCTAAAGTCATCGTCTGTCAGGGCTTTGGCAATCACCTCTTTCATAGCTTTTTCTGACATTCCTCTTCACCTCCTTTCAGATTGAGAGTGTTCGATTCTAATTTTGACTCTGGGATATTTAAATACTTCTCGCCGTCACTTTGCTCGGTGATTTCAGCTTACTTGTAGCACAAAACCGGGCAAATGCCAAATCCAGATTGTAGACACCCTCTAATTTTCATACTAAATCTTCCTGAAGTCTAAAGTGCGAACGGGTTAACACTTGCTTGCCGGACCTTGTACAATAGAATTAAATTTAGCCTTGATTTGTTCGATTTTCGGATGCGACAACTCTCCCTTTATATAGAAGTTATGCCAGACCTCAATCCATTCTTCAACAAGGTCGGATAGATCTATGGTTCGAACCCGAGGAGGAGAGAGATCTATCATAGTAAATTTAGGAATGGGAGGAATAGAAGGTTGGTCCAGTAATGTAAGAATTGCCTCTGATGATACAAATGAGGCTGCTAAAGAACATGTGGGAGCGATTGTAGAGAGTAAACAAGGGGCGATTGTAGAGGGCACATTTCCCCTTTCATTGTGATACACAGGACAGAGCAAGTTAAAGAAAAAGTCAGGCGACAAACCACCCGGGGGAAGTAAGAAAATTGCAGCTGAAAAGTCCTTCACCGCCCCTTGAAGGACGGTAATCCCTTTTCTTCCGGCTGCCTGACAAAGAGCCACTATGTCCGATAGCGACCGAGTATCAATCTCATTAATAACCAGGTTTACCCCATCCACAAAATCTCCAGCGTTGTTACTATTAATGGGCTCTTCCACTGTTATCAATTCCAATTCTGGATTTATTTCGCGTAGAAGTTGATTAAATACAGAGGCTTTCTTCATGCCTACTGAACTAGCCGAGGAGCCAATTTGTCTGTTGATATCTGTAAGCTGATAAGTTTCCGGGTCAGCGATCTTTAGGTGACCAACTCCAATTCGGACCAAGCGCTCCGCAATCAGTCCCCCCACCCCTCCAAGGCCCGCAATAGCAACTCTTGATCTCCTCAGTTTGTGTTGATCTTCCCAAGTTAGGACCCCTATGTTTCGATAATTTCTGTGGAAATAATTACCATTCTGACTATCCATCCCTCGCCCTCTCTGAGAAGCTGGAGATTTCCTTATACATTTTGTGAAACACCGATAGGTTTCCAGGGTTTAAATGTAATCCTACAAGTCCAGGAAATTCCTTTTGCAGATGGGCGTATATGAATAGTGACAATCTAATGATATGTTTGGTTATCTCGCATTTCTGTATATTGGGCAGACTTACACTTCCTGTTGCTCCCAGCCCGTCTCGAAGACAGCCTCCTCCGCACAGGTATCTTGCCCAGCAATTTCCACAGATGCCTTTTTGGGAAAGCCGGCCAGCCTCCAGAAAATCACCCAGTCTTTTCCAGTTGACTCCATGTGAAACACGACCGACTCGATATTCAGGCAAGCCGGCAAAATATGGGCAAGGATAAATATCCCCGTTACACGAAATGCCAATTTCATGAAGACCGGCGTCACAGGGATAATTCCGTTTCTTTTTCAAACAGAGTAATTCGATATAGTTATAGAAGATATCCCCCTTGTGTAATCTCCAGCGATGACCGTTTTGACTTCTGAGCAACTCACTCAGATAATACTTTGTAAATAGTGCCAAGTCCTCTTTCAGAACATTCAGTTTGCCCTTAATCCACTCGTCTGCTCCTTCGGTAAAGCATATGGGGAGTCTGAAAACAAAGTTTTCAACTCCAATCGACCTTAGGTGCTCAACGATTTTTATGAGATTGGTTTCAAATTCTGACAAAACGGTAACCGCTCCGATTCGACGAGCCTTTATCCAGGGAATTAGACGGGGTACTATATCTTCGTAGGTTCTCGTTCCTCCGGGTCCATAGCGCAAAACGTTATGGACATGTGGTGGCCCGTCGATACCAACAATAACTTGAATATCCGTCTCCATTAATTTCTCTGTCATTTCCGGGGTAATTAACGTCCCATTGGTTACCAGAGAAAAATGCACTATTTTCCCTGCATTACTGAACTTATTTCTCGCGTAGTCATAGGCGAAAAACATAACCATAGGATTTAATAGAGGTTCTCCTCCAAAAAAATAGATTCGATTAACGGTCTCTTGGGATAAATCAAGAAAAAGATCAATTGCTCTCTGAGCTGTCAATTGACTCATTCTCCCAGGATGCATCCCAAATGGGCCATTATCTTGATAACAATATTTGCAACGTAAATTACAGTCCTCAGCCATATTGAGCGCAATAGTGTGAATCCGGGGAGAATCCGAAACCCAGGACCCTTCAAAATCATTTCCTTTTCCAGGGCTTACGAGGTCGAATTGGAAAGGATCTAATCCTGTTTCTTTAAATCCCGTAAGTAGCTCCCCGTGCCGATGAATGCCACCTTCTAATGAACTTCGAAGGTCTGGGCTCAGGGAAGGCTTTTTCGCTCCACTTAACAGGGAGACCTCAAATTTGTCAATATTGAAAAATATGATGTCACCGAATTGCTCAAAAATAAAATGCTCAACTGGAGAGGTGGGCTTCCCTTGCATTGTGGTTTATCCTCGCCACTTACCAATAGTAGAATGGACTCCTATGGATATGTTATAAGTATGCTCACCGGCTGTCAAGCGGTATGCGCCCAATAGTTGTGCTTAGAACGTACTTTTGTCCCTATGGTAGACTTGCTTACAGAACAGGACTACACTATAATTGCAAACAACAAAAGATTTGGGGGCCAAAATGAGCCGTAAACTAGCATGGATGTGTTTGGTTTTGGCTGTAGCCGCTCTATGGATGGCACTCATTCCTATTGGTACAGCACTTGCCCAGGTACCACCAATTATTGAGGCTGTTGCGCCTGCCGAAGCCGAACAGGGTCAGACGCTGGAGCTTCATATTTTCGGCGCGAACTTTGTTGAGGGTGTCAATATATCACTGGCAACCCCTGAAAGGACAGAAGAAGGGATAATCGTTGAATCAGTCGAGTTCGTCAGCGAGACGGAGCTTGTAGCCTATATCGTAATTGCCCCGGATGCCAGCGCAGAATGGGATGTAATAGTGACCAACCCTGACGCGCAGAGCTATACGCTGTCCGGAGCGTTCACGGTATCTCCAGTAGCTTCTGACATCACCCCACCGGAACCTATAACCGGTCTAACCGCCACCGATGCCCATGATGGCAAGATAGACCTCGGTTGGAACCCCAGCACTGCTGATGACTTTTATGCCTACAGGATATATGCGAGCGAATCGGAAATAACCGACGTCTCGGAGATGGAGCCTGCAGGCAAGATTACTGATATCGGGATGACTAACTATCAGGTCTCCGGCCTTGAGAATGGAGTAACCTACTACTTTGCCGTGACTGCGGTAAATGTAAATGGTGACGAGGATACGGCAGTTACCGATGTAAGTGCGATACCCACGCCTTCCGTGGTCGCTGACATCACCCCACCGGAACCTATAACCGGTCTAGCCGCCACGGATGCCCATGATGGCAAGATAGACCTCGGTTGGAACCCCAGCACTGCTGATGACTTCTATGCCTACAGGATTTATGCAAGCGAATCGGAAATAACCAACGTCTCTGGGATGGAGCCCTTAGGCGTGATTACTGATATCGAGAGGACTAGCGCTCAGGTCGTTGGCTTTGAGAACGGTGTTACCTATTACTTCGCCGTGACTGCCGTAGATGCAAGCGGTAACGAGGATACGGCAGTTACCGATGTAAGTGCAACTCCCACGCCTTCCGTGGTCGCTGACATCACGCCACCGGAACCTATAACCGGTCTAACCGCCACGGATGCCCATGATGGCAAGATAGACCTCAGTTGGAGCCCCAGCACTGCGGATGACTTCTATGCCTACAGGATATATGTAGGGGAATCGGAAATAACCAACGTCTCTGGGATGGAGCCCTTAGGCGTGATTACCGATATGGGGAAAGCTGGCTATCAGGTTGCCGAGCTAGAGCATGGAGTGACCTACTACTTTGCCGTGACTGCGGTAGATGTGAATGGTAATGAGGATACATCTGTGTCCTCTATCGGTGCGATACCTACCCCTTCATATATACCAGCGCCTGTGCTCAAAGTGAGTAATATTATCCCGTTCCCCGCTGAACCAAATGCAGGAGAAATCTTTAGTATCAGTGCAAGTATAACCAACATCGGCGATGCAGATGCAGCAGATATCAGAATCATATTTATCGTAGATGGTGACCCGGTGGGAGACAAAATTGTCACCGTCCCTGTCGGCAGTAGTGTTGAGGTGTCCTATGGGTGGGCAACCCTACTGGAGGGAGCTTACACATTTGGGGTGGAGGTTATGAATTTCGAGGGTGAAGCCATGACCGCACCCGCAGAAATAACGGTAAATATCTTTCCATATACTCTTGGCTTCCCGACGCTGGAAGAGTCAGGATTTGTGATCCCCGGGACAGTTGTTGCTTTCTTTCTGGTCGCAATGTACTGGGTAGTGTATTTGCCGAGGAAAAGAGCCCAAGAGGTAACAGGGGAAGCAGCAGAGCTCCGTTTTTCAGGGGTTGACATTACACAAAAACCTCAATAATATGGAAAGGAGGAAAGGATTGCTGTGGTTAGAAGTTGTACAGCATGAGATAGGAACCGAAGAGAAAACGAAAAAACAAGGAGGTAGTTAGAATGGCTCCATTATTCAAAGGGAAAAGTGGTAAAACTCTCTTACTTCACGAAGCAGTGGAACAAGGCCTGGTCTCCTTTGAGTTAGAGGGAGCTGGGGGAGGGGCTACTTCGACCGTTACTCTAAGGATAACGAATCTGTCGGAAGAGCCGCTTAGTGTAAGCGTTCCAACAGGAACAATGTTCTCACCAAAGGAACAGAAGGGAGGTCAGTAAAATGCCACAAGATTATTTTGTAACGCAAGGAACCACAGTTTCAACACCCGCTGGAGGAACGACGGACGTGGTTGTCGGGACAATCTGTGGCAGTATGATTGACATACCTCCAGCTCCGTCCAGAGCTGAGGCAACACAGCAAGGGATTAGTTTGCCCCAGTATGAACAGGGTTGGGCTCCTCCTGAGGCCACCACGTTCATCAGGACGGCTATAGACTTAGCTCGAGATGGTAAACTCTCTGGTGGAGGATTAATCTCTGATGAGGAGTATCTCCAAACGGTTGTAGAAGTTGGCGCCGGTTGGGGACCTGCGGCAGCGGCTGCCGGCAAGACGTTTACACAAGAAGACTTCATAAAACACATCGAGCAACGAATCATAGCCAGTGGAGGAAGGCAGACCAGAGAGGATACGGAAAATTTGGCTACCGCCGTATTTAGTGGTGTGGATCTTACACAAAAACAAGTCGTGAATTACGAGAGAGCTATGAAAGAGGTAATTGCTAAAGCCCTCACAGACGATGACTTTAGAAAGCAACTACTCTCGAATCCAAAGTCGACATTGGCTAAATACGATCTAACGGATGAACAGAAAAAGGCTTTCGAAAATTTCGACGAGAAGAGATTGGCACTGATGAGTCATATAGATCAGGCGGGATGGGGAATGGCAATGTAGAATCGTTCTCTGGGGATGGCAAGTCAAGCGCACTGGAAATCACCCCTAAGTTAGCCGTCAGCAAATGTACCCCAAAATTCTAATTGGCATAAGGTAAAAAGTGTACGCTTGGGGTGGCTATTCATAATATAATAAAGAGGCCAGAACGGCGACGCAACCGATAGAAGCTGACTAGTTGGTGTTGGTTTCTAGCTCTGCTGGAGACAATAGCACTGGCTTCCATGATGACCTTATACCGGGAACCGTGGCCGAACGCTTTTCAGTGAAAGTAAAGTCAGGTGATGAAGAGAGGCGTAATGTGAAAGTAAAGGTTCGCCGGTCTATAAGATTTAGAAGATGGACTGTAAGAGCGGCCAAAAAGCTTGTCGGTTATCTCACTCCTATCCTCATCGGAATTGTCATAATGTTACTCGTTATTGACAGCCTTGGTGTTTATTCCAGCTATGAATCTGCTAGGGATATGGCCACTCGCGCTGCTGTGGTCGCCCATCAGGTTCTGGAGCAGAGTAGTAATGATAAAAGCCTAGCAGAGAGGCAAGCTTCAGCCATGATCGAACGGAATCTGGCCACGTTTAAGGGTATAGAATTTCGTGGTAGTGAGGTGGAAGTAACCATAGTTTATAAGGCGAGAAGCATGATTTTAAAATACATCCCTTGGGTAAAAAACTTAACAACTATTACTGCCTCGGGCAGTTATCCCCGTTAGGCGAAGATACTAGTAGAGAAGTTAAAAGAGTGATTAAAGACACCTGAGTAAAAGCTATTCCATAAGTTCTTGGTTGTACCTGAAATCAAATCCTTCCTGGTTGCACGATAGTCCAGCATGTGACTTAACATTGCTGAGGAAACCACAAGCTAGTCAGTTTTGCGTCGTAGGCTGAGCTATCATTCCCTACTGCATATACTGATTGATGAATTGCTGAGGCAACATTCTTGGCTTTTCATAGTTGGTATTCAAAACGCCAATTGCCTCAAGGCTGGAAAGAATGTGTGTCCGCCAACGTCTTGATTTGCATTACTACGAGACACAAATCATAATATTAAATATTAGGTGGTCAGTCTGCGGAGGAGTAACAAAATGAAGGGTCTTATTATTCTGCTATCACTGCTGGTGCTCACGGCTGGCTGTACGGCACCCCAGCCCCAGATAAAAGGCAACTTCATAGAAGGGGTCTCGGCGGGAGATGCGGAAACCCTGAACTACATTCTAGCTGCTGACAGCGCTTCATTCTCCTACGCCGGACAGACCCTGGGCAGCCTCGCCGCCTATGATAACGACTGGAAT
>SDBU01007207.1_pt1 | contig 12861 bp, 11 predicted proteins | sample 2277071 | NCBI WGS metagenome assembly SDBU01 (sample SAMN10397929, study PRJNA504765) | marine sediment metagenome | isolation source: marine sediment core GS08_GC12, 126 cmbsf | place: Arctic Ocean: Gakkel Ridge, Loki's castle | collected 2008 | reverse complement strand
TTCATCTTTCGTCATTGCGGCGTACGATAAGTACGCCTCATTCCTCAAGATTCGCGCGCCTTGCACCTGGAGCTTTTTACTTTGCCGTCCGTTTTCAGATTTTTTGCGAGTCTATCACGAGTTGGGTTTTGTTGAAAAAGTGAAAACTTTTGCACACATAGTGGAAAGACTGTTCACACAAGTAACCATGGGTTACCACTTGTTGTGGGAAGCCGGCCTGGACACGACGGCTCCTTTAGATTCTAACCAACTGAAACCATTGCAAAAGGTTAGGTCTTCAGGTGCCTCCAGCCCGTTGGCACAGATGCTGCGATGACAAGAAGTGAACATGTAACGACAATGGGTTTTATAGTGATTTTATAGTAATTCAACAAGTTAACGGTTTTTCCAAAACAAAGAGAGGAGGGATGAGATATGAAAAAGACTGTGTTAGCTTTAACCATTTTGCTGGCGGCTGCAGCCATTATGGCGCTTTCTTCCGTGCCTGCCATGGCAATAACCGGTCAATGCAGCAACTGTCATACCATGCATAACAGCCAGGATGGAAGTGCTGTTGTGCAAACCTATGCAGTGGGTACACCGGGTTCAGAGGGCCCCCCCGTTGTAGACCCTACGCCGGGAGCCCTAAATACCAAAGTTGCGACTCCTCAGCAGTACCTGCTCAACGCGGACTGTATAGCCTGTCATACGGGAAATACTGCGACCGCTAAGAACAGTTTTGATGCGCCTATTGTTTTGCACACTACCAATCCGACCGGACAAGGCTATCAAAAAACACTGGCAGGTGGTGACTTTTCCTGGGTTGCAAGTGCTACTGGCGATGATAGCACGGGGCACAATGTTGTTGGAATTAGTTTGGAGGATGCTGCAATCGGTAAAACACCTCCAGGATGGGATTATAATGCAACTCCTGGACAGAATAGCGATGGCCGGATCACTGGTGGTAATAATACAACCTGGACCAGCCAGCTCACCTGTGCGGGGACATTTGGCTGCCATGGAGCGCATAACGAAGATTCGCCGTTTAGTGCGATCAAGAAGTCGCACCACTCCAATACAGGGTTGAGCAAAACACAGGCAAACGGTGCAAGCACAGTGGGGGCCAGCTTTAGGTTTTTGAGCGGGATCAACGGCTTGGAAGACGAAAACTGGGAATGGGATGCCACTGAATCAGTGCACAACGAGTATTACGGTGTAAACGGCAATAGTACCTACACCACCAAGACGACCATTAGTTATCTTTGTGCCCAATGTCATGGTATTTACCATAGCGCGATAGACGACGATGTCCCGTCAGGTGGGGGGTCCCCGTGGCTGAGACACCCGACGGACGTGGATCTGCCAAATGATACTTACGGGGAGTATAATTACTATAACCCCGATAATGCGAACAAGTACAGTGTTGAGGCACCGATTGCCAGACCTACCGTTCCGGCCACCCCGAGTTCGACAGTGGCACCAGGGACAGACATTGTGATGTGTCTATCCTGCCACAGAGCTCACGGGTCCGATCAGCCTGATCTTCTGAGATGGGCATACAGTGGCATGAAGGCTGGTACCGGTAACGACGATACAGGCTGTTTCACATGTCATACGGCGAAGAACGCTGATTCAACGATACCTACTCCTCCATAAAGGATAAGGTGGTTCGAGTAGTCTAAGCGAAATCGATACTTCAAAGGCAAAGCCAAGAGGAGGAGGCCGGCCGCTCTTCTTGGTTTTTGCGCTTTTCAGACTATTCCTCGAAGAATGGCCGCGTGACCGTGACTGACAACCAGGCAGTGATGTCCACCGCGGAGAATGACCGTCCGCGTGCTCAGTTCCACACAGAATCGGTTCTTCTGGATCACGGGCCTTCTTGATTTTCTCGATCTTGACATCGAAGACGTTGCCAAATATCATTTTACGAGCAAGCGCACATGGTCAAGTGAGTAGAAACGTGAATGGACGTGTGGTCGGTGCAGTAGCTGGGTGTGGAATGTCGTGCAAAGCGAGGTCATACGTAAATACGCTTTTCGGCATCCAGAAACTTGGCCCAAAATTCGCATGGATGGTTCGTAGATTACCAAGATGCCCCTAAGGGACAAGAGTGGGATTGCCAGGTTAAGTTGACTGCACAAACGCGGGAAGTCGTTTATTGGCAGGAGGCGTGAGGATTCAGGCAATGACTAGTCTCGCTCATGCCCGAATTCATTCCTGGCATTAACGAGATTAGACGAACCTACATCTGACAGAGGGTAATTGTGACCAGACTACTGTTAGCCATGTCAACTATGATGGTGGCAGTGGCCTTTATGACCACGTTTTCGAATCCTCTCATGGCCAAGGTGACCGGCAGCTGTGACAACTGCCACACTATGCACAATAGCCAAGAGGGTAGCCCTGAGGCAGTGGGCGGAAGTGGTGCCGGTTGGGATGCGGAGGGAAAATTGGTAGGGGTGGCACAGGCAATCCCACTTGAGAGTCTGGTAATTGGAGACTGTGTTGGCTGCCATTCATCAGGCACGAGTGAGACTATACAGATAGTCAATGAAAGCCGCGTTCCCATTGTTTACAACACAGTTGAACCTGACAAACCATTGGCCGGCGGCAACTTCTATTGGATGGTGAATGACAATGATGATTCCCTGGGCCACAATGTGTGGGGCATAACAGGCCAGGACTCCGAACTCTCGTACGCGCCTGGAGATGCCATGAAGGGTACGGTTGCAGCCTGCAACTGTCACGTGAGCTTGGCCACTGACCCTGACGATCTTGCGACAGGACATCCGAGCGGATGTGAGGGTTGCCACGAACCATCTCATCATGAAGATAACGACTGGTATCGTTTCCTGGGCCATCCACAGGCAGTGGGTTTTCCTGACCACTACGTCACTGGTATTGAGGATGAAGACTGGGAGGAAAAACCTAAGATCAGCCACAATGTTTACAAAGGTGCTGATGAGATTTCTTCGCCCCATGGATGGACAGATCGCCTGAATAACACCAATACGATCAGTGCGTTTTGCTGGGGGTGTCATAATGAGTTTCATAGCATGGGCTCTGAGGGCCTGTGGTTGAGACATCCGTCTGATGCTATACTGTGTCCTGATGGCCTTGGCGGATGCGAGAGTTCCGGCTACACGGCGTACGATCCAATTGCGCCTGTGGCCAAGCTGAGTCCACAGGAAAGTGATAGGACGGTTTACAGCGTTTCCCCGGAACAAGACCTTGTCATGTGCCTTTCCTGCCACAGGCCCCACGGGAGCCCTAACCCGGACATGCTCAGGTGGCCGTATGAAGAGATGGTGGCAGGAAATGCCAGCGGTGACTGGCAAAATCAAGGCTGTTTTGCCTGCCATAGAAACAAAGACACCGGGAGTTGATCCATTCGGGGTACGTTCAGTTCACGAATATGTTGAGTTTCGGGATTCGGCGGCATGATTGCCGCCGAATCATTTTTGGGGAACTGGTCGAGCTTCTATTCCGCGTGGACAGTGCTGGCGAACTTTTGTCAGCACTCACTTCGGCAGGCGGCGAACAACGGCAATGCTGCCACCCAGAAGGATAAGGACTACCCCGAGCCACAGTACAGTCATGCCGGGTTTGATGCTTACTTCTGCAATTAGTGTAGGGAGAATATCTTCGGGGGTCTCTTCTCGTGGTGACTCCGGGTCCTCATATTCAAGGTGTATGGTCTTGGCGCCGGCACTTATGCTCACAAGGGTAAGGTAGGCCTCTTGAGGCCCCGGCAGTTTGACACGGCTCAATGGGCTCTGTTTCTCTGCCGTAGTAAATACCGGGTTCAGTGTTGTCGATTCCCCGCCCTTGTAGGAAACCGCAATACTGGTTCCAACGCTCACAGCCTCGGTCTCCTTTCGGCCCTGCATACCCGATAAGTCAAAGCCGACAAATGTTATCTCATAGTCACGATATTGGATCTTCTGGCCTTTTTTGAGATCCAGGTGAGATCCTCCTGAATGAGTACTCTTTTTCTTGCCGGGAGCAAAATCCACGGGGGATATGTAAAGGTCTGAAATGAGCCCTCGGCGAATATGGGGGCGGACAAATCGTTTGGTTTGCCCGTCGCGCATGCGCTCAGCAAAAATATCCGGCTGGGCGATGAACTGAGCATCTCCTTTCTTGACGTCCAAGGGAAGGTAGACACGGCTGCCTTTTCCATGTTTTGCGTAGCTTGGGGCATTGAATGTTATTTCATAGCCCAAGGCACTTTTTACTGCACCCTGTGCCAGAGACACCTTCTCAGACCTATCATAGGCAGTGGATGACACAGTGCCCAGAAACATCAAGCCTACACCCAAATGGGCAATGGCAGCGGCGGAAATGGTGATCTTCTTTCTTATGAGTTTTTGGGCCAAGAAAAGATTCATGCCAGCAGCAGCACCAGCAAAAAGGCAAATGAGGAAAACCCCTATGCCAGGATAACCATGCAGCAAGGTAATTACCCCAGATACAATCGCCCCTGCCAGTGCCCAGATTAATTTGGGGGCAAGCTTTGAAGGGCTGTTTTTCCCCCAGGTCATCAAGGGAACAAAGCTTAACAGCAGCAACATAAGGACCGCCAGCGGCAAGGTGGTGTCTACATAAAACTCAGTTGACACCTTTGAGGCCTTTTCAGCCAGTCTGGTTATAAGGGGTGCAGATGTGCCCAGGCCGATTACAAGGGCAGAAAGACAAAGGAGGATCATGGCCGCAATAAAGCCAAATTCTCTGGAAAAGTAGCTCATATTTTCTCCCCTTTTGGACACGGGGATCTCCTTGGCCCGGATTACAAAAAGGCCCATGGAGAGGACAAGAAAGACGGCCATGAATCCCACCAGCCAGCCGGTTATGCCAAGGTCTGTAAAAGAATGAACGGAGAAATCGGCAAGAATACCGGATCGGGTGAGAAATGTACCGTAGATGACCAGAAGAAACGAAAAGGCAGCCAACACGAAATTTGTCTTACGCAGTTTGCCGGACGTATTCTGCAAGACCATGCCGTGCATGAGGGCTATGCCTGCCAGCCATGGCAACAGTGATGCATTTTCTACCGGATCCCAACCCCAGTAGCCACCCCACCCCAAGACCTTGTAAGCCCAATAGCCTCCGATGATGATCCCAGCGCCCAGGGTTACAAAGGCAAAGGCCATCCAGGGCAAGGCGGGCTTAATCCACTGATCATATTCTCTTCGCCACAGGGCGGCCATTGCATAGGCAAACGGGATCGCAAATGCCGCATAACCCAAGAATACAATCGGAGGATGTATGACCATCCAGGGGTCCTGCAACAGCATATTCATGCCCTGGCCGTCGGCAGGGGCAAAGGCCAGCATTTTGAAGGGACTTTGCTTGATCAACAAAATCATCAAAAAGACACTGTTCAGGTTGTAGATGAGCATGACCTGAGGTTCCATGTCCCGGGCCTTGAACATAAGTGGCACACCGAGCCAGGCACAGAGCAATACCCACAGCAGAAAACTGCCGCTCTGGCCTGCCCAAAAGGAACTGATCAAGTATTGCAGGGCAAGGTCACGAGAAGAATACCCTGTCACATAGCTGTAGATAAACTCGTGGTTTAGAATGAAATGCATCAGAAGCATTGAGGCAAGGGTTACAAAACCGGCAAAAGCGATAAAGCTGATGCGGGCTGCGGTTCTTGCCAGCGCAAGGTCTTTTTTGGAATGCAATACCATATACCATACGGATGATACGCATATAGCAACAAGTCCCAACCACATTGTAAGTTGACCGACATTGTTCATTGTCCCTTAACTCTCCCTTCATATTTAGTTGGACATTTAATCAACATTTCTCTTGCTGCAAAAACCTGTCTTTTTGGCTCGTATTTGCCAATGACTACGATCTTGGCCACATCATCAAAATTTGCAGGCCTTGGCCCACCATATTCAACAATCATCTCATCTCCGCTATCTTCGCGGAGGGTAAAAACCAAGTTGTTACTCTTGGTGTCATACCTTTTGGTGCCCTTGACCGCAAGGCCAGCTATCTGCACGGGCCGTTTGCTCGCCTTGGCCTCTTTAACGGTTACATAGCTGGTCAAGGTGGACTTGAATGAGTACATGGCCATAGTCATGGCCAAGGCAATAACAACCGCACCAATTATGTAAGACTTTTTCATCCGTCTTTGTCCGCTGGTATATCTTCTAGCTTCTTGATCCTTCGATCCAAGACAAACAGGTAGAACGCTATGCCACACCATATTATCAGGTTAACTCCCATGACAAAGTTCAGGCCGTCTTTCATTCCCACCCTCCTTCAGCGGACTTCTTACGAGACTATCATGACTAGACCACTAACGATTTTCAACTAGATGATCAACGACCGTGGGCTCCCTCAGGCCTTCCAGTCGCAATATTCTGATCTTCATTCTGAGCATCCAGACAAACAATGCTGTGTATGCAAATAACGAGCCCAAGAACACCTTCAAGGTCTTGGGGTCCATGCCAGGATTGGCCGGATTCATGGTGTCCTCAGGGTGAAGAGATACAGTTATCCTAGGTACCACAAAGACTAGAAAAGGAACGGTCACAAAGGCAAGGATCGAATACACTGCGGAAAAAACACGTCTTTTTTCCGGGTCAGGCACTGCCGAACGCAGGGCAAAGTAGGCGCCATAGATCATGAGGAGTATGACGATGGAGGTTTCCCGGGGGTCCCAATTCCAGAACGAACCCCAGGTGGCTTTGGCAAATATGGAGCCAGTCAGCGTGGCGAGAATGCAGAAGACAAACCCCAACTCTGCGGCCGACAGGGCAACGTAATCCGCCTTGACCTTGCGCTTGGCCAGAAAAATCGCGCTCGCTATCATGGACAACAAAAAGGACAGCGTGGCCACCCACGCCTGTGGAACATGAAAGAACAAGATACGAGATGTCTGTCCTGGGAAGCCGGTGGCTGCGTCTGCATACAAAAAGGCCGCCACGATGATAACAGCCATCCAGATTGTCAACAGAATTTTGCAGATCATAAGTCAGCACCTAACCCGCGTAACCTGTAACTGGCAAAAAAGCGCTCAAATCCTGAGGAACGAGGCGTGGGCCATTGAATATTGTCGATGGTGGATTGGTGATTGGAAACTTGAAACTGGTGCTGTTCAAGGCCGTAGGCCGCAAACTGGTGCTGTTGAGGGCATAGGCCGCAAACTTGAGATTGACAACGCCGAAGGCGTTCACATTAACTTTAGGCATTTTAGGCACTTTAGCTCACTTTAGGCACTTTCCTTTACTGATGACGAAGGATGCAGCGCAACTCAGAAGTTGGACTTTTTGCGAAGCCGTCAAGTCTTCACTCTTCCCAGACAAGGGGAAATAAGAATAATGACACAGTAATCATTATGACTAGATAGGCAACAGCGATCTTCACCTCGGGCCAGCCCGCTTCACCCATACCCAGGGCCGCCCTTTCGCATCCCTTGATGGCGGTGATCATAAGGGGCAAAAGCAGGGGAAAAGACAGGGCGGAAAACAGGGCGCCTCGGGCGCTGGCCTGGGCTGTCATGGCAGCCACTATGGTGGTGCCTGCACCCAACCCAAGGCCGCCACTAACGACCATGGCGGCGAAAAGGCCCACACACTCTATCTCATATTGCATAAAGAGAACAAACAAAGGCACCACAATCAGCTCAAGTGCTCCCAAGAGGGTTAAGTTAAAGAAGAGTTTGCCCAAGAACACGGCCTGAGGCCGGGCCGAGAGCTTCAAGACATCCATGGTGCCTGCCTCTTCTTCTTTTACAAAGGATCGAGAAAGACCTGACAGGGCAGAAAAGACCAAGATGATCCACAGGAGCACTGAATACAGGAAGGGCCTTTCAGCCTCTCCAATACGGAACGAGCCGATCGAAAAGCTCACCACCACAAGGGTCGTCACAGCGAACATCAAAATCGCATTGACCGCATAGCGGGTCCTGAATTCGCTGCGCAAATCACGGAGCCATATGGCAACGGCTTCATTCAGATAGGTTGATGACTCTGTCTGCGTAGTCCACCTCCCGCTTCTCGTTGGACGCAATCACGGTCATGCCAAACTGCCGCTGCTGCAAAATGATGTCTTCTACAATCTTGATCCCTTTGCTGTCAAGATTGCTTCCTGGCTCATCTAACAACAACAGGGGCGGTTCGTGTAAGAGCGCCTGAACGAGTTTCAGCCTCTGCTTCATGCCTGAGGAAAAGTTCCCGCACATTTTCTTGGACTGCTCTGTTAACCCCACACGTTCCAAGATACTTTCACAACGTTGGCGATCATAGGAAATGCCCCTGACTCTGCAAAAAAATTCCATATTCTCAAGGGCTGTCAGCTCGTCATATGTTGCCAATGAAGGTGCAACCATGCCGAGAAATCTCCGTCTAGATTCCTTGGGTATTGGTTCGTTTCTGAAAAACATCTCAACCTTGCCGGCTGTAGGCCTCACCAAGCCTGCGATAATGCGAAGCAGGGTGCTTTTGCCTGACCCGTTCCATCCTGCGATTGCCAGGACCTCGCCCGGGTTTACCTCAAAAGAAATATTTTTGAACAGCAAGGTCGTGGAATAGTGCTTGCATATATTGACTAGTGTCAATGCGTACATTGTCGTAGGCCTTTGTCAGCACAGCGGTGTTTGCGGAACAGGACCAAGTTTCGCGGATTTGCCTTGATTTTGCAAAGAAAACATCTATGCTTCACAATTTGGTTCTGATCCCTAATGAGGAGTGTTCAAGTGACCGTTGTTTGAGGCTAGAGCCATCCTTTGGTGGTAAGTGGAAAATGATGAAAATACCAAATTATTGGCAGTTTAGCAGAAAACAGCCTGTAAGTCTATTAGTCATTGTCACAGTCTTAGCCTGCCTTTGCAACCCGTTGGTTCCAACCAAGTCGCTTTTTGCGCAACAAGCAGAAAGTCAGGCTGGCGACTCCTCAGGCGGCAGGTCTCCAGAGGCAAGCGGTTCAGTTGATGCCGACAAGGCGGTGCCAAGAGAAATTGTGGCCCTTCACATCATTCGGGAGGACTACGACGGCCTGGGGCTATCCTACCCGTCCAAGTTGTTTGTCGATTCTGTGACAAAGGAAATATATGTTACCGATTCGGGACACAGCCGGATATTGGTGTACACGTATGACTTTTTCCCTCTTCTTTCCATAGGCAAATCAGACGGGGTTCAGGCGCCTGTGGGCTTGGCGGTTGATCCGAAGGGCAACCTTTTTGTTGCACAGTCGCCCGGCAAGAACCATCCGAGGCCAAGGATATCGGTGTATAATCCGGCCCTGAGGTGGAAGAAAGACATCCACTTCGAGGGATTTGAAGGGGCCAAGGATTTTCACCCCACAAACGTGGCCATCAACAAGGCAGGAGTCCTGTATGTTACCAGTAACAGGTATCCGGGCGTGGTGGTCTTGAATCATGACGGCACGTTTTTGCATGTCTTGAGTCCCACTGACAGTCTTGTGAGAGGAGAAGAACAAAAGGCCACCATTTGCGATGTTGAGATAGACGAGACCGGCAGGATCTACCTTTTGAGCGAAGACATGGGTCGTGTCTATGTCTATGATGACAACGAAAAGTTCTTGTTCAAATTCGGGAAAAAGGGCGGAAGCACCGGCAAGCTGAGCCGACCTAGGGGGATAGGAGTTGACAATCGTAATAAAACGATCTTTGTGATCGATTATATGCGCCATACGGCAAGTGCTTACTCTTTTAGCGGGCGTTATTTGTTTGAGTTTGGCGGCAAAGGTTGGGGAAAGGGATGGTTTCAGTTCCCCAGCGATATCAACGTGGACGTCTCTGGAAATGTGTTGGTTGCAGATACTTTCAACAACAGAGTGCAAGTTCTTGCGGTGAGAAGGGCTTCGTCTGTTGCAAAGGTCGAAGAAGTTGCCCCGAGGGTTCAAGCTACTGAACCAACTGCACCGCCCAAGGTCATATCGTATGTCTTGACCGCAAACATGAACCTGCGTGAAAAAAGCAACACCCGGAGCAAGATTATTCGGTTAATGAAGAAGGGCGAAGAGTTTGAAATCATAAATCAGGAAAAGCATGATGAATCAACCTCGTGGTATCAAATAGAAACCAGCTCAGGGCTTACGGGCTGGTTCTGCGGAATCTACCTGGGAAAATACATGTTCATGGAAAGGCAGCTCAAAGGAGAGGGAGATGGACCGCATAACTAGTCGTTTGACAATGCTTGTACTGGCTGTGATCTGTATGCAAGCCTGTATTTTAGAACCACCCTCTAGGCCCCGCCAATTGGCCAGTCACGGTCAGGTTTTTCTCTACCTTTCCTGCTCTAAGAAATCCGCCAGTACTATCAGCTTTGCCATCTCCGGCATTAGCTTCATGAACAGAGACGGTGAATGGGTCGATGTGGCCCTTGTGCGAAATATGAATTCAGCTGACCTTTCAGAAAAGCAGATCAAGTTATCCGAGTTCTATCTGCCTGCCGGCAAATATGAACGGATGAAATGGACTATCTCTGAGGCAAACGTGAAAAAGGATGGCAGAAACTTTCCATTGACCTTGCCCCAACCTGCACGAGAGCATTTTCTGGATGTTGGATTTGAGGTCTTTCGTCGGGAAAGCCTTGGGCTTTTTGTGGATTGGGATGCTGAGGGATCTGTTTTCAACAGGTATTTTTTCAAGCCAAAGATGGCCATGCGCAAGCAGGGCATTGAGATAAGGAAGATCTTGCTCTACGTGACAAACTCAGGCTCTGATTGTGTCTCGGTCATAGACAGGCAACGGGACATGGTGGTAGCCACCATAGCGGTTGGACAAGAACCCATGGGGATCGTGACAAGCGCAGACGGGACCAAGGTCTACGTGGCCAATGCGGGTTCGAACAGCATTTCAGTCATTGATACGGCTGCAGGCAGGGTGACAAACACGATAAGCAACTTTGGGTACAGTCCTGTTGAGCTTGCCCTTTCCGAAGATGGGCGATGGCTTTATGCTACCAACCCTAAATCAGACAATGTATCGGTCATTGATACAGGGTCCAATACGGTCGTCCGCCGAGTATCGGTGGGACGTCGGCCCGCAGGCATTGCCGCTGATGCGGACAGGAGAAAGGTCTATGTGGCAAATAATGGATCAAATTCAGTTTCGATCGTTGATACGGACTCATATACGGTGGGAGCAAGTGTAACGGTCGGTCTGAGCCCGAGCGGAGTGGCCATCCACGAAGACAAGCTGTATGTGGCAAATTGGGGTTCGAACAACATTTCCGTGATCAGGATACCCGGCTACTCGGTCACAAAGACGATACCTGTGGCTCAGAGGCCCCTTTGGCTCCAATCCGGCCTGTCCGGGCGCATCTACGTATCCAATGCGGATAACAACGAGATATTCTTTTTATACGCCTCCATGGGTATGGTTACCAATAGTGTATCAGTGGGGGACTCTCCTTCGCACATGGCCGTGGACACGCTGAGAAGAAAGCTCTATGTGGTCAATGGCTTGTCAGAAGATGTGTCAGTCATAGATCTGGCAACGAGGAAGGTTAAGACAGTAGTTGAGGTAGGAACAAAACCTTATGGAATTGCGTTGATTGCAGAGTGATGGGCAAATTTATCATTTATCATTTATCATTTATCATTTATCATTTTCTGTGGGTCGCCTTCATGGCTGTGGGCTTGTCCCTCATGCTAGGTTTTTTTCAAGGTGCTTTCGCACAGAGTGGCGTGAGTGGCTCGGCCCAACTTACGCATCGCTCCAGCAAGACAAAAACTGAGGCCGAGGAGGAAGGTTCATGGCAGCTGACACAGTTCTACAATCTGGAGGCAAGCAAAGTCCTGACACCAAAAGTCGACTTCACTGCTGGGCTGAACGTCAATGTTACCGAGACAAACGAGGAGAAGTCCACACGCGTTGCCCCTGATCTCGGACTGGACATGACAAACGAATATTTTGATGCGAATGCCGGTTATCGGATCACTGAGAGAGGCCTTGACGTACTGACAATGGCTGCGGACGAAGACAGGCAGACGACTGAATCATGGAACGCCAATTTGTCTACAAAGACCACGAAATATCCGGGAATGAGGCTTCGTTACAACGAGGACAAGAATTTCGACTATCTTACTATTACTCAGACAGATAGAAAAACGAGCAGTTTTTCAGGGGGCACGGATTACTCATATCACTTCTTGAATTTCAACTACGAGTATAGAAACAATACAACAGACGATTATGTCACAGAGAGCACCCAGGATACGGATGGCCAGGAGGCGAGGGTAAGTTTCAGGAAGTCATTGCTGGAAAACAAGGTTACATCTTCAGGGAGCTATTCAATCAACAACACAAAGACGTTATATTTGTTCTTTTGGTAAAAGAGGAATTAGATTTATTTAGAAAAAAACTCGATTTAATAATTGAAGATTTTGAAGAGAATTATAGAGACTTACTTGAAAATATGCCTAACAGTAGTAGTGTTGGTGTTTATGATTGGCATAGTCTTAAATATTTAATAGAAAAACAGTTTGAATAAAAGGATTAAGATATTACAAATAAAATGAGATGATTATCACGGAAGATATTGAAAAACCTGCTAGGATTAATCAGAATGAATTAGATTTTGTGGCACATGTGTCCCATGATCTTAAAATCCCATTGAATGCTATTTACAGTGCGACCCAACTTCTATTCAGTTCTTATAGTGACCATATTAATGATGATCAGATGAGATTTTTTGAAATTCTCTACGGTAATATTCAGAGAATGAAATTATTGATAAATAATATGATTAGTATTTCAAGACTAGGATATTATGATATAGAATTGAACTTGGTAAATGAAAATTTGTCAATAACTATAAAAAAATGCCTTAACAACATGAAACATTTGATAAACATTAAAAAGAACCAAGAGTGTTTGTTTACAGAAGATGAAAT
>SDBU01007206.1_pt1 | contig 12861 bp, 5 predicted proteins | sample 2277071 | NCBI WGS metagenome assembly SDBU01 (sample SAMN10397929, study PRJNA504765) | marine sediment metagenome | isolation source: marine sediment core GS08_GC12, 126 cmbsf | place: Arctic Ocean: Gakkel Ridge, Loki's castle | collected 2008 | reverse complement strand
ACATAAGGATAACCGAGAGAATATGTGGTTTGGAATTCGTCGGTCATCCACCGCTTTAAGTGCAGTGGGTGTTTGGGATGGCGCGCACTGGACTGTTTTCACAGTAGCAGATGGTTTACCCAACGGGGATATCCATACTTTCGCAGAGGATAGCGTGGGATACATCTGGGTTGGCACATCTGACGGCGCGGCACGCTTCGACGGGAGCAATTGGGATATTTTTTCCGCCGCTAACGGTTTAGCAGGAAATAACATCCAGGCGATGATGCTTGACCGTTTGGGACAATTGTGGTTCGGCACAAGCACTGGCGTAAGCATCACCTCTTCCGAAGTAGACAATCCCCCCTCAATCCCCCCTTTGATAAAGGGGGGAAGGGGGGATTTTGCTGCACACGACCTTTCTTTTACAACCGTAGAAGGTTTAGTCAACGATAATATTCAAGCGATGTGTGAAGATAGCGACGGGCGTTTATGGTTTGGTACATCCTCTGCAGGTGTCAACTTTTCTGATAGGTTGTGGCAGACATTTACCACCGGCTCCAGTTTGCCTGATAATATTATCACCGCTCTGGCTACAGACCAAGATGGCAATTTATGGGTGGGGACGCGGAACGGATTATACAAATATAACCGTTCAATTAGCCAAGAGTTAGCTGTTGGTCCTCTGGCCAACGGGTTGACTTGGGGAACATTTACTCTCATAGATGGACCTCCCAGCAATGACATCCGCGCGCTGGCGGTGGATAAAGAGGGCAATCTCTGGGTAGGCACCGACAAGGGCATCGGTGTTTTTGACGGCATCTCTTTCTTCCAGTATTATACCCAACGAGATGGTCTGAGCGGCAACAGTGTACATGCACTCACTGTAGATTCGGCGGACAATGTCTGGGCGGGTACAGGAGTGTTAATTCCCGGAGAGGATGCGTTTGGACTATTTGGTGGTCTTAGTAAATTTGATAGTAACAACTGGATACGTATGCCCTTTCAGGACGCTACCGTGTCTGTATTATTCGAGGATAGCAGTGGTAATATCTGGATTGGTACTTTTAGCGCGGGCATTACGGTGTTGAAAGGAGATAATCCCCCCTCAATCCCCCCTTCGATAAAGGGGGGAAGGGGGGATTTTACAACGGCTGATGGACTGCCGAGCAACAAAATCTCCGCGATTCTCGAAGACGTCGCGGGGCGTATGTGGGTAGGCACAGCAAACGGAATTAGTATTTTTTCTATAGAGGGAGGCCTTCAAACCGTTATTACAACAGATGACGGCTTAATAGATAATCGCATTCAATCGCTATTCTACAGTAGTACAGGCACAATATGGGTGGGGACAGCGTCAGGTGTGAGTATATTGTCAATTCGGAATTCCGAATTCCGAATTCCGAATTCCGTTTGGACGACATTGACGACGGATGATGGTTTGGCGAGCAATGACATCAGTGTTATTTTAGAAGATAACGATGGTTACATCTGGTTGGGTGCAAATGATGGCAGCGGCTTAACTCGACATATCAGGAAACAAACAGCGCCACGCACACGAATTATCAGCGGTCCGCGAGGCATCGTCGGAGAGCGCAATGTAATGTTCGAATATGAAGGCGGTGACGCCAGTACACCGATAAATGAGTTGCGGTATTCCCATCGTATTGATTCTTCTATTGAACCAGGGGATTGGACGCCGCTAACACACGCAACTATCGTCAGTTTCTCTAATCTTACCGATAGAACTGACTATGAATTTTTCGTTCGCGCTGTGGACAAATACGGCAATATAGGTGTTGCTGACAGCGCGCGCATCCATGTGGATTCTGAGCCACCCATCGCTGACATAATAGACCCGACGCAAAATCAGGTTATCGGCGGGATATATAAAATCATGGGAACAGCGATGGATAATCCGGACTTTAAGGAATATAAAATCGAGACGGCTAATTATTCATACAGTTCATCAGAGCCGGTAAATGAGGGATTGCTGGCTTCCTGGGATGTAAGTAATTTGGCCGATGGCAAATATACGATTAAATTATCGGCCTCGGATATGGAAAACGGCCCACACGATATTGAACATACCAGAAGTGACCTCGTATCAGTAATTGTGGATAACACACCGCCAACCGCTGAGTTTATCAGCCCTAAGTCTGGAAAACGAGTCACGGGGAAAATCAACATCCAAGCGCGGATAACGGATTTACACCCGGACAGTTATACCTTTAAATATACCCAAAAAGGAACGTCAGAACAACAAATCCGTGTGGGGATGTTCAGTGAGGAACCGGTAAAATTCACCTGGGATTCTTCAAACGTATACGGGGAAACGACGATAATATTGGAAGGTAAAGATGCCGCAGGAAATATTGGTGTAGCGCGTCTTCAACTATATTTAGATAATGACACTGCTCTCCCAATTACGAGCATTACCAAACCCGTAGATGGACAAGTCCTTCGTGAGAACGTTGATATCATTGGCACCGTCAATGATAGTACGCTTCAAGAATTCACTCTCGCTTATGCGCTGGAAGCAACTAAAGCTGATTTCATAACGATTAAAGGCGGGGAGTTTCCAATACGCGATGATGTTCTGGCAACATGGCACACTGCTGGGTTGCCAGATGGAAATTACATACTACACCTGGCCGCCAAAGATGATAACGGCTATCCCAACGAAACAGCAGTCATGGTAACAATAGACAATACTCCTCCCATCGTCTTAATAGATTCGCCTGCCGATGGGGAAATTATTAAAAGCAGCCGTCATACTGAGATTCATGGTACAGCGATGGATGATAATTTTATTTCATACACCATCGAATACGCTCTCGCGGGTATGCCAGTAACGGAGGCACAGTGGATATTAATTGATGAAAAAAAAGAGAAGGTGTCTGGCGGTGTCCTGGGCGATTGGAATACTTCTGCTTTTGAAGGAGAATATTGGCTGAGGGTAACGGCGCGCGACGAAGCGGAATGGAACCAAAGCGATGTTGTCATGATTACCATAGACGACACAGCACCGTTCGTGGAAATTTTGCGTCCGGAAGATAGAGCAATCGTGTCAGACACGGTTGAGATAATTGGCACAGTCAAAGATAATAAGTTGGCGCGTTACGAAATCATTGTATATGAAAAGAGCGCGCCGAATGAATGGCAAAAGATACCGTTTGGGGAAATAAATCCCACGACACCCAAGGAAAATAGCCTCCTTGCATTATGGCATACAGCAACGGAAGGTGAAGTTCCTGTAAACGGTGAGTATCGTATTAGATTGACCGCGTGGGATAGGAGTGACCGTGAGAAATTCACGGAACGCGATATCATTGTCGATAATAAAACGCCAGAAGCCGTCATCGAACAGCCCAAGCCATATCAACAAGTGCGTGAGGAGGTACGACTAATCGGCACCGCCGATGACGAAAATTTCGCCGAATATATCGTGGAATATGGAATGGGGGCTAATCCGACGCAATGGACTGTGGTTTCGGAAACTCCCTTTTTGCAACAACAGCGGGATAACCTTTTGGCGGTGTGGAACGCTCGCAGCAACGTAGGAGTATACACCTTGCGGTTGCGAGTTTTTGACGTGGTCGGACACGAAAACTCCGCGCAGGCGACTATCATAGTGAATGACCTTATTCTACGCGAACAGGGTGGAACTGTCACGGATAATAACGCGATAGCGACATTGACCATCCCGCCTAATAGCCTCAACGCATCTACTGCGATAACCATCAACCCGGTCACTAACGATGAACGAAGTGAATCGGCGAAGCTTCTTTTCATAGAAAGATGGGCTGCCCCCGCGGGCTACACACACACAGGCATAGCTTACGATTTCGAGCCGATGATTCGATTAAGAAATATCAAACCGGCAACGATTACCTTTTCTTATATTGATGCGGGTGCCGTTGCGAGCACCTCGTTTCCCTCGTATCCCTCGTACCTCGGGAGGGGCCCTGGCATAAACTCCGCGAAGCAATCTAATCTTTCGGAACATAAAACGTTAGCTTTATCTTTCTGGGATGAAAAAAGAGAGCGTTTCCAAATTGTGGGTGGCACGGTGAATGCGACGCGCGGCACGATATCAGCCCCCATAACCACACTCGGCCGATATACTCTCATGCGTATGGACGCGCCTTTAGAATCGAACACGGATGCCGTGTTATCACAATTGACCTGTCAGCCGCCCTTATTTTCTCCACAGCGCGGGAAATCTACGAGAATTTCATTTCACTTGAGCCAACCTGCCGCAGTCACGGTCAAGATTTACAACATGGCTGCACGACTCCGGCGCGTATTGACTCATGATACATTGATGTACCAATCAGGCGTTTTGGAGTGGGATGGTCGAGATAACAACCAACATATTGTGCCGGGTGGTCTGTACATTGTCACCGTTACGGTCGCGGGGCACAGCGTGCAGAAACGCGTTATCGTATGGAATGATTAAAACCAGAAAACCAGCCGGCATTCTTATGGGTTTACTCCTGATAATGATATCTTCGAGTTGGTCTACAGAGCAAGTGCCTGTGGGTGTCCGGCCGATGGGAATGGGGAAAGCGTTTGTGGCTGTTGCAGATGATAGCTGCGCGATTAGTTGGAATCCCGCGGGTGTCGCGCGCATACGGCGTTATGAACTGAACATGATGTACACTCGGCTATTTGATATCATTGCAATGAGTTATATCAGCGGCATTGTCCCAGCTTCTGAGAGACGAGCAATGGGAATAGATTGGACGCATATAGGGCTGTCGGATGAGGAAATTAATTTTGCCCAAGACGAAGTGAATTTTTCTTACAGTTACCAACCTCAATTCTTCCGTTTCTCAAAATGGCTTCATATACCGGTGGATTTTCTCTCTCTCGGCGTCAATATTCGGTATTTTGCTCATAGTGTCTCATATGATAAAAATTTTATCGGCGCGGTCTCAAGCTTGGGCACGGATATCGGTATACTCATAACGCCGTTGCCCCGTGATACTGTGAGGATTGGGTTTGCCGCCACTGATGTTTTGGGATTACATACGGGGCGCGGCATCCGTAGCGGCACCAGTGTTAAGTATGATTCCGGCGCGAGCGATACTGTCTTACCAGCCAGTTACACAATAGGACTTGCATATCAGCCTCAACGTAATTGGCTTATTGCAGCCGATGTCAATGATAGAATTCACCTTGGCGCGGAATTTTCACCGCATCGCGCGTTGGACATCCGGGCGGGCTTGGAAAAAGACTTGCATACCTCCGAATCACCAACGTATTCAGTTGGAGGAACGATTCGATACAAATGGGCGAATTTCCATTATGCCTATATCGCGCCGCCGACGTTAGAAGACACCTTATTGTTTTCGCTCTCGCTGAGTTCCGATTTCCAGAAGCCGCCGGTAGAAATTGAACAGATTCAGTTCACGAATCTGTATCCTGTCCTTCAGTATCACTATGCGAATAAACCGAATTATACCGCACGCGAGATGCCTTTAGACGATTATACGCCAGTTTTGTACTCCGGTGCAGACCTGAACCGACATTATCCTCTCGAGCTGGAGGATAATATTGGGAGAATCTGGTTGCGCAATATCACTAATAAGCCGCTTTCCCTGAAGGTGAAAATATACATAGACGATTATACCAGTAAACGTGGAACAGACGTTATCAATCAATTACACCTGAAACCACATCAGCGCATCTCGGCGCCGTTGCGGAGACTCGCGTTCACCAACGAAGTTTTGAAACTTACACAAAATCAGAGCGTTGAGGCGACCATCGAAGTTATTGATATAACTGATGAATCTCGACGGAAAGCACGCACATCAACAAGTCTTGTAATTTATGGCAGGAACAGCATCCAATTGGACGATATTGCTAAACTGGCGGTTTTCATCTCACCCGAAAACAAAATTGTCCGCGACTTTTCACGCGGGGTGTTGAATCAGTATAAAACAGAATTATCTCAAACAACCGTAAATAGAAATTTATACACCGCTATGTTACTGTTTAACGCGCTACATGGCATAGTTTATGCACTAACAGACCCTAATATCCCCTTCGGCAGCGGGCAAATCGATACGATTCTTTTTCCGCATGAAATGTTACAGGCATTAGCTTCTTACCGCACAGGAGATGACACAGCGCAAAACCTCGGAGATTGCGACGATAGCACAGCTTTATATTGCGCGCTGCTAGAATCTGTGGGCATACATACCGCGTTGATTCAGCAGCCTGGGCATGTTTTGATGGCATTCGACGCCGGCGGACTAACATTGGAATACGCTCAAGAACGTGGCATACCCGATACATTGTATATTGCCATCGACGGGTACGTGTGGATTCCCATAGAGACTACGTTGATAAAAGACGGATTCATCCATGCGTGGAAAACAGCACAAAATGAACTACAACGCGATTTTACCAATAGCATTACTCTCCAGCAAGCATGGGAAAAATATGGTACCGTCAACATCCCAGGCGAGTGGTCGCTGCCAATTCCAGCGAAAGAACATATAGATGAGAAAATTAAACATGATTTTGCAAGTGAATGGATGCAATATTTTAGGTAATTAGATTTCTATGAAAACCTAAAATATTGTCTGAAGTAGCTATTAACAATGAGGTTCATTGAAAACTAAATTCTGCATTCCACATTCCCAGGAGGTATTAAAGATGAACAATTTCCGCTGGATATGCGCGTTGCTATTATCCTTACTGTTATGTACTACAGTTAGTCAGGCTTCGGAAATAGCACGCGCAACATTTATTTTTGGCAAAGTAGAAGTGTTAAAAAGTGACAGCGAAGAATGGGAATTTTTAACGAAAGATATTCCGCTCTCGCTGGATGACCTCATCCGCATGCCGCCAATCTCACTGTTGCGGCTCACAAAAAAGAGTGGAGACGCGTTGCCGGCATTTTACGGCAGTAAAGAGCGTACTATTCGTCAACTTATCGCTGAAGGCGAGGCTAAACACTCCACATCCACAGGAAGACGTTTGGATGCCGATTTAGATGGTGCCATGGCGATAGACATTTTACCCGCAGGCGACCCAACTCGCGCACAGCAATTCTCATCCTCTTCCTTAAATACTTCAACAGAAAATATTCAAGCAAACGACGCCCAATTACAGCATCTCCGCACACTACTGAAGCAATACACCGATGAAGCTAATACTTATGCGCGTAAAAAAACAACTTCAATCCCTCAAGAAACGGACAATAATATTGCTCAAAAGCGGCTGATAACAGTATATCCAGGCACAAATATCCTGCGCGCGCAACATCTGTTTTATTCTCTGAAAATGGAAATGTCCACGCCAGCCGGAGAATCCCTGCGTCAACATTTGCATAACGCGTATAGCGAACCCGTAATCTTGATGATACTTTACGGACAGTTGTTGCACAGCGTTGGTATTGAGGTTGATTTTGCGACCAACGCTAATCGGGAATTATTCCTGATTTTCGATAGTGGCATTCAACCCTCTGAGATTAAACGTATCACTGCAAATCAGAAATTAGTGTATCCACACCACAGAGATAGTAAATCGACGAGCAAAGCAAATAACCTTTGGATTCCACTAAGCATAACGGATATCAACAATAACTTCACCTATGCGTGGTATAAAGGAGCATCTGAATTACGAATTACGAACAGCGATAGCCAGCAATTACGAATTGGTGAAGTGGAAAGTCAATAAGAGATGGGGCTTCGTTTAAAACAACATCTACATCTTTTAGCCGTTGGGTTGTTGCCTTTTATTTTTATGGGCGTAATGCGATATTTTGAGGTCTTAGAATTCGCCGAATTCAAAACTCTGGATGTACGATGTCGATTGTGGCCTCAAAATATCAGGCCATCTTCGGAAATTACTCTCATTACTGTGGATGGGAAGAGCAAAGCGGCGTTGGGCACTCTGCCCTGGAAGCAAGGCGTATACTTTACGTTGCTAGATGTGTTGGAGACAGCCCGTCCCAGTGCGGTATTACTCATAATATGGTTTAATCGGGAAGAAGAACAGTCAAAGGCTGTTGCAAGTGAGAACCTTTTTGTCATTCGCCCATACCACACGCCCAACGATTGGCGCCAACATGCTATACCGGAAGTGACCACATGGGGTAGCTTACCCCGCAGTCTTGCGTCTGCGCGGGCACACAGTTTTAGCTCTACGCCCTTCAGCAAAACCGATGGTATTCGCCGGCATTCGCAACTTGTCGTCATCGACAAAAATACCGGGCGTTACCATTACGCGCTAGAGTTATTAGCTCTGTGTCACTATCTTGGCGTCGATGCATCTCAGATACGCATTGTTAATAAATTCTGGCGCGGTAAATATCTGGAATTACCGAAGACAAAAGATAATGAACGGAAATGGCGCGTGCCGATTGATGACCGAGGCAGAATGCTGATACGTGCGGCGCCAATCGCCAATCACCAATCACCCTTTAACCATATTTCTTTTGTGGACGCGTTGAATCTATTCGCCTCAACGTCCGGAGACACTTTTTCTAACGAAGTCAGTCCAACCGATTTATCATCCCACCTTACATTTAAGCAATATTTTCATAATAAACTTGTGCTTATCGGAATTACGGCTGATGAAGCTCCCCGCGCGCCCACACCGTATGGACAATTGACCGCGTTATCGATGCGAGCGAACGCACTGAATACTATTCTCACTCAACAATTCATCCGCCGTCTAAGCCGCCCAGTTGACATCATATATTTAAGTTTGCTATACATCGTGGCAGTTATCGCTACCATATTGTTGTATAGAGCGAACAAAAGTTATCTATGGATTCTCCTCATTGGCTTTATGATATTGGTTGTTCATACTATTATTGTATTGTTCGCCTTCCGCTTTAGGGGCATATGGCTCGACTTTACGCGGCCATCATTAGCGATTATCACAAGTAGTCTTGTCGCCAGCTTATATTCTGGATATTTACGTTTGCAATCACTCGTCCGAGAATTGCAAACGACGCAGCAACAATTGGTGCAATCGGAAAAAGAAGCAGTGTACGGGAGAATGACCGCCCAGGTGCGGCATGAAATTAAAGGTATTCTTAATGTTATTCGCTCGCCTGCCGAAGTCATACGGACGAATTTTCACAACGACGACCCATTGAATATGACCGAACACCCGGAGAAGCTTATCCACGAAATGGACTTTATCATTCAGAACGTTACCAAACTGAATGATATGGTGGAGAACGAATTAAGCTTCTTTCAAAATACCAGTTTTTACTTCGACGCACATGATGTCACCCAAATTATACATGCAGCGCTAATCGCTGTCGAGGCAGATATTCAGGAGCGTCGTATCGTAACCTCTGTGGATATTGACCCAAATTTACCTAAGCTCCTAGCTGATGCAGATAAACTCCAAATAGCTTTCGCGAATCTCATAAAAAACGCCTGCCAAGCGATGCCAAGCGGTGGAGCGTTGCGAATTGAAGGAGAATACCGTTCCGGAATTCCGAATAAAAAAAAGTCAGATTCCAAAGTGGTGCAAGGAATTGCTGTCATAAAATTTCACGATACAGGTTCTGGCATATCACCGGAGGATAAAGAAAAAATATTCGAGCCTTTTTACACGAACAAACCGCGTGGTCTGGGTCTGGGATTGTCTATTGTGCAAAACATCATCACGGGACACAATGGTGAAATCACTGTCGATAGTCATCCTGGAAAAGGAACGACCTTCACTGTAACTTTGCCAATTAACTGCAAGGGCTAGAGGGTAAGAGGGCAAGGGGGCTAGAGGGCAAAGGAGAAAAGAACTGGAAAGCCAGAAAACGAGAAAACGGGAAAGTGAGAATAATCACTCATCACGTTTCACGCAACACGCAACACGCAACACGAAACACGCATCATGTTTCACATATCATGCGTTATACAATACGAAATTGCAATCCGAAATCGGTATGAGGAGGCAAAAAATGGCAATCATCGCAATAGATATCCGACGTCAGGTCGATACCATCGACCCAAACATTTATGGCAATTTTATCGAACACTTAGGCAGGTGCATTTACGGCGGCATCTACGAACCCGGCTCACCATTGGCGGATGAGCGCGGATTTAGGATGGATGTGATGGAGGCGGTACGGCGACTGCGAGTGCCGAACTTACGCTGGCCGGGGGGCAATTTTGTATCGGGTTATCACTGGATGGATGGCATCGGCCCAAAAGAGAACCGACCGCGCCGAATGGAATTGGCGTGGCACACCGTCGAAACAAATCAATTCGGCACGGACGAATTCATTGAATACTGCCGCGTGGTGAACACAGAACCGTTCATTTGCGTCAACATGGGCAACGGCACAATGGACGAAGCGCAGAATTGGGTAGAATATTGCAACGGCACAGCAGACACGTACTATGCGAATCTGCGTCGGCAAAATGGACACGCTGAACCATATCGAGTGAAATATTGGGGATTGGGCAATGAAGTCTCTGGCAGTTGGCAAATCGGACACAAGGAGGCAGACGAATACGCACGCGCCGCGTTGGAATACGCGAAGGTGATGAAGTGGATAGACCCGAATATTCAGCTAATTGCTTGCGGTTCCTGTCAGCAGAATACCGCCGACATGACATGGAATCGCATCGTCGTCGAAAAACTCATCGACATCGCCGAATACCTCAGTATCCACATGTACGTCAACAATCGCGAGGATAGCTATTACGAATACATGGGCACATCGGAACACATTGAGAAATATATCCGCGCGACTCGCGGTATTATTGATGGCGCGGTATACCATTCACGTCACGGCAAAAAAATGAAAATCGCCTTCGATGAATGGAATCCTACGTATAGCTTCCCCCATGAACATCCACACCATGGACGGTACACGCTGGAGGATGCGTTGGTCGTGGGCATGTTTTTGAATTCTTTCATCCGCCACGCTGATGCGGTGAAAATCGCTAATATGGCGCAGTTGGTGAATATCATTCCCCCCATTTTCACCAGCCCGGAGGATATGTTCCTGCAAACCATTTTTTATCCATTGGAACTATATACCTGCGAAAACGGGACGGTGGCGCTCGAAGCATACTGCGATTGCGAAACCTTCAAGACAAACCGATATGGCGATGTGCCGTATTTAGACGTGTCTGCCAGTTTTGCGCCGGACACACAGCGGGTATCCATCAACGTTATAAATCGGCATCTCACGGATAGTATTCCCATTACGATTGAAAATCAACACGGCGGCATGGCGGATACGGGTACGCTGTTTGAAATAAATGGCAAAGATATCAAAACGGTCAACGATTTCTCCGCGAAGGAAAACGTCGTGACTCAAAAACGGGAGATTGCTGTGCCGTCCAATCCGTTTGTCCTTGAACTTCCACCGCATTCCATTTCGATGATACAAGTAGTCGTGCGGTAATCGCGTATAAGGTGGGTGAATACGATTACCTCGTTCCTCTTTTGGCTAACGGATTTCTTTTCTTTTTTTATAGTTTCGATACGCAAGCTACTGCCAGCGCAAGTTGAGAGACATGTGCTATGACAAATGTTTCTGAAGGAATTCAACAGCCGGTTCCAGGTCTATCTCGTGTCCACCTTCGAAATGGTCGAGTTGAAGGTGCTCTGCAGCATCAGCCGCCTGATAAATCTGTTCGAGATGACTGTACGCCTTGAGAGCATCTTCTTCAATAAAACAGGTGTCATTCGAAGCAATTTGCACCATACAGGCACGTGGAGCTATCAAGCCCGCCACATCCGAAATATCGCCATAGCGTCGTAAGCCGAACATGAACTGCGAACCACAGGTATTTCCCCGTCCTCGGTCATTCAGCGCGTCGGTAAGTGTACTCATGTAGCATACGATTACCGCCGCTTTAATTCGCCGGTCCAGTGCAGAAACATAGGTGGTCATAGTTCCACCAAAGGAACATCCCATACACCCCAAACTTTTACCATCTACATCAGGACGGGATTGCAGATAGTCAAGACATCGTTGCGCGTCGCAGATGTCGAGGTGCAGAAGTTGAAAGCCAAAGTAGCCGAAACCTAGATAGGCAACATTGCAACCATCTCGGCTCGGACGGCGCACCCATTCATCGCGGTCCGTGCGCTCACCGAAACCCCGCCAATCTGGAGCGATAGTCACAAATCCTTGTCGCGCCAACTCTACGGCAAGCAGTTTTTGATAAGAATCTTCAGCTACACCCACCAATCCATCTTTGCCCACTCCATGCCCATGAGCGCAGAGAACCGCCGGACGGCGGTTGCTAGGGCTGGCGCCGTCGGGAATTAGGACGTAGGCGGGAATCGAGGAAAAAGCATCCGGATTGAAGATAATCTTCTCTCGGGTATATCCGGGCATTGCCGTGCGCTCTAGCACTTCTATTTCAAGTGGCACAGGTTCAGGGCGCGGCCCAAGGTTTCGTACCAAATTTCGTCGGAAGTCTCTCCGCCATTGCTGCCAATCTTCCTTCGATGTCCCCGAGAAATGCAGGGGTGGATTCTTCTTCAAGAGTTCTTCAACTCCACTTTCGGCGGTCAAAAATCGTTTCTTATTTTCCATAAGTCAATATAGGCTCCTTAAGATAAGACTTGATGATATTATTATATCATGAATAGCTGATGCTGTCAGCGACTTTCTCCAATAATAGTTTGAGAGATTCCCCACAGAGAGCATAAAGCAGAAGTGTCACCACAGAGGGATGACATCGAAAATTTTGTTATGGGGAATTTCTGTCCAATAAGTGTCTATCCGGAAAACCCAGGATGTCCCACTTATACTGGTTTAGAATTGCTCCTTTCCAAAAAAACACCGCAAAGGCGCAGAGAACGCAAAGAAAAATATTCTGGGTGAATTCTTTATATACTTCGTGTCTTTGTGGTTCAAATACTTGCCAAGAATTCTCC
>SDBU01007205.1_pt1 | contig 12862 bp, 16 predicted proteins | sample 2277071 | NCBI WGS metagenome assembly SDBU01 (sample SAMN10397929, study PRJNA504765) | marine sediment metagenome | isolation source: marine sediment core GS08_GC12, 126 cmbsf | place: Arctic Ocean: Gakkel Ridge, Loki's castle | collected 2008 | reverse complement strand
GCAGACTGTGGCTGTTGTGCCAAGGGGTTGGGTGATTAAGAGGGTTCCATGTGTAAGTTCGTACCCCGTACCTCTATGTAACGGTAGGATCGGGTGCCTCGGAGGGTGATCGGGGGGTACGTAAGCGATAAGTAGCTCCCCAATGTTGATGTAGCGTATTGATAGGGTACCAAACGGTATGGAAGTATTGGAGGGTACATACCTTCAATAACTGCAGGCACCCCGCAAGGAGGGAGGGGGAGTGCGTTTAGTTGCATATTGACAGATTTCCTATAGTGATGTGTGTGCACCACGTTGATGTGCCCTTTTGATAGGGTGCCAAAAGTTACTTTTTGCAAAACGAGGTGTGGCGTGCATGAAGTTTAGGCAAGCGAAAGCTGGAGGATGCTGGTGTTCTTCTTTGAGGCCTTATAGAGTGCCTTGTGTGAAAGTATGTAGGAGCCTAACTTTCGTTAGGCTCCATTGGAAGAAAAGTTACTTACTTTTCTTCACGTAGCGAGGATGAAATGGAATTCCTTCGCTTTTGCAATATGCTCGCATTGCCTTCACTTGATCAGGCTTTAGCCTTGCTAAGTAAGCTTTGCGACCGTCTCGCATTTTACCTCGCTGCGCGATATAGTTATCAAGCTCGGATCGCTCAACGTACCACTTCTCAAAGTGCGCCTCTTGAACTTTCGTTCCTACTACGCGCTCATCCTTGAGTAGCAGCATCCGCATCCGAAAGTCGCTAACTTTCAAGTACTTCGCTGCTTCCTTCAAACTTAGTAATTCTGCCATTGCTTACCTCCTTGTAAGCTACTCTCAATAATATATATATTATAGCTCAGTTAGTTATAAAAAGCTATCAATTACTTGCTAGTCTTCTGAGCAACTGCTTGCTAGCTTTCTTAGCACTTAGTTGCTAGTAAGTATAGAAAGTAGTTGCTAGTTTTCTTAGCAAGTAGTTGCTAGTTGCTTAGATGATTATTATTATAAGTCTCAGAGAAATGAGAAGAAATAAATAATAGATTTCTATGCATCTAAATACTACGCTCGACGTACTTAAATAAATATTTCAATCTGTATAAATAAATAATTAGATGCATAGAAATAAAAGTTGAGTAGGAGGTGAGTTTAAATTTTAAATAGCTTTAAATAAGAATTGAACAGGCTGTGAGTTTAAATTTTAAATAGCTGTAAATAAAATATTAGATACATAGAAATAATTAATTAGATGCACATAAATAAATAATTAGATGCATAGAAATAAATATTTAGATGTATATAAAAAAATATTTAAATAATAATAAAAAAATATTTCTATGCATCTAAAATAAATATTAAGCGCATATAAAAATATCTACCCCCTATCTATATCTGAAAAATCTCTTATATACCGGACGATACGGCAGACCAAATTTTTTGACATGGGGGTACCAAAAGAAGAAAGAGAAAGGGCTCCCACACCCACTAAGGAAGACTACTCCGTCTTTGTCCGTCGCGGACGTCTCAAAGGGATCTCACGTGCTCTGATTGCAGCATGCAGAACAGGTTGGTGCACGCCAGTCTCTAGAACGATCTCGGCAATAGTTACCGACGTTTCCTGATACAACATCAACGCATGCTCAAGAGCAAGGTTCCGTGCTACCTTGTTCTCCGTCCTACGAGTTCTCGGGGTGATCTGTCGTTCATTCAACAATTGATACATTTGAATGTGAGTAAGGCGATACGCATCGAGGAGCACAACAATAGGCTCCATATCAAGATACCTCTCAATAAACTCCGAGACCTGTTCCTCCGTTAGGTTCTTGAAGGACGTTGGCGCATACTCTTTCACCGGTTGCTGTCCCTCCTCTCCGAGTACCTTATACACGGTAGACGGAGACAAATCTACTTCCTCCGCAATCACGTTGGGCTTCAACCCAGCCTCACTCATCTTGACAATCTCGTCTCTCTTATCGTCTGAAATTCTACCTTGTGACATACTGCACCTCCTAAGGAGCATATAACATTACAACATAATGTTGTAATATAAAATAATTATAAAGCATTTTCAATACAAAAACAAGTGGAAATTCAAAAGTGGCCGATTGCTAGGGGACCAAAAAACAGAATTGAATAATTGATAAACAAACAAATAAGAAACGACGTTTCTTATTCTGCTTCGCAACTTGCAACGCTATATAAGACATGTAATAGGAGAAACATAGGATTTCGTAGTTTTCACCTTATCTTATGTTAAATTAAGGTGTATATATATTTAGAAGAAGAATAATAAAATAATATTATTCTTTGTTCTTTATCATAGACATCCAAAAATTAGACACCTTCCCCGTGCACTAATCGGCTGAATATATTATAATTAAGATAGAGGTCTATTTGTGGAAAACGACAGAGTTGACATGAACAAGGTAGTAGATGCCACCCAACGTGGTCAGCTGATCAGCAATGGGACGGCCTACGACCTTACGCCAATGAAAGACACAAACGAATATCCTTGGGAAAGGATGCCTGGCGAACCTAACGACTGGTACGACAGATTTTTCAAGTACTACCTCAAGCAAGGCACACGCCGAAGCATCATGGAAGCTTACAGGCGTGAAGTCAAAGTCGAACACGAAGGAGTAATTCCTTCAACCTCTCCGTCTCCTAGGTGGCATCTCAAAGCCTACCAATGGAACTGGCAGGTGAGGGCTGAAGCATTCGACGAACACGAGAGAATGTTGGACCACATCAAGTGGGAAGATCGCCGTACAGTATTAAGAGAAGAGGAGTGGGGTGTGTCCACAGAGCTACTTGACATAGCAAAGGGCCACTTCAAAAAGGTTAGAAGCTCACAAGCTCAGCCTGCCGGCGAGAATAAGGCATCTGGCCGTGTGCAATTGAGCCGCGTGGCTTTGAAGAACCAAGACGCCGTCCGTTTTGCTGAACTAGGATCAAAATTGGGAAGACTAGCAACGGGTATGGCTACCGACCAAATAGCCGTGAATATCCAGGTGAGGATGGAGGAAGTTCGTAAAAAGCGGTGGGACTCCGCACTGCCCCAACTACAACAAGTTTTGGACACCGAAGCTATTGATGGTGATTTTGTTGAAATGGAAGATGGGGTGGTCGGCGAGCCTCCTGAGTCTCAAGCTAGTAGCTAATGAATCAGTTAACTGATCGCCTCGTCTTCTTAATAGAGTACCTCGATTTAGCCGAGGCGACTGGTGATCCCCATGCTAAGTGGGAGTGGTACCAACTACAGTTTCTGAACAACAGGTCCATCCTTACGTGTGACAATAAATCACGTCAGGTTGGGTGGAGCTTCATTGCAGCTGCAGAAGCGGTTGCCGAAGCGACGCTAGTTCCGAGGTCCACTAACATATTTGTCTCTGTTACACAAGTTGAGGCTGCGGAGAAGGTGAGATATGCCAACTATTGTCTTGAGGCGCTCGATAAAGAAGTTCGACCGAGCAAGCTTATCGATAATAGGACTGAGATCGAACTCACGAACGGTTCAAGGATCATATCACATCCGTGCCGTCCGCCACGTGGAAAGGCACGAGCACGAGTCTATCTCGATGAGATCGCACATTATCCCCGTGACGAAGAGATTTACACTGCAGCCGTGCCAATTATTACAAGAGGTGGTGTTATCCGAATGGGTTCCTCTCCACTTGGTGCATCAGGAAAGTTTTGGGAGATAATGTCCCAAGCGCTACAGACCTATCCTGGCTACGAAAGGATGACGATTCCTTGGTGGAGTGTGGCTCACCTCTCGAAGGATGTTAAAGAAGCTCAAAAGGAAGCTCCTAAGATGAGGACGTTCGATAGAGTTTCCGAGTATGGAACAGACCGGCTGATGCATATCTTCGAGAACATGCCTCTGGAAGATTTCCAACAGGAGTACGAGTGTGATTGGACAGACGAATCAGTCGCTTGGATCACCTGGGACGAGATTAAAAGAAACCAAGTTGATGCCCAGTTTGAGCTTTTGGACTACTCCCATGCCTACGTCGATGAGGATACAATCATGGACGCCACCGACGCTATCGACAAGTTGGTACAGTTGGTTGCGGACAATAAAGTTGAACCCGTGTTGTCCGGAGGAATGGACATTGGTAGACGAAAGAATCTTACTGAGATAATCCTTGTAGGAAACGATCCAAATAAGGATATCTACCCTTACAGGCTCGGCCTGTCACTAGATAGGATGGAGTTTGACGATCAACTGGCGGTGTGCATTAAGCTTTTGGAAGTTCTACCTGTAGATAGGTTCCTTGTTGACGATATGGGCATAGGAATGTACCTTGCAGAGAAGTTAGAAGGACTTTACCCTACAGTTGTTGAGGGTACTTCCTTTACAAATGAGAGTAAACAAGATATGGCCGTGTTAGTCAAGGTGAGGATGCAGAAGCTACAGACTCCTTTACCTCTCGAGCGTGACTTGGCTTACCAAATACATTCCATTAAGAGAACAGTCACTCCCTCCAAGCGTCTCGTATTTGACACTGCAGCGAATGAGAAACATCACGCAGACAAGTTTTGGGCGTTCGCTTTAGCCCAAACGGCGACAGAAGAAGCATTTGACTTTGGTGTTCAGAGAAGAAGTCCTTTAGCAGGATATCGTGGATGAGCCTCGTTGGAAGATTTATGGCTGGAATGAGAGCATTTAGAGAAGCATACATGGTTGCGGGAATGGAAGGGTTGGATAACCCTGCATTCTCCCAGATATATGACTTCGAAGGTGCAGCAGCGCGAGCTACTCGCTACGATGTTCTTTGGGCGTACTATCAAGGTAATGTATATCGAGATCTCCACAAGTGGAGCAAGAAACTGAAGGCGGACTATGGACTATACATTCATATACGTGACATCTATAACCCCGCAAATAGAATCTGTAACTTCCATCAGACTCATGTCTGGGGTGGTTATCTCGACATGGGAGCAGGTGATGCTAGTGAGATTCCTAATGCCCTCCCAATCGAAGACGCAAAGTCTGAAGGTGTACGCGACGCCATCGCAAAGATTTGGACGTGGTCCAGATGGCCGGTTACAAAGGATATCATAACACTTTACGGTGCAGTATTTGGTGATGTATTTATTCGTGTTACCGACTTGCCTGACAGAAAGATGGTATATTTAGAAAGGATCCACCCTGCGTGGCTTGTCGATGTAAGAAAGAATCCTCTCGACGAAATAGAATACTACGAGATGACTTACAACCGTCGAGATCCCCTTAATGCTGACAAGACTGTTCAGTATACGGAGACAGCTGAGTTAAGTGATGCAGGAGTTACTTATAGGACGTTTAAGGATAATAAGCCGTACGCTTGGAACGGACAGCAAGAAGAGTGGGTGGTTCCTTACCCCTTTCTTCCAATAGTACACATCAAACACAACGATGTGGGACTTGATTGGGGCTGGTCCGAACTGTTTCCGAAGTTAAGTACGTTTAGAGAACTTGACGACCAGGCTTCGAAGCTTGGTGATCAGGTACGTAAAATGGTTGATTCCCCTTGGCTGTTTACAGGAGTTAAGCCCGGCAAAACGGGGGGAAGTATTACTATTGAAGGTTTAGGAAACGAGAATCCAACTAAAAAAGAGGTTGGAAGGGAGGAAACTCCCATTCTCTACGCACACGACGCTGCTGCTCGTGCATTCCCTCTTGTCTCGGAGTTGGATATTGAAGCAGCTCTTAACCACGTAAAGGAGATTCAGCGCGAGGTGGAACGGTCTTACCCCGAACTTAGAACGGGAGCAGGTGGAGGTCAGGGTCGAGAAGTGGCTTCTGGTAGAGCCCTCCTTATAGCAAGGGGCGAGGCGGAAGACAAGATTGAGCAACGCCGGGTTAACTACGACGAGAAACTGGTGAAGGTACATAGAATGGCGATGGTTATTGCCAGTGAGGCCAAGTACGAAGGGTTCACCGGATTCCCTTTTGATAAGTGGGATGAAGAGCCGACTGACCATCGAATTGCTGCTCTTCGGCCAGTATTTCGGCCACATCCTACAGAAACTCTTGATCAAGATCGGCAGTTGTGGACAAATGCACACTTAGCTGAAAACGTTGGCGTTCCACTCAAGGTATTCCTTGAGGATAATGAATGGGAAGACGAACGGATTGCAGAAATCATCAGCTCTGACATGTATAAACTTCACATAGAGACCCTTACAATACAAGTAGCTGCAGCTACTCCTAACCAGGATGATGGTGATGGTGATGGGGATGGTAATGGAGACCAAGGAGATACAAGTGGTCGAGGACCCGTTTCTGGTGGTGTAGACTTTAATGTAGCTGCTCGAAAGGGAACAGAAGGTTAATGAAAGTGACAGCGTACCGAGTTACTCGGAACGAGAAATTAAAGATAGAGCTACTTATTTCAGGCCAATGGGTGGAAGTCACTCCACCTGCAAGTCCGAAGGAGGTAATGTATGGCAGCATTAACGGTAGAGAACACGGGAGTAGGCGGCAACAGCTTGACTCCAACGTTCGTAGCCGCAGCAGTCGGAGGTGATACGTTTGTTAATGACGGGCGTTCCATGCTTTATGTAAAAAATGGAGACGCCTCGCCAATGACAGTAACGATTACTACCCCAGCTGAACTACGAGGCGGTATAGGAGTAGAAGACCCGCCAACCACTGTACCGGCGACTAGCGAAGAGATTATAGGTCCGTTCGATCCTACAATCTTTAATGCACCTGACGGTTCAGGAGTAGCAGTTGGTTACTCTACGGACACAAGTGTAACCGTTGCAGTGATTAGACTGCAGAAGCTTTTCTAGTAATGTAACTACGCCCACAACGGCGGTAATAGTTGGAGGATATCATGGCAAAAGACCCGGATGACAAAAAGAAGAAAAATGGAAATGGGGACGGTGACGGGAACGACCCCAAAGGACAACAGAAGCAAGTTACGATGACGCAAGACGCCTTAGACACTTTGTTTACGGAACGAGCGGACAGAGCAAAGAATTCTGCTATCTCTGGCCTACTATCAGATGTGGGCGTTGAGGATGTTGATGGCCTGAAAGCAGCTTTAACCGATTGGAACAAGATTAAAGATGAGCAGAAGACAGAGCTTGAGAAAATACAAGGAGACTTGGATACCTCAACGGCAAAGACCGAAGGCCTCGAGACAGAACTTGAAGAGGCAAAGGGTCGCGCTAGGACATATATGCTTCGATCGTCCATCATATCCGTAGCTAGGGACGCGGATTTCTTAAAGGAGTCCTTAGAGGATGTTTGGCTTCTCATCAGTACAACTGAAGACCTGTTTTCGAAACTGTCTGTTGAAGAAGATCAGGTCAAAGGTGCTGATGCTCTTGTGAAAGAGGTAGCTAAGTTACGCCCACACTGGATTGAACAAACACAACGTCCAGGAACTCCTGCTCCAAGAGGAGTGGGCGGTGCAGCACCAAAGAAACGAGAGGCGGAAGAAGAAGCTGAAGGTCCGTTAGTACGATTCTAGTACACTTATTATAGGAGGCAAATATGGCTGACTTAGTAGTTGTCGAAGCTGCAGTTGCTGTTGTCTTCCCTCTCAAAGCAGAGATTCACACGGGCATACTGGCCGCTGCAGTAACTGCAGGCCAGGCGGTGTACGTTGTTATTGCGAGTGCAGATTTCGATCTTGCCGACGCAGGTGTCGCCGACCAATTAGCAGAGCTCCGTGGGATTGCTTTAGAGTCCGGAGGTATTGGTCAGGCGATCAACATCTTGAAGAGAGGACATCTTAACGGTTTCACCATCTCTCAGGCACACGATGATGAGATTTTCTTAAGCAATAACGCTGGCGCCTTAGCAGATGCTGCCGGTGTTGTGAATGTTCATGCAGGGCGTGTTGTTGCGCTGTCCGATAAGGCCAGAACAAAAGTGCTCTTCATTGACATTCCTTGGTAGCCGTGAGTGATAGGAGGATAATGATATGACATTCAGATATGGGTTAATGACCCTGTTTGACTCCGATCGTGAATACATCCAGGTAGTAGGCCAACAGATCATCTATGACGAGATTGAAAAGCTGGCGGCCCGTTGGAATGCAGACATGCAAGCGGCTACTGCGGTGTTCATAGCAGGTCGGACGTCAGACTTTAAGGTTCGTTTCAAAATGCCCGGTGGTGGGCACATGCAGCGGACACGTCAGCAAAGCGGCCCTGGTGTCGTGAAAGTGACTGGTCAGTGGGACGTAGCGTTTCCATTAGAAGAGTTCAGTGATGCATTGGGAGAAAACGAGATAGACATGGCTTACATGACTGCTGGTGATCTCAATCGTCACCTCTCCACGATCTTTCTGCGAGCAACCAATACTTACCGTCAGGAGATGTTAGCGGCGTTGTTAAACAACACCCAAGACAGCTTTGTGGACGAGCGTAAGGGTACTTTGTTGATTGAACCTTTAGCAAACGGTGATGCGATTGTCTACCCCCCAATTCTTGGTGCAGAGGATGAAGCTGTTGAAGACCACTACTTAGAGAGTGGATACTTAGTTTCCGCGATAAGCGATACTAATAACCCCCTCCTTACTGGTCGAGACCATCTTGAGGAACACTTCGGTACCAGTTCAGCGGGAGAAAACATCGTTGCTATTTGTGCAAAGGATGTATCGGACAAGATCGTCTCAACTCTCTCTGGGTTTGTTGAAGTTCCTGATCGGTTCGTTCGTGTTGGCGACAACACCGATGTGCCTTTTGGATTACCCGGCATTCCTGGAAAAATCCGAGGTCGGCACAGTGGAGTGTGGGTTGCGGAGTGGCGATGGTTGCCAGCAACCTACATGATCTTCTTGCATCTGCAAGAGGAGCAGCCTTTGATGGAGCGGATCGACGTAGAAGACACTGGTCTTCCTGTGGGATTGACGTTAGTTGCTACTGACGAGATTTATCCGCTAACCAAGTCCACTTGGAGATGGCGTTTCGGTTTAGGCGTTCAGAATCGTCTAAACGGCGTTATTATCGAAGTGGCAAGCGGTGGTACCTACTCAGTTCCGACTGGGTTCTAATCTTTAGGAGGTAATAATGGCCCTGACTAGGCAGAACGCCGAGGCGATCTTGTTTAGACGTCTCGGCCCTGCAATGAGTCGTGCCGACATGGATATTACCCGTGAAGGCCAAAATCCGTACCTCGGAGATGTCTTTACTTGGACGCTTCTTGAGATGGGCTATACTGCTCCTAGCGATCTTATCGACCCTAGTGACACCGACCTTATACAGGTTTTGGATCCTCGGTTAATGGAGTTTCTCGACCTAAGTGAGTGGCGGTTGTGCATGACTATCATCGGAAACTTAGACGACACTGACGAAAAACTTGGCCCTTCAGGTCAGTGGCTCAGTCAATTCGCTAAGCAGATGAGGCAGCACCTGGTCGACCTCGAATCAAGGTTGATGGCAAACTACGGTTGGGGTTCATCTACGCTCGATGCCGGTACCCTCAGGATTATAACTGTTCAAGAAGAACCTGTTGACTGATGCCTTTTCAAAAGCACAACCGTCTGTTCTCTGAGTTTCTTTCAACGAAGAGAGGACCGGTTTCTGGAGTTCGACGTGAGGTTCCTTCAGCAAAGTTATCTGGTATTCGCTGTAGTAGGACTATCCCCCTGGATTCTACTGCACAACAGGAAATCTTCGCTAGAGGGATCTCTGTCGACCTCCAAATCTTTTGTGACGTAGCCGATATCATAGCCGAAGACCTTGTTACGGTCGAGGATAAAGAGTACGTTGCAGTTGAAGTGACTCACTGGCCAGGAGGTTCTGGAGACGTTTTACACGTTATGTTAAGGAAATACCAGAAGTGACTCTTTTAGGTGGTCTCGGCATCAAGTTTAGGTTACGCGGGTTGGAGAGACTCCAAGCTGCTAACAGAAAATTGATGGAGGGTATTAACCCTCGTGGCGGTCTGGGCAAAGGTGTTAAGGTTGCAACGTTGCATCTACACAAGCACGCTGTTGCCATTACCCACGTCCAAACTGGCACTCTCAAGCGTTCGCACATAATGGACTTCGCCTCCGGTGGAGTACAGACGTACCGTTTTGGTATTCCGATCGTTCAGAAGGCAGTAGGAAGGATTTATATCAATCCTGGTGCTACGAATCCTGTTACGGGAGAGAGACCCGCTGAATACGGCCCGGTGGAGCACGCGAAACGCGGTTCTCACGCTTTTTATAAGAGAGCGGTTGCCGAACAAGGTAGGGCTGCTGGAGCGTTGGCAATAAGTGCGATTATTGCTGGACTACCGAAGGGTGAATCCCGGTTGGCAAGAATAAGATGATAAACGACAATATAGATAGGGACCTAGTAGTGCAGCAACTTGCTGTAGTCTTGGCTACCAATCTAAAAGGAACTAACAACCTCGTTGTCGACGTTTTTGATTATATTCCTGTAAGTCCCGACGGCATTTCACCTTATATCGCTATTGCGCCTTTAGGAAGTAATCGAAGTGGAGACTCCCTCCAAGGGATGTTTCTTATCGTCGTTTACATCTATGTTCTGTTTTCTATGGATGATGCAGTAGTAAGTGAGCGGACCTCTTGGTCGATGCTTTCTCAGGTAGAAAAGGGTATTGCCGAGACTCTCAAGTCTGTCAACAGAGCTGACGGCTTTTGGACCAGTATTAACTGGGCCGAGTATAGTCAAGTAGAAATTGTTCCGTTAGATAATCAAGGGTACCTCGTTGAGGCTATTCCGTTAGAAATACAAGCTTATTAGGAGGATAATATGGCTGGTCCATTTCCAATGAGTGACTTTCAACTCGAAGTGTCGACCGACGACATCGGGTACACTACTCACGACGCACAGGCCATTTCAGTTACTCCGGGTGGTGGTGAACGAGCACGAGGTGAAGCGTACGTTGCAGGTCGTGACGTACCTTTTATTACCACGGGGAAGCGAAGCCCTATGGAATACACCATTCGAGTGCTTTACACCACGGCAGGTTCCGATCTCTACGTTGATATACGTGCTAGATACTTAGCAAAGACTGTAACGTATCTTCGGTACTCCCCAGAAGGCGGTGCTAGTGGTGACAAACGTATCACAATCGGTCCTGGGTTAATCTCGGCTTGCCCCCCACCTGCGGGTGATGCAGGTTCGGGTGATCCCATGGCACTAGAGTTTGTCATGATAGGCGAAGACGAATCGGATGATTTAGTTCCGTAAAGTAGTTAGTCCATAAGGAGGCTCGTATGGCTAAGAGGCAAACTGTTGTTGCAAAACGGCAAAATGTTAAGAAGTTCCCGACGAAAGTGCAGGGTTCTCGTTCGTATATCTCGTTTTACAAGCCCACGTGGGGAGAAATCCGCATGGCGGTAGATATTGTACGAGATCGGACGAAGGACTACATTACAGCAACTTCGGCCCTCACCACTGGCGAACCTTTGACGGCAGGAAAAGAAGCAACTGAGGTTGAGAACACCCTGTCTAGTACTTTGTGGGATCTCGCTTGTGATAAATTCCATGAGTGGAATTGGGTTGATGACGACGGCGTGCCATTGGAGGCTCTGCCGCAAGTAAACATGGATGACCTGTACGGAGAGGAAGTTCAAGCCGTTTTCAATATAGTACAGGAGCTGTATATGATGTCGACCGCCGATAAGGATTCGGAGGGAAACTAAGTGGGCTCCGTCACGCGATGTGGGAACATCTGTGGACGGAAGGGCCCATTCCGGCTGATTATATAGACCTCTTGCTATGCGAGCGCTTCGGATGGACTCCCGAAGAGCTTTACGCTGCTGATTCAGAAACCGTAGACAAGTTCCTGGTTATGTGGACTGTAGAACAAGCAGTACGTAAAGCTAAGGAAGACCCGACAGCCCGACGAAGGAAAGATGGCAACCTACCGGCTTGACATTCTAATTACCGGCACTGACCGTGCATCCCCTCGGATCCAAGGCTTCAGCCGTGCGCTCCGACGAGTTGGTCAGATTGCTGCGGGCATCCTCATCGCAGGTGCTATCCGTGGTATTACCGATCAAATCTTTGGGTTAGGCCGTACCGCATTCGACGCTATTGTACAGCTTGAGTTAATGCAGGTTGGACTAGAATCTCTTGTTGCGAGAGAGCTAGCACGTGGTACGGTAGTTGAGAATGCTGTAATAAGAGAACTGAGCCTGTCTGATGCACAGATTCTGACCCTCGACAAGCTTATTGTTAAGAGACACGCACTCACGGAGGAGATGGAAGAAGCTACTAGTGCGTACAACGACCTGGTGGAGTCTGAAGGCCTCTCCTCGATAGAAACGCTCGCATCGTCTATCGCGATGAGAGAACTGCAGATCGAGTTGGAGGAAACAACTACCAAGATAGGTAACCTCGAAAGTCAGGCGTCCGGAACTATTACTGTCTTCGAAAAGGTGCAACAAGGCCAGATGTCTCTTAGAGACGCCCTTGAGTTGGCACAAAAGCCTGCTGAACAGCTAACAAAGTGGGTTACTAGGTTGGCACTGATTTCTCCGTACGAAGAGAAAGACATTGTGGACCTTCTTCGACAAGCTGCGGGCTACGGATTTATAACTCAGTTTGCGGGAGACGCGGTTACCGAAACGGAACGTCTCAAACTTGCTCAAGACGCTGGCGTTGTTACTGCTCAACGGGTTACCGTATCGATACTTGACTTAGTTGCTGCACTAGGCGTTCCTCCTGAGAAGCTTGGACGGATCGGTCTAGCTCTGGGGCAGATTAGGGGTCATGGTAGACTTCTTGGTCAAGAGGTCAGGCAGCTAGCTGAATCTGGTGTTGGGGTAGACATCATGGCCTTGGCAATGGGCAAGACTGTTGAGGAGTTTACTGCACTACAGAAGGAAGGCAGGATTTTTGCGAAGGACTTCCTTCCCGCTCTAATCTCCCTTATCGAAAAAGATTTAGCTGGATCAGCTGAAAGAGTGTCAAGGACACTCAAAGGACTGAC
>SDBU01007204.1_pt1 | contig 12863 bp, 14 predicted proteins | sample 2277071 | NCBI WGS metagenome assembly SDBU01 (sample SAMN10397929, study PRJNA504765) | marine sediment metagenome | isolation source: marine sediment core GS08_GC12, 126 cmbsf | place: Arctic Ocean: Gakkel Ridge, Loki's castle | collected 2008 | reverse complement strand
AGTAACGTGAAGCACCACGCCAACCAATCATAGGATTTTCCTCTTTAGGCTCAAACTGTTTACCGCCTATTAGATTTGCGTATTCATTTGTTTTGAAATCAGAGAATCTTAAAATAACAGGCTTAGGGTAAAAGGCGGCTGCAATAGTACCAACACCCATAGCAAGCTTATCAATATAAAATTCAGTTTTATCTTTATAACCCTTAGTAATCTCCTTAATTTTATCCTTTTCTTTTTGATCTTTTAAAGAAGCAAAATTAACTAAAGCCATAGGATGAATTTTAATAGTTTCTGAAACAATAAATTCTTCACGAGCTAAGCCAACACCTTTGTTTGGCAAGAAACTTAATTCAAAAGCTTGGTCTGGGTTTCCAAGATTAACCATTAAATCAGTTTTAATCTTAGGTATTTTTTTCAAATCCATTTTAGTAGTATAAAATTTTAAGAAACCCTCATAAACATGACCAACATCACCTTCTGAACATGAAACAGTAACTGCTTTATTAGTCTTAATTTCCTCAGTAGCATTAGTAGTGCCAACAATACATGGAAGACCTAATTCACGGCTGACAATAGCTGCATGGCTATTAGAAACAAGAAGAGGAGTATAACGCTCAGTAAACACAACATAATTATGATCAAGCTCATTCTTTGCATCAACTTCTACATTAAAAACAAAAGTAGAACCAACATCTTCAACAAGCTTCACACGATGCATCCTAATATCAGAATTTAAAATTTTTCTAATTTCAGCAGATTGCTCTGAATTAGTTTTAACAAGAGTTCTTGCAAAAATATCTTTACCAATAAGCAAATTATTTTTAACATAAGGCTTAATCCTACCACCAATATTCACCTTATCAACAATATCACCAATAACCTGCTTGGCAGCAAAAAGCTTAGTACCTAAAACTTTCTTCCAAACATCACCTTTAACACGTTTAGTATGCTCAAAAATATTATCCAATTTCTCCACAATCTGAACATTAAAAATACTACGATTTTTTGTTACCTGAGGAACAATACCATTCTTTAAGCAAGCAATTACTGCAGCCTCAAGCACATGCTTTTTTCCAATATAAATCTGCAAACGATTATTATGATAAGATCCATCACCATCAATCAATCCAGCAAGAAACTTCAAAGCAGAAACATTATCAAGCTTCAAAACAAAACTCTCAAGCTCAGAAAACAAACTCGTAAAACGCAAAGCAACATCAAGACTATAACACCTATAATCAGTTGCCTGGCCACTAATAACCCTGCCTCTCAAAATACTCATAGAATTCTTTTCACGAGCCACCAACGGCTTATCAAACAATTCAACAAAATAATTATTCACAGTATTAATGAATTCTGCTTTAGCAGGTGTAGGCTTTTGAGTAAACGTAACAGTGCCGCTTCTAAAAGACTGCTTTCCAGGACGTAAATCAATACAACCATCGCTTGCTATAGCGCCAGCAAGATAAGCTAGCTTATCAACAGAAGTATCCACAATCAAATCAGTCTTTGGCAATTGATCAACAATATTCACAGCTTCTTGCGCATCAAGAATAGAACTTATTTCTTTTTTAACAAGCTGTCTATTAGCAAAAGTGTAAAACTTATGATCAAGAGTGGTCTCAATCCAGTTTTCATCAATTCTATTTGTTTGAGAACAAGAAACACGAACTGCAGGCAGCTTATTTTTTGCAGCTGATACAACTTTTTTCCATTCACTCTTCAAAGTTTCTGGGTTCACAGACCATACAAAAAAAGATTCACCATCATTATGTTTATCATATAGTTCTTCAAAAGAAAGAATTCCCTTATCTGTTAAAATCTTTGTCCTTCCACCAAAACAAGTCCTCCCGCCTTTATTTGTAACGATTGCGGCGGCAATACGCATAGCAGGAACCCAATCAGGATCAGTCATCTCAGTAACTAACACTTGACCTTTTTTGAACTTCTCAATATCATTAACATCTTTAAGAACATTAGCTAAACCTTGGCCAATCTTATCACCAACAGCACGACCTTGAGCTAAAACTTTTCCTTTTTTAACTAATTTGTAAATTTCAAGAACATTTTTATCTTTTTGAGACTGCACTGTTTCAGGTCTTGCCTGGAGTATGTATAACTCATCTGACTTACCATCTTTAGCCCACTCAATATCCATAGGAGTCCACTTACCATTATTTTTAGAAGTATAATACTCTTCAATATCAATAGCCCATTGAGATAAATTAAGAATCTCATCATCATCTAAACAAAATTTGTTTCTATCTCCAGGGGAAACATTAACTTTCTTAGTAGGATATTTCATAGAATCACTGTAAATTATTTTAGTAGATTTAGATCCTAAAATTTTATTGATTATAGGCTTAAAATGTTTTTTTAGTGTGGTTTTGAAAACACAAAATTCATCAGGATTAACTGTGCCTTGAACAACACTCTCACCTAAACCCCAGGAAGCATTAATTAAAACAACATCAGGAAAACCAGTTTCAGTATCTAAAGTAAACATAACACCAGAACAAGCTTTATCTGAACGAATCATTTTTTGAACACAAACAGAAAGATAAACTTTAAAATGATCAAACTTTTTTTCAGCACGATAAGCTATTGCTCTGTTAGTAAATAAAGAAGCAAAACAATGCTTACAAGAATCAATCAAAGCTTCAACACCTCTTATATTAAGGTAAGTTTCTTGCTGGCCTGCAAAAGAAGCAGTTGGCAAGTCTTCTGCTGTTGCGGATGAACGAACAGCAACATCTAACTTATTAGTTTTGTATTGTTTACAAAGTTTTTTGTAAGCATTAGCAATTTCTAATCTTAACTCAGGAGGAAAATCACACCTTAAAATAATTTCTCTGGCTTTTTGACCAGCAGCTTTTAAGGCACTAACATTTTTAATATTAACACCTTTTAAAGCAGACTTAAGTTTTTTAAAAGCACCAGCTTTTTCTAAAACATAACGATAAGCATAAGCAGTAACAGTAAAACCATTAGGAATACTAATACCTTTTTTAGTTAAGTTCCTGTACATCTCACCTAAAGAAGCATTTTTACCACCAACATACTTAACATCTTCATTACCGATTTCATTAAACCACAGTATTAACTCTTTAGATCTTGGCTTCATCAAAATACCTCTTTTGTAATATATATACTTTTGTTTATATTTAAATGTTATTGTTCATGACTTAGGAGTTTGGACGTAAAACTTAAATAGAATATCATAACATTTAAGGATATGAAACAGTTAAGATTTGCAGAACCTTTACCTCAAAAAATTCTCAATAATGAAAAATACAGCACTTGGAGAATTAATGATGAAAAAAATATAGTAGAAGGCGATGAATTATCATTATGCTATAAAGATAGAAAAGAATTTGCAAAAGCAATTACCATAAAAGTTAAAGAAACAAAGTTCAAAGACTTAACAGATGAAGACTGGGAAGGACATGAAAAATTCAACTCTGATGAAGAGATGTATAATATTTATTCTAACTATTATGGCTTTAAAGTCACACCTGATACTAATGTAAAAATCATTAAGTTTAGACTTTTATAAATTCTAGGGGTGGTAGTTCAGAAACTTTTATATATTCCTTCTCTTTTTGCAGAACTATGAGAGAAAGAACTTTTTACCCTCATAAATGTCCTCACTGTAATAAAACCTTTGAAGCTTCAGGAAAACCTGTTCCAGGAATGACAATTTATTGCAAACAATGCACTCAGCTTCTGATGAAAATAAAAACACTTGAAAGAAAACTTCAACAGGATGCATCTTTAATTCAAAAAGAAGATGCAGAAATAGCGGAACAAATAAATAACCTTCTTGTTCGTGAAAACATTTCTGAAAAAGACCAACAAATAGTAACTGCTTTAACAAAAAAACTAAAAGTAGACGAAAAAAGAAGAAAAAAAATATTAAAAGAGATAAAAAAACTACAAAAAGAAGAAAAATAATTCTATAATTTATTAATGAAGCAAAACTATTAGAACTAAGATTATAGCAAAAGTTACTATAGCGTATTTTAGAAAAGGGAATTTGAATGAAGATTTCTCTGGCTGTCTTGTGAATCTTCTATCATAATATCTCAATTTGTCTTCACCACTCTTGAAAATTTAATTTAAAAAAAAAAACTAATTTAAATAGTTTACGAACTTGCTAAAACCCAAACTGTCTTTAAAGCAACGATTAAAGCTGCTGGGAATACAAATAATACTATATTTGTCAAAATCAAAGTAAACCAAACAGGCAACATAATCAAATTAGAGCCAATATTAGCTGCAATGACTAAAGCAATAACTGCAATTAAAAATTCACTAGATTCTCTACCAGTAATGTTAAGGAAACCAACAATTAAACCTAAAGTAACCAAAACCCAAGCAATTTTACTAGTTTGCATAGTTGGAATAAAAGCAACAAGAATAGTTAAAAAAATACCAATAAGAAACGCCCAATGACCAATTTTTCCATTCATAAATATCCCCCTCCTAGGGTTAAGAATATTATATTATTTAAAAAAATATGTATTAACTACAAAGTGTTAAGAATATCATGAGCGTTTAAAGCAGATTCTAAAGATTCTGGGTTGAATTTAGCTGCGAATCTGATTTTAAATTGGTTAAGTTCGTGATTTGATACTCTGGCGAAAAGGTCTGCTTCAACTAAACCAAAAGGATAGCCTAAGAAAACAGGGTCTTTTGCGTTTTCAGATAACAAAGAAAAGATTTTAGAGAGAATATCTTTATCTAAGTTAAAAACGTCAAAACGAAAAGTATATTTTGAATTTTTATGAAGCTTTGTAAAACCTAAATTATTATTTGTGTGATAAAACCAAATATTTTCTGGCGCTAAAGAAGAAATAGCGTAAATTGCTGAGAGACCTGAATCAGTACATAAAGAACAAGTTTTTGACAAACCTAAGATGTGAACTTTATGAGTTTGAGCTATTGATTTTAAAGAAGTTAAAGAATCCTTAACAAACGGACCTTGAAAGTTTAAGTCACCATCTCTCACAATAATTGAGTTAGGATCTAAATCAGGAATTAAATCTTTGGCAAAACGTAATTCAGCTAATTTTCTAATATGATTACCTATTGAATCTGCTGAAATTCTATGAGAACCTTGCTGAAGTTCAGGATCTAGAGCATTTATTTCAAAAGAATCTTTTTCATCACCTTCATTATTGAAAACTTTGCAATCAAAAACAAGATTATTGTTTATTTTTTTAGCAATAACTAAAGTAAAAAATTCTTTGATTTGTTTTTTTATTTTCAAATTGTTTTCATAAAAAATAGCGGCTAATCTAATAAATTGAAGACTTATAGTAGGCGATCTTAAAATTTCACCATTGCCACCATCAATGAATATTATTTTTCCATTAGTTGATGGAATTATTTCATTAAAATGCTCAGAGCTTAAAGGAATTTTCATATCACTAAAAGGTATAAATGTCCCTAGAGAAGACATGGATTTGTGCAAATAAGGTATAATTTTGTCAAATATTTTCATAATAATTAGAATTTGTTAGTATAATAAAAGCATTTAGGTAATTAAGTAAATATTTTCAATCCGCCTAAAGAAATTGATAAAACAATCAAGCCTGCAACTATAATCCCTAAGGAAATAGCAATTAAAGACTTTGTTTTATTCATGCCGAAAAACCAAGCAGCTAAAGTTCCTGTGTAAGCTCCTGTTAAAGGTAAAGGGATTGCTACTAGGAAAAATATACCTAAATAACCATATTTTTCAACCTTAGATTGAGCTTTTCTTCTGGTACGTTCCATAAATTTGTCAAAAGCAGAACGATAATGATTATAATGCATAAAACGATGATGAATGAATTCTAAGAAGAAAAACAAAATAGGAACAATAAGAAAATTACCCACTATACAAACTAATAAAGCAGTAGCAGGATCAATACCTTTAATGATGGCAAAAGGTAGGCCAGCTCTAAGTTCTCCAAAAGGAGTCATTGAGAGTAGAAAAGCTATAATTATGTTAATCATAGTTCAAAAATGAGCTATAGAGTTTATAAAATTAGTGGACTTTCTTAATCTTCGCTGACTTAATTCTTGGTATGACGTAGTCAGAACTTAAAGCTTCTAGCAAAATGTCATTAGCTTTTGTTAAAGGACGCTTTACTTTAGTGTATAATCTAGGACCTTTTTTGAAAGTGCTTTTATGCTTTTTCTTAAAACCTTTAACAGCATCTTTCATTTTAATTGGAGGACCTTTTAGTTCGTAAAAGTTTGGAAGTTTATTGTTTTTTAAAACAAAAAACCACAAATCATTCTTGTTTAACTGCCAGCCAGCATTTTTTATGTTGAAATTGTCTAATTTCTTTTTCAAATATTCAAAAGCACAAACAAACTTTGCACCTGCAACATCTGGCTTAGCTTTTAATGGTTTTATGTCTATGATGAATAAATGCCCTTGTTTTTTTAATTTGTTAAAATTAATTTCTTTTGGCGTGAAAAACTTAGCAGATGGAGATTTTAAGAATTGTTTTGCGATTTTAATAAAATTATTAAAATTTGCTGTGCTTAAAGCAGCTGCAGCATTTCTGTAAGGTTCAACAGGATCTACAATAACTAAAGGCCCTTCTGTCTTGCTCTTGTTAATGTTTAACAACGCTTTTCCCTTATGAACTCTGTTAATATCAATAATTGTTTTAGGCTTCCATTTAGAAGCTGCTCTTAAAAATTTAAGAAAACCTTTGTAATTAATAACTAAAATATCTAAAACATGGCCTGAGAAACCTTTAATGTAACTTTCAGCACCATAACATTTAGAAGCTTTGCAGAAAAGTTTAGCTAATCTGATATCAGCTGTTAAGTTTTTACTGTTCTTTTTTACCCAGTTTACGTGCAGCGGAGAGAAATCAGTCACGTTTTGAGCATCAGAAGATTTTTTAATATCTAAAACAGGCACAACTTCAAACTTAATATTATTTTGAACCCAAAAATAATCCCTAGAACCATGAATACGCTCTGGATTGAAATGTATCAATGCTTTTTCTAGTAAATCACTGATATTTCTGTCTTTGTATTTTTTTGCGTTGAATTTAACAAAAATATCAACATCAAAATCACCAGAAAGCCAAACTGCTTTAGCTGAACTACCACCTAGAACGGCTTTAGCATCAATAGCAGATTTTTTTAGTTGAACATTAAGTAAAGAGAGAAAAGCATTGATTTCCTTTTTTACCTTAGCTTGCTCTGCTTTAGAAGGAATAGCAGGCTCAAGCACTTGGGTGAATATTTTTTTATAGGTCATAAAGAAAGAAAAAGAAAAAAGAAGTTAAAAAGGTTGCTATTAAAACTCAACTTTTGTAACAGTTTTAGTTCCTTCATCAGCCTCAAACATTTCTTTTTGCTCAAAGTTGAATAAGTTTGCCATGATATTAGTTGGGAACTTTCTAGTTTTAATGTTGTAATCCTTAACTGCTTGATTGTATCTCTGTCTAGCAACATTAATCCTGTTTTCAGTACCTGCTAATTCGTCCTGCAAAGCTAAAAAGTTTTGACTAGCTTTTAAGTCAGGATAGTTTTCAGCAACAAGTAATAATTTTGAAAGAGCGCCATCCATTTGTCCTGCAGCAGCCATTTGTTGTTTAGGAGAAGTAGCCTTTGTCCAAGCACTTCTAGCATTTGTAATAGCTTGTAGTAAATCAGATTCATGAGTCATATACCCTTTAACAGTCTCAAGCAAATTAGGAATAAGATCTGCACGTCTTTGATAAGTAGACTCAATATCGCCCCAAGCTTTGTTAACACCCTCATCTGTAGAGACAAGACCATTATACATTCCAATAATTGCAATTAACAAAAAGATAATTATTGCTAAAGGAATAATGATTTTCCAATGAATTTTAGTTTTAGTTTTTTTCATAAATTTCACCTTTATTTACTTAAACAGCTCATGTTTTTAAAGTTTGTTGATTTTAGTAAGCTTTATAAAGGAGTTATTACGATGCAAGGGGATAATGAAAACAGTGACATCACAGTATACAGAAGTAAGACATTCTTCTATACACAATAAAGGAATATTTGCGGCAACAAACATAGTCAAAGGCACAAAAGTAATAGAATATGTAGGAGAGAAGATAAATAAAAAAGAGTCTGACAAAAGAGGAGATCAAGAATTGAACTTGTCTAAAACAGATAAAACAAAAGGTTCTGTATATATCTTTGAATTAGATAAGAAATATGATGTAGACGGCAATGTATCTTATAATACTGCAAAATGGATAAATCATTCTTGCGATCCAAACTGTGAAACAGATATTGTTGATGGTCATATCTGGATAACAGCAATTAAAGATGTAAAAAAAGGTGAAGAATTATCATATGATTATAACTATGGATTAGATGACTGGGAAGAACACCCATGTAAATGCGGCTGTGCAAAATGCGCAGGATATATAGTTGGCGAAGACTTAAGACCTAAGTTAAGGAAAATATTGGCTAAAAAATCAGGACAAACTATCTAACTTATTACTCAAGTTTTCTAACAAAGTAATTAATCTTTGAATAAAATCTTCTTCATCCTTAATTTTTTCATTCTTTGATTTAATTTCTTCGATCTGTTTTAGAATTGATAAATCTTCGTCATAAGCTTTAGAAACTTTTTCTATTAAATCTTTATCATCTGTTTTAAGGTTCTTTAGAAAAGCCATACCTTTAAGCATAGGTGTTAAAGCAGGGATTGCTGCGAAAATTAAATTTTTTAATTGACGCTCTTTTAGGTTGAGATATTCTTGTCTGAGATTTATTAATTTGCTTCTAAATTGAAATTCAAGTTCTCTTCTGATGTGTTCTTTGTCAAACTTAAGTTTCTTTATTATGTCCTCTCCTTGAAGAACTTTATAGTTAGTTTTAATGTTGTAAAACTCTAAAGGAAAAACATCTACTCCATTAAGGATACTTTCTTCTGTTAAGAAGAGATAATTAGATTTGTTAAAAGGTTTTATTTTATCTAAAGCTAAAATGTCAATATCTTTCAAGACAAACAAAAAGTTTTCAATAAAACCTACATTGTACTTTATTGTTGAAATTAAATTATCGCCAATAATATTTTTGATTTCTTTCATATTTTACCAACCTCCACTAAAACCACCTCCACCTGAGAAACCACCACCAAAGCCTCCAAAACCGCCGCCAGAGAAACCTCCTCCAGAGCCTCCGTAAAAAAAGAAAGGCACACCACCAGTTTTACTATATGCTGGCAGAACAAAAATTAAGTAGAGAATAAAGAAAATAAATGCTAAAATAAAGTGAATAATAAAAAGAATAATAAAAAAGAAAATAATACCAACAATAATTTTAGAGATGATTGATTTAGGCTTTGTAGATTTTTTTGTTACACTGCGCGTAATAGCACTAACAATAAAAATGAAAAAAAGAAAAGGTAAAAATAAAGGAGCCCAACCACGAACTTTATCAACTCTTTCTAAATTTTTGTATTTTGAGATAACAGAAGGATCTTTTTTTATTAAATCCTGAAAGTCTATTAACGCATCGTGAATACCTTGATAATAATTGTTTTGTTTGAAATTATTAGGAAAATTAGCCCTAGCAACACGGCCAGCTCTAGCATCTGTTATGATTCCTTCTAAACCATAACCAACTTCAATTCTGTAAACTCTTTGTTTTGGGATGATTAAGATTAATAATCCATTATTAATATCTTTTTTACCAATACCCCATTCTTTGAAAACTTCAACAGCATATTCTTCTAAATAATAATCTTGTAGGTCGTTTGTTGTGAGAATGGCTATTTCAACAGTAGATTCTGTTTGAATAGCTCTAAGTAAAGATTCTAAGGTTTTTTCCTGAGTTGGGTCAAGAATATCAGCAAAATCATTAACATGACCAACTGGAGAAGGGAAATCAGCTGCTGAAATTAATGGGATAAATAATAGAATTGCTAATAATATAGGGAATTTCTTCATAAACTGGGGATTAATATATAGGTTATAAAAATCTTTGGGAAAGAAGTATTTTACGTACAGAGCCAATATATATAGTGAAAAGCTAATAGAATAAGGAATTAGAGGTGATAATCAATGGCTAAAATAGAAAAATGGGCAAAGCAAAAAATAAGAAAACTAAATGCTTGTGATATTGGCCTAGTAAAACTAAGCACAGCAGCATTTGCATTAATGGTAGCAAAACTATGGACACCTATTCTTAGTTTAGACTGGTACTGGTACTTGATAATCGCAATAGTACTAGCAATAAAACCTATCTATAAGGTTTACATTAAATAAATTATTTTTTTTATTTTTAATAACCAAAAACATTTAAATAGCATCTAGTTTTAAGTATAGTAAAAGAGTGTGAACAATGCAAGAAGCACTGATAATAATAACAGCAATAGCAGTACTACTTTTTGTAGGATCAATCTGTTCCTGGTTAGCAGCAAGATTGAAACTGCCAGAAATTCTATTATTACTTCTAGCAGGAATAATATTTGGAAACATATCATACAGAGGAGCACCACTAATTGAACTACCTGAAACTTTTTTGATAGGCATAGCAATATTAGCCTTAGCAATGATAATATTTGACAGCACAGCAAGAATACGAATAAAAGAATTTGACACTTTTAGCGGGCGGGCTTTGAAACTAGTGATAATTTCAGTTATATTTAATCTAATAATACTTACAATAGCAGCACATTATTTACTAGGATTACCAATATCACTATCAATATTATTTGCAGGAGTATTAAGCGGAACTTCTCCAGATGTAATCTTACCATTAACAAAAGAAATGAAAAAAACAAAAACACTAGCTCTTTTGAAATTAGAAAGCATATTCAACACTCCGTTAACAGTAATCATTCCTATAATGGTTGTAGACATAATTAGTGAAGTAAAAACACAAATAGTACCAGAAATAATTGACCAATTAGTACCATTTGTAATGAAATTAATTGTAGGTCTAGGAGCAGGTGTGTTTATTGGGCTAATTTTGTTTAAGGTGATGCAAAAAGCGTATAAAGAAATTTATTCTCCACTTGCAGTCATTATTGCAGCAATACTAACTTATGTTTTAGCTGAAAATTTAGGAGGAAGCGGAGTAATAGCAGTAACTGCTTTAGGCTTATTTTTTGGAAATGTATATGTAAAAGATAAATTAGCTGTTTTGCAAATAGAAAGTGTTTTTACAAAAGCATTATTTGTTCTGATATTTATTTTAACTGGGCTGATTATTAAAATACCATTAAAACTAAGTTTTTTTATCAACGCAGGAATACTCTTATTAGTATATTATGCAACAAGATTCATCGCAGTAGAATTCTCAATGAGAGAATTAACAGGAAAAGAAAGAGCATATACAACATTAAATGCTCCAAAAGGAATAGCAACAGTAGCAATAGTTTTTACATTATCAACATACAAAATCGCGAGTATGAGCATAGTATTAGACATGGTACTAATGTTTGTATTAGTTACAATTATAATATCATCAATAATAACAAAACTAACACCTTGGTTCAATGAAAGAAGTACTAGCTGACACAAATTTCTTGATGGAATGCACAAAAAACAGAATAGATTTAATAGATGAATTAACACGGATTCTTGATTTTAAATTTTCTGTTGGCGTTATTGATAAAAGTATTTTTGAACTGGATAAACTGATTAAAAAAGGCGGAAAAGACGGTCGAACTGCTAAACTGACGAAAACAATATTAAAAGCTAAGAAAATTAAAATTATTAAGACTGGGAAAGGCTATGCAGATGATGTACTTTTTAAGAAAGCTTCTAAAAATATTATTATTGCAACACAGGATAAAGATTTGAAAAGAAGATTACGAAGTAAAAGAGTTCCTATAATTGTTATAAGACAGAAAAAATATTTTAAGATTGAGAATTGATTTTGTCAGAATCATTAATTGTTTTTTCTAAAGAATCTATAGGATTAGAATGGTCTAAAGGATTTATTAAATCCGAAGTTTCAGGTTCAGAAGATTTTTCTTTTGACATTTTATAAAGACCTGCAATGTAAAAAGGTAAAGTAGCTAAAGAAGTGCAAAATAAAATTCCTAAAACTCTGCCAGAATTTTTACACAAAGAAAAATATTTAGAATTATTAGTTAAATCTTTGATTTTTTTGTCATATTTATCCATAAAAATATCACCACAGCAAAGACTCTTAAAACCATTAAAAAAAGCACTCAGATAAGGATGTTTATAGTTTTCAGACATGGGTTTTGCGTAAGAAAAGAGATTAATAAAGATTGTTGTTTAGGAAAATACTAATTATAATCCGAAAGGTTTTTAAAGGGGGTTCAAGGATTATGAGGATAATGAGATACTCAAGCTTCTGAGGCTATGAGTATTGAGGCAAACCCAAAATGTTTTACAAAATCAAAATAAAAGACCACATAAGAGTACCTCCAAGGTTCTTTGAACTAGAGGTAAAAGATGCAATTTTAAAAGCCGCTAAACAAAAATACGAAGGTATAATTGACACAAACATGGGAGTAATAATAGATGTTGCTGAAATAACTGAAATAGGAGAAGGAATAATAATTCCAGGAGACGGAGCAAGCTATTATGAAACAACATTTGAATTATTATCACTACAACCAGAATTACAAGAAGTCATAATTGGAAAAATAAAAGATATAGCTGACTTTGGAGCATTTATTACTCTTGGCCCGATAGATGGAATGATACATATCAGTCAAACAATGGATGACTTTGTAAGCTTTTCAAAAGAGAAAAGTTTGAGTGGAAGAGATTCAAAACAAACACTAAAAATTGGAGATACTTGCACAGGAAGAATCATAGCAGTAAGTTTTAAAGACATAACAAATCCAAAAATAGGATTAACAATGAGACAACCTGGAC
>SDBU01007203.1_pt1 | contig 12863 bp, 10 predicted proteins | sample 2277071 | NCBI WGS metagenome assembly SDBU01 (sample SAMN10397929, study PRJNA504765) | marine sediment metagenome | isolation source: marine sediment core GS08_GC12, 126 cmbsf | place: Arctic Ocean: Gakkel Ridge, Loki's castle | collected 2008 | reverse complement strand
CCAGTATTCTTCACTCATCTTAGCGGGGTCGGAATGAAGTGGAGAGGCGAATGGAAGCAAAGCCCCGCGAAGCGGACGGCTTTTCACAATTCCCGATAGTTCGTTGAGCTTTTTGCTTTTTATCTTTCCGGTAGCGGAATGACGCATCGTTGAGCTTGGGGTGCTTTTGCTATCTCCGCACGCGTTCAGGAAAAATGCGGTCAGAATTATCCAGAATAGGAAAGAAGCTATTCGGATTATAAGAAGTTTATGCTTGTTCATAATTCAATATTCCATTTTTACATACTGTTAACTGAGGAGTCGGAATCCTCAGATTCCGACGAATAAATATGGAACGCACCTCTATCAGTTTTGTCAGCCAGACGACTTTTGAAAGAGTATCATCCTCTATGGGTATTAGAGATAGCAAAATCTGGCATGCAAGTCAACCAAATTCGCAAAAAAACGCTTACCACTAAATTTGATTGGATGTGGGAAATTCTACCTTGTAATGTTACTCAACATCGTGTTATAATTAGGTTAATCTGATTAAACCATTTATGTTAGGACACTATACTTTTGCGAAGATCCGAACCACAAAAATGGCGCGATGAGAAATTTTACTATCCGAAAAGCGAATATTTGATAATAACTCCAAACCTAACATCGTGAGGCACCAGAATGAAAGATGAGGATAAGACAAAAGAACAGTTTATAAATGAAATGAAGGGAAGTGAGCGCAAGCGAACGGAGACGGAGGTGGAACTGCGTAATTCAAAAGAATTCATTGAAACTGTATTCAACAACATGAATGATTCCTTCTCTGTTATAGATACGACCAATTTTAGAATAGTGACAGTAAACAGGGCTTTCCTCGATACATTGAAGGAAAAAAACGTTATTGGAAAACACTGCTATGAGGTAACACATCACAGATGCAAACCTTGTGAACCTCCCGATGATATTTGCCCCTTAGTAGAAACCTTAAAAACAGGCAATCACACATCAGTCGAGCATATACACTATGATAAAGATGGTAGAAAAATATATGTTGAGGTTTCAACTTCCCCAATAAGAAACGAAAAAGGTGAAATATACCAGGTCATCCATATTGCACGAGACATCACCAAGAGCAAGCGGGCGGAGGAGGAAATTCGGCTATACGTGGACATCGTCAATAATATGCAGATAGGATTGTACATCTACCACCTAGAGGATATCAATGACGATAGCACACTGAGAATGATTGCAACTAATTCTGCTGCTACGCAATTCACAGGAGTGGCAATGGAAGATGTTCTCGGAAAGACGCTTGACGAGAACTTTCCTGATTTGCGTGAACAGGGGATTCCCCAGACCTACGCGGAAGTTGTCCGCTCAGGGAAGCCGGTGGAACTAGGCGAAGTCAATTACGGCGACGAGCGTGTTGAGCCAGCCTGGTTCTCAGTCCGGGCGTTCCCACTTCCAGGCAATTGCATGGGAGTATCATTTGACAATATCACCGCGCGCAAGCAAGTGGAAGAACAAATCAAGACATCTCTTAAAGAGAAAGAAGTACTCTTGCGCGAGATTCACCATCGGGTAAAGAACAATATGCAAGTTATTACCAGCTTGCTCAGCCTTCAGGAGAGCAAGATTGATGATGACAAATATAGTAATCTGCTCCAAGAAAGCAAGGACCGAATAACGGCGATGACTCTTGTCCACGAGAAACTTTACCAGTCAGAGAGTTTGGCAAATATCAATTTTCCTGAATACATAAGCAGCCTAGCAAGTACATTGTTTCAGGCTTACAGGACTACAGGTAACATTGCGCTAAAGATGGATGTCGAGGATGTTTCGATTAGAATTGATTCTGCTATTCCGTGTGGATTGATTCTCAACGAATTAATTTCCAATTCACTGAAACATGCTTTTCCTGATGAGAGAGAAGGCGAAATTCGCATTGACTTTCATGCAGATGATGATGATAATATTACACTGATTGTTGGCAATAACGGTGTTGAATTCCCAGAGGATTTGGATTGGAAAAATACAGAATCATTAGGTTTGCAATTGGTCAATCTATTAACCGAACAGCTTCATGGTACTATCGAGCTTGATAGAAGTAGTGGAACAGCGTTTGAGATAAGATGGCATGAAAAGAGAGCTTAAACGGAAAACAAGGAACGGAAAGCGGAAAAACCGAAGGTTGCGAGTGAAACGAAGCAATCAGAATAGATCTAAATTCAATTAGCTAGCAATGGCAAGGAGCGGAGAAATAAGGCATCCCGCGAGGAGAGTGTCTATGACTATTCAGAATATCAACACCTATAAAGAACCGGTTTATCTATTTACCAACTGGAATCTGATTGATGCCGGTAGAACGCTCTTTCCGGTCAATCAAAATAGGGTTTCAGAAGTAACTCTCAAGCATCTCATCAATTTGGAAAGTAAGTACCAGGTGAGGCTGGAGGAGGGAAAAAAAACTCCAGAACTGGTCAATCTAGCATCCGGAGTCACAATATTCATTGAGAAGGCAAAAAAAAGCGCTCGTTGGTTGCTGCCGGAGAAGCCATGGGAGAAAAGGTTGGGCCACTGCTCTTTACTCCAGGAGCAGGGAATGTACCGTCTCTGGTATAGTTCCGATTACAAGCTGGGAGAAATCTTTGAGATAGAGCCGGACAGATTTACTATGGACTATGGCGCTTGCCTCTGCTATGCAGAATCGACCGACGGTTTTAACTGGGAGAGGCCTTCCCTCCGTCTATGTGAATATGAAGGAAGCAAAGACAATAATATCGTGTCTTTCGACCCTCTTTTAGTAAATGGCACAGTATTCAGGGATGAACACGCCCCTGAGGAGGAGAGATACAAGCTAATTGGGGGTGCCAAGTTGAGGTATCTTTCTCCTAAGGCTACTTCCGGCGGGGCACTGGTGGGAGCGGTATCACCAGACGGTTTTCGCTGGACTCCTTTTAGTGAGCCGCTGTGTTTACACATCAGTGACACCCAGCAGACCGTCTATTTTGATGAGAAACTGGGCAAATACGTGGGCTACTTCCGCTCGAATTACCAGAGGAGACGTTCCATATCCCGCTCAGAGACGGAAGATTTCAGGCACTGGCCGGTTCCTAGAATTATCCTCACTCCAGGGCCGGAGGAAATGCCTTCGGATGATTTCTATACCAACGGCTATACCAGGTATCCGGACACTACCTGTACTCATCTGATGTTCAGTTCCATATATCACCGTGACGCAGATACGGTAGATGTGAGACTGGCCAGCAGCGTGGATGGCATCGCGTGGAATTGGGCGAGTAAGGAACCTATCATTGAACTCGGTAGCCCCGGAGAATGGGATTCAAGTACCATATACCCCAGTCCTCAGATGGTGTTCTTGCCTGAATCGCGCGTCGCCGTGCCAATACAGGGTAATTCTCTACTTCACAATGAATACTGGCGGTCTATCTTTGAGGAAAATTACCTGGCTCAAAATGGACTGGGATGGGCTATGTGGGAAGAAGGAAGAATAGCAGGGCTCCAGGCAAAACAGAAAGGGGAGTTTACTACTCTTCCAGTTCCAGTCAGTGGCGCTGGCTTGGAGATGAACTTCAAGACTGGGAAGGCCGGATTCGTGAAGGTGGAACTTCTTCGTGCAGACAATTCAATTATAGAGGGCTATGCCTCCGATGATTGTGAACCACTACAGGGTAATCAGATTTGGGAAGCTGTCGTATGGAAAGGTAGCGCGAATATTTCTCAACTTTGTGGTAATCCCGCCAGGATTAGAGTGACCATGTTCAATGCGAAAATATATGGCTTCAGGTTTCGCTAGATAAATCCACCGATTTTTCCTCTTTCACAATTGATTTGTATTTTATCCAATGCCTAACTCGCCTATGTAGCGTTTTTGAACATCTCCATTTTCCTAAAATAGACTCTTGGTAATTTTCAAGATTAAAGTTTAGCCACGAAAGAAAGCGTTTACGTTTCCATATAACCCGAGTTTCTCGGAGAAACTCGGGTTATTTACCCTCTTTGCACTTATTTTTTACATGAGCCAATATTACCCGCCGAAGTGTTTTCCAACCAATACCAAATCCAAAATATCAATCATTCCGTTGCTGTCTACATCATAAAGCGCGTCAGAACTTGCAGTTTCGCCGAAATGACTCGCTACAGCAATCAAATCCTGCACATCTACAACTCCATCCCGATTGACATCCCACGGATTAGATATAGCAGAAGGTGAGATAGTAACTGTAGCATTTCTCCCCGTGGTCTTGAAAAAACGTTTTGTGCTATCCATCGCATCAGGAGTGCTGGTCAAATCGACCTTAGTTCCAGATTCCGCTTCAGGAGTGACATCGAATGTTACGGTGGCGATAACCCCGTCTGGGATAACAGCGCTAAGGCTTGCTTGCGTTTGAGAAGCGGGCAGAAAATCAAGCTTTAAAATACCTGCGGTGGGAGTACTGATTGACAACATCCTATCCGTAGGAGTTCCCTGCTCAATTATCGGGCTGATAATCGCTTGGGGATTTGTAAGTAAATTTGGTTCAAATCCAATTTCAAGTGAGATAATGGATACGGGTTTATTACTTGCACTGAGCGTAACCTCAATTGAAACTGCGCCATCTGGTGAGTTTGACGCGTCACTGAGATGAATTTGTACGGGGTCATCAATGCTTCCAACTTCAATTGGATATCCTGCACCTTTCCAGCCAAGAAATCCATCTTTTAGGGCGAAGACATTTTCAAATCCTTTTTCCATCAATATTAGTGCCGCACGGACACTCGTCGCTTCACGCGGTCAGCTTCAGTAGAAGATAATTTCTTTATCCATCGGAAGTTCCTGATATCGCGCTTCCACTTCCCCTTCCGGTATAGAAATGGCACCTTTGATATGCTCTTGCTCGAAGGAATTTTTTCCTCGAGCATCAACTACAATGACACCGGCATTTTGGTCTAATTTGCTCTTCAGTTCCTCCAAAGTCATCCTTGGCACTTCAAGAGCGCCGGCTTGTGATTGAATGAGTATGGAGGTGAAAAGCAATAACAATAGAATTTTTTGTATGAAATAGGGTGTTGTCATTTGTCTGTATCCTATTTGAGGTTACGCGGTGATGAGAGAAAGGACAGGAAATGTCCCGTCCAACTCATCTTAGCTTTTGTGGTCTGAAAGAATGGGGCGGTGCTTGGTTAGCGCATGCTCTCGCACGCGCTAGGCACTGGGACAAAATATTATCTGCTCTTTATCCGTCCCCAGGAGGTGGCGAGTTTTTCTTTCGGAGAGACGGCTAGTGGAATGCCTTCACCGTTGACGGTTACGTCGTCAAAATGTCCTTCTGCGTTGAAAGTTCCAACTCCAATGGCTCCTTGGGAGAAAGAGTCATCTTCTACATCAATTTCTAAGTTGCCATCCACATAACACTTAATGTGGTCTCCTTCGACCTCAACTTTCAAGATGTAATCACGTCCGATTTCGGCAGGTTGATTGTTATTAATCTGTATAATCTCATTGGGAGCTTTAATAAGCCCTGGTCCTTCACTGCCGCGTTCATCTAGCCGAAAAAGATAATAATCTCCGGTATCAGACTTTTCGGTCACTCGGAAGAAAATACCGATGATAGGGGCTGTCTCGCCGCCCTCTTCTATTCGGACCTTCGCCTCAAAAGTATAGTCTTCCCAATCTTCCTCACCGAGATAGCTACGGGTGTAAGTCTCATGAGTTGCTGTCGTCGTCCATTCCAGGTCTTCTTGGACATACTCCCCTTTTTCAACACTCCAATCCCCTTGGATGGGCATCCAATCTCGATCATTGCCATCATTAAAGTTATCGGTAAGCGCATCAACTCCTTGCGCGAAGCTAATTGACAAAAAAGCGCATATACAAAAGATTGTAAATCTCATTACTTATTTCCCTCCTTAAAGGTTACGAGTTAAGAAACTATGAAAATATTTCTGTGTTCAACGATAGAATAGGGAAATAGTTACATGCTCATAAAGTAAGCTGGGGGATGAAAATAATAAAGCCTATGCACTTATCAACACATGGGTGTAGATGCTTAACATTACCGAATTTTGGGGGAGTATGTCAACCGCTATGCGTAATCTAGCCCCCAGACGAATAATTGCTCACGCACGCGCGGTGTCACACACGAGGGGTTGATGACGTAAATCATCTCACAGCCATCACCCTTTGAGCTTTCGAGCAGTCGCACCTTCGTATCCAACGCCCTAAGTTTAGCGATGAGGTCAGGGCGGACGTGATAGACGAGAATTCGAGTGTTGGCGGCTGGTGGTTGTTTTTTAAGGGCGTGGGCAATGAGTGCAAGTATGCCATCCAAGTCACCGCCATACTCAATGATGCCGCACTTGTTCACCGCGTCGCCACAAACGAGATACGCGACAACGTCCTCGCCACGGGTAGCGGCCCAGACGTTCATCTTCGGCAAAGCAAGCAGTGTTGCGTAGTCGCCCCAACTTCGTGTAAATTTTACATGCTCTTGCTCGTGCAACGCGATGATGCCATTCAAGTGCTGTGCCTCATCGTAGCGACTGACAACCTCATTGGCTATCGGCAATCGGGCACTGGCAATTTCAACTATCCATCCTCGCGGTGTGACTGTTTCCCATCCAAGCCTGCGATAAAAGTCAGGCACCCCCGTCCATAGGATGCCCATGTCATAATTCTCATCGTGCATCGTTGCTTGCAAGTCGCGCATCAATGAGGTAGCATAACCGTGCAAGCGGTAATCGGGGTGCGTGGCGACAACGACAATCATGCCGACTTTCAGCCGAGCACTGTCCACCACTAACTCGCGTTCCCACAACGCGGCGTGGCTGACCACCAAGCCATCTTCGACGATGATACGGCAGTTGCAGCGATTGGAGGGAGCGAATACCAGTGGGAAATCCGTGAGAATATGTTGGTCGGTCACGCCACGATTACGACGGAACACATCATCAAGTAAGTCGCTCAATTGTGTAAGATAAGCATCGCATAGATTTTGCAGTATACCCATTGTTGCTCACTGTTCCTTTCAACTTACTCAAAGTTAGTCAAAAGGTAAGTCACGAAAGAAAGAGTAATTCGCACTCTGTTGATAGCAAAAGATTTGCTGCAACTAGTGCCCTGGTTGAGCAATCCCAACCGTGTCTAGGAACTTCCTACTTCATTCCATTGCTCTTCCAATTTTTCCGTTTTCCGTTTTTAAAAATCAGTCATTATCGGAGAATACGTTGGTCACTTAGGTCTTTGCCGCCAACAGTCCTGGCCATACTCGCCCCACGGTACTCCTTAATCTCCAGATTGTGAAACGTGTTGACTATATGGAACGTAGTAGGTAAATCCTCCCAGGTGGCTTTATGAAACTGCACGGTTCCTTCGCCCTGCCATTTTTCTTTGACAACCTTATTCGGAGTATCAGAAGGGGTAAGCACTGGATATGATACATCAGCGCTGCCCCATTCACTGGTTCTGGGGATATACTTATAGTGCAATATCCCATCATTAGTGTTTTCACTTGCTAATGCATTCACCTCTTCTGGTGACAGTTGCGTCATGTTATTCATTTTTAAGTCCATAAACTTGAAGCCCAGCCAACTCGCGATAATGTGGGTTTCTCCTCGACACACTGTTGGCTCTGGAAGTTCGCAGTAGATTTTGGAGTAACCCAGTTCCTCGCGCCCGATAAAAATCGGGTCTGCAAGATTTTCCCAAAGTACCGTTAAAAAATTGCCGACAACATGGTCTTGCTTCCCATTGAATACCGCGGGAAAACTGACCCCGAGGATGTTGTATCCACGGCCAGCCAACCACTCTATCTCAGTAATATATGAGGCTTCGACGGTTACTATTGGCTCCGCTCCTAACTCAAATCCTTCGGGCAATAAGTCATCAAGCTGTTCGCCGTTAGTCAGAAAGCTGATGGAATATGTTGTTGCTTTAGGTGTGTACTGGCAAGAAAATTTACAACCGTCTTCACCCTGTCTAGGACCCGAGCTAGGACCAAAGTGAGTTGGCATCCTGTACATCTTACCAGGTTGAAATTTGTAGGACATGGCATTCTCCTTTTTATTTTTAGTTTTTAGTCACATTGCGGTGATATCGATAATCCTTATGTATAGACTTACCGATATTTGAATCTGTAACCGGGGTTTGAGACATCCTGATTATAGCATACCCCAAAAAAAGCGCAAGCAAAAAGGCATCTTTTGGGATTGAAAAATCATAGATTTACCCAAACCAAATCTCAGAAAAATGCTTGCATCCCCGCATTCGTTGTGGTACACTCATAGCGCGAGCAAAAACAAACAGAAGGTCGAAAATTTGTGCGACCAATTTATCAAACAATAACTTGCAGGAGGCACACGACCTGTGAATGACTTGGTTAAGGAATTAGAACAGCGCGTCGAAGGTGAAGTCCGATTCGACAAATATTCGAGAATTCTATACAGCACTGATGCAAGTATATATCAGATTGAGCCGATAGGTGTCGTAATTCCCAAACATAAAGAGGATGTTATTGCAACAGTGAAAATTGCCAGCGCGCATGGTATTTCAATCATTCCTCGCGGCGCTGGGACGGGTTTAGCAGGACAGGCAATTGGCGAGGGAATTATCGTCGATATGTCGAAATATATGAATCAGATTCTTGAGTTAAATATTGACGAAGGATGGGTGCGTGTTCAACCGGGTGTGGTATTAGACGAATTAAATGCATATTTGAAAGATTATGATTTTCTATTCGGTCCGGATGTGGCGACCAGCAACCGCGCGAATATCGGCGGGATGATAGGCAACAACTCCTCGGGCGCGCGCTCTATCATATACGGCAAAACTATAGATAATGTTTTGGAAGTGAACGTGGTACTATCGAACGGCGAGGAAGCTCTATTTAAAACGGTAAATGATGAGGAATTAGCAACGAATATTCAGGGTGACGATTTGGAGGACCAGATATACTGGGAAGTAAAACGCATTATTGAGGAAAATAGGGAGGAAATTATCGCGCGATACCCCAAGGTTATGCGCCGGGTTGCTGGATATAATCTGGACGAATTCGTTTCCGAGTCGGGGTTGCCTGCATTTCCAGATGAGGATAATAGCCGTCCTTTCAATATCGCCAAGCTGATAGTTGGTTCAGAAGGCACATTAGCGACTGTTGTTGAAGCCAAACTAAAAATCGTCCCCCTGCCGAAGATGACAGCGTTGAGTGTAGTGCATTTCGATGACCTTATCGACGCGATGCGCGCGACCAACGAAGCCCTACAGTGTAAACCGGCTGCTGTCGAGGTGGTTGATAAAGTCGTGTTGGATTTAACGAAAAACTCCATTGAGTATTCCCGACTACGAACATTTCTCCAGGGCGACCCGGAAGCAATTCTGATTATTGAATTTTATGGCGATTCCTCAGAAGAATTACAGACCAAAATCGAATATTTAGAGAACCGTTTTCGAGAGAAAGGATATGGCTACGCGTTTGTGCGCGCGCTGTCCACAGAGGAACAATCAAAGATCTGGCGAGTGCGTAAGGCGGGTTTAGTGTTGTTGATGGGCATGAAAGGAGACGCGAAGCCGGCCGGCTTTGTCGAGGATACCTCTGTCCCTCCGGAAAAACTTCCAGAGTACATCCGTCGATTCAAACAATTGATGGATGAATATGACACCACCGCGGCGTACTATGCTCACGCCAGCGTCGGATGTTTGCATATCCGTCCCATACTGAATTTAAAAAAAGGCTCGGATGTTGAAAAGATGTATTCCATCTCCGAGAAGGTATCTGATTTGGTCATGGAATTCGGTGGGACAATGAGTGCTGAACACGGCGATGGTTTGGCGCGCAGTTGTTGGAATGAAAAGCTCTTTGGACCACAGCTATACAAAGCGTTTCAGGAAGTCAAACAGGTATTCGACCCACAAAATATCATGAATCCGGGGAGAATTGTCGACGCGCCGCTGATGACGGAAAATCTTCGATATGGCGCGAGTTATCAAACCATACCTTTAGAAACATACTTCGACTTTTCAGTGGATGGGGGATTTGCTGGTACCGTTGAATTGTGTAGCGGTGACGGTGTTTGCCGACAAACCTCCGAAGGTGTGATGTGTCCATCCTACATACTTACGCGCGAGGAGGAACATTCAACACGCGGGCGGGCAAACGCGCTCAGGGCGGTGTTATGTGGTGACTTACCCTCAAAGGAATGGACCGGCAAGCGTCTGTACGAAGTTTTAGACCTCTGCCTCGGATGTAAAAGCTGCAAAGCTGAATGCCCTTCTAACGTTGATATGACGAAACTCAAATACGAGTTCCTCGCGCATTACTACAAAAAAAACGGCTTGCCATTTCGGAATCGGTTGTTCGGCAACATCGAATCCATGAATCGTCTAGGGTGCGCCTTCGCGCCGTTGTCCAATTGGGTGATGCGCCGTCGCATCGTCAAGTGGGGATTTGATAAGTTTATCGGCATCGACAAACGCCGCACCTTTCCGCATTTCGCCCGACAGACTTTTAAGAAATGGTTTACGTCACGAGAAACAGTCAACCGACCAAATAAAGTTGTGCTGTTCCACGACACGTATATGAATTACAATGAACCGCAAATTGGTATCGCGACAGTCAAACTGTTGGAAACAGCAGGCTATGAAGTCATTCTGCCCGACAAAAAATGTTGCGGCAAACCGATGATTTCCAAGGGCATGCTGGAGAAGGCAATTAAAAATGCCCAATACAATATTGAGCATCTAGCAGAATACGCCAAACAAGGCTACCCAATTGTCGGCTGCGAACCGAGTTGCATTTTGACCATTCGCGACGACTACCCCGATTTAGTGGATGATGAACGGGCGAAATTGGTCGCAGAGCATTGCTACATGATAGAGGAATTTTTGCTGATGCTTCATGAGAAAGGTGAGTTGAATTTAGATTTCAATGGAAACCAGAAGCACATCCTCCTTCACGGCAATTGCTATCAGCGGGCATTGGTCGGCACGTCGCCATCAGTCCAACTTTTGAGCTTGCCACCTAAATACGATGTGGAAGAACTCCCAGCTACCTGTTGTGGCATGGCGGGTGCATTTGGATATGAAAAGGAACACTATGATATCTCAATGAATATAGGAGCAATGCGTTTGTTCCCAGCGATTAAAGCACATGAGGGCGAATGCGAAATTGTCGCAGCAGGCATCTCCTGCCGTCGGCAGATATCAGATGGCACTGGCAAACGTGCGCGGCATCTTGTGGAAGTGCTAGCGGACGCGCTGTGAACGGAAGGCAAATATGAACTCAGGAAGAAAAGGAGGAGGCGACTGGAGGGAAAAAGGCTAAATTACGTCGCCGGTTGGCTATGATTAACAAAGAAGAATGTTTGAAAACTATCGCCAAATATCGTACCAATGAGATTGTCATTACCACAATGAGCTACGCGGTGCCTTGGGGTAAGATTTCCGACCACGAATTGGATTACGCTTCTATAGGGAGTGCGATGGGACATGCCGCTGACTTTGCGCTGGGTATTGCGCTGGCGCGCCCCGATAAAAAAATTATCGTCCTCAACGGCGACGGCAGTACATTGATGAATTTGGGCACATTAGTCACCATTGCCAACACTTCTGCCAAAAATCTGATTCTCTTCGTGATGGAAAACGATACATACGAAGTAACGGGAAATCAACCCATCCCCGGCGCGGGGAGAATTAATTTCGCAACGATAGCAAAAGGCGCGGGTTTTCAGCAGATTTATGATTTTAGTGAATTGAGTGAATTGGAACGGAATTTACCCGAAATCCTGACAGAGGGAGGGCCTGTGTTCGTCAATTTGAGGCTTGAAAAAACCAATGAACCTCCTTCAGTCCGTAGTGCAGATAATCCAGTAAAATATTTATCCAACACGTTGGCAGAGGATACTCATCGGCTTAGAGCGGTGTTATGCCAGCAATGACTGTTTGATGTGCGCTCAAATCTTGAGCGCAGTCGGAATTCTAACAATTGTTTGCGTCTGAGGAGGATAAAAAGCATGTCTACTCTAAGAAAGATTGAAACGGCATCGCTACCGGAACAACTACGCCGTGACTTGAAACTCATAGATAAAAGAGAAATTTATTTAAAAGTCGAAGTGTTTGATGTTCCGATAATTAACCGCATCCTGAAGAAAATGAGAACACATACAGGACTTACGGAGGAGGAGATAAAAATGGCTGCGGATGCTGGATTGATTGATTGGGAGCAACGATATTTTTGGACGCCGGAGTGGCAGGAAAAAGAAAAGAAAGCGGACGAAGACATTAAAAAGGGATGTGTGGGACGACCTCTTTCCGCTGTTGAAGAGTTACAGGAGTATTTAGACAGCCTGAAGTAAAGAAAAACAATGAGATTAATTCCAACATCCAACTATGCACATGCATATCAGCAGCTTTCTCCTATGATTCAGCGCCGCGTAGATGAAAAACTATCCTTGCTGATTAAAAATCCACGACACCCATCCCTTCGCTTCAGGAAGATGAAAGGTTATGAAAACATCTGGGAAATGCGCGTAAGCCGCAACTACCGTGTGACTTTTCTCCAAAGCGATGATGATTTCTATCTTAAAAATGTAGGAACACACGATATATTGAGGAATCCGTAATATTCTTTGTGGCATCCTCAGATGACGATAGATGCAACAACCGTTCAAACGATAGAGGAGTTTGACATCCTCAGATGCCAAATATTGTATGACGAGGTAGTAGGAGGTTTTAAGATGCAAGCGAAACAAAAAAATGCTAAACCAAAAATCGCCATTGGATGTGACCATGGGGGTTTTGAAATGAAAGAGGAACTCAAAAAATTTTTAACCGAATTAGGGTATGAATACCACGATTTTGGTACCTATACTTCTGAGTCTACGGATTATCC
>SDBU01007202.1_pt1 | contig 12864 bp, 15 predicted proteins | sample 2277071 | NCBI WGS metagenome assembly SDBU01 (sample SAMN10397929, study PRJNA504765) | marine sediment metagenome | isolation source: marine sediment core GS08_GC12, 126 cmbsf | place: Arctic Ocean: Gakkel Ridge, Loki's castle | collected 2008 | reverse complement strand
AGAGAAAGAGAGATGGGGGTGGTTGGATTCGAACCAACGTATCCCGAAGGAGTCAGATTTACAGTCTGATGCAATTGGCCGCTATGCGACACCCCCCAATAAAATGCTGGAGAAAGGACTTGAACCCTCAACCGTCCGATTACAAATCGGATGCTCTACCAGTTGAGCTACTCCAGCAGGAACCCAACGCTTATAACAAAGCTTTATTTTTCAAGCCAACTATTACTCCCCTTTCCCTTCTTCCTGAAAATCCTCACCTGTAGACTTAAACTCTTCCTCGAGGAATTGAGCAGGCTCGGCTAAAGGCTTGGGTTTGGGAGTTGGCTCTGAAACTTCAGCTGCCGGGGCCTCCTCAGTCTCTTTCTCCTTTACCTGATAGTCTGTTTTAGCAAGATTGAATTTGAGCGCCTCAGCTTGGGCTGCAGCTGGCGTGGTTGCTGATTGAAATAATGAGGGCCCACCACTACCCGAGCTGATGACCTTGGCCTTAAACTTTCGCTTTCCAGCAGCCGTGAAGGTCTTGGTGTCATCTTTCTGCTTCTTTAAGCAGCACTGCTTGTACTTCTTACCAGAACCGCAGGAACAAGGGTCGTTACGACCAATCTTTTTATCCATTCTCTTCTCCTAAAACAGAGGCATTGTAAAGAATATAGCGGAAGTTGTCCATTTCTATTTGCGACTCATGGGGTCGGAAGCTATACTCTTTGACCTTATGGCTATATCTATTGCTCGCCCTCCCTGGACTAAGCTTGGCAGACGGCTAGAGAGCGCCTGTCGCAAGGCTCTTTTTGAGTTTGATATGCTTGAAAATGTCTCGAAAGTCGCTATCGCCCTGAGTGGGGGGAAAGATAGTCTCTCTCTGCTCTTTCTCTTGAAGGCCATCTCGGGTCATGGCTTTCCGGAACTGGATATCTATGCCATCCATGTCGACGGGGAGTTCTCCTGTGGCGCTGGGGTCGAAGTTTCTTTTTTAAAAGCGATCTGCCAAGAGCTCGAAATCCCCTTGATAGTTCAAACCTCTACACAAAAAAAAGAGGGTCTAGAGTGCTATCGCTGCTCACGGGAGAGAAGGCGGCTAATTTTTGATGCAACAAAAAGCGTGGGGGCAGATGTGGTTGCTTTTGGGCACCATCGCGATGACAATGCTCAGACTGTTTTGATGAATCTTTTGCATAAAGGTGAGTTTGCTGGTAACCTACCCAAGCTAAAAATGGTCGACTTTGGCGTGACGATTATCCGGCCTCTAATCTACATTGCCGAAGAAGATTTAAGAAATTTCGCCAAAGCGCATGGATTTGCTCGAATAAGCTGTCAATGTCCGGTAGGCCAGCGTTCTAAACGGAAAGAGGTCGATGCTCTGTTTGGAGAGTTGGAAGCTCTCTACCCCAATGCTCGGGCAAATGTGGCAAATGCGGGTCTGCAATATGGCTCAGATAAAGCAAGGAAAAAGTAATAATGGTAAAACGTCCTACGATTCTTTTAAGCAATGATGATGGCATAGAGGCTCCGGGCCTACTCTCGCTTTGGAGAGCATTGCGCGAAGCTGATATCGCAGATCTTGTGATTATCGCTCCTTCAAGAGAGCAATCCGGAGTAGGCGTGGGTATTACCTGGAATCGACCAATGCAGATACGCCAGGTGGATTGGGCAGACAACACACCCGCCTGGTCTGTCGATGGCACGCCAGCAGATTGTATCAAGCTGGGCGCGAGGGTGATTCTAGACTTTCATCCTGATTTCATTATCTCAGGAATCAATCCCGGCTCAAACGCTGGACGAAACATCTTGCACTCTGGGACAATTGGCGCCGTCATCGAGGGTGTCTTTCGGGGTATCCCGGGGGCGGCGATCTCTTGCGAGAATATTGAGAACCCAAACTTCCACGTCGCTGAAAAGACCATCGCCATGGTCGTAGAGTATCTCTTCGAGCACCCTCTTCCCTCAGGCTCTTTTCTCAATGTGACCTATCCACACAGCGCTCAAAATGAAGTAAAAGGGTTCAAGCTGACTCGTCAGGGTAAAGCAAGGTGGGTCGAAGATCCTTCGCTCCACTGCGAAACCGAACATGGACCACAATATTGGCTCGGCGGCAAACTGGAGGATGAACCTGAAGAGGGTGAATCCGATATTTCCTATTTAAAAGAAGGATACATGACGGCCGTGCCGATTCATGTCCACGATCTCACCGACTCAAACGAGCTGAAGCGACGAAGAGATGCCTTTGAAGACTTTTTTTCAAAGAAGAGTCGTTCTAGCAGTATAAAATGATTGTGTGAAAATTAAGATTCGAGTAAATTGATGCTCCTTTTTGGGGCGCATAGCTCAGTGGTAGAGCGTCTGTTTTACACACAGTTGGTCATAGGTTCAAATCCTGTTGCGCCCAGCTTCTACTCTGCGGGAGTAGTTCAATTGGTTAGAGCACCGCCCTGTCACGGCGGAAGTTGCGGGTTCGAGTCCCGTCTCCCGCGTTGCTCAATAGTTTGAGCACGGTTTTTCTTTCAATCTTTTTGCAGTTGCTATGGTATCTACCACACATACACATAAACATCGCTCTTTCGGAAGATACTATCTCAAGACGCTTTTCTGGTTTATTCTGGGAGGTTTTTTGGCTGCTCTCGGAATCGAGGTCTTCTTAATCCCCAACCAACTGGTGGATGGCGGTATTGTCGGTATCTCCATGATGGCTGCCCATCTCTTCGGAAAACCTCTGCTCCCCTATTTTCTCATTCTCTTCAACCTTCCATTCGCGGTTCTCGCCTATAAGCAGATCGGCAAGCATTTTGTGATCCAGATGGTAACGGCTGTTGTGGCTTTCTCTCTCTCTCTTGTGGCATTCTACTGGGTGCCCCTCTGGCTGGGGAGACCCCCTTTTGAGTTTCACGGTGAAGCAATCGAGATCATCGTGATCGGCGGTTTTATCATCGGTTGTGGTGTCGGGCTGATCATCCGTCATGGTGGCTCGACTGACGGCACTGAGATACTGGGGATCCTGATCAACCGGAGGAAGGGTTTCACGATTGGTCAGGTGATTCTCTTTGTCAATATTTTCGTCTTCGCCATGGCAGGTGTCGTCTATCACAACTGGCACTCAGCTCTGATGTCGCTGATGACTTATGTGGTGGCTACAAAAGTGATGGATATGGTGATCGTCGGGTTCGAAGATACCAAGTCGGTGATGATTATCTCTGGCATGCCCCAACATCTGGCCAACGTGCTGATGGAGGAGCTGGGGATCGGGCTGACGGTGATGTACGGAAGAGGTGGCTATACCGGTGATGCCCGAGAGATCATCTACATCGTCATCGAACGTCTTCAACTTGCCGAACTAAAAGAAATCATCCACAGAGAGGATCCGGAAGCCTTTATCGCCATCGAAAACCTCCACGAGGTGATCAATGGGCGACAAAACTCAAACTTTCATCAACTCCCCCCTTCTGTTTGAAGATCGGATAGAGGGAGTGGTCAATTTTTAGAGCATCGAGCGCCTTTCCTACGATATAATTTTCAATCTCATCCACCGTTTTGGGCTTTAGGTACCATGCAGGAACAGGCAGAACGATGGTTGCTCCCATCTGGGTAAGCTTTAGCATGTTTTCGAGATGAACAGCGTGCAGCGGTGTCTCTCTCGGAACCAAAACCAGCGGCCTTCGCTCTTTAAGAATCACATCAGCAGCTCGCCTCAAGCCGTTATCCCCGAGTCCGTGGGCTATGGCTCCGACTGTAGCCATGCTGCAGGGAATAATGAGCATCCCATCGGTTGGATAGGAACCGCTGCAGATCGAGTGGCCGACATAGTTGTTGGCATGTAGGGTGATCTGTTTTTGTGCTGTTTCAGGGAGCTCTGAGACAAATCCTCTGGGAGTGGCGTATGGCTTGCCCATCTCCACGGTCGCTGTGCTGAGTGCGCCAGGAGTGATGACGAGCTCGATTTCATGGCCTAGCTCGCAGAGAGTGCGGAGTGCTTTGATAGCCAAGATGGTGCCGGATGCTCCGGAAATACCTACAACCAGACGTGCCATAGAATATCACCCAAAGTAAAAAACATGACGGCAGAAGAGACGATGGCAACAGAAAAAAAGAAAAGACGACTCTCTTTCACCCCTAAGATATGAAAATACACCAGAGCCAGGGTAGCCACGAGCGGAGCCAAGAAGTAGAGCCCTCCAAGCTTAGCCATGAAGCCCAACGCGACAAGAGCCGCGATGCTGCAGAGAAACAACCCGCGTGCTATCTGAAGACTCTTCTTAGGGCCAAAACGGACAGGGATGCTGTGTAGGCCATTTGCGCAGTCAAAGTGGTAGTCATTCAGGGCATAGATAATATCGTTGCCCGAAATCCAGAAAAAAGCGGCTAAACCTAGAACTGCCGGAACCATGGCCAGCGTGCCTGTCACTGCAGCCCAAGCTAAAAAGGGAGCCAAGAAGTAGATGGAGCCTAGAACAAAGTGGGCTGAGGCGTGGAATCGTTTCATGTAGGAGTAGACAAAAAGTAGGATGGCAACAAGAGGAGCGAAGCTAAAGCAGAGAAGATTGATCTGGGAACCTATCACAAATAAAGCAAAAAGACCGCCCCACGCCACCCATTTCGCTTCTTTCGCAATGATGCGCCCAGTTGGGATGGGACGATTGGCTGTTCGGGGATTGCGTCCATCAACAAAGCGGTCAATCAGCTGGTTGAACGCCATACCTGAGAATCGTGCTGCAAAAAAGGCTGGCAAAATCCAGAGTAAGCGGAGCCAGCTTCCCTCGAAATGAAAATGGGGGTTGGCAAAAGGAAGGAGAGCGCCAGTCGCGACAAAAGGGAGTCCAAAAGGAGATTGCTCTAGACGGGTGAGTTCTTTAAATTTGATAAAGTTCAGCATAGTCTTGCATTTTATGGGATTCTCTATTTATACAGGTAGAATATGCCAAAACCACATTTTGATGCCTGGAGAATCTTTCGAATTTTAGCCGAGTTTGTTGAGGGCTTTGAGACTATGACCGACATCGGCGCCTCTGTGTCTGTTTTCGGTTCTGCCCGCTCGGACCCCGACGATCCTTACTACAAACTCGGCGTGGAAGTTGGCAAGAAGATCTCTAAAAAGGGATTTGCCGTCATCACAGGTGGAGGTAGAGGGATCATGGAGGCGGCAAACAAAGGTGCCAAAGAGGCTAAAGGCCGCTCTTGTGGGATTAGCATCTCACTCCCCTACGAACTAGAGAGCAACCCCTACATCGATCAAAGATGGAAGCTTCACTTTCGTTATTTCTTCGTCAGAAAGGTGATGTTTGTGCGCTACGCTCAAGCTTTCGTCGTGCTTCCTGGTGGATTTGGTACTCTCGATGAGCTTTTTGAAGCCCTCACGCTGATTCAGACAAAAAAAATCCGTCCCTTTCCTATCTTTTTGATGGGTTCTTCCTATTGGGAGGGACTGCTGAAATGGCTTAAAGACGTACCCTTGAAGCAGAATAACCTGCATCTCGAAGATTTCGATCTATTCCGTGTGACAGATGACCCTGACGAGGTGGCAGACTCCATCGAAAAACACTTCAAAGCTGCCGGAGTCAAACCGACGTTTGATTTGGGAACTTCGGATTAATACGAGCTATTCAGAATCTTTCTTTTTGGAATCTATCTGAAACTCGGCCCCTGACTCAATCAAATCATCGATATATTTGATATCATAACGAGACTCGATAAAATCGGGATTAAGCATCATATATTGATGAAAAGGGATGGTGGACTTCACCCCACCGATATGGAACTCTTTTAAAGCTCTTTGCATTGTTGTGATCGCCTGTTCTCGATTTTCCCCTCGAATAATGAGCTTGGCAATCATCGAATCGTAGTGATGAGGTATTTGATAACCAGAATAACAGGCGCTGTCGACGCGGACATGGGGCCCTCCAGGCGGTAGATAGTATTCCAATTTCCCGGGTGACGGGGCAAAGTTGTTCGCTGGATTTTCTGCATTGATACGACACTGAATCACGTGGCCGTCAAAACGGATATCGCTCTGTTTCAATCTAAGCTCTTCTCCCATGGCAATACGGAGCTGCTCACGGACCAAATCAATCCCTGTGAGCTCTTCGGTTACGGTGTGCTCAACTTGAATCCTGGTGTTCATCTCCATGAAGTAGAAGTTCTTCTCCTTATCCAGCAAGAACTCAACGGTGCCCACAGAGTGGTACTTAGCAGCTTTGGCAAGATTGACAGCTGCCTCACCGATCTGTTTTCGAAGTTCGGGTGTGAGCGCAGGACTCGGCGCCTCTTCAATGAGCTTCTGTCTACGACGCTGGATGGTACAATCTCTCTCGCCGAGATGAACATAGTTGCCATGCTTATCACCCATGATCTGGACTTCGATGTGACGCGGCCCAACAATCATCTTCTCGAGATAGACCTCGGGATTACCAAAACACACCTCTGCTTCTGTGCGAGCGGCGCTAAAGAGTCGGAGAAACTCGTCCATGTTTTGGGCTATACGAATCCCCTTTCCTCCACCACCGGCGACCGCTTTGATGAAGATAGGAAAGCCGATTTCCTTGGCCGCTTCGAGGGCTGCGTCGCTATCAGAGACGATCCCGTCGGAACCGGGAATCACTGGACAACCCACGCTTTTGGCTAGAGCTTTTGCCTGAGCCTTGTCCCCAAGTTGAGCAATCGACTCAGCAGAGGGACCGATAAAGTTGAGGCCACAGCTTTCGCAAATCGAAGCGAAGTTGGCGTTTTCGCTTAAAAAACCATATCCAGGGTGGAGAGCATCGGCTCCCGTGATCTCACAGGCCGACAAGATGTTTGGGATCTTGAGATAGGAGCGATTAGCAGGCGGCTCGCCGATACAGACCGCTTCATCGGCAAAGAGAACGTGTAGAGCCTCAGCATCCGCCTGAGAGTAGACTGCTACGGTTTCAAGCCCCAGGTCATGGCATGCCCGAATGATCCGGACTGCAATCTCACCTCTATTTGCGATAAGTACTTTCTTCATGCAACTCGAAAAATTTTGGTTCCAAACTCTACGGGATCACCATTTTTCACTAGGATTTCAGCGATCTTCCCCTTCAACCCAGCTTTGACCTCATTCATCACTTTCATTGCCTCTAGAATGCAGACAACGGTCTCCTCATCCACTTGGTCTCCAGCCTTAACAAATGATCCATTTTCAGGTGATGAAGCTGAGTAAAAAGTCCCCACCATCGGCGAGGTGATATAACGTCCATCTTTCTTTTTCTCTTTTGGTGGTTCGACAGCTTCTTGGGGCTCCATCGCAGGCGCAAAAACGGGAGACGCCCCCCCCTCCTTTTCAAGCTCGAGTTCTAACCCCTCTTCCTTTATCACCACACGTCGCATCTTATGCCGCCCCATGGCAACCATTAGTTTTTCAATTTGTTTGTGATCCATTTTCTTATACTCTCTGGATATATTCTTTATTCCGCGTATCTACCTTGATGACATCGCCCGCTTCTATAAAACGGGGAACATCGATCTCAGCTCCTGTTTCTAGGATAGCCTTCTTGGTGGCATTGGCCATGGCACCCACTTCTGAAACAGCTTCTGATTTAGTCACCATCAGCTCGAGAAATTGGGGCAGTTCGACCGAAAAGACCGTCGCCCCATAAAAATTGGCTTGCAGGTCAATCCCCTCTTTTAAGAAGTTCACCTTATCACCGATAATGTCCGGCGCAACAACCACCTGGTCAAGATTATTGATATCTAAGAAAAGGAAATTCTTGCCTTCCAGATAAAGGAATTCCAGAGACCTTTCCTCGAGCGTGACCTCATCGAGTTCCTGTCCCAGTTTAAAGTTTTTTTCCGTAATTTTGTCATTACTCAAATTGCGCAATTTGGTTTTGATAAAGGGCTGCCCCTTTGTCATCGTCACCTTCACGCTCGATTCGACACGAAAGAGTTTTCCGCTAATCGACAGAGTCATTCCCGGAGAAATTTGATTACTCGTTACCATCTTTACTGCTCCCCACATGCTCGTAATATTTTTACACCTGCTGCCATCTCCTCAACCTCGTTGAAAAGATAATTGCCCGCGACCAGAGTTGTGGCCCCAGCTTTCACGGCGCGTCTGGCCATTTCGTCGTTAATTCCTCCATCAACACCGATCTCGAAGGGAGGGACACTCTCTTTCTTATCTGCTGGGACGACCACTCCCCTCTGGCGAATGTTCAACCGGTCGATCATCTCACGAAGGAAGGTAACCTTCTCCAAGACCTCGGGCATAAACTTTTGCCCTCCAAATCCCGGGTGCACCGTCATCATCAGGACAAAATCGCATTTGGTTAAATATTTAATTGCAAATTCGGCCGAAGTTTCCGGGCAGAATGCTAGGCCTGCTTCGATGTTGCACTTTCGGATATATTCGAGAGTCTCATCCACATTTTCTGTCGCTTCAAAATGAAAGGTTAACCGATCTGCCCCCGCCTCAACAAAACGCTCAACATAGTTGAAAGGGTTATAGATCATGATATGCACATGCAACAAGAGATCAGTAGCACGATTAATGGCAGCTATCACCTGTGGTCCAATCGTCAGATTGGGCACGAAATGGCCGTCCATCACATCCAGATGAATTGCGTCCGCCCCACTCGCTTCAATTCTCTTTGCTTCATCTGTGAGCTTACCAAAATCTCCAGAGAGAATTGAGGGCTCTATTTTAATTTGCGACTTCTTCATAGAAAAAAAATTTAGCTAAATTATACCTCAATTTTTAAGAAAAGTCAAGAATATGAGTGCATCGAAGAAAGATGTTCTCTATAGTTCTAAGACATGTCTCGACAGAAAAGTGAATTTTTTAGTTCACGCTGGGGCTTTGTCCTCTCAATGATGGGTGTCGCCGTCGGAGCAGGCAATATCTGGCGTTTCTCCCGTATTGTGGCCCAAAATGGGGGCGGATCTTTCATCATTCCCTGGATAATATTTCTTTTTATTTGGTCCATTCCTCTTATTATCTCAGAAATCGCTCTAGGAAAGTACGTCCGCAAAGCCCCCATTGGCGCTCTCGCCTCCACAGCCGGCAGGTCTTTTGGCTGGATGGGAGCCTTTATTGCCCTCGTCACCACGGGCATCCTCTTCTACTACTCTGTCGTCGTCGGGTGGGGCATACGCTATCTCTTTTTTAGCCTCAGCGGCAAGCTCTCTGTCACCGCTGACCATCGGGCTATCTGGGAGGAATATACTCATAGCCTCCAGCCCCTTTTCTTTCATATAGCTGCGATAATAATCGGCTGCTACATCGTCTACAAGGGGATTGTCAAAGGGATCGAGAGAAGTAATAAATTTTTGATTCCTGCCCTTCTCATCATGATTGTCATTATCGGCCTCCGAGCGGTCACTCTCCCCGGCGCATGGGATGGGATTCAATATCTTTTTACCCCTCATATGTCCGATCTCCTCAACTATCGCGTATGGATCGAAGCCCTCACCCAAAATGCCTGGGATACAGGAGCGGGCTGGGGGTTGCTTCTTGTCTATGCCGGCTATGCCAAGAAAAAAGAGAGTATCACCATCAACGGCTCCTTAACTGCCTTCGCCAATAATGCCGTCTCTCTCCTGATGGGCGTCATCATCTTCGCCACCGCCTTTGCCCTCCAAAACAAAATGGGGCTTCAGGAGATCATCTCTGGCCAAGGAGCCTCAAATACCGGGCTGACCTTTATCTACCTCCCACAGCTCTTCCAGGAGCTTCCAGGCGGCACCGGCGTCCAGTCCGCCTTCGCTACAATCTTTTTTTTAGCCTTTTCCTTCGCCGCCCTCAGCTCCATGATCTCCATGGTCCAGCTCACCTCCCAGACCTTCAGAGAGCTCGGGCTCAGCAGAGAGAGGGCCATCCTCCTCACGGGGACGCTGGCCCTTCTCCTAGGAGCCCCCTCAGCTCTCAATATGGCCTTTTTCGATAATCAAGATTGGGTCTGGAGCCTAGGACTCATTATCAATGGATTATTTATCTCCTTCGCCATCATCCGCTTTGGCCCTAATCGCTTCCGCAAAAAAGTTATTAACACTTCTCCAGGTGATTTTAAATTGGGGAAATTTTATAATGTAATTATAGGTGTATTAGTACCGATTCAAGCAATTGTTTTAATTGGCTGGTATTTTTATCAAAGTATCGCCCATTTAGACAAAGAAGAGTGGTGGAATCCCTTCCGAATCTACAGCATAGGGACCATAATCCTCCAATGGGGTATCGCTCTTGTTGCCTTTCTCCTCCTGAACAAATGGATGGTGAATAAAACTCTTGGATCAACAAACAAAGAGATAAGATGAGCTGGATTACCCTCGCGACCATGATCTTTGCAATAGGCAGCGTCTACGGCGGACTTGTTCTAATGCTAACGATTACCATGAAACGTCAAAACCAAGAAGAAGAGTAGCACTCTCTCTTATACGAATATTTAGGAGATTACCTTCATGAATCAACCACGCAATCTCAATTGGATCTTGACGCTTTTGATGTCTATCTTTTTGGGGACACTTGGTATCGACAGATTTATTATGGGTCAAGTCTGGTTAGGGCTTCTCAAACTCATCACCGGCGGCGGTTTTGGAATTTGGTGGCTTGTTGACGTGATCCTTATTGCTACCAAATACCCCTTCCAAAACATCACCTGGGTAGAATAGCGAAGATTGCAGTCAAAGCCTTCTGGAACCTGCTTCACTTTTCGATTTCCGCTCCTTTCTTTTTCATATTAATTATTTTAATAGTTGATGCCGATTTGCTTTTATTTTAAATTATTTTTCTTTCAATAGAACCGTTCTCAACACACATGAGACCAAGAAAAAACAAGGAGAAGATTTATGAGCCCCGCAACAGCATTAGCAGCAACAGCAATAATAACAGCAGTAGCAGCAGCAGGAGGAGCAGCATTACCGACGGTACCTTCAGCACCATCAACTATGACTGGAAGAGATTCAGAAGCAAATGAAACTGCTGCAAAAGTTACTCAAGCTTGGCGACATTCGTGTTTCTTGCAATCTTCAGCTTCAACTGCCCACACTCCATCTCAGTTAGGAAGAGATGCAACTAGACAGGCCTTACAAGACGAATGGAAAGCTGCGGCCTCAGTAGAAACCACTCAAGAAGCTTCTGGCGTTGCCGCAACATGGGAAACAGCCCGTAAAAGTTGGGGGGTTGCTAAAGATACATGGAAGTCAACAGCTAAAGCAATTGAAGAAGATAGAAATTGGCTCCAAGCTGCATCAAAAGCTAAGCCTTCAGATCCAAACCTTGAAAATTCGTTCCAAAAACTGACAATCAAGTTGAGAACTGCAGAAAGAAATGTAGAAGATGCTGATGCAAGAATGAAACTTATGGAAGCACAAATTCAAAAAGCGACTGAAAAATGCAAAGTTGCCGCAGCAATAATTGAAAAGAGCGAAGAAGAAGAGTCTCCCCGGCAACTAAGACAAAGGAAAAGTAAAGGGATCGGTAGAGTAGAAAACCAGTAAAACCCTTTGCACATCCTCAAAAATGGGATGAAGAAAGATTTCTTCACCCTTTTTTTCGTCACTCTTTTCTAATCTTTTTTCTCTCTAAATGTAAATTTTTTCTAGACTTAATCTTTTCTTAATTCTAATCTAAATTTTCTTTTATAAAGGAAGCTTCTCCTCGTGTTCGAGGGAGCGAAAAAAAGTATCCGTTCAGGGAGTGTCCCATCTCAAGGGATCGTTCTGATGTGACGGATCCGAGAGTTTGCAACGAGTCAATAGCCAAAGCTATTGACAAGGAGCAAAGTTTCGGAGATGGCGCGGCAGGGCGAGACAAGGAGACGGACAAACCCAGTGAGTTAAGAAGTAATCTAAGTACAAGGAGAAAAATTATGAGTGCAGCAGCAAGTATATCAAGAAGTAGTTCAACAGTATCGGTCAACGGGGCTGAAGATTCGGAATCATATGCAGCAGCAGCAGCGACTGCTACAAAAGTCGATAAAATGGCTACTGACGAGATGCGCGAAAAAAAATCAAAAGCCCGTAACAGGGCCTCTCAATTATTGAGTAGAATCGTGTCAGGTGCAACAGGTTTTACCGGCGTTACATCAACCAACCCTCATTCTCAGCCAGGAAGAGACGCAAAAAAAGTATCCGATAGCAGCGTGAAGGAAGCTACTAAAGCTGAAAAAGCCGCCCAGAAGAGCAAAGGAAACTCTGTGGAAAAATGGGGAAAAGCCTCCGAAGTTTGGAAGACAGCCTGTGCAAAGCTTGAGCTTACAAAAATTGCATGGGATGCAGCTACTGCAAAGATTGCAGATGATATAGCTGCACTTAAAACTGAATTAGAAGACAATCAAACGGATGGAAAAGTTTGTGAGCCTCTTCATAAACAGGTTAAAACTCAAAACGGAAAGCGCGAAAATGCAATCAAGGAATCTCAAGCAGCTACAGCGCAATTGAAAGACGCGCAAAACAAAGTAGCTGTTATGGATAATAAAATTTCAGCTGCTAAGACTGCCGCTAAGCCACAAGAGGAAGAGGAAGAGGAAGAGGAAGAAGCAGCGATGAGCGGTAATGATCCGATTGGTTATTCTGAAACAGAAGATTCCAATGAAGGCTCTGAAGATGCCGCTGCTGCTGCTGTCTCTGACGCTGCTGCTGCTGCTGTCTCTGACGCTGCTGCTGCTGCTGTCACTGACGCTGCTGCTGCTGCTGTCTCTGACGCAGACGCTGCTCCTGCCGCTGCTGCTGCTGCTGCTGTCCCCGTCGATGCTGTCGATGAAGCCGTGGGTACTGTGGCACGGCAGGCACGAGCCGGAGCTACGGAAATATGCCGTGGCGTGCGGCGAGTTGTTCCACTCGATATTCTTGGAGTGTCTGGGGCCTTCGTCATGGCACTGGGCGCAGTCGCCGGCGCCGAGCGTCATCGAGATCGGGCTGACCGAG